>Ga0214473_10011577_pt1 | contig 10364 bp, 11 predicted proteins | sample RVTome_7_FD_203509 | JGI IMG/M metagenome (GOLD analysis project Ga0214473, IMG submission 203509) | Soil microbial communities from uranium-contaminated site in the Upper Colorado River Basin, Wyoming, United States - RVT98D197 | ecosystem: Environmental > Terrestrial > Soil > Contaminated >... | reverse complement strand
CCCTTCAGGTAAGAGAAAGAGAGTTGGTCGGATTACTGGGCCGGAATGGAGCCGGAAAGACAACGGCCTTGCGGTCCATCATGGGAGCCACTCCTCCCCAATCCGGGAGTATTAAATTTCAGGGGAAAGAGATCAGCCACTATCCACCTTATTCTATTGCTCGTCTGGGCATTGGCTTCATCCCGGATAATAAGAGAATCTTCCCGGACCTGACGGTGCGCGACAACCTGGAGATCGCCGGGAGGAACCCCCGGGACAAGAGCCGGGGCTGGACAGTATCCAGGGTATACGAACTGTTCCCCCAGCTGGAGAGTCTTGAAAAACGCCCAGGGGCTCATTTAAGCGGTGGAGAACAGCAAATGCTGGCCATTGGACGGGCCTTGATGGGCAACCCTTCATTGCTTCTCATGGATGAACCCACCCAGGGGCTGGCTCCGCTTTTGGTTCGGCATCTGGGCGAACAGGTAAAGAAGCTGACCGAAGAAAGTGTGGCGGTTCTTCTATCCGAGCAGAATGTGGCCTTCACCGGGTGGGTCGCCGAGCGGGCCTATATCATCGACCATGGCCTGATCCGCCATGGAGGGACCACGAAGGAACTGCTGGAGGACGACGAAATCAAGAAACGCTACCTGCTGGCTTGAATCAGTGTATCCATACTTTGCTTCTCCCGTACATCAATTTACAATTAAGATAAAAAGCGCTTGCCTTTTTTTTCGGAAAAGGATTGTTGAAAAAGTCGGTTTTGCGCTGCAACGGAGATCGCCATGAATGAATGGGATCAGAAGACGATTCCGCAGGTTCTTCGGGAAACAGTTGAACGCTGGGGAGACCGGGTGGCGATCGTCCATCCGCGGTGCCGGATGACTTACCGAGAACTTTATGCTCAGGTCTGCGCTTTTGCCCAGGGTTTGAAAAAAATGGGACTCCAGCCCGGAGACCACGTAGCCACGCTCATGGGCGTTTTCCCGGAATGGATCGTGGCCAAGTATGGTGTTCTCCTGGCCGGTGGCGTGCTTGTTCCCATCAACATTACCCTCACCCCTAAAGAGATGGAATTCATCCTCAAGCAGTCGGATGCTTCAACCCTGATCACCATGGATGAGTTCCGGGGCAAGGATTATCTGAGCTTGCTTGCCAACATCCACTCAGGCCTCCCCAAGGCCGTTATCCTCTTAAGCCGGGGAGGAAAACAGCACGCACCTTATGTCGACTTCCAGGGGATTATCCATGAGGGAAGAGACTTTGCGGAAGAAAAAGTTCGGGAATGGGAGTCCGCCCTTCACCCGGAAAAACTATGCTACATCCTTTACACCTCAGGGAGTACGGCTTTTCCCAAAGGGGCCCTGCGCAATCACCGGAGCTTGATCGGGATCGCTCATTTTTTGATCGATAAGGCCCTGGGCATTGCCGAAGAAGATCGGCTCCTGAGTTACTTTCCCTTCTACCATATCGCGGGTTGTGTTTACATGGTACTGGGGGCCCACTTGCAAGGAAGTTCCCTCTATCTCCTGGAGGCCTTTGACCCCGAGGAAACGTTGCGGGTGGTGGATGAGGAGAAGATCACCGTTCTTGGCGGTTTCGAGACGCACTTCAATCTTTTGATCCATCATCCGCATTTTAAAAAGGATAAGGTCGCCTCGGCCCGGAAAGTTCTCCTGGCTACGGGTCCTGAATGGTATGACCGGGTGAAAGAAGCGGGGATGGGCTCCGAAGTTATAAGCCATCATTACGGCTTTACCGAAGGCACCGGCGTGGTCGTTCCCTATGAAGAGGAGGATTACACCAAGAGGAAATACACCAATGGCAAACCTTTCCCCGGGGTTGAAGTGAAGATCGTCGATCCGGAGACTGGAAAGAAGCAGGCTGCGGGGCAGGCGGGAGAAATATGTCTGCGGGGATGGACCCTTTTTCAGGGTTATTATAAGATGCCCGAGGAAACTCGCCGCTCCATGGATGAAGAAGGCTTTTTTCACACCGGCGATTATGGATGGCTGGATGAGGAGGGGTTTCTCTATTACCGCGGGCGCTACAAAATGATGATTAAAACCGGGGGGGAGAACGTTTCGGAAAAAGAAGTAGAAGTCGTCATGGAAGAGCACCCGGATATCAAGGCGGTTCAGGTGGTGGGTGTGCCCGATCCCATCTGGGGAGAGGCGGTCACCGCCGTCATCGAACCGAAAGCGGGGAAGAGAATGGGGAAGGAAGATATTGTCAATTTCTGTCGGGGAAAGTTAGCGGGATTCAAGATTCCCAAGAACGTCGTCTTCATCCAATCTCACGAATGGCCGATTACCCCCACGGGAAAGATGATCAAAGCCGACCTTAAAAAAATGGCTGTAGAAAGGCTGGGGATCAAGGCTTGAATGAAAGAAAGCCGTTTTCTGCGGCAAAAGGAGAAGCGAAGTGCAGCTTGAAGAAATAAGAACCATTGGCATTTTAGGAGCCGGCATTATGGGGCATGGGATTGCCCAGAGTTTTCTTATGGGAGAATATCCTGTCAAGCTTTATGATATTAAAGAACCCATCCTAAAAACTGCGCGGGCTCATATCCAGAAGAACCTGGGGCTTTTTTCCCGGGCAGGTCTTATCCCGCAAGAAAAGATTGAACTCTTCCTCTCAAAATTGGCAACGACCACTGATTTGCCTCTGGCCGTAAAGGGAGCCGATCTTGTCGTGGAGGCCGCTCCCGAAGATCTGAAGTTAAAACAGGACCTTTTCCAGAAGGTGGAATCCTACGTCCGGGAGGATACGATCCTCGCCAGCAATACTTCTTCCCTGACTTTGACGGACATAGGCCTGAAAGTAAAAAAGAAAGGGAGACTCGTCATCACCCACTGGTTTAATCCGCCCCACATTGTCCCGGTGGTGGAGGTGGTGAAAGGGGAGAAGACCAGCGACGAGACCGTGGAGACGGTTTATCAACTTCTGACCAAGATCAGAAAGGTTCCGGTGAAGCTGAACCTGGAACTTCCCGGATTCCTGGTCAACCGGATCCAGATTGCCTTGGCCCGGGAGGTCTTTGATCTTTTTGAAAAGGGTGTGGCCAGCGTGGCCGATATTGATAAAGCGGTCAAGGGGAGCATCGGATTTCGGCTGGCCAGCATCGGTCCGATGCTTACGGCCGACCTGGGGGGCCTGGATTTATGGCTAAAAGTCTGCGGAAACCTGCTCCCCCATGTTCAAAGCTCCCCAGAACCTCCCGGGGCTTTGCAGCGTCTGGTCGCTCAAGGCCATCTGGGCATCAAGAGCGGAAAAGGTTTTTACGATTATGCTGTAGATTTGGCAAAGGCCGGACTTGATGAGGCGATCGTGAAAAGAGATGAAGAATTTTTAAAGCGCCTCAAGGATCTTTACTGGGGAAAAAACTAACGGACGAATTGCCAGGACCTTGCCAGCCACAAAGGGAGACAGAAAAAGGAGTCAGAAGAAAGAAGGCCCTTTTTGGGCTAAAAATTTTCTAAATTCTCTAAGTAATGATTTTGCGGAGGGGCCATGAGGGTCTTGATCACGGGGGGTACTGGGTTTATAGGTTCGCAAGTCGTCAGGATTCTCCTAAATAAAGGGAAGGGAAAGCCAGTCGTTTTTGACCTGAATCCCTCCAAGAAATTTCTAAGCGAAGTGGTCGACCGGGTGGAGGTGGTTCAGGGAGACCTGGGAAATTTTAGCCAGGTGTTGAATGTGGTGAAGACTTTCAGGCCCCGGGTGATCTATCACCTGGGGGGTATGCTTTCCGTGCCCTCCGATGCGAACCCGGCAGCTTCATTGCGGACCAACGCCTTGGGCACCTTCCACGTGCTCGAAGCTGCGAAATTATTTGATGTGGCGCAAGTACTCTTTTCAAGCACGATTGGAACCTATGGCCTGGACATCCAGGAAGATGCAGTGAATGATTATACCCTCCAGCGTCCCCAGCTCTTTTATGGGGTTACCAAAGTCTTCTCTGAACTGATGGGGCTGTTTTATAAAAGAAAGTACGGCCTGGTTTTTCGGGGCGTTAGTTATCCCTCCATCGTTGGGCCAGGGGTCAAGACCCCGGGTGTGGTCCAGTATACCTCCTGGGTGATTGAGGAGTGTGCCAAAGGAAATCCCTATACGATCTATGTCAAACCAGAGACCCGGTGCCCGGTCATGTATTTCAAAGACGCTGCCAAGGCTATCGTAAAATTAGAAGAGGCTCCTCTAAAGAGAATAAAAATGGTCAATTATATTATCGCCGGTCCATCGCCCATAGCCAGCGCGCGGGAACTGGCAGAGATGGTGAAAGCCAGGATTTCGGGGGCTAAGATCATTTTTAAACCCGATCTGGAGCTTCAGAAGGTCTTGGATAAGCTCTTGCTTCCAATCGATGACAGCATGGCGAGGAAGGAATGGGGATGGAACCCTGAGTATAATCAAGAACAGATAGTGGATGATTTCCTTAAAGAGATGAAGACGCATCCCCAGCGATACTTGTGAATATCAAGATGAAAGCCTGATGATCTCGCAAGATCTGCAGCCTCATTCAAAACTGCCCGCACAAAATCCCCGTCTTCCAATATTCTCTCATCCGAGGCCTGCTCCTCCCTACGCCGCCGCAAAGCAAAAACCGAAGACCAACCCCCTAAACTCCTAATCAACCCCCCTCCAACCAAAGCAATTTCAGAAAGGATATTCCCCCTTCCTTATTTGGGGTATCTGCTGGGGAGCCGGGAGATAGGCGCTGTGCCGCTTTGCGGCCAGCGCCCGGCCTTTGGGAAAAGATGAGAAGTTCTCGAATATTAGGATTGCCAAGCTCTGGAACAATGCGTCCTCTTTCAGAAAATTCATTGAGTGAACAGCTTATGTCCAGAATCTGTTGGGTAAATGCTGCGGCGTAAAAAGAAGAATCTCTGGCGATATCTTCTGCAAAGGCATCAAGGTCATCAGTGGCTTCATAAGACCAGATTACTTTCCGAGCCATTTTGCCATCCGCTTCTCAACCTCTTCCTGCGAATAACCTCTCCCCTCTTCAGCATCCTTCAGCCCACGTTCAATCTTTTGGAGGACATAAAGGTGATACTGGACATCCTCCAGTGAACAATCGTCTGGTAACCGAGTAAGAAGACTACTAACTTCCTCTTTTACTTTTTGCATATCATTTTTCCCTCTTCTTACGAATTATGAAGACATTATACCACTTTTTGACGGTGAATTGCGTTCAAGACCGAAAGAAGGGCAAAGCCTCTGGCTGCTAATCTTTTGGCCTGTGTTAGGTGCCGTTCTTTGCAAGCAAATCTTTTCTAGATCCCGTAAATGCCGCTTCTTCTATATCTAACCTCTCCTGTATAATCCGCTTGAGCCAGTTGTCTAAATTCGCCTCACGATGCAAACGTGCAAAGAAAGCTGCCTTAGTCGCCAATGCCGCGGGGATTGATACAGAGGTCGATTTTGATCTACGGACCTTCACAGATTTTTCCCACGCAGTTTCATCATCTGTTTGAGCGGTCACGATACGATCGATTTCTTCTTGACTCATAACTTTTCTTTTGGCTTTCATATTTCCCATCCTGTGATAATCCGAAAAACATTGCCCGGTTTGAGTTGAAAAATTATTCTAAGCTTTCGCCCTCCCACTGTATTGCCAATAAGTTGGTAACGGTCTTTGTCTGTCTTATTCCTATGAATCTCAAAATCCGAGGGAATAAATCGAGTCCAATTTACTATTTATTATATCCTGATTTGTTATTCTTAACTACTCGCAAAGAATGAGCGGCTACGGGGCGCTTGAATTCCCAAACTGTCCCGAAGGGACATTTGAGGCATCTGCCGAGAACCCGCCAGATAGGCGCTGGGCCGCGGAGCGGCCAGCGCCGTGCCCTCGGGAACACGGACGCCCCGATAGGCCAAAAGAAGTGCGAAGCATTTCAAAAATATCATTTGCTTTTGGCCCGGTGTTAGCTTGCCTTTTTTATTGACAGCCTGGTCGGGAAATGGTAAGAGCCATAGGAAAAATCCTGTAGGAAAGGAGGAGGTATGAAGCGGAAAAAGGGACTGGTTTTCATCGTTTGTTTCCTAAGTATTTTCGGATTGGGGGTTTTTGGTTCTGTCCAGATTGCACCGACGGAAACCATCAACATCGGCTATACCGGGCCTCTGAGTGGGGGGGCTGCCAAGTATGGCCGCAATAACCTGGAAGGACAGGAGATGGCCGTTGACGAAATAAATACGGCCGGGGGGATCCAGGTTGCGGGAAAGCAATATACTTTTAAGGTCATCGCTCTGGATGACCGGTATAAACCGGCGGACACGGTGACCAACGCCCGCCGGCTCGTGGAACTCCACAAGCCGCCATTTGTCTTCTGCCCCCACAGCGGTGGTATCCTGGCAATGTTAAAATTCAACGAGCAAGAAAATTTTATCATTCACGGCTATACCGATAATCCTGCTATTCTCCTACAAGGAAGTAAGCTGTTAGTGAAAGCGCCCATGTCCATGGGATTTTACAACGCTGGGGTCATAGAACTCGGTTGGAAAAAAGGCTGGAGGAAAGGCGCGCTCCTTTGTGGAACCCACGAAGCCGGTAAGATGGCCGAAAAAACATTTGAAACATTATGGAAGGACCATGGGGGGGAAATCGTTACCAATGCCCCGGCCGACTACGGCAAGGTCACGGATTACTATCCCTATCTTACGAAAGTCTTAGCTGCCAAACCCGATTGTATCTTCCTCTACGGCCCCTCCGAGCCGTCTGCTATGATCATTTCCCAGGCGCGGGAACTCGGTTTTAAGGGGGGCTTTGTGTTGGGTTCGCAGTGCAAATTGGATGAGATGGAAAAAGTAACCCCTTTAAAGCTTATATCCCCCAGTACCGGGGTTTGTCCGGTAGGATTGATGCCTCTGCCGCTCATGCAGGAATACTCGAAAAAGCATAAAGAAAAATTCGGCACGATACCGACCTCGGAATCGGCGTTTAACTATGAGGTGATGTACATATTTACCGAAGCGATGAAGAAAGCAGGGACTACCGCCAACCTGAATAAAATCATGGCGGCAATTCCCGAGGTCTTGCCAGTAGGGAAACATGCCATACGGGGCATCCACACCATGACCAAGGAAGGACAATTTCTTTCCGGCTATTTTGCCATGGAAATCGCCGAAGGGAAATTTACCCAACCGATCGATATTGACCCGAGACCCTGGTATAAAAAATACGGTGCCACCTGGGTTCCTAAATAGTAAATCCTACCGCATTCAGCCAGTCAAATGAGGATTTCCCGGGGGGTGGTTGCAGAATCACTCCCTGAGGGGAAATTCTAAATAGAGGATTAACGATGGCACTTTTTATACAGCAGGTAATGAACGGAATCATGCTGGGCAGCGTGTATTCTCTGGTGGCGCTGGGCCTTACTCTGGAATATGGGATCTTACATATTCCCAATTTTGCCCATGGCGCGTTGTACATGGCTGGCGCTTATTTTACCTTTTTACTCGCTACCAACCTGGGGCTTAACTTCTGGTTGGCCATGATCATCGCCATGGCTGCCCTGGCATTGATTGGGGTTCTTGTTGAAAGGATCGTTTATCGCCCTTCGCCGCGATTGGCCTCATCTTTATCTTCGTAGACGGGGCCCTGAATATCTTTGGTCCGGATTTCAAGCGATTTCCGCCCATTCACACCGACGTGTTTCAATTCTTAGGCGTGACCATCACGTTGCAACGGATCATCATTGTCGTGGTCACAGCGGTTTTAATCGTGCTCCTGCACCTTTTTATCAAGAAAACAACCGTCGGAGCTACCATCGAGGCTACAGCCCAGGATCGGGAGGGCGCCCAACTAATGGGGATCAGTGTGAATCGCGTGCGAATGATCGTGTTTGCTTTGGGGACGGCCCTTGCTTCTGCGGCCGCTGCGCTGGTCGCGCCGATTCATCTTGTATCTCCGGGTATGGGAGGGCCTGTGATCTTGAAAGCCTTTGTCATCATCATCCTGGGCGGTATGGGCAGCATTCCCGGGGCGATCATTGGCGGTTTTATGCTTGGCGTGGTGGAAAGCCTGAGCGGCGGGTATATCAGTACATCCTATAATGAAGTTTTTTCCTTTGGCGTTCTCGTTACCGTGCTGGCGATTAGACCGACAGGATTATTCGGGGGTAAATAATGGAGACCGCAGCCCGATTCTTCACCAACAAACGCCTCCTCTACCTTTTATTAATTGCCGGGGCGCTCCTGATTCCCTTGTTTGTGACCAGTCGATTTTATCTGCATATCTTAATCATGTGTTGCATCTGGGGGATGGCGGCTTCCTCGATGAATTTAATCATGGGCTACACGGGACAAGTGAACCTTGCCCATGGGGCCTTTTTTGGCATTGGGGCCTATAGTGGCGGCTTGCTCATGCTGAAATTGGGATTAAATTTTTGGCCCGCCTTGATTATCGCCTGCCTGATCACCGTGATTTTTGGATTCTTTATTGGTTTGCTTGCCTTTCGAACCAAAGGATCTTATTTTGCGATCGGGACGATGTGCTTCAATGTGATCGTAACCGTAATCATTGACAACTGGGAAGAGCTAACCGAAGGCGCCCGGGGGCTGCTCGGTATTCCCAAACCAGCTCCCATTCCCCTCCCTTTTGGTCAAGAAATCACTTTCACCTCCATTGCCGCCAATTATTATCTCGTCCTTTTCCTTCTCATCCTTACTTTGATCATCATTCACCGCGTCGTTAACTCCATGATGGGCAGATCTTTCATGGCCATTCGCGGGAATGAAGAGTTAGCAGAATCCCTTGGAATCAGTGCCTTGAAGACGAAGTTGGGATCATTGCTCATCAGCGTTTTTTTTGCGGGTTTGGCCGGAGTCTTCTATGCCTCCTATATTGGTTTTCTGAGCCCGGAGATATCCGACTATCATGTGACCTTCGAATTCCTAATCTTTTGCATGATCGGTGGCTTGGGAACGATGGTGGGGCCTTTAATCGGAGCTTTTATCCTGACCGTAATCAGTGAGCTTTTGCACGGAATTGCCTTTCCCCGTTTCGTTGCCTATGGATTCCTCCTGGTCATCATCGTTATCTTCCTCCGCGGGGGAATCGTCGGTGGAGTCAATTTGTTATGGGTTAGCCTTACGGGTAAGGGGGGGAGATGAGCGCCAGGCTTCTCGAAGTGCAAGGATTATGCAAGGATTTTGGCGGGCTGAGAGCCGTTGACGATCTTGACTTTTATATTCAGGAAGGTGAGATTTTTAGCATCATTGGTCCTAATGGATCAGGAAAAACAACCTTGTTTAATGTCATTACCGGTTTTCATCAGGCCACGAGAGGAAAGGTGGTCTTTGCCGGGGAAAATATTACTAACCTGAAGCCTTTCCGGATTGCCCAAAAAGGAATTGCCCGAACTTTTCAAATCACTGCCGTTTTCAGCCGGGATACGGTCCTGGATAATTTGATTATCGGACATCGCCTGCGAATCAGAGCGGCTCTCCTGGGGACTATATTGGGGGGGCGTCGTCACAGCCAAGAGGAAGCAGAATGCCGGCAAAAGGCCGAAGAGCTATTGGAATTCGTTGGGTTAACCCATGAACGGAAGATGATCGCCGGCAATCTCACTCAAGAAGCTCAAAAGCGGTTATCCATAGGCATGGCCTTAGCCACTGAACCCCAATTACTTCTGCTGGATGAACCCACCGGTGGAGTTAATTTAAGGGAGATTAGTAGCCTGATCACCCTCATCGAAAAGATCAAGGAGAAAAAGATCACTATAGTCCTTATTGAGCACAAAATGAAGGTAGCGATGGAACTACCCGACCGCATAATGGTTCTTAGCTATGGGCGAAAGATTACCGAAGGGACGCCCAAAGAAGTCGGCCAGGACCAAAGGGTAATCGAAGCCTACTTAGGGAAAAGCTATGCTGCTAAGAGTGCATGAAATAGAAACCTACTATGGTAGGGCTCAGGCTTTGAAGGGAATATCCATGGAAGTGGCCAAAGGGGAGTTGATCACCATTCTCGGTGCCAATGGGGCTGGGAAAACAACCCTCCTCAGGACCATTTCGGGATTTATCCAGCCCAAAAAAGGATCGGTTGAATTTGAGGGCAAGAAGATCGAACATTTGGATCCTGAGGCCGTCGTCAGGCTGGGCCTTTCTCACTGTCCCGAAGGGAGAAAACTTTTCCCGCAAATGACGGTATTTAAAAACCTGATCCTGGGCGCTTATGTTCGCAGGGAGGATCAAGAGGGGATCAAGGAGACCATGGAGAAGGTTTTTGATCTTTTTGCTGTACTCAAAGAAAGAAAGGAACAGCAGGCGGGAACGTTAAGCGGCGGCGAGCAACAGATGCTGGCCATCGGGCGAGCCCTGATGTCTGTACCAAAATTATTGATGCTCGATGAGCCCTCCTTGGGAATTGC
>Ga0214473_10011576_pt1 | contig 10364 bp, 9 predicted proteins | sample RVTome_7_FD_203509 | JGI IMG/M metagenome (GOLD analysis project Ga0214473, IMG submission 203509) | Soil microbial communities from uranium-contaminated site in the Upper Colorado River Basin, Wyoming, United States - RVT98D197 | ecosystem: Environmental > Terrestrial > Soil > Contaminated >... | reverse complement strand
CGCCAAGGAGTCGGTGATGACCTGGCCCCGCGGCTCTCACGGTTCGACCTTCGGCGGGAACCCGGTGTGTTGCGCCGCGGCGCTGGCGACGCTCGATCTCGTGGAGGGTGAGCTGATGGAGAACGCCGCCAGGATGGGCGAGCGGCTGCTGACGGGCCTGCGCAAGCTCCAAGAGGGGCACGCCTGCATCGGGGACGTGCGAGGCATCGGTCTCATGATCGGCATCGAGCTCGTGGAGGATCGGTTCACCAAGGAGCCTGCCGAGGGGATGACCTACGCGCTCGAGAAGCTCGCCTTCACCAAGGGCCTCCTGCTCCTGTCCTGCGCCCGCTCCGTGATTCGGGTCGCGCCACCCCTCGTGCTCTCGGAGTACGACGTGGACCGTGGCCTCGAGATCATGGACGAGTGCCTCACCGAGCTCACGAACTGAGACGTCGAGCGACTCCCGAGCGAGGACGAACCATGGCTGACTTCAGGGCGGCGGTCATCGGCGGCAGCGGATACGGCGGCGGTGAGATGATTCGCCGCCTCTTGCTCCATCCCCGAGTCGAGCTCGCGCGAGTGGCGTCCATCGACTACGTGGGCGAGCCGCTGTCGGCAGCGCACCCGAGCCTCGAGGGCTGCACCGACCTGGTCTTCGAGGACATCCCGCCGGCCGAAGCGGCGCGCGGGTGCGACGTGGCTCTGCTCGCCCTGCCCCACAAGGTCACGGCGAGCAAGGTTCCGGAGCTCGTCGATCTCGGGGTGAGGATCGTCGACATGTCGGGCGACTTCCGCCTGCGCGACGTCGAGGCCTACGCGCGCTACTACGGTGTGCGGCACCCCGTGCCCGATCTGCTGCCGAGCTTCGTCTACGGTCTGCCCGAGCTGCGCCGCGCGGAGATTCGCGCCGCGCGTTTCGTCGCCTCCCCTGGGTGCTTCGCGACGACCATTGCCCTGGCGCTCATGCCGCTGGCGCGCGCGGGTCTGCTCGCAGGCCCCATTCACGTCACCGGCATCACCGGCTCTTCGGGCTCCGGCGCGGTCGCCCAGGCGAGCACGCACCACCCGGTCCGGGCCGTCAACCTCAAGCCCTATAAGCCCCTCGGTCACCAGCACACCCCCGAGATCGAGCAGACCCTGCGAGACGCGGGCGCGACCCACATCGAGCTCAGGTTCGTGCCCGTGTCGGCGCCCTTGAGCCGCGGGATCCTCGCGACGGCGTATGCCGAGGTGGACGGCGCAGTCGACGGGGACCGGGTCGCTCGCCTGTTCGACGAGTGCTATGCGGACGAGCCCTTCGTGCGGCGGCCGCGCAAACGCCTCCCCGAAGTGGCCGCCGTGTCCGGATCGAACCACGCGGAGGTTGGGTTTGCGGTCGGGGAGCCCTCGGCGGGGCGGCGGACCGTCGCCTGCTTCTGCGCGATCGACAATCTCATCAAGGGCGGAGCGGGCCAGGCCATCCAGAACATGAACCTGCTCCTCGGGCTCGACGAGCGGCTGAGCTTGGAGGATCCGGGGAGCTGGCCGTGACGGCCGATGTCATCGTCGTGAAGGTCGGCGGGGATCTGTTCGATGGCGGCCGCCTGGGCCCAGTCGTGGCCGACGTCGCGGCCTTGGTCGAGCGCGGCGAGTGGGTGGTCATGGTCCATGGCGGCGGGCCCCAGGCGACGGCCATGCAGAGGCGACTCGGCATCGAGCCCCACGTCGTGGCCGGGCGCCGCATCACGGACGAGGCGACGCTCGACGTGATGAAGATGGTCGTTGCGGGACGTTTGAACGTGGACCTGTGCTCGGCCCTGCTCGCCGCGGGCGCGCAACCGGTGGGGCTCCACGCGGCGAGCTCCTGCGCGGTGCGCGCCGAGAGGCGTCCGCCGCGCGTGGTGGCCGGAGGCGGCTCCGAGCCCATCGACTTCGGCTGGGTGGGTGACGTGGTGGGTTTCAACAAGGACCTGATCACGTTGCTCCAGGCACAGGGCTACACGCCCGTGATTCCCAGCCTCGGCTGCGACCCGTCGGGGGCCGTCTACAACATCAACGCGGACATCATCGCCAACGATCTCGCCGCCGTCCTCGGCGCGGATCATCTCGTGCTCGTGACCGGCGTGCCGGGCGTGCTGCGGGACGCGTCCGATCCGTCGTCGCGCATCGGGCGGCTGACCGTGGCGGAGGCGCGGGCCGCCATCGACGACGGTACCGTGACCGGCGGGATGATCCCGAAGCTGGTCGAGTCCATCAAGGCGCTCGCGCGGCTCGAGGACGGCTGCATCCACATCGTCGGGGACCTCGGCCCGGGGGACCTGCTTCGGGAGATCGACGAGCCGGGCTCCGTCGGCACGGCCCTGGTGCCCTGAGACTTGCGCGCTAGACCGGTTTCCATTCGACCTGATCCTGGCTTACGTCCGCGCTCGGCTCGGTCATGCACGCCAAGTGCACTCCCTCGCCTCGCTTGCGCGGGGCGCCTGGGGCGGCCATGCGCAGCATGGCCGGGGGCCCCGGGCCGGCACTCAGGCTCAGGTCGAAGCGAAAACGGTCTAGCTCTCAGGCGTCTTCGTGGAGCCGGGCGACGGCGGCGATGCGTTCCTCCGGATCGGGACGGCCGGCGGCGGGCGGTCGCGTCGCCGGGCGGCGCGCAGGCGCAAGAGCGCGATCGCGGGCGACAGGACCATCAGCGCCGCCATGAGCCAGCCGAGGAGCGCCATGCCCGCGACGTGGACCTCGCGCGTGAAGGGCAAGAAGGACACGAGCGCGAACAGAAGCAGCAGCCCGATGCAGAGAAGGCCCCCGCGGGACATGGGGAAGAAACCGCGCATGGGTCGCCCTACTCGATGGTGAGCTCGGCGTTGATCGCCTTGGTGGCCCCGACGAGGGCGCGCACGGTCTGGCCTGCGGTCATTGCGAGATCGACCTGCACGGTGGTCCCGACGCCCGACGCCGTGGCGCATCCGCCAGCGAGGGGGCACAGACAGGGACCATCCCCTCCCGCGTAGAGCTGGATCACGGCATCGTGGGACGCCATGGCCGTCTCGGGCGTCGTTCTCAACGTGAACCGATACGTGGCGCTCACGGGGGCGGTCCACCGTACGACCCAGCTCTCCCTCAGGCTAACCACGCCGAGACACCGCGGACGCAGGTGCCTGTGCATGTCCCTCGCAAGGGCGAGCGTCGTGGTTCCCGTGGCCATACCGAGGTCCCGCGGGAGCGTGCATCGATCACCCGCTGCGGCGACGGAGCAAGAGCCCGCCTCACAGATCTGGTTGCTGGCACAGGGCCGATCGCAGCCACCGCAGTGGTACGGATCGACAGCGAAGTCCACGCAGCGTCCGGCGCAGGGCATGTAGCCCGCGGCGCAGACCGCGCAAGTGCCAGCCCAGCAACCTTCGGTGCCGGCGCATCCTCGCCCACAGCTCCCGCAATGCCGGCCGTCGTTGCTCGTGTCGACGCATCCGTCGCCGCCACACACGCTCCACCCTTCGCACATCGCGGCGCACGGCCCGGCGTCCGGTCCGCCGTCGCGCGGTCCCGAATCGCGACCGCCGTCGACCGGTCCCGCGTCCCGACCGGAGTCCACTCCCCCCTCAGGCGTGCCCCCATCCATTCCGCCATCGGGGAGCACACTGGTGCACATCCCGCCGACGCAGCTCTGACCCGGCGGGCACATGATCCCGACGCACGCGGCCTCGAGCACGACGCGCACCGTTCGCACCTCACCGGAGACGAACCGGGCTACGACCGTTCGCTCGGCCACGAAATCGCCGACCGTCATGGAGGAGCTCGTGCGTTTGCGTGCCGTGACCGTGATCGTCACCTCCTCCGCGTTGTTGTCGCCCGGCCGCGCCGCGAAGGAATGGGGGAACGCGCTCTCGATGACGAATCGGCGATTGAGTAGCTGGCCGGAGGCAAAACCCTCGGCCTCGAGCTCGAGCTGATCGACCGCGTCGGGGACGGCCAAGTCCGACTCGATCTGGATGAGCAGGGCGGTCTCGGAGCTGCAGCCGGCGAGCAAGAGCGGGAGCAGCAGCGCGCCGCGCGCGCTCATCGCAGGACCCCCGATCCCAGTGAGCCCTCGGTCTGCGATCCCGAGGTGGCGACGGCGATCGCGATCACCACGGCGCCCACCACCACGGCGCCGACGGCTGTCCAGAACCACCATTGCCCGAGCAAGCCGCTGTCGACTGTTGTGCCTCCCTCGCCGCCGCCGCCTCCTCCTCCGCCGCCTCCTGCGCCGTCCCCGCTCTCTCCGGTCTCTATCCACAGGGGCTCCGCAGCGGATCCGACGCTCGCGAGCGAGGCCCCCGAGGGAGCGAGCGCCTCGACGTAGTACGCGATCCGGCTCGCGTTGCTCGAGCGCGCGAGGGCAAGACGGGCCCGGGCCGCGCCGTCGCGCAGCCTGGGACCCACACGGTTGTAGTCCACCTCGTCTTCGGTCCGGTAGGAGACGGTCAGCCCGGTCACGGCTCCCTGGCCGTCCACGATCCGGATGGCGACGACGGGATCATCTCCCGCAACGACGTCTGCGCTCTGCTCGATCTGGACCGGAACGGGCGTGGGTCTCGCCGCGCGGGCGCGGTTGAAGGCGTCGATGACGACTGGGCTCGCTTCCGGATCGCTCATCCGGTAGTCGGGATCGCGGCTGTAGAGCTCCCGCAGCGTCTCGTCTGCGCCGGGCGTGTTCCGCTCCGCGATTTGGAGCAGCGCCCGTACCTCGAGGGCCGCGAGCCGCTCGGACGGGGACAGGTCCGTCCGCGCCAGCAGCTCGCGCGAGGGCTCGCGTGCCTCTTCGTAGCGGGCCATGAGGACCAGCTCGCGCAAGGAGCTCAACTCATCCTCGACCGAGGCGGGCTCCTGCGCCACCGCGCCGGCCGCGACACAGAGCACCGCCAGAGCTGCGACCCAAGCCGATAGCCAAGCCCTCATCGCGGGGATCATACCAGGCCTGGGACGTCCACGCGGCCACATCTGGACCGGATTCGGGGAGTGCTACCGGAAGCCGGAGTGGCCGGCGCGCCGAATCGAACCGCCATCTGCGCTCCGGCTATCGACGAGAATCACACGGCTTTCCGCTTGGCCCGCGACGGCATCCGGATTGCACAAGTCCAGGCCGAGGTAGGACGATGACCCTCGCCGCGACAGACCGCCGGATTCACCAGATCTTCGTCACCCGGAACACCGAGTACCATCTGCGCCGCGACCGCTGCGTCGCCATTCGCGATCGTCACACGGGCGATTGGCGCGATGATCCCCGCGCCCTGTTCCGCCGTGTCTCGGCCGCGGTGACTCTCCTCGAGAACGGGAGCCTCATGGTTCGCGAATCGCTGCCCCACGAGGGTGAGTCGCTCCTCTTCGAAGGCGAGAACGGCGCCCTGACGAGCCCCGTGCTCTGCATCGAGCGGCCTTCGTTCAGTCTGGCCGTGTGCTACCCGGGACCCGGCGCCGCGGGCCACGTGTCTCACCGGCGTGCGGGCTGATCGAGCGTCGCGAGCTGCCTGCGCAGCCTGCGATTGCGCGGGCTGATGCGCACCGCCCGCTCCCAGGCCGTCCGCGCCCCATCCCGATCTCCCGTCCGCAGCAGCAGTGTGCCGAGCAGGGAGAAATGGCCCGGCTCGCGCGGCTCCACCTCTGTTGCGCGGCGTGCCCAGGCGATGGCGGCATCCATGCGACCCGTCCGCAGGTACGTGCGAGCGAGCCCAATCGCGCTCGCTCCGCTCTCGGGCTCGTAGACCAGGGACCGTCGGTAGCTCGCCTCGGCCGTCTCATATCGCCGCCCGCGGAACATACGGTGGGCCCGGTTCCGCACCTGGAGTGCGATGGTGCGGCGCCGCTGGCGCGGCATCTTCGCGATGTGCCCGGGCACCTCCGGCAGATCCACGCCGCCCGGTGCTCCGGCGTCTCGCGAGGGGCCCGCGTCCAGGCGCGAACCGCCGTCCGCTGGTCCCGCGTCCGACCCCGCGTCGCGCGCGCGCGTCGATCCCCCGTCTGACTGCAACGCTGCCGCGGCCGCATCGGCGGCGGCAGGGACGTTCTCGCCCCCTGGCGTGCCGGGCGTTGCGGTGGCGGGGCCGCCCGTCGCGTAGGTCTCGAGCAGGTACCGGGTTAGAAACACGGTGCCCACGGCGAGCATCGCGATCAGCGGAATGCCGATCAGCCAGGGCTTCCAATGGCTCGGCGCCCGCTCTCCTGCCGCGTAGCGATCGGTCTCCATGGCGGACGACGGGTGCGGGCGGAACGGGGGACCCTGGCCGAGAGCGGGGCTCGAATCGAACGGCAAGCTTTGCCCCAGCGCCGGGCTCGACTCGAACCTGGGGTCCGAAGCGCTGGGCGAGTGGGGAAGCTCCGGGCTCCATCCCGGAGAGGCGGCGGGGCGAGGCGGCGCCGGCGGCCACTGTGAGGCCTTGAGTGCCCCCGCCGGCCGCGGCGCCACGGGCGACGCGGACGCTTGCGGCGCGCTCGGTCCCTGCGCCGGTGGCCACAACCCGAGCCCCGGCGGCGCGGGGGGCGCGTCGATGGGGGGCTTGGAGATGGCGCGGGCACGCGGGCCGGAAGGTCTGGTTCGCGGTGGGCCTGGGCGGCCTCCGAGTCCCTCTTCGGTCCCCTCGGTCGCTGGCGTCTCAGGCAGGACGAGCGCGGCCCCGCCAGCTCGCCGCGTGGTTTCCTCGGGCTCCTCGTATTCCCCCGACACGACGACTCGCGTGGGGCTCTCCTCGCTCGCCGGCGACGCACGCACTGTGAGCTCGTCGGGTTCCTCTTCGGGCTTGTCGACCTCCCGGCGGGTCTCGTCCGCGGGGGCCTCCGCGGGACGCAGCAGCGCGGGCTTGGTCGGTCCCTCCCGGTCCGCCGCAGCCTCCCGTTCGAAGAGCGGAGCCTCACGGACGGTCTCGGCGATGAGGGGCGAGGACAGCGGCAGGCGCCAGGCGGGCTTTGGAGGTTCTGCCTTGCCCGCCGTCACGTTGTCTGTCGTCACCGCGTCAAACGGGCCAAGGGAGGGCTTGGGCAAGTCCCTGTCGGTGGTCGTGTCCTCCGATGCGTCCTCGTCCGGCTTCTCCGTCACCCGCACATGCTCGGCAACTGGTCGGGTGCGCTGGTGGTCGAAGGGCGGCAACGGTGGTGCCGGCACCGCGGGGCCGATCTTCGACCCGCCAGGTGTGTGGAGCGGCCCCGTCAGGTCCGTCGGCATCGGGATGCCGAGGAGGGTGGGCTTGCGGCTCTTGGGAGCGGCGACCATCCGGACCGGGGCTTCGTCGAGGTTCACCACCGGCTCGATGGTCGTGTCCTCCTCGTCGTCGTCGTCCAGTATCTCGGCTTCGAAGTCGGTGAGGGCGTCGGCCATGGCCCGTGCGCTCGGCCACCGTCTCGCCGGGTCCCGTGCGAGAGCTCGCTCCACTGCGCCGGCCAGCGGGGTCGCCACACCGGCGCGCAGTTTCTTGACGGGAGTGGGAGCTTTGTCGAGCCGCGCGCGTGCCTTGGCCTCGAAATCCGGGCCGTCGAAGGGCAGGCGCCCGGTCAGCAGGCGGTAGAGCAGGACACCGACGGCGAACACGTCGGTGCGGGCCTCGACCGTTGCGTCGACCACCTGCTCCGGCGCCCAATAGTCCGGTGCCGGCGCGGGGCGGCCCGCCTTGGCAGCCGTGATCTGCTCCTCGCCAGTCAGCGCACGGACGAGCCCGTAATCCAGCACCTTGGCGAAGTCCATGTCGCCCGGGACGGCGACCAGAAACACGTTCGATGGGCTGATGCTCCGATGAATGACGTCCACTCCGTGGCCCGCGTGGAGGGCGAGCAGGACCTGGCGCGCGATGCGGACGGCTCGGTGTACTCGGAGCCGCATCTCCGGGTGGACCAGGTGGGCCTCGAGGGTCTGGCCCGACAAGTGCTCTTGGGCGGCGACGGGTGGATTGCCGCTCAGGTGCTGAACGTCGAGAACCCGGGCGATGTTCCGGTGGCCCACGGCCAGGACCGCTTCGGCGTCCCGCCGCATCCACTCCCACTTCGAGGCATCGTCGGTCGGCTCCACGTCGAACACCTTGAGGACGACCCGACCGTCGGGGCCGACCGCGTCGTACACCGCGGACCTCGCACCCTGGCCCAGACGGCGACCGAGGCGATAGCCAGCCAACACTCGACCGGAGTAGTCCGCGGCGCGTTCCATGGGACCCGTCACCGCACGGAGGCCAGACACGTGCCCCCATGCCGTGATTACGGCAGGTTACCCGACTTGCCGAGGTTCGGCAGCTTCCTTGCGGCCGAACGCCCGGTCAGGCCGACCCGAGCTTCGCGCGGCTCGACAGGAACTCGATGAGATCCATCTTCGTCAGCACGGCCACCACGCGCCGGTCAGCATCCACGACGATCGCCACCTCGCCGTGCTCGAAGATCTCGGGCAGGCGCCCCGCTTCGTCATGGGGAGCCACCGTCGACACGCGCCGCACCATGACCTCGGCGAGCGGCGTGTCACGCTTTCTGCCGGCGACGAGGAGGCCGAGCACGTCGGTCTCGGTGATGATGCCCGACAGGCGTCCATCCGACATGCACGGCATCTGGGAGATCCCGTGCTCCTTGAAGCGGTCCACCGCGTCGCCCAGGTTGTGGTCATCGTCGATGGTGACGACGTTCTGCGCGCCGAGGGTGCGCATGATGTCCCCGATCGTGCCCATCTCGAAGGCCTGTTCGAGGAAGCCGTGCTGGCGCATCCAGCCGTCGTCGACGAACTTGGTCATGTAGTTGCGCACCGAGTCCGGCAGGATGACCACGACCCGGGAGCCGGGAGGCAGCTCCCGGGCGATCTTGAGGGCGGCCCAGACGGCCGAGCCAGAGGATCCGCCGCACAGCAGGCCCTCCTGACGGATGAGCTGGCGGGCGACACGGAAGGAGTCGCGGTCGTTGGACTTGATCCAGCGGTCCACGATGTCGCGGTCCAGCACGTCGGGGATGAAGTCGTAGCCGATTCCCTCCACCTTGTAGCTCCGGACCTCGCCCGGGCCCGCCAGGATGGAGCCCTCTGGATCCACGCCCACGATCTTGCAGCTCGGGACCTCCCGCTTGATGACCCTAGCCACCCCGGTGATGGTCCCGCCCGTGCCGGCCGTGGCCACGAGGGCGTCGAGCTTGCCTTCGCACTGCTCGAGGATCTCCCGGCCCGTGCCCTCCTCGTGCGCCAGCGGATTGTCGGGGTTTCCGTACTGGTCGAGGATGTGGGACCTGGGGATCACCTGCTGCAAGCGAATGGCCACGCTGATGTGGCTCTCGGGAGAGTCGAAGGCCGCCTCTGTGGGCGTGCGGATGATCTCCGCGCCAAGTGCCTCGAGGACCACTTGCTTCTCGCGGCTCATCTTCTCCGGCATGGTGATGATCATGCGGTAGCCGCGGACCGCGGCCGCGATGGCCAGACCGATGCCCGTGTTGCCGGATGTCGGCTCGATGAGCGTGTCGCCGGGCTGGATGCGCCCCGACTTCTCCGCCTCGAGGAGCATGCGGACGCCTATGCGGTCCTTGACGGATCCGCCTGGATTCATGAACTCGAGCTTGGCCAGCACCTCGCAGGGCAGATCGCGGGCGATGCGGGAGAGCCGGACCATCGGCGTCTGACCGACGGTGTCCAAGACGGTATCGACGATGGGCATGTGAGAACCTCGTGAATCGGCACCGCTCTCGGCCCGTGCCGGCGCCGCACGGTGTACCTCAAGTGCCCGCCAGCGTCACCGGTTCAACCTGGCTTGCCGTCGACACGGGGCGAGAGGAGGATCGGTGCGTACGCTACGACGAAGATGGCGTAGCCCAGTGTCCAGAGCACGCCCCCGACGGTGATCCACAGCCGGTAGCCGCTGCCAGCGAGGATCGGCCCCACGGTGCGGAGCGCGGCGCCGAGGATGACGAGCCCATAGGCGAGCACGACGGGCCGGGGCGTGACCAGGGGTCGACCGGTGTGACCGAGCGCCGCCCGGGACATGACGGCGAGCACCATGGTCCCGATGGCGCCCGAGGTGAGCGCATGGAGGGCGGCCGTCGGCGGGATCCGGTCGAGCTGGGCGAGGCCGAGGAGCAAGAGGCCCAACACCACCCAGGCGTAGGCGACGTGGAGCACCCACAGGATGGGTTGCCGCCACGTCGACGTTCCGCGCCAGGTCGCGAGGCGCACGGCCAGGATCAGAGCGGCGGCGAAGGCTGCGATCGCAGCCGGTAGACTTTGTGGCGCGGTGAGGTCGGCCCCAAGGGCGACGGCCACCGCTGCGAAGGCAGCCACGGCCAAGGCAGCGCTCGGTGCCGCGTTGGGCGACGACGAGCGGAGCGGGCCCGCGCTTGCGCGAGCATTGGCGGTGAAGGCCGGCGTGATGCGCCCGCCGACGAGGACCACGAGCAGCACGACGAGGTAGACGCCGAGGTAGAGACCG
>Ga0214473_10011575_pt1 | contig 10364 bp, 5 predicted proteins | sample RVTome_7_FD_203509 | JGI IMG/M metagenome (GOLD analysis project Ga0214473, IMG submission 203509) | Soil microbial communities from uranium-contaminated site in the Upper Colorado River Basin, Wyoming, United States - RVT98D197 | ecosystem: Environmental > Terrestrial > Soil > Contaminated >... | reverse complement strand
GAACGTTGGCAAAATCAAACTCTACACCTGGCGGGGGCATTACTATATCCAGGATCCGAGAATCAATACTGCAGGAGTTGGTTGGATTCTTGCCGGTGACTGGTGGCCATATCAACGTCCTTCATTTGTTACTCCACCGTTTGCAGGATACGTTTCCGGTCATTCCACGTATTCCCGTACAGCGTCTGAAGTCATGACGTTGATTACAGGAGACGAGTACTTTCCGGGTGGGATGGGGGAGTTCTACGCTCCGAAGAATGAGTATCTGGTTTTCGAAGATGGTCCAAGCGTGGATGTCACCTTGCAGTGGGCGACGTACCGGGATGCGTCGGATCAATGCAGCCTCTCACGAATCTGGGGCGGCATCCATCCCCCCATTGACGACATTCCCGGTCGCTTGATAGGACAAAAAATCGGTCCGGCGGCAGTTGCACTGGCGGAGAAATATTTCAAAGGTCAGGCAACGGGTGTCCGGGAAAATCAGTCTGACGGAAATCCACCTGCTGCATGGAAACTTGAACAGAACTATCCCAATCCATTCAATCCAAGAACGAATATCGGATTTCGCCTGCCTGCCGGACAGGCAGGGATTTCGAATGTTGTATTTGTGTCACTCAAGGTGTACGATGTGTTAGGGAGGGAAGTGGCCACACTTGTGCATGAAGAACTGAAACCTGGAAGCTACGAGAAAGTATTCGAAGCGAACGGGATCGCGAGCGGAGTGTACTTCTACACACTCCAAGTGGGCAACTTCTCGGCGACGAAGACGCTGATGGTGCTGAGATAGCGTCGTCTATCGCTCCGTCCAAGGCAACATACGAAATGATTCTACACTCACTTCTCGTCGACGTGGCATTCAAGGGGAACTGGAGTTGGCTTGTCGTTTGCTCTGTCCTGTACAGCGCTCCTTTTGACACCTTCGCCCAAACAAAACCGTCACCTCCGATTCTGCAGATACGTGAAGAGGAGTACTATGAAGGTGCCGGGGTGAATATCATGGTGTTTGATGACTTCTATCCCGAGGGGCATCAGGGCGGCTTGACTCTCGTGCAGTGTGGTGTGCGCGTTGCAGCAAATGGGGACGTCCGGCTTGAACCGACGCCCGGCCAATGGTCCCCCGTCCCGAGGGTCGGGAAAAGACTGATCGACAAGGAGAAGGGGGCTGTCTCGGTTGAGTTGTGGTATCCGGATACAACCAAGGATAGAAAGGGATTCAATCCGATTGTGTATCCTGATTTGCGATTCAAGTACACCATAAGGACTATTGCGGTTGATTCGGGCATAAGACTCATTGTCGATCTGGAAGAACCGTTGCCCCCCGCGTGGGCAAACAGGGTGGGATTTAACCTGGAATTGTTCCCCGGTCAATTGTTCGGCGAACATTATCTCATGGATGGCACGCCGGGCATATTCCCCCGGCAGGCGAATGGCCCTATGGAAATGGATTCCTCTGGAAATCTTCAGATACATCCGCTGGGTGTGGGGAAGAAATTGACAGTTGCTCCCGCAGACCCCGAAAAGGAAATCACGATAGTCAGTGGCACATCAAATCTTCAACTCATCGATGGAAGGGGTCTCCACAACAACGGGTGGTTTGTCCTGCGCTCGACAATTTCAGCAGGTGCCGTCAAGAATGCGGTCGAGTGGACCATCACGCCGAAGCTGAATCATGAGTGGAAATACAAACCGGCCATACAACTTTCACAGGTGGGCTATCATCCCGGGCAGAAAAAGTTCGTTGTGATCGAATTGGACAAGTCGGAGACAGATCACAGGCCGATTCAGCTCCTGAAGATAAGCGGGGATTCTCAGAGAGTTGTCAAGGCCGAATCTGCACCGGCACCGTGGGGGCGTTTCCTGCGCTACAAGTATCTCCGCTTCGACTTCAGCGATGTGGCCGGGGAGGGATTGTACAAAGTACGCTATGGTACAACCGAGTCGCATGAGTTCGAAATCCGGAAAGACGTTTTTGCCCGGCATGTCTGGCAGCCCACGCTGGAATACTTCCTCACAGTCCAAATGTGCCATATGAAGGTCAGGGACAGGTACAAGGTATGGCACGGACTCTGTCATATGGATGACGCTCTCATGGCTCCCGTTAATCATAATCATTTTGATGGTTACTATCAGTATGAGTCCACACTGACGAACTACAGGTCGGGTGAACATGTGCCGGGACTCAACATCGGTGGATGGCACGATGCCGGTGACTACGACCTGCGAATAGAATCGCAAGCCGAGACGGTGTACAAACTTGCGCTTGCGTATGAATTCTTCTATGATGACTACGACGAGACATCGATCAATCAGGGAACACGACTCGCGGAAATCCACAAGCCGGATGGCAAGCCGGACATCCTCCAACAAATCGAACACGGACTCTTATCCATCGTCGGTGCCTACGAATCGATGGGCCGGCTGTACAGGGGAATTATTTCTCCGACTCTGGAGCAGTATGTGCATCTGGGGGATGCTTCGACGATTTCCGACAATCTTATTTATCAAAAGAATGAAACTGATCCGGTACTGCATCAGCTTCTGCCGATGGACGACGGGTGGGTCTTTACAGAAGTGAATCCTCAAAGAGAATTATATGTCGCGCAACGGTTGGCCGCAGCCGGGAGAGTGTTGAAGAACTACAATCCTGTATTAGCAGGGAAGTGTCTAAAGATCTCAGAGGAGCTCTATGAGCGGAATGCCTCGTCCGGAGCAGAAGACAGAGTCGGCGCGGCGGCGGAGCTTTACCTGACGACGTCAAAGAAGGAGTATGAGAACGTCCTGCTGGAGAGCACAAATATCATCGACACCAGCGTGATTCGCCATAGTGAAGTTCTTGGGAGCGTTGTGAAGAAAATTGACAACGCGAAATTCACAATACGCGTAGAAAAGGCGGTCAGCCGAGCTTTTGACAAAGTTGTCAGGCAACAGAAAGAGAACCCCTATGGAGTGCCTTATGAACCATATATCTGGGGAGCGGGATGGGGTATCCAGGCGTTTGGGGTAAAGCAGCTTTTCCTTCACCTCGGGTTCCCAAAACTGTTCCCGGTGGAATATGCGTTCAATGCTTTGAACTTCGTGCTTGGATGTCATCCCGGCGAGAATACTGCGTCGTTCGCGTCCGGAGTCGGGGTTCGCTCCTTGACGGTAGCGTATGGCACCAACAGAGACGAATGGTCGTATATTCCGGGTGGCGTGGGAAGCGGTACGGCACTCATTCGACCGGACTTGCCTGAACTGAAGGTCTGGCCCTACCTCTGGCAGCAGACGGAATACGTTATGGGGGGAGGAGCAACAGATTTTATGATTCTTGCTATGGCAGCAGACCATTTGCTTGGCAGGTAACATTAAGATATTCACCCGGCAGGATACGACGTTCAACATCTGGGGAATGATATATGAGATACTTCTCACAGGCGCTTCTCGTTGTATTGATCTTCTGCGTTCTTACTTCTGTCAAATCCAACTTTTTACAGGATTCAATGTCGGGCGTATTCGATAACCACGGTGATATTGGTGTCGTCATTAAGCCAGGCCTATTGGAGTATCACGCAGCAGAGAAGAGCTATCTTGTCGGCGGCAGTGGAGAAAATATGTGGTTTGACAAGGATGCGTTCCACTTTGTCTGGAAACAGGCATCGGGTGACATCTCGTTAGCCGCAGATATCCGCTGGATTAGTTCCGGAGGTAACCCACATCGAAAGGCTTGTCTGCTGGTGCGCCAGAGCCTTGATCCGGGTGCGGCGTATGCGGATGCCGTTGTGCACGGTGACGGACTCACGTCCCTGCAGTATCGGGAAGTGGCCGGGGGCCCGACGAGGGAGATTCAATCGAATGTCTCTGCGCCCAGAAGACTGCGAATTGAAAAACAGGGAGACTACGTCTCCATATCCATTGCCGGTGAAGAAGAGTTTCTTCATGCGGCCGGCGGTTCGTTCAAGATCAGTCTGCGCGAGCCGTTCTTTATCGGGCTCGGTGTCTGTGCGCATGACAGCAACGCATTTGAAGAAGCTGTTTTCTCGAATGTCGAAATCACGAGTCGAAAGCAGAAAGCCAGCGGCGAACTGGTCCTGGAGAGCACGCTGGAGACGATCGCAATTGCCTCGAAGGATCGGCGCGTCGTGTATCTCACGCGTGATCATATCGAGGCTCCGAATTGGTCGCGGGATGGGAAATATTTCCTGTTCAATGCCGACGGCAGGATGTATGTACTGCCCGTTACAGGCGGCAAGCCCCATGCTCTTAACACAGGATTTGCTACACGCTGCAACAATGATCATGGTATTTCACCGGATGGCAAGCAGCTTGTTATCAGCGATCAGTCCAAAGGTGGCAAATCGCTCATCTATGTCCTGCCAATCGACGGTCTACGACTCGACGAGTCGATAGGCTCGTTGAGCGGAGAACCCCGAATTGTTACTTCGCTCGGTCCTTCGTACTGGCACGGATGGTCACCTGATGGCAAGACCTTGGCGTATTGCGCGGAGCGGAACGGAGAGTTCGACATCTACACCATTCCGGTGGCTGGTGCCGCAGAATCACGGCTGACAAATGCAACAGGCCTCGATGATGGCCCGGATTACTCTCCCGATGGCACGTACATCTATTTCAACTCCGAGAGAACCGGCACGATGCAAATCTGGCGAATGAAGACAGACGGAAGCTCTCAGGAGCAGGTGACATCCGATGAATACAATAATTGGTTTCCCCATCCTTCCCCGGATGGCAAATGGGTAGCTTTTCTTTCGTATGAGAAAGGCGTGAAAGGGCATCCGGCAAACAAAGATGTAATGCTTCGAATCATGCCTGCCGATGGCGGAGAAATCCAGGTGCTCGCCAAACTCTTCGGCGGCCAGGGAACGATTAACGTTCCTTCGTGGTCACCCGATAGCAACAATCTGGCATTTGTGAGTTACCGGTTGATTATTCCCTGATTGTCCGGTGTGTGTCTTGATCAAAAGGGGCAATCACGTTGGGGGATTTTTAAAAGCACTTCCTCACAGGTTCTTCATCCTCGGGGTCCATCTCGCCCAGAGGAGTTGAATTGTTCGTTCGCATTGTTCCGTTCTTTGCCATCCGATATCCTTCTTTCCTCTGATCGGATCCTTATGACAAATCCAAAAGAGACCACACATCCTACTGCCTAAAGGTGGTAGACTCACAACCCAAAGGAGAAGATCTTATGACCGACGAAGCAGAGAAACTTCCTTTACGGGAGAAAATCAGTTACGGCTTTGGAGACCTTGCTTCGGTGCTCTTCTGGCAAACCTTCATGCTGTATTTTACCTATTTCTACACGGACATCTTCCTCATTCCTGCAAGTGTTGCAGCCACGCTGTTTCTGGTAAGCCGGATTTGGGACGGTCTTAATGATCCGATGATGGGAATGATTGCCGACCGCACAAAGACACGATGGGGGCATTTCCGTCCGTATTTGCTCTGGATATGCGTGCCGTTTGCAGTCGCCGGAGTACTCACATTCACAGTTCCCGACTTCGGACCAACCGGAAAGTTGATTTGGGCCTATGCCACGTTCAATTTGATGATGATGTTGTACACGGCAATCAATATCCCGTATACCGCTCTCCTCGGCGTCATCTCGCCGAATTCAAGCGAACGCACAACTGTCTCATCGGTGAAATTCCTTTTTGCATTCGGCGCCGGGATCATCGTTTCCGCAACGCTACTGCCAATGGTGAAGGGTCTTGGTGCAGGAAATGATGCCCGTGGTTGGCAGCTGTCCTTTGTCGTCTACGGTATCGCCGCCATCATCTTCTTCTTGATTGCTTTCCTCGGAACCCGCGAGCGTGTGCAGCCACCGAAGGACCAGAAATCATCGATCAAGCAAGACATCTATGAGCTGCTCACCAACAAACCGTGGCTCATCCTCCTCGCAACAACGATCACCTTCATACTCTTCGTCGCAGTACGAAGCAGTGTTACCGTGCATTACTTCAAGTATTTCGTCCGCACTCAAACACTCACGCTGCCGTTTCTGGGAACACAGACGTATGATTTTGAGACATTGACGTCGGCATATAACACCGTCGGCCAACTCTCGTCATTGATCGGCGTGCTCGCAGTGAGTTGGTTTGCCAGGAAGGTCGGCAAGAAGAGAGCGTTCATGATCATTTTCGTAATTGCCATTGTGGGCACCGGCGCGAACTTCTTCCTTACACCCGACCAGATCCCATTGCTCTTCTTCTTTCAAATTATCGGTTCTCTGACAGGAGGACCCCTGAGTGTGTTGCTGTGGGCAATGTACGCCGATTCAGCAGACTACGGCGAGTGGAAGCGTGGACGAAGGACAACGGGCCTGGTTTTTTCAGCTTCGACCATGTCGCAGAAGATCGGATGGGCTCTTGGTGCTTTTGTTGCTTTGACACTGATGTCCCAGGTTGGGTTTGAACCCAATCAAGCGCAATCCGAAGGGAGCCTGAGCGGTTTGGTTCTGCTGTTCAGTCTTATTCCGGCAGCATTTGGAGTTCTAGCAATGGGGATTGCCTTCTTCTATCCGCTCAGTGACAAGCGCGTTGATGAGATGGGTGCCGAACTTGCTGAACGCCGGAAAGCGACGGGCGCTGAGCCGGGAGGCTCTTAAAGAGTACACGGGGATTCGACTCTTCTTGAAATCTCCATGCGCTCCCCCGTCTTCTCTCCACAACTCAATGACTTACGACCATGACAATCATTTCTTAACACGAAGGATAGCAGGATGAAAAAGACAATCATTGGCAAATCACTGCCAAACATGCCCTGGCAGGAGAAACCGAAAGGACATACTGATATCGTCTGGAGATATGACAAAAATCCGGTTATTGGAAGAAAACCGATCAAGGATGGGAGCAGAGTGTTCAACAGTGCCATCATTCCGCACAATGGCGAATTTATCGGCGTGTTCAGGGCCGACCATGCGAATGGATATCCCAATTTACATCTGGGAAGAAGCAGAGACGGTTTCATATGGGAGGTTGACGATAACATCATCAGATTTCAAAATGAAGACGGTACACCTGCCAAACCAATTCTCTATGGATATGATCCGCGTCTTCTTGAGTTGGAAGGGACATACTACATCCTGTGGTGCAACTATTCCAATGGTCCCACTATCGGTTTAGCGAGAACAAAAGACTTCAAGACATTTGTCCAGCTTGAAAATGCTTTCTTGCCCTTCAACCGAAACGGGGTTCTTTTCCCCCGAAAGATAAAAGGAAACTACGTCATGCTGAACCGGCCCAGCGACAATGGGCATACACCGTTCGGGGATATTTATCTCAGTCAGAGTCCGGACCTGACATACTGGGGCAAACATCGCCTGGTTATGAAGACGACCCATTACTGGTGGAAGAATACGAAGCTGGGTGCAGGACCCGTACCCATTGAAACCACAGAAGGCTGGCTGATGATCTATCACGGCGTCTGTACAACATGCAGTGGATTTATCTACAGCATTGGGGCCGCTCTCTTAGACATCGATGACCCTTCCAGAATACTTGTTGATTGCGAGAACTACATTCTGACTCCGGAGGAGCCGTATGAGACAACCGGATTCGTTCCGAATGTGGCATTCCCCTGTGCGACATTGCAGGATGCCGATACAGGAAGAATTGCAATTTTTTACGGCGCAGCTGATACGTATTGCGCACTGGCGTTTACACAGGTGGATGAATTGGTTGCTCACATCAAAGCTCATCCCAATCGCCCTATACAGTAGCATGATCTTTCGTGGAGGATGTTTCCAATGCAGTACGGATATTTTGACGATGCAGCGAAGGAGTATGTCATCGAACGACCTGACACACCAAGGTCATGGAGCAACTATTTGGGTTCCACGGAGTATGGTGCGATCATAACCAACAATGCAGGTGGATACAGCTTCTACAAATCCGCCGCCCAGGGACGCTTCACACGCCTGCGGTTCAATGTGATTCCCATGGATCAGCCGGGGCGGTATTTCTATATCCATGACAAAGAGAGCCGGGACTTCTGGTCGACGAGCTGGCAGCCTGTCGGCAAGTCATTGAAGAACTACACATCCGAGTGTCGCCACGGCGCGGCGTACACGAAGATCTCTTCCGAGTATGCATCGATAAAGACGGAGTCGCTCTATTTTGTTCCGCTTGGCCGCACATATGAATGCTGGCTGTTGAAAATGACAAACAACGACAGCAGGAAAAGAAAACTCAGTGTGTTCACGTATGTGGAATACGCAAACAACTGGAACCTCTCCCAGGACATGATCAATCTTCAGTATTCCCAATTCATCATGAAGATGGATGTCGTGAACGGCATCATCGATCACGGCACAAACGTCTATATGCCGCAGCGGCCGGATCATTTTGAGGACGACGGACAGGGACGTCACACCTTCCTGGCTGTCATAGGGGGTGATGTGAAAGGATTCGATACGGATAGGGAGCTCTTTCTGGGACCTTATCGCACGTATGCGAACCCGATCGTCGTTGAAGAAGGAACGTGCAGAAACTCAATCGCCGTTGGAGACAATGGCTGCGGCGTGTTGCAGGTGGATCTCGATCTGCAACCCGGTGAATCAAAAGAGCTGATGGTTCTTATGGGCATCGGTGCCGCGGGAGTTGAAGGCAAGAAAGCTGTTCAGGAATTGGGGAACCCTGCCAGGGCTCGAGAGGAATTCGAAAAACTGAGACACTATTGGCATTCAAGAATAGAAGGGATGACTGCCGAAACACCCGACAAAGAATTCAACAGCATGGTCAACATGTGGAATCCGTACAACTGTCTGATCACGTATGCCTGGTCTCGCGCCGCGAGCCTCGTGTACACCGGTGAACGAGACGGCCTGGGATACCGGGACACCGTGCAGGATATGCTCGGCGTGCTCCATGCAATTCCCGATGAAGTGCGAGAACGGCTCGAACTCATGATCACGGGGCAGGTCTCTACGGGTGGTGCGATGCCCGTCGTGAAACCTTTTGCGCACAAGCCCGGAAGCGAGAAAGCGCCGGAGGAAAAGCAGTACCGGTCGGACGATTGCATGTGGCTGTTCAACACGATCCCCGCATACGTGAAGGAGACCGGCGAGATCACGTTCTTCGAACACATGTTGCCGTATGCCGACAAGGGCGGGGACACGGTGCTTGGGCACATGAGACGGGCGATACAGTTCAATCTGGACCGTTCGGGCGCGCACGGGCTTCCGTGTGGTTTATCGGCAGATTGGAATGACTGTCTGGAACTTGGACATAACGGAGAAACTGTCTTTGTTGCGTTTCAACTACGATATGCTCTCAAGACGTATGTTGAGATCTGTGAGATGCTGGGCAAGCCGGACGAGATTTCCTGGGCAAAAACTCATTTACGAAAACTGGATGACAATCTGGAGAAGCACGCGTGGGATGGAGCCTGGTATCTGCGAGCGTACAGAGCCGACGGTCTGAAATTCGGATCGAAGGACAACGACGAAGCATCCATCTTCCTGGAGCCACAACCGTGGGCGGTCTACAGCGGGCACACATCAAAGAAACGATCCGAGAAACTGATGAACGTTGTGAAAGATCGGCTCTCCACGGATTACGGCCTGATGATTTGCGATCCCCCCGTGGAAAAAACCGACCCGAAAGTGATCAAAGCAAGGTTGTTCAACAAAGGGATGAAAGAAAATGCTTCGGTATTCTGTCATACGCAGGGTTGGGCGATCATAGCCGAAACGTTGTTGGGTCGCGGCAATCAGGCGTACGAGTACTATCGCAAGTTTATGCCGGCTGCTTTTAATACCAAAGCCGAGGTGCGTGAAATTGAGCCGTATGTGTATTGTCAATTTGCAAATAGTAAATACAGTCCTCGCTACGGGGCTTCGCGACTGCCGTGGCTGAGCGGCAGTGCCTCGTGGGCCTGCTATACGGCAACGCAATACATCCTTGGCATTCAACCTGACTATGCAGGTTTGAAGATTGATCCCTGTATTCCGGCTGATTGGAAGGAGGTGAGGGTCACGAGAAAGTTCAGGAAAAAGCATTTTAACATCGTCATCAAGAACGACAATGGCGTTCAAAAAGGAGTGAAGAGCATAACCATGAACGGAAATGCCGTCAAAGGCAACCTCATCCCCTTTGATCTTATGAAGGAACGGAACGAAGTCGGTGTTGTCATGGGATGAACAATAATCCGTTGAACAGGGCAGAACGTCACATATCTCACATTGTGCATTCCATCGGCGCAAACTCCTACGGTCAAACCATGCGCACCTTCGTTCGATGCAGGTCAGCAGCATGCCGGGCTGTGATCATTTTCATGACAGCACTTACAAACATTGCTCCAAACATGTCTGCTCAACCCTTTCCACTTATTGCCAATGTCCGGGGGAGGGCAACTACTTCTCTAAATGGTGA
>Ga0214473_10011574_pt1 | contig 10365 bp, 7 predicted proteins | sample RVTome_7_FD_203509 | JGI IMG/M metagenome (GOLD analysis project Ga0214473, IMG submission 203509) | Soil microbial communities from uranium-contaminated site in the Upper Colorado River Basin, Wyoming, United States - RVT98D197 | ecosystem: Environmental > Terrestrial > Soil > Contaminated >... | reverse complement strand
GATGGAGGGGAAGCTGCCCGAGCTGCTCTCCCTCGCGGACATCCGCGGCGACCTCCACGCGCACACGAACTGGTCCGACGGGAGCCACGATTTGGACAGCCTGGTCGCGGCCGCGAAGGAACGGGGATACCGGTACATCGCCGTCACCGACCACTCCAAGGGCCTGGGCGTCGCCCACGGGCTGGATGAAAAAAGGGTCCGGGAGCAGATAAGGCTGATCGACGCCGCCAACACGAAGCTATCGGGCTTCCGGATACTCAAGGGGATAGAGGTCGACATCCGCGGCGACGGAAGCCTCGATCTGCCCGACGAGCTCCTGGCGGAGCTGGACATCGTCGTTGCTTCCATCCACTCGGGGTTCAAGCAGGGAAGGGAGCAGATCACGAATCGGCTGCTCTCGGCGGTCCGGAGCCCCTTCGTGAGCGTCGTCGCCCATCCGACGGGCAGGCTAATCGGGGAGCGGGATCCCTACGATGCGGACATGGAGGCGGTCTTCCGGGAAGCGGCCCGCCGCGGCATCGCCATGGAGATCAACGCGAACCCGATGCGCCTCGATCTTTCCGACCAGCACGCCAGGATGGCGAAGAGGTACGGCATCCCCATAGTGGTAAGCACGGACACCCACATCGCGGCCAACCTGGATTACATGGAGTACGGGGTGGGGACCGCGCGCCGGGGATGGATAGAGAAGAAGGACGTGCTGAACACCCTGGGTGCCGCGGCGCTCATGAAACGGCTGGCTGCGATGCGGAAAACAGGCGCACCCCCCGGCAGACGCAAATCTCCGTAAACTACGAAGCTCCGCGGCTGCGGAGCCGGGATCGTTCGCGGCGATTTGCGTGATTTCAGCGCTTGGTAATCCGCTCCATTCCTCCCATGTACGGGCGCAGAGGATCCGGGACGACGACGGAGCCGTCTTCCAGCTGGAAGTTCTCGAGTATCGCGACGACCGTGCGCCCCGCAGCCAGCCCCGAGCCGTTAAGCGTGTGCGCAAGCCTCGTCTTGCCGGTGGCGGGATCGCGGAAGCGGATCTTCGCGCGCCTTGCCTGGAAATCGGTGAAGTTGCTGCAGGAGGAGATCTCGCGGTACCGGTTCTGCGACGGCAGCCAAACCTCGAGATCGTACGTCTTGGCCGAGGAAAAGCCCAGGTCCGCGGTGCATAGCGTCACGACCCGGTACGGAAGGGAAAGCCGCTTGAGGATGTCCTCTGCGTCCGCGGTGAGCGTCTCCAGCTCCGCCCACGACTCCTCCGGCCGGCAGACCTTGACGAGCTCCACCTTGTTGAACTGGTGCTGCCTGATCATCCCGCGCACGTCTTTCCCGTACGAGCCGGCCTCCGCCCGGAAGCACGGTGTGTACGCCGTCATCTTGAGGGGAAGGCTCTCCCCCGGCAGTATCTCGTCACGGACCATGTTGGTCACCGGCACCTCGGCGGTCGGAACGAGGAAGTAATCGGTCCCCGCCACCCGGAACAGGTCTTCCTCGAACTTGGGCAGCTGCCCCGTGCCGAAGAAGGATGCGGAGTTCGCCATGAACGGGGGAAGCACCTCGAGGTAGCCGTGCTCCCGCGTGTGGACGTCCAGCATGAAATTTATGAGCGCGCGCTCCAGCAGCGCGCCCGCCCCCTTGCTCAGGCAGAACCGCCCGCCCGCTATCTTCGCCGCCCGGTCGAAATCCAGTATGTCGAGCGCTGCGCCTATGTCGACGTGGTCGCGCACCGGGAATGCGAACGAGGCCGGCGTCCCCCACGTCCGGACGGTCTTGTTGTCCTCCTCTCCCGATCCTTCGGGGACCGACGGATCGGGAACGTTCGGGATGGAAAGAAGGACCTCCTCCATCCTTCCCTCCAGTTCCGGAAGGCCGGCCTCCATTTCCTTTATCCGGGCCGCGACCTCCTTCATCCTCTCCATGATCCCGGAGGCGTCTTTCTTCTCCCGGCGCAGGCGCCCGATCTCCTCCGAGGAGGCGTTGCGCTCCGCGCGCAGCGCCTCCACCGACGACAGGAGCGCGCGCCGGTTCCGGTCGAGCTCGACGAATCCTTCGAGGGGCACCGCCGAACGGCGCCTCCGCAGCGCCTCTTCGACCGCGGGTATGTTTTCACGGACGAACTTCGCGTCTAGCATGGCAATCCCTCCCGTTTTACCGGCAGAAACCCCGCGTCACGGATCGTGGCGACGATCTCCTCCTCCGACATCCGGAAAGAGACCCCTGCGGAGGCCACCACGTTTTCCTCGATCATCGTGCTCCCGAAGTCGTTTCCCCCGAAGAACAGGCCGAGCTGGGCGACCTTCGCTCCCATCGTCACCCAGGAAACCTGCACGGTCCGGATGTTCGGCAGCAGCAGCCTGGAAACCGCAAGGACCCTAAGGTATCCCGCCGCGTGGCCGAACCCCGCCGCCGCGCCCTCCATGAAGGCCGGATCGGCCGACAGCGCCGTGTTCCCCGACTGGAAGGCCCAAGGGATGAAGGAGGCGAAACCGCCTGTCTCCTCCTGCAGCTCCCTGACGCGGAGCAGGTGCCTGGATATCGCCTCGGGAGTCTCGATGCTGCCGAACATCATGGTTGCCGATGTGCGCAGGCCCTGCCGGTGCGCCTCGCGCATCACGGAAGCCCATTGCTCCCATCCTATCTTCCGGGGGCTTATCCTCGCCCTGACCATGTCGTCGAGTATCTCCGCCCCGCCGCCGGGTATGGAGTCGAGCCCCGCGGCGACCAGCCTCGCTATGACATCCCCGACGGACATCCCCGACCGGTCCGCGAAATGCCATATCTCCGGGGGGGAAAATCCGTGGAGACGGACAGGGTGCCGCTTCACCGCCCGGACGATCCGTTCCGCCTCGTCGACGCCCCACTCGGGGTGCAGGCCCCCCTGGAGAAGCACCTGCGTCCCGCCTAGCGAAAGCGTCTCCTCGATTTTCCTGGACAGCGCATCCTCGGGGAGGACGTAGGCGTCGGGAGACGACCTGTCGCGGTAAAAGGCGCAGAAGGAGCAGCCGCACACGCATATGTTCGTGTAGTTGATGTTGCGGTCCACGATGTAGCCGACGGCGCCGTCCGGGTGGATGCTGCGTCGCAGGTCGTCCGCGGCCCGCCCCAGCTCGAACAGCGGCGCCTCACGGAGCAGGCGCGCGGTTTCTTCGACGGTCGGGACGGCGCCTCCCGCCATCAGGCCCGCCCTTGCGGCCACTCGCGCACGACGTTGTAAAGTGTGTCGCGCTCCACGGGCACGCGTCCCGCCTGGCGGATCATCGTCACAAGGTCGGAGACGGTCATCTCCTGCCCTGCCTGCGCGCCTGCGGCATGCGTGATCTTCTCCTCCACCACCGTCCCGTCGATGTCGTCCACCCCGAAATGGAGCGAGATCTGGGCTAGCTTGGGGCCGACCATGATCCAGAAAGACTTTATGTGATGGAAGTTGTCGAGATAGAGCCTCGCAACCGCAAGGGAAAGGAGGTCTTCCAGGCCCGTCGTATATCCCTTGGCGATCTGGGTGTTTTTCGGATGGAACGCCAGGGGGATGAACGACTGGAACCCTCCGGTCCGGTCTTGCATCTCCCGCAGCCGGCGCAAGTGGTCAACCCGCGACTCGAGCGTCTCCACGTGCCCGTACAGCATCGTGGCGTTGCTGCGCAGCCCCTCGGCGTGCACGGCATCCATCACCTCCAGCCACCGGTCCCCCGATATCTTCTCGGGGCAGATGCGGTTGCGGACCTCGGGAGCGAAGATCTCCGCCCCTCCTCCGGGCAGGCTGCCCAGGCCGGCCTCCTTGAGCTCCAGGATCACGTCCCGCAGCGGGAGGCCCGTGATCCGCGAGAAATAATCGATCTCCACCGCCGTGAACGCCTGGATGTGCATGGCCGGAAATCGATCCCTGAGCGTACGCAGCATGAGCAGGTAGAAATCGAACGGCAGGTCCGGGTGCAGTCCCCCGACGATGTGAAGCTCGGTCGCCTTCTGGCGGCTTGCTTCCTCCGCGCGGCGCATGACCTCCTCCATCGTCATCGTGTACGCCAGGGGCTCCCCCTTGGTCTTGCTGAAGGCGCAGAACTGGCACCGGTTGACGCAGATGTTGGTGGGGTTGATGTGCCGGTTGACTATGAAATACACCCGGTCGCCGTTCTTCCGCCTGTTGGCGAAGTCCGCCATCTCCCCGACCGAGAGGATGTCCCGGGTCCGGAAGAGGGCGAGGGCGTCCTCATCCGACAGCCTTCGCCCCGCGTGCACCTTATCCTGTATGGTTTTTAGCGCCGCTTCCATCGCCTCCGCCCTTGCGCATCTGCTCCAGTATCCGCTCCTCCGCCCCCGTCTCCCTCGGAACGCGCGGGAGGAAGACGGAGAAGATTACTCCTTTCCCCTCCCGGTTGTCCAGCTGGATCGACCCGCCGTGCTTCTCCACGATGGCGTGGACGATCGGGAGCCCCAGGCCCGTTCCCTTCGCCTTCGTCGTGAAGAAGGGGTTGAATATATTATGGACCACGTCGTGCGGAATCCCGCCGCCGGTATCCCCGACCAGGAAGACCACGCCGTCCCCCTCGTCCGGCAGCGCGGGGCGGGCCGCAACGGTGAGCTTCCCACCGCCTTCCATCGCCTGTATGGCGTTGGATACAAGGTTCCAGAGGACCTGGCGGAGCTGGTCCGGGTCGGCGGAAATTATCGGCGTGTCCTTCGATAAGTCCAGGTCGATCAGGATCCGCGCCTCGTCCAGGTCCTCCCGGAACATCGCGAGCGCCTCGCGGATCTCTTCGTTAAGGTCCACGCGCTTGAGCGCGGGCATGACTTCCCGGGAGAAGTACAGGGTCTGGTGGATAATCCTCTCCAGCCGCTGCACCTCCCTGAGGATGATGCGCGTGTAACGGCCGGAGGTCGCGGAGTCCTGCTCCTCGCCCTGCCCCTTGCGCGCCAGCCTCGCGGCGAATCCTCCAATGACGGTCAGCGGATTCTTGATCTCGTGAGCTATCTTGGCGGCCATCTCGCCCAGCGCGGCCAGCTTTTCGCTGTGCACCAGGCGGCCCTGGGTCGCGCGCAGGTTCTCGAGCGCATTCTCGAGGCTCTCGTACAGCGAGGCGTTCTCCATCGCCAGGCAGGCCTCGGAGGCGAACATCGTGAGGATCCGGATGTCCTCGTCCGTGATCTCCCGCTCGCGGAACATGTTGTCCACGTATATTGCGCCGCGCGCCTCCCCCTTGAAGACCAGCGGCACCACGGCGAAGGAGTCGGGATGTTTTCCGCAGAACCATCGGGCCTGTTCCGAGGAGGGAAGGCCGCATCCGGTCCGGGTGCGGACCGGCCGCTTCTCCAGGACGGACTTCGCGACGAGGCATCCGGATCCGAGAATCGGGAGGCTCAGCCGCTCGGCGTCGTCCCACAGCAGCTCGTGGAACTCCTCCCCCTCCGTCCCGGGTTCGCCGGTCCCGGGCGCCTCCTGCGAGAGGTCGACCGTCCGCCGCGCGTCCTTCCGGTCACGCGGCCCCATCCCCATGCGGGCGGCCAGCGTGAGGCCGTCCTCGGAGGGCAGGAACAGGATCGCGCGGCTGAAATTCAGCCCCGTCGGGGAGGTCAGGGAGTGCATCATGATGTGGAGCAGGCGCTCGGTCTTGACCGTGGACATAAGGGCGCTCGCCAGGTTGTAGAGGGTCGAGAGCTGCTGGACCCTCAGCTGGTTCGCCTGGGCCAGCGCCTGCGCCTCCCGGTACATCGCGGAGTTCTCGATCATGTTGGCGAGCTGGCTGCACACGGTCTGGATCAGGTTCACCACTTCCATGTCGAAGGCTATGTTCGGGGAGCTGGAATAGTAGCTGATGACGCCCAGCGCCTTCCCCTTGGATAGGATCGGCAGCCCGAGGAAGGAGGTAATCCCCTGCCGGGAGAGGGCGAGAAACATCGGAGAGTCTTCCGGCCCGTTGATGAGCAGGGGGCGCTTCTCCCTGAATATCTGCCCTGCCAGCAGCTTCCCGTGAGCCCTTAGCTCCCGGCGCATTCCCTGGCGGGCGTACCCCTCGTCGATCATGACTTTGAGGGCCCCCCGTCCCGCCGCAAGGCGCACCGTGCACCCGTCCGCCAGGAGAAGCCGTGAGGTTGTCTTGGCCACGTACGCCAGGATGTCCCTCACGTGGAACGTAGACGTTATCGCCCGTCCGATTTCGTTCAGCGTGATCAGCTCCGAAACGCGCTTTCGGGCGTCGTGGTAGAGCCTGCTGTTGCGGATCGCCCCCGCGACCTCGGCGGCCACGACCCTCAGCAGCTGGATGGTTTCCTCCGAATAGCGCACCGGGGAGACGTTGGAGACGTTCATCACGCCGTAGAGGTAAACGTCGTCCATTACGGGGACCGAAAGGATCGACGTGAAGTCGCGCAGCTCCTGCAGGACGGCGAGCGGCGGAGGGTCGCTGCGCACGTCCGGGTAGAATACCGGCGCCCGCTTCTGCGCCGCCTTCCCTGCGACGCCTTCCCCGGCCCTGATCCGGAAATCGAAAAGCGTGCACTCGTCGATCTGCATGCAGGAGGAGACCCAGGGGAGCAGGTCCTCCCCGCGGTTCTCCCTCCTGTGGATGCAGACGCAGTCCGCGCCGGTCTCACGTGACAGGAAATCGCAGATGTACTTGAGGCGGTTCTCTATCAGGATGTTCGAGTTGGAGATCTCGACCACCCGCGAGAGAATGGCGAACCGATTGTCCGGGTTGATGTCCATCGGAAGCCGCGTCAGGCCTGCCTGCCCCTCTTCCGGAGGGCCTTCTCGTAAAGCCCCGCATACTCACGCGCGGACGGGCCCCAGGAAAAGTCCATTTCCATGGCCCTCCGGACGATCCCTTCCCATCTCTTGCGGTCGGCCCAGGCGGCCAGCGCCCTCGAAACCGCATCCGAAAGCTCCGCCGCCTCGTACCCGTGGAACTTGAACCCCGTGCCTCCCCGCGGGTCCTCGTCGGCGTCGACCACCGTGTCGGCCAGGCCGCCGGTCCGCCGGACGATAGGCACGGTGCCGTACTTGAGGCTGTAGATCTGGTTCAATCCGCACGGCTCGTAACGCGACGGCATCAGGTAGATGTCGGCGCCGGCCTCGATCTTGTGCGCCAGCCTGTTGTCGTAGGCCAGGCGTACGGAGATCCGGTCGGGATATTTCCTGCCCAGCTCGGCCATGGCCTCCTCGTAAGGCCGTTCCCCGAATCCCAGGATCACCACGCGCACCGGTTGCCGGGCCAGCCATTCCCCGATCTCCGTCAGAAGGTCCAGCCCTTTCTGCGCCGTAAGCCGGCCGACCATGCCGATCACCGGCTCCTCGACCGCGCCGGTCCAGCCGAACTCCGCGAGCAGGTCCGCCCGGCACACCTTCTTCCCCGACAGGTCATCGCGGGAGAAATTTGCGGCGATCATGCGGTCCGTGGCGGGATTCCACTCGGCGTCGTCGATACCGTTTATGATCCCGTACAGGTCTTCCCGGCGCTCGTACAGGACTCCCTCCAGCCCGTGCCCGTATTCGGGAGTCTGGATCTCGCGGCTGTACGTGGGGCTCACCGTGGAAAGGACGTCGGCGAATACCAGGCCAGCCTTCATCAGGTTGAGCTTCCCGTAGAATTCCAGCCCCTGGGGGGTGAACAGGTCCCAACCCAGCCCCGTCAGCGGAAGGTCGTGGTTCCAGAAAAGGCCCTGGTATCCCAGGTTGTGGATCGTGAACACGGTCGCGGCCGGCTTGATCGCCTCCTCCTGTGAATACAGGGTCCGCACGTAGGCGGGAATGAGCGCGGTCTGCCAGTCGTTGCAGTGCAGTACGTCGTATCTGCGCCCCATGCGCACCAGCCACTCCATCACCGCCCGGCAGAAGAATGTGAAGCGCTCGCAGTTGTCGGCGTACTCCCCGTCCTTGGTGCCGTAGAGGAACTCCCGGTCGAAGTACCTGTCGTTCCGCACCAGGAAAGCCCGCACGCCGTCGCCCGCGTCGGTCTCCTCGATCGAACCGGCCTCCTCCCTGTGCCCGAGCGGAACGCGCACGGGAGGCCCCGTCGGGGACAGGGGGAACCGCGTCCGGTCGACCGACCGGTACAGGGGGAGAACGCAGTCGGCCTCGACGCCGATGCGCCGCAGCGCCCTGGGGAGCGCTCCCGTGACGTCCGCCAGTCCGCCGGTCTTGGCGAAGGGAACGATTTCCGAGGATGCGATCAGCACTTTCAAGCTGCTTGCCCCGCTTGCCCTACTCGGGAAGCTCGCGCATGTACTTGGCCGCCTCTTCCGGCGGGGTCGGATTGATATAGAAGCCCGACCCCCACTCGAACCCCGCCACCTTGGTCAGTTTGGGCATGATCTCGATGTGCCAGTGATAATAATCCGCCGCGCCTTCCTGGAACGCCGCGCTGTGGACTATGTAGTTGAACGGGGGATTCTCGAGGGCCAGGTTCAGCCTGCGCAGAGTCCGCCTGAAGATGGCGGCCAGGCTCTTCGCCTGGTCCCGCTCGATCATCTCGTAGGCGCACTGGTGGCGCTTCGGGATTATCCACGTCTCGAAAGGGAACCGCGGGGCGTACGGGGCGCATGCCAGGAACTCCCCGCTCTCCTCCACGATGCGGACCTTCTGCTCCATCTCCTGTACTATGATGTCGCAGAAAAGGCAGCGATCGCGGAAGCGGAAATACTCCCGGCAGCCCGTCATCTCCTCGATCACGCGCTTGGGAACTACGGGCAGGGCGATCAGCTGGGAGTGGCTGTGGGATAGCGACGCCCCGGCCGCCGCGCCGTGGTTCTTGAAGATGATGACCGACTTGAACCGCCGGTCCTTCTTCAGGTCCAGCAGGCGTTCCCTGTAAGCCCAGAGCACGTCCTCGAACCGGCTCTCGTTAAGGTCGAACAGGTCGACGTCGTGCCGCTCGGTCTCGATCACTACCTCGTGGGCCCCGATCCCGTTCATCCGGTCGTAGACGCCGTCTCCCGCCTTGCCCAGGTCTCCCTCGATGCGCAAGGCCGGGAACTTGTTGGGGACCACCCTCAGCGACCAGCCCGCCTCGTCCGAAGAACCGGACTGCCGGTACGACAGGATCTCGGGGGGGGTCATCCGCTCGCTCCCGGGGCACAGGGGGCACATGCCCTCCTTCCTGGGGGTCGGCTCCGGCTGGAACTCGTGGGGGCGCTTCGCGCGCTCTGTCGAAATTATGACCCACCGACCCACGATCGGGTCTTTTCGCAACTCCGTCATAGGTCCTCCGAAAGGACACGGAAGGGAGCGGAGGGGCTTATTTTAGTTCTTCCTCTTCCGCTACGGTCTTGCAGTCGATGCACATGGTGGTCATCGGGCGCGCGATCAGGCGCTTCTCCTCTATCTCTCCTCCGCAACCCTCGCATATCCCGAAAGTTGCATTATCGATGCGCTTGATCGCCTCCTTGACCTTCGCCAGGAGCTTGCGCTCGCGGTCGCGGAGCCGGAGGGTGAAGTTCCGGTTCGACTCGAGAAGGGCGCGGTCCGTCGGGTCGGGGAAATTTTCCTCCAGGATCGCCGTCATGTCGGACACGGTTTTCCCTGCCCCCGCCAGAAGCTCGTCCATCTGGCGCTGGAGTTCCTCGCGGCATTTGTCCAGGACCCTTCGGTCCATCGATTGCCCCCGGGGAGCGGCTATACAGAATTATAATCTATCTTCTTCCGCAGGAAGGTGCAAAGCAAGTCTAGCGGAGCCGGAAACGGACCGGGACCTCGAACCAGCCGGGCGTGGAAGGCAGCGGCGCGGCACGGGCTACTCCGCTGCTGGCGGCCTCGTCGAGCGCCCTTGCGCCGCTGCTTCTTGCCACCCGTATCTCCTTCGGAATTCCCCCCGCGCCTACGCGGATGCGCAGGAGCACTTCCCCCTCCTGCCCGCGGCGTATCGCCTCTTCCGGGTAAACGATGCGCGATTCGATCCGTTCCCGCAGCAGGCGTATCTCCACCCCTTCCCGCACTACGCCTGCGGGGCCCGCGGGCGGACGCCCGGCGGGCATCACGCCCTCCCCGGCAGGGTCGCGCCCGGAATGCTCCGCGCCGCGGAGCGACGGCTCAGGGAGCCCCGCCGACGCCACGGAGGATGACGGTGCGGGGCGCTCTCCGCTCCGCGCAGGCCCATGCCCGGCATCCGGGGCGACGGCGGCAGCCGGGGGTACCTCCACGGGCGACACCTCGGGGGGAAGGGGAAGAAGCGTCGACGCGTCGGCGCCTGGATGACGGGATGCCTTCGCCGCCTGGCGGACCGAATTCGTGCGCGATGCGGATGTTGCGGCGGCCATGAGACCCTTTTCCTCCGCGGGAACGCTTTTCGCGGGTCCTTCGACCAGGGCGACCTGGACGACTCCGGGGGAATTCGGACCCGCCGCGTACCCTGCAAGGAGAAGGCACGACAGCAGCAGGAGGTGTCCCGC
>Ga0214473_10011573_pt1 | contig 10365 bp, 9 predicted proteins | sample RVTome_7_FD_203509 | JGI IMG/M metagenome (GOLD analysis project Ga0214473, IMG submission 203509) | Soil microbial communities from uranium-contaminated site in the Upper Colorado River Basin, Wyoming, United States - RVT98D197 | ecosystem: Environmental > Terrestrial > Soil > Contaminated >... | reverse complement strand
CGGCGGCCACCTCCTGCTCCTCCCCGCCGACTGTCATCACGCCCCGGCCGCGGACGATGACGTAGACCTGCTCGCTGTCGGGGTGGGCGTGCACGTCCTGCCGCGAGCCGGGCGCCCCCTCCACCCAGGTGATCGCCAGGTTCCGCGAGCCCGGCTGACCCGGCGCCAGGAGCAGGTAGGAGACCTGCCCGCCCCGGTGGTTGCGCGGGCTCTCCTCAAGCGTCTGCGTGTACATGGCCTGCTCCCCGTTAGCCCTGGCCGCGTTGCCCGTACAGCCGCTCCCGCAGCTCCTCGACGACGTTCGTGCCGTCCAGCCGCAGGTGCCGCGGGTTGAGCCGCTCGCAGCGGACGGAGACGATCAGCTTCGCCGGGTCGGCGTCCACAGGCAAGGGAAGCCCGGCCACGCCGAAGGCGTCCGTCTTCGCCTCCGCCAGCACGGCCGCGTGTTCGCCCAGCACGCGGACCTCCGCGTCCGCCACCGCCGGCTTCTCGCCATGGGCGTCGGCGTCGTTCTCCAGCACGGTGACGGTCATGGTGCGGCCGTCCATCGCTGGCTCCAGCGTGACGTCCATGTCCAGCAGGTACACCAGCGGCGCGGGGACGACGGCCTTGAGGCCGGCGTCCAGCACCGCCTGCACCTGGTTCGCCGCCAGCGACGTGTCGATCGGCGCCATCCCGTGGTCGGCCGTGACCACGAACAGCGTCGACTCCAGGAGGCCACGCCCCTCCATCAGCGAGAGGATCTCGCCGATGCGCTTGTCGGTCTCCACGAGTGCCGTGCGTATCGCGTCGTCGTGTGGGCCGTAGTCGTGGCCGACGGCGTCCGTGAGGGCGAACTCCTGGTAGGTGAACTTCGGCGGCGGGTGGTCCTCGTCGCCGAACAGGATCAGCGCCTGCGCCAGCCCCTGAGTGTCTATCCGCGAGTAGCGGTAGACGCCCTCCTGGCCGTCTTCCCGCCAGCGCTTGCTCGTCTCCTCGTAGCGGGCGTGAGACAGCTCCCTTATCCGCTCCGCCTCGCCGACGAGCCGCCGCTCCAGCGAGGCGTGGACGGCGCCTCGCGTGCACGGCTCGTTGATGGATGCCGTGAGCGCGCCCCGGCGGCCGTCCCAGCGGCCGAACGCGCGGTGCACGGCCTCGTACAGCGTCTCGACATCGTCGGACAGGAACTTCGCGGTGTCGAACTGCATTCCCTGCGGCGCCACCGTCTGGCGGGTCTCCCGCAGGTAGTAGGCCGGGTTGACGATATCGTGGTGGCCGCACCAGGCGCCGCTGCCCAGGGCGTTGTGGCTGGGCCAGGTGATGGTCGGGAAGTTGACGGCCGTCCCGTAGCGGAACATGACGCCGCCTTCAACCAGCCTCCGCAGGTTGGGGATCGACTCGGCGTCCTTCTCCAGCCGTTCCTGGAGCTCCGTGTTGCTGAGGCCGTCCAGCAGCATGATGTAGACGCGCTCCGGCGTTCGCCGGAGCTCCCCCTTGGCGTCGCGGTCGAGGATCTCCTCGACGGGCCGGCCGTCCTGCCGCTTCAGGTAAACGTCCGGCGCGACGCCGCGCTCGCTGGAGGTGCGGCCGCTGCTGTCCATCCCATCGATCAGCGGCAGGCCGAGGAGGAGGGCCAGGGTGGGCGCGACGTCCACCTGGGCGCAGACCGCGTCCGTCAGGCCGCGCTTGACGCCGGGCCCCGAAAAGACGAGCGGCGCCCGCGACTGCACGACGTCCAGGGCGCCGTGCTGGCCAGGCTGCCGGCCGAAGGCGTACGACCGGGGGCTGATGACGATGTCCGGCGCGTTGGGGCTATCGAACAGCTGGGCGATGCGCTCCATCGCCAGCGGGTAGCTCAGCTGCTCGGGCTCCACAAACGCCCGCGCCGGGTCCGTCCCCGAGTGGCCCGACCTCGCCCCGGCCTCCAGCTCCTGGGCCAGCGTGGCCAGCGCCGTCGGGTCCTGGTTGGCGATCGGGTCCTCGCCGACACTCTCGATGACGCGATACGCGTAGCCGCCGTCGTCGTAGAAGCGCTGGAAGCGGACCATCCCGCGCGCCGCCCACACCTCGTAGGCGCCCTGCCCGTCGGGGCCGTCGCGGTACGTGATCACCAGGTCCGTCTGCGGGCCGCGGACGGGGTCCGTCAGCAGCGCCGTGATGGCGCGGTTGCCGGACTCCTCCTGGTTGACGTCCAGCCCCTGGCCGCCGGGCCGCTCCGGCGCGGCCACGCGCTCCTCCTTGATCGCCATCAGTCGCTCCTCTCTCGCCGGCCGCCCGGCTCCCCCTCTGACCACCGCTCCTCGTGGACGAACTCCGAGAAGTCCACGCGCTTGCGGCCCATGCCCATAGGCACCTTCGGGTCCGGGTAGCCCAGCGCCAGAATCACCACCACCCGCCAGCCCTTGCGGCCGGTCGTCTCGCTCTCCACGTCCTGCGGCAGTTGCAGCTTCTCGCGGATGCAGGCCTGGTCGTGGATCGAGGTCGGGCAGGAGGCGATCCCCTGCGACCAGGCTGCCAGCATCATGTTTTGCGCCGCCCGCCCGGCGTCGAAGTCGCTGCCGTCCGGCGGACAGCAGACCGCGATGCCGGCCCGTGCCGCGAGCAGCGGCTGCGTGAACTGACCGCAGGTCGCGATCTCCTTGAGCCATTCGCTGTCGCGGGTCACCACCAGACGCACCGGCTGCGTGTTCTTGGAGCTCCCCGCCATGCGGCCCGCCTGGAGGACCTTGTGCAGCGCGCCGTCATCGATCGGCTGGTCCGTGTAGGTGCGCGTGTCACGCTTGCTGACGATGCACTGGTACGCTTCCATCGATTCCTCCTGGTGGTGCGATCCCGGCTGGGCGGCGCCGCGGCCCGCCTCCGCGCTGGTAATGCTACAGGAACGGACGCCCGGAGTGAAGGGCGGCGTTTGGGTATAATACCGGCATGTCGCGCCTCATGGTGACGTACTGGTCCAACACGGAGCCGCCCTGGGACACGGATGTCCCCTGGATAGTGCGCTTCGCGGTGCGCTGGGGCATCACGATGGTCGGCTTCCTGGCCGCGGCCTGGATCGTCCGCGGCGTGGATATCGGCGGCTGGGAATCCCTCCTGCCGGCGGCCGCCATCTTCGTGGTGGTGCGGGCGCTCCTGCGGCCGCTGCTGATCTTCCTAACCTGTCCCCTTCAGCTCCTCACCCTGGGGCTATTCATGTTCGTTGTTAACGCCCTCGTCCTCGGCTTCACGGACTGGGTCTGCGACTCGTGGGGGATCGAGTTCAACGTGGACGGCTTCATCGCCGCCTTCTTGGGGGCGCTGGTGATATCCGCGGTCTCCTTCTGCCTCTCCCGCTTCCTCCGCCGTAACCCGGTCGTGCCCCGTCCCGCCTGAGCCGCCGAGCCTGGGGGCTAGGCGCTGACCCTGTACACGTGGTCGCCGCCCCGGCAGCGGTCGTTCACCTTGATGCCGATCTTGTCCCCGGCACCGGCCTCCTCCACGCTGGTGCGGTCTATCTGCATGCTGTCCACCAGCTGCTCAAGGTCGGTCGTGTGGCCTTTTATCCGGATCGTGTCGCCGACGCGGAGCTTGCCCGTCAGGTCTATTCCCGCCACGCCGATCTTGGCGAAATAGTCCATCACCCGGCCGACCTCTTCTTCTTCTTCGGCCATGACGCCTGCCTCCTTCATCTGTGCACTAATTCGGCCTGATTCTACCCCCGTTGTACGGGCCCTTCAACCGTCCCGCAAACGAAATGATAAGGCCGCGGCGTACGCCGCGGCCTAAGGGCGTCCAGGTCCTGGCACCTACGCGCTGTCGACCACCGCCGCCTGTACCGCTCGCTCTTGCGGTCGCCGGGTCGTCGGGCCGTAGCCGTCGTTCTCCTCGTACATCCCTTCCGGGCTGCGCCGGACCATCGCGAGGAACGCCTGAACGACAGCAGGATCAAACTGCGTCCCGGAGTTGCGCTCGATCTCGATGCAGGCGTGATCGCGGGACATCGCCTGGCGGTAGGGCCGGCGCGAAGTCATGGCGTCGTACGCGTCCACCACGCCGAACACTCGCGCCCCCAGCGGTATCTCCTCTCCGACCAGGCGCTGGGGATAGCCCCGGCCGTCGTAGCGCTCGTGGTGGGCCCAGACGATCTCCGCGGCGTCGCGCAGGAAGTCGATCCCCTTCAGGATCTCGTAGCCCAGCTCCGAGTGGCGGCGCATATCCTTCCACTCTCCTTCGTCCAGGGGGGCTGCCTTCCGCAGGATACTGTCCGCGACGCCTATCTTGCCGATATCGTGGAGGGCAGCCGCGTACTCGATCTCCAGGACCTGCTGTTCGCTGAGGCCCATCTCGCGGGCGACCTCGGCCGCCATGCGGGCCACCCGCCGCGCGTGGCGGTGAGTCATCTTGTCGCGAATGTCCAGGGCGGTGCTCAGCACCTCCACCACCGCGGACGACAACCGGTTGTCTCCGGACCCGCGCCTGCCGCGGTCGAACCCCTTGCGCTCCAGCTTGTTGGCGTACAGCTTGGCGTCCGCCCAGTGGATGACCTCCTCGAGGTCGGTGCCGCCCCAGGGATAGCCACCGACGCCGATGGAGACGCCGAGGTAGATGCTGGCGTGGCCGTTCTCCCAGAGGGGCGCCGCGTTAAGCTGGTCCCAGACCTTCCAGGCCATCTGGTCCGCTTCCCGGCGGTCCGCGTTCGGCATGATCACGGCGAACTCATCGCCGCCCAGGCGGGCCGTCACGGCCCTGGGCCCTGCCGTCCGGTTGAGCGCGCGGCCGAACTGTCGCAGGATGACGTCACCTACCTGGTGGCCGAACTCGTCGTTTATCGCCTTCAGGTCATCGACATCGATCATGATGACGGAGAGCTGCCTGCGCGTGCGCTCCGCCGTCTCCAGCTCCTCTTGAAGGCGTTCGTAGAAGACGCGGCGGTTCTGCAACTGGGTCAGGTCGTCGCGGGAGGCGATGTCCTGCAGCTTGGCCTGCCGCTCCAGGAACACTCCCGTGGAACGCTCGTGCTCTCTCTGCACGCGGTGGTGAGTCCAGCGCAGGAGCACCTCCGCCGCGAACGCCAGGTAGACCAGGAACGCCGCTGTCCCTGCCCATACCGCCCAGCCGCCCTGGGTGCTCTCCAGCGTGACGAGGAAAGCGAACGCGCCGAGGACAGAAACGGCGCTTGCCAGACGGAGGACGAGGAACGCCCGCCCGACGGAGATCGATTCTTTATGGTTGGGGGCCGTTGGGTTCTGTTCGAGGGCGGCGCCGGCGCCGTGTCCGTCCGCGGAACCGCTCAGCCAGTCCTCGTCTGCAGGCGCTTCGGCCATCGGCGCAAACGCCACCAGCGTTTCAGCGGAGCTCCCTTCAAGAGTCATTCGCTCACACCCTCCGCCCCCTCGCTGCTATGGATTCCATCACTGCCCGCGTCAGGTTTGGCGCGGCTCTCATCAGCTTAGACGGAGGGAGTTACATTACACGTTACAGGGCGAGGGTAAATTCTGCGTTCACTTAGGGTTGACGAGTGTTTACTTATCGTAAGGATGGCGTGCCCAGCGCCAGCCTCCAGAGCAGCGCCGCCGTCTCCAACCCTATCGCCAGCGACATCTTGGAGCGCCCGTGCTGGCGGTTCACAAAGTTCACCGGCACCTCCGCAATGGTGTATCCCTCCCGCCAGCAGAGATAGTTCATCTCAATCTGAAACGCGAAGCCCCGGCTGCGCACCTCTTCCAACGGCAGCGCCTCCAGTACGCTCCGGCGCCAGCACTTGAAGCCGCCGGTCACGTCATGTACCGGCACGCCCAGGAGCGCCCGGCAGGCCAACCCCGCCCCCGCGCTCACCAGGCGCCGGTGCCACGGCCAGCCCGTCGTCTTCCCCCCCGCCACGTAGCGCGAGCCGATCACCACGTCCGCCTTCGCGGCGGCCTCCGCCAGCGCCGGCAGCGCCGCCGGGTCGTGCGAGAGGTCGCAGTCCATCTGGACTACTAGCTCTGCGCCGAGGCTAATCGCCTCGCGGAACCCGTCCACGTAGGCCGTCCCCAGCCCCAGCTTCCCGCCCCGCGATAGGAGGTGCAGCCGCGGCTCCCGTTCAGCTCTCGCCTTCACGAGGGCGCCGGTGCCGTCCGGGGAGGCATCATCCACGATCAGCACTTCGTAGGAAGGGCCCTGCTCCAGCACGGCGTCGATGAGCCTCTCCACGTTCTGAGCTTCGTTGAAGGTTGGCACGACCACGATCTTTCGTCCGCCGGCTGGTCTCGCCGGGCTCATCGTGCGCGGGCGCGGCGTCGGCGGCCGCCACGTCCAGAGGGCGTTAAGGCCGTAGTTCGTGCTCATCGCCGCGGCGATCGCGATCAGGTTCGCGACCAAGTAGTTCAGCCCCGGCCAGGCTACCAGCAGCAGCAGCAGGCTCAGGTTCAGCGCCGCCGCCGCCGCCGCCGCCACGTGGAACGCCAGCACCCGAGTCCACCAGGGCCGCCGCTGACGCTCCTTGTGGAACGTCCAGGCGTCGTTCAGCAGGAAGTTGTTCCAGAGAGCGGCCTCAATCGCCAGCGCGCTGGCCGCCGCCAGCGGGAACCCCGCGCCTTCCTTCAGCAGCCACAGCACGCCGGTGTTCACCCCCACCCCCGTCGTGCCGACCAGCGCGAAGCGCGCCACCCGCGGCAATGAGGTGTCCCGGAGCCTGCGCAGCAGCTCCGCCGCCACCGGCCTAGGGCTCCTCCCGCTGGAAGAGGTCGGCGTAGACGACGCGACCGGCGTAGCGGTAGTGCTCGTCGAGGTACGCTGCCAGCTCCGCCGGCGGGCGGTAGCCGCCGCTCGCAAGCTGAGGCTCTTCCAGGGTGATGAGGATGACGGCGGGCCGCTTCTCCTTGAGGTCGCTGATCACCTCGGCGAGGATGGACTTGTCCACGCTGTAGGCGCGGTTGTGGAGCCAGCGGCTGGCCGGTTGGCGGCCGGCGAGGAAGTAGATCTCGCTCTCGCGCCCCCACTCGTAGATGTAGTCGCCACGCTTCGTCATCCCCCGCACAGCGGCCGCGATCTGCGGCGCCACGACGGCGTCCTCCGCGTAGTCTCGGTGCGTGTACTGCTCCTCGAAGCGGTCAGCGGGCGTGGGCCGGGCGTAAACGAAGATGGCGGCGCCGATCGTGACGAGGGTCGTCGCCGCCAGGGCTAGCGCGAGCGTTCGGCGGCCCGCCTGCCAGCGCTCCCCGACGTAGGCCAGGCCGAGCGCCCCCGCCAGCGCCGCTCCAGGCATCAGGTGAATCGAGTAGTGCGCTGAGGCCTTGCCCAGCGTCTGGGCGGCGGCCTCAGAGGTGACGAGGAAGGAGAGGACGAGCCAGGCGAGCCGGTCGCCGCGGAGGACGAGGCGCCAGGCGCCCAGGGCGGCGAGCGCCCAGAAGACGAGCCCGCCCACCAGCGGCACCGGCTCCCACAGCAGGGGCGGCACCAGCTTGCGGTACAGCGGGAACTCGGCGGCCCACTTGAAGTTGAAGGCGAACATGGCGTACCAGAGGTCGGAGAGGGCGCCGTGGACTGCGAAGTAGACGGCGAAGGGGAGGGCGGCGAGGGCGGCGCCGGCTCCCAGCGTGGCCAGCGCCTTCAGGCAGCGCGGCCTCTCTTCGCGCTCGCGAATATACAGCACCCCTAGCCACGCCCCGTAGCCCACGAACGCGAATATGGCCGACTGCCGCGTGAACACCGCCAGCGAGGTCATTACTCCCGCCACTAAGAACCACCACAGCCTACCGTGCCTGCGAGCGCCCATGGCGAACGCCCACAAGCCGGCCGTCAGCGGCGGCAGCATGAACACCTCCGCGTTGGCGGTGACCTGGATGTAGATGTTGAGGAAGGAGAGGGCGAAGAGGGCGGCAGCCAGCAGCGCGGTTCGCTGGTCGAAGAGGGTGCGGGCTGTGGCCCAGACGAAGGGGACGGAGAGGGCGGCGGCGAGGGCGGCGAAGAGGCGGGGGGCCCAGATGGACTCTCCGAGAGAGGCGAAGGAGGCGACGTACCAGAGGAAGAGCAGCGGCCCCTTGTTGTCCCAGAGGTCGCGGTAGGGGATCGCCCCGTGCAGCCAGCCACGGGCGATGGTCGCGTAGCCACCCTGATCCGGGTCCAGCGGGGCGTCGAAGAGCGGCGCCAGGAAGAGCAGCGGCAGGGCCGAGAGGGCGAGGAGGGCGGCGATGGAGAGGAGGCGGCCCCAGAGGCCGCGGGCGGCCAGCGGGTCAAGCCGTGAGAGCCATCCCTCCCGCTCCTGAGGCGCCAGTTCGGCCGTGCGTGCCATCTCGGTCACCATCGGTCAGTATACGATGACGCGCTGGCTAGGGCTCGCGCCGGAAGAAGTCGGCGTAGAGCAGGCGACCGGCGTAGCGGTAGTGGTCGTCGAGGTACGTTGCCAGCTGCGCCGGCGGGCGGTAGCCGCCCTTCACCAGGTCATCCTTCTCCAGGGTGAGGAGGATGAGGGCGGGCCGCTTCTCCTTGAGGTCGTCGATCACCTCGCCGAGAACCGACTTGTCCACCCTGTAGGCGCGGTTGTGGAGCCAGCGGCTGGCCGGTTGGCGGCCGGCCAGAAAGTAGATCTCGCTCTCGCGCCCCCACTCATAGATGTAGTCGCCGGGCCGCGTCATCCTCCTGACCGCGGTCGCGATCTCCGGCGCCACGATCGCGTCCTCGGCGTTGTCGCGGTACCAGTACTGGACCTCGAAGCGGTCGGCGGCGGTGGGCTGGCTGTAGAGAAAGGCGGCGGCGGCGACAGTGACGCCCATCGTGGCGCCGACCAGCGTCGCAGGCAGCCAGCGGCCCTCCTGCCAGCGCTCCCAGACGTAGGCCAGGCCGAGCGCCCCCGCCAGCGCCGCTCCCGGCATCAAGTGAATGGAGTAGTGGGGGAATAGCCTGCCCATCGTCTGGGCGGCGGCCTCAGAGGTGACGAGGAAGGAGAGGATGAGCCAGGCGAAGCGGTCGCTGCGGAGGACGAGACGCCAGACGCCCAGAGCGGCGAGGACCCAGAACACGAGCCCGCCCACGAGCGGGACCGGATTTCCGATGATGGGTGGGATGAGCTTCATGTAGAAGGCTGATTCCCCCGCCCTGAACCAGTTGAAGGCGAACATGGCGTACCAGAGGTCGGAGAGGGCGCCGTGAGCGGCGAAGTAGAGCGCGAAGGGGACGGCGGCGAGGGCGGCGCCAGCGGCGAGGGCGATGCCGGCGCGGAGGAGGCGCGGCCGCTCCTGGCGGTGGCGGAGGAAGAGGACGGCGAGCCAGGCGGCGTAGCCGATCAGGGTCCAGAGGGCGGACTGGCGGGTGAAGATAGCGAGCGAGGTGAGGGCGCCGGCGGCGAGGAACCACCAAACCCGGCCCCCGCGCGCGCCGATCGTGAACGTCCAGAGCCCCGCCGTCAGCGGCGGCAGCATGAACACCTCGGCGTTGGCGGTGACCTGGATGTAGATGTTGAGGAAGGAGAGGGCGAAGAGGGCGGCGGCGAGGGCAGCGAGGCGGCGGTCGAGGAGGGAGCGGGCGGTGGCCCAGACGAAGAGAACGGAGAGGGCGGCGGCGAGGGCGGCGAAGAGGCGGGGCGCGAGGGTGGACTCTCCCAGGGAGGCGAAGGAGGCGGCGTACCAGAGGAAGAGCAGCGGACCCTTGTTGTCCCAGAGGTCGCGGTAGGGGATAGCCCCGTGCAGCCAGCCGCGGGCGATCGTGCCGTAGACGCCTTCGTCGGGCTCGAACGGCGCGTTGAGCATGGGCGCCAGGAGGAGCCCCGGCAGGGCGCAAAGGGCCAGGAGAGCGGTGATGGAGGGGAGGCGGCCCCAGAAACCGCGGGCGGCCAGCGGGTCAAGCCGGGAGAGCCATCCCTCCCGCTCCTGCGGCGCCAACTCTGAGGTGCCGGCCATAGTACCCGCCGACAGTATACGTTGGCGGCGGCCCCGGCGTCTTCTCGCCGCTACCAGTCGCGCAGGTCACCGTCGTCGAAGCAGTTGCCAGGATGCAGCCGCATCTTGCAGTAGCTCTCGCTCAGGTCGGACTGCGCCAGGTGTTCGGCCCAATGCTCCAGCTCCTGCTGCGGCAGCCAGCGGAGGAGGTCTCCCAGGGCGGCGTGGATCGTGCGGTCACCCTCGCCGATCCCGAAGTCCAGCGACCAGCCGCCGGCCTTCTTCACCCTGCCCACCGTGTTCGTGCGCTTGACCTCCAGCCCCCGCTCGCGGTAGCGGTCCAGCACGCCGGCCTGGAAGCGGACTTGGACGAGGGACGGGTCGCCGGCGGCGAACGCCCGCGCGTAGAGTATCCTCGCCCAGGGGTTAGTCTCTTCGTCCATGCCGGGCCCTGGCCCGTATCCTATCGCTCTATGGGCTGGCCGACCATGCTGCCCCACTCCGTCCAGGAGCCGTCGTAGTTGCGGACCTCCGGGTAGCCGAGCAGGTACTTCAG
>Ga0214473_10011572_pt1 | contig 10366 bp, 11 predicted proteins | sample RVTome_7_FD_203509 | JGI IMG/M metagenome (GOLD analysis project Ga0214473, IMG submission 203509) | Soil microbial communities from uranium-contaminated site in the Upper Colorado River Basin, Wyoming, United States - RVT98D197 | ecosystem: Environmental > Terrestrial > Soil > Contaminated >... | reverse complement strand
ATTTCTTTAATATTTGTCTGTGTAAGTCAGTGGCTGATAAATCTGTGTAAATTTGTATTCATCTGTGGTTAATTAAGTTTTTTGTTCTTCTGCTGGAGTCTCTTTCCCGTGTATTGATTCTTCCAGTTTTTTAAGCCTTGCAGAAACAGACTGTAGTTTTTTATTAAGCTTCTCAACCTCGCTTCTCGTGGGCATATTCATTTTTTCGAGAGTCTTATTGACAAGCTCCGTTATGCTTTTGCCAAGGTCGTCTCCTGACTTACCAACTTTCTCTGACCATTCCTTCACAAGCTTAGCGCCCTGGGTTTCGCTTAATTCACCTTTTTTAATAAGTTCATCAACAAGCTCCTTAACCTTCTCCTGCACGCCCAATCCTGCCATTAATGACCTGCGTATGGATTCAAAAACTGTCATGATAACCTCCTGCTCTTTTAAGTTATAAGTTATAAGTTAAAAGTTATGAGTTAAAAATTAAAAAGCTGTACTTCCTTCACTTTTCACTTTCAACTTTTAACTCGTTGTTGGACTATATCTATCACTGAACTAATCACTTTATCTATACCTTCTATATCTTTTGTTCCACCCTGTGCCATATCTGCCCTGCCACCGCCTTTACCTCCTGTAACAGCCCTGAGAATCTCTTCGGCAGCAAGCCTTGATGTTAAATCCTTTGTCACCGCAGCTACGTAAGAGACATGGCCATCCTTCAAAGAGCCGAGAACAACAACACCTGAAACAATTTTTTCTTTTATTATATCTGCAAGATTCCTTAATGTCTTGATATCATGACCGTCAATCCTGCACGAAAGCACCTTGATTTTATCTATGCTTACAGCCTTTTGAAGGATGGAACTGACATTCTCAAAAGCGGATTTGCTTTTCATCTTCTCAAGCTCTTTTTCCTGCAACTTAAACTCGTTCATAAATTTTTCAAGTTTTTCTGAAACCTTGAGTTCTTTAATCCTGAGGAGGTTAGCCGCCTTCTTTAGCTCATTCTCTTCAGACCTGATAAAATCAAGAGTTGTAAAACCTGTAATAGCCTCGAGCCTTCTTATTCCTGCGGCAACACTGCCTTCTGAGATTATTTTGAAGGGACCCATCTCTCCTGTTGCAGTGCAGTGTGTTCCGCCGCACAGTTCAGCAGAAAAGTCTCCTGCTCTTACGACCCTTACACTTTCTCCATACTTCTCGCCAAAAAGCGCGATAGCTCCTTTAGCAACAGCATCATCAAGGGTTGTCCATGTTGTACTGACGGGCAGATTTTTGATAATCTTTTCATTAACAATCTCTTCTATTTCCTGTAATTCCCTGTCATCTATTGCATAGAAGTGAGTGAAGTCAAACCGCAGCCTTTCAGGGGCTACAAGAGAGCCTGCCTGTTTGATGTGGTCGCCGAGGATGGTTCTTAATGCAGCGTGTAGCAAGTGTGTTGCGGTATGATTGCGCATAATGGATTTTCTCCTGTCCTCATCTATGGATGCATGAAGTGTCATTCCTTTCCTGATAGTTCCTTTTTTTATAGCAGCTATATGAAGCACCACATCATTGAATTTTTTTGTGTCCAGCACATCAATCTTTAACCCCTTTGCTTTTATAGTTCCCTTATCTCCAACCTGTCCTCCGGCTTCTCCATAGAATGGAGTTTTATTCAGGATTATTTCTACTCCATCCCCTTCTCCTGCCTCTTCCACGGATAACCCATCTTTTACTATTGCATTAACTGCAGATTCTGTCTGCAGGGTCTCATAACCAAGAAATTTTGTCCGCCCAGTGGCGGATAGAATCTCCCTATAAACACCCGAAACTTCTTCTTCTGCCTTAACCCAGGATGCCCTTGCCCTTGTTTTCTGAAGTTCCATCTCCTTGATAAAGCCCTGGTTGTCTATTTTGAGCTTGTTGTCCTCTGCGATGTCATGGGAAAGGTCAAGAGGGAAGCCGTAAGTGTCATATAATTTAAAAAGTTCAGAACCAGGGATTATATCTTTTTTAGCTGATTTCAGTTCTTTAATAAGTTTGTCTAATATCTGCATCCCTGTAGAAAGCGTATGTGCAAACCTTTCCTCTTCAAACCTGAGAATCTTTTTGCTTCTGTGAGTGTCTTCGAGCAATTCGGGATATGGCTCGGACATCATGTCATAAACCGAATCTATAACCCTGTGGAGAAATGGCTCATCAATTCCGAGCATAAAACCATGTCTTGCGGCCCTTCGGATAATCCTTCTCAATACATAACCCCTCCCCTCATTTGAGGGAATCAGACCCTCTGAAAGGACGAAAGCTATTGCCCTTATATGGTCTGCTATTACGCGAATGGAGGTATCTACCGATGGGTCAGAGCCATATTTTTTACCTGAGATGTTTTCTGTATTTTTGATAATAGGGCTGAAAAGGTCGGTGTCAAAATTACTCTTTTTGCCCTGAAGCACTGCTGAGAGTCTTTCAACCCCCATACCTGTGTCAATGCTTGGTTTAGGCAAAGGAGTTAGTTTTCCTGAGGAATCCCTGCTGTATTGCATAAACACTAAATTCCATATTTCAAGAAACCTGTCACAGTCACATCCAACCTTGCAGTCGGGTCTGTTGCAGCTCATTTCAGGTCCCTGGTCTATCAGTATCTCAGAGCATGGACCACATGGACCTGTGTCTCCCATCTGCCAGAAGTTGTCTTTTTCTCCAAGCCTGAAAATCTTTGCAGGCTCAATACCCACTTCATTCTGCCAGATAGATGCAGACTCATCGTCTTTTTCATAGATTGATATAAGGAGTTTATTTTTTGGCAGTTTTACCCCGTCGGTCAGAAACTCCCATGCCCATTTTATAGCCTCTTTTTTAAAATAATCACCGAAAGAAAAATTACCCAGCATCTCAAAAAAGGTATGATGTCTCGCAGTCCTGCCGACGTTCTCAAGGTCATTGTGTTTACCGCCTGCCCTGAGACACTTCTGAACCGTTACTGCCCTTTTATAAGGGCTTTCTTCATCTCCAAGAAAAACAGATTTAAATTGAACCATGCCTGCATTGGTAAACAGAAGCGTGGGGTCATCTTTTGGTATAAGAGGCGAACTCGGAAGTATCTCATGCCCCTTCTGCCTGAAGAAATCTAAAAACAATTGTCTTATTTCGTTGCTTTTCATAATACACAAATGAACAAAAATCTTTAAGTTATAAGATGTTGTATAGTAGCTGTATTATATCAAAAATTATAAATATTATGAGGGTGATAAATTGCTTGGCAAGTAAAAACTTACAGTTCTATAGATTTAATTGTGGTGTTAATTACATCTGCTGAAAACCCTCTGCGCTGAAGTATTCCCCAGATCCTTCGTTTTATGACGTCTTCAGGGTAGTTTCTGAGAACCTTCATCTTTTTTTCTACAAGCCTCGATGCCGCCTCTTTTTCTATCTCTTCTGAAAAGTCTGACAGGGTTTCATCTATCAGGTTTTTCTTAATCCCCCTGCTGGAAAGGAATACCTTAATCCCTTTTCTCCCGAGATATTTCTTTTCTATCGCGTGCTTAAGAAGTTCAGGGGCGAGGGCTTCATCCTTTATCAATCCCGTATTCTTAAGATATTCCATGGTGTTGTTTATTTGCGTATCATCAAAACCCTTTCTTTTCAGTCTATCAATCATTTCTTTCTCGCTTCGGGAGCGATAATGGAGAAGCTTTAATGCATAATGGCGGGCTTCAGCGGGAGAACCTGTCAATTTCAGGGATTTTCTTGTGTTCGGAGAACTTTTCTTTCTCACTCCATGCCTCTTGTGTTGACTGAATACCTTTAACCTTGAGAACAAAGTCATCAGGGTTTGTAGCTCTACTGAGGGCGTCTTCATAGGTAATGAGCCCATCTTTATATAAACTCAGGAGGGATTGGTCAAATGTCTGCATTCCATACTGGCTGAAACCCTCGGCAATCATCTCAGGAATCTTTTTGGTTTTATCAGGGTCTTCTATCCAGTTTTTTATAGTAGTGGTTCCTATAAGGACTTCCACTGCAGGAACCCTTCCGTTGCCATCAGCCCGTGGCGCAAGTCTCATTGAGATAATGGCTCTCAAAGTAGAGGCAAGTTGCACCCTTATCTGTTTATGCTGGTAAGGAGGGAAGACAGATATGACTCTATTTATTGTTTCAGCGGCATCAACTGTGTGAAGAGTGCTTAGTACCAGGTGTCCGGTTTCAGCCGCAGTGAGGGCTATCTCAATTGTTTCAAAATCGCGCATTTCGCCAACGAGGATTACATCAGGGTCCTGCCTCAGGGATGCCCTGAGTGCCTTACTGAAAGACTCTGTGTCAGTGCCTACCTCGCGCTGGTCTATAATACTGCTTTTATCTCTATGAAGGAATTCTACAGGGTCTTCAATTGTTATTACATGGCTTGTCTTGCTGGAGTTTATATAATCTATCATAGAGGCGAGTGTAGTGGATTTACCGCTTCCTGTAGTGCCTGTTACGAGGATTAGCCCTCTCGGTTCCATGGCAATCTTTCTTAAGACAGCCGGTAGATAAAGCTGTTCTATATCAAGAATCTTCATGGGGATAACCCTGAAGGCTATACCTGCTGTTCCCCTCTGTATAAAGGCAGAGCATCTGAATCTCCCGAGACCCGGGATACTGTATGACATATCAATGTCGTTTTTCTTTTTGAAAAATTCTTTCTGCAAATCATTCATAACAGAGAAGGCTATATTCATGGTGTCCTCTGGTGTGAGCCTTCTTTCATCCGGCATGGGTGAGAGAGTGCCATGAATTCTGACAATAGGGGGGCTGCCTGCCTTTATATGCAGGTCAGAGGCACTAAGCTGAACAGCCCTTTTTAGAAGTTCATTAATGTCTACAGACATGGGTTACTTTTTAAGATTATAAGCCTCGAGTATTTTTGATTCAAGTTCTTTTGATATTTCAGGATTTGCTTTTAGATATTCCTTGACGTTTTCCCTTCCCTGTCCGACACGATTCCCATTAAATGAATACCAAGCCCCTGTCTTCTCTATGATTCCTTTCTCAACGCCGAGATCAACAAGCTCACCGGTTTTTGATATTCCTTCATTAAAATATATGTCAAATTCTGCCTGTTTGAATGGCGGTGCAACCTTATTTTTTACTACCTTTACCCTTACCCGGCTGCCGATGGCTTCCTGTCCGCTTTTTATAATGTCTATCCTTCTTATGTCAAGTCTGACAGAAGAATAAAATTTAAGGGCATTACCCCCTGTAGTTGTTTCAGGGCTTCCAAACATGACGCCTATCTTCATTCTCATCTGGTTGATAAAGACGACGATTGTTTTACTTTTTGATATTGTAGCTGTCAGCTTTCGCAATGCCTGACTCATGAGTCTCGCTTGAAGCCCGGGAAGACTGTCTCCCATGTCGCCTTCAATTTCTGCCTTCGGGACAAGGGCTGCAACTGAATCAATGACTACTATGTCCAGGGCACCACTGCGGACGAGTGTTTCAGTAACCTCTAATGCCTGTTCGCCTGTGTCGGGCTGGCTTATCAGAAGGTCTTTTATATTAACTCCCAGTTTTGCAGCGTAACCCACGTCAAGTGCATGCTCTGCATCAATAAAGGCGACTGAACCGCCAGCCTTTTGTGCCTCTGCAATTGCTGTAAGTGCTAAGGTAGTTTTTCCTGATGCCTCAGGTCCGTAGATTTCAACAACCCTGCCTCTTGGATAGCCACTAACACCCAGTGCCGCATTTAGTCCGATGGAACCAGAGGAAATAACAGACAACTCTGGAATGTTCTCAGCGCCGAGACGCATTATAGCGCCTTTTCCAAATTGTTTTTCTATCTGGGAGATTGCTATCTCCAGGGCTTTTAAACGCTCTTTATTAGAAGTAGACATTTTTTCTTCCTCCTTACCCCCTATTTCTTACTTTTTAATTCTAAATTTTCTTGTATTCCTAAAGGTATTTCAGCAATTCTTGTATGCCGTGCTCCTGCAGGACTTAAATCGCTTTTCATTAAAGAGATTGATTTAACATTTATTGAACCAAAATGGTCTTTTTCGTGTAATTCAATTGCCTCCAGAAGATATTCATCTCCTCTAAATGACCTGAATCTGCCAAGGGTAAGGTGCGGTGTGAAGTTTCTATCCTCTCTTTCAAAACCAATTGAAGCCATGTCGTTATCAATCTCTCCCTGAAAGGTTTTAAGGACATCGTTGCCTTCAACACCAACCCATAGAACTCTCGGAGATTTTTTGTTGGGGAACATACCCAGACTTTTGATCTCAAGGTTGAATGTATTATAATGGCTGCAGACTCGTTCCGTTATATTTATAATTTTTTCAACAATTTCCTCTTTTATATTCCCGAAGAACTTGAGTGTAAGATGTATGTTCTGTGGATTGACCCATTTCACATCTGCCCTGCTTTTTTTGAACTCTTCTTCAATCACTGATAAGGCAGATTTTACTGTTTCAGACATTTCTATTGCAATGAAACATCTCATTTACTTTTCAATAGCATACCATAGAACTATGAAAAAAGTAGAGAGTAGAAAGTAGCAAGTAGCAAGAAAGAATCTCTCTACTCTCTACTCGCTACCATCTACTTCATTAAAACAGGAGTTTCCATAATTGCAAACAGATATTGGTGTAAACTGCTGCCAGTATATCATCTAACATGACCCCTGCACCTCCTGGGACGATTCTCTCAACCTTTCTTATCGGCGGTGGCTTTAACACATCAAAAACCCTGAATAAAATAAACCCTGCTAAAAAATACCCCGTATTTTTTGGGACGAATGCAACTGATAACAGATAACCGCAAAATTCATCTATTACTATGTGTTTGCTATCTTTGCCGAGGATTTTCTCGGTGTTATGTGAAGTTATTAGCCCAAGCAGGAACATGGGCAAGAAAATCATTATAAGGGCAAGATCATCAGGTTTAAGAAGAATTACCAATAGGAAGCCTGCTACCGAGCCCCATGTACCAGGCGCAATGGGCAGGTAGCCTATAAAACCGAGGGTTGCTATATATTTGGATAGGTTATTAACGGTCTTACTCCTGAATAATCTTATATGAGTGAGTTATCTTTGCCGCCTTGCCGAGTGTTGCTCCTACTGAGCAATATTTCCCAAGCGAAAGGTCTATCGCCCTTTTTACAGCATCTTCAGAGATGTCTTTTCCTGTTACAACATACTCTATATGAAGAGAGGTATATATCTTAGGATAATCTGTAGCCATTTCTCCCTCTACATTTATTTCAAGCTTACTTACATTCTGCTTTTTTTTCCTCAGGATTGAAATCACATCCATGCCAGAACACCCACCAAAAGCCATAAGAAGAAGCTCCATAGGTCTTGAGCCAGTATTGTTGCCGCCAACAGATGTGTGGGCATCCATTACCACAGCGTGTCCTGAATCAGATGTACTGACAAATTGCATGTCGTCAACAAGCGTAACTTTAGCCTTCCCCATTTCTTACCTCCTGTATAAAACTTACGTTTTATTGATTACACTGATTTTTGAGATGATTGCACAGATAAAGTAGAAATCTGTGTTATCAAATTAAAATGTAATGGATATTTCTCCTATTTGTCAATCAAAAGAAACTAAATCTGCTATAATTTTAAAATGCTATCGAATAAAACAATAGTTGTAATAATCCCTGCACTTAATGAGGAAAAAACTTTACCCAAAACATTGGGGGATATCCCCCGTGACATGGTGGACGAGATTGTGGTTGTAGATAATGGAAGCACGGACAGAACACCTTCAATTGCCAGTGAATTAGGAGCAACTCTTTTATATGAGTCTAAAAAAGGTTATGGCTACCCGTGCCTTAGAGGAATAGAATATCTTAAAAACAAGAATCCGGACATAGTGGTCTTTTTAGATGCGAATTATAGTGACCACCCTGATGAGATACCTCTGCTAATTGCTCCGATAGTTAAGGAAAATTATGACCTTGTTCTCGGTTCAAGGGTTATGGGCAAGTGCGAGAAAGGAGCGCTCCGTGTCCCGGTTTATCTCGGTAATCTTTTAGCAACTACGTTAATCAGGTTTCTTTACAGGTTTAAATACACAGACTTTGGTCCGTTCAGGGCTATTAAATTTAATGAGCTTTTAGAGTTGGATATGCACGATAATCTCGGATGGACGATTGAAATGCAGGTTAAAGCAATTAAAAAAGGGTATAAGATAAAGGAGGTAGCGGTAAGTTATCGCAGAGGAGCCGGTAAATCAAAATTTACCGGAAATATAAAAGGCATTATAGTAGTAGGCTACAGGATTATCTGGACAGTATTTAAGTATCTGACGTGGAAACCTGATTGATCCAAATAGCGCAGACATTGTTCAAAAATTTATTTAACTCGATGATTTTATTGAAAATATCTTTAATTGTTATGGCCACTAAAATATTCCTTACGCTATCTATTAGGGGTACACTAAGGTATCGAAAAATAAATTTTTTCGCAACATCTTCGCTATTCTATGTCGCATGAGTTCTGTTCAAAACAATATGAACTCGACAGTCATCATCCTTCTTGGTCCCACAGGTGTTGGCAAAACAGGTCTGTCTATCCTCCTTGCAAAAGCCCTGAATACAGAGATAATAAGTGCAGACTCAATGCAGATTTATCGTCACATGGACATAGGGACTGCCAAGCTTTCACTTAGAGAACTTCAAGAGGTAAACCATCACTTAATTAACATATTATCTCCTGATGAACCTTTCAGTGCAGGGATGTTCAAAAAGATGGCAACAAAAATCATAGATGACCTTCACCGTAAAGGTATGATTCCGATGGTAGTTGGAGGGACAGGGCTTTATATAAAGACGCTTACAAGAGGGCTTTTTGAGGGACCCGAGGCAGATTGGTCATTAAGAGAGAAACTGATGGAGAAAGAGAGATTTTTTGGTAAAGGATATCTCTATGAACAACTTAAAAAGATTGATTCTGTAGCAGCAGATAAAATTAATCCAAATGATACAAGGAGAATAATAAGGGCACTTGAAGTTCCATGCAAGGGCAAAAGAAAAATCTCAGAGTTTCACTATTTATCAAGTCGATACGACCCTCAAAATTATAATTTTATTAAGATAGGGCTTCTGAGAGATAGGAAGGAGTTATACGCACTTATAGAACATAGAGTTGATACCATGATGGAGAAAGGACTTTTGCAGGAGACGGAAAGACTGTTAAAAATGAACCCGCATAGAACACCCTTACAGGCACTCGGATATAAGGAAATGCAGCTTTATCTTGATGGCTCTGTCCGTATCGAAGATGCTATGAGATTACTGAAGAAACGTACAAGGATGTATGCCAAGAGACAGTTTACATGGTTTAAGAAAGAGCCGGATATAAACTGGGTGGATATAACAGGAATTACGGATGCAAAAGAAATTTTTAAGAGGGTTATAAATGATGTTGACCCCGTTAGAAAACTCATAATTAATAGGAATACCTTTTATATACCTAATTTCTAACGGGGTTGAAATTATAGGAGAATTGCTTTATGTTAAAAGATGATTACACAGATGATAAAATATTTATTAATTGAAGGATTAAGGGATTGGGGAATTAATTCCTTAATTCTTAAATTCCTGAATTCATAACCTATGTAATCAAATATAATGAAATTATATCAGGAGATGTTCGATGACTAATAAAAATTACAATCTGCAAGACCATTACCTCAATTCTTTAAGAAAAGAAAAGATTCCTGTTACAATTTATCTTACAAATGGTGCACGCATTAAAGGGGTTATAAAAGGTTTTGATAATTTTGTGGTTTTAATAAAATCAGAGATTCGTTCCGAACAGGGACACCAGCAACTTATATACAAGCATGCCATTTCTACAATTATCCCTGAGAGAGATGTTGATATAAAGTTTGAAGATTCAACGGAGAAATAAATGTAACTACTCAGCCACAGATGCACACAGATGCACACAGATACATTTAAATCTTTAGACAAGATATACAGGATGAAACAGGATATGTAATAAATAAAATAAAAAAATCTTGTAAATCTTGTTAATCCTGCTTGCCTCTGCGACTCACGTCGCAAGACGTGGCAGCAGGTCAAAAAAAGAAAAAAATATCAGCGCTAATCAGCGTAAATCTGTGGCTAAATAGTTACAAGTAAATTATAAATTAATGCAGACACAGCCGAGGAATCCGTTTTGCACAGTTGATGCAATCGTAGAAATGGAAGGAGGAATAATCCTTATTAAGAGAAAAAATCCACCTCCGGGGTGGGCTATTCCCGGAGGGTTTGTTGATTACGGAGAATCTCTTGAAGGAGCGATATTAAGAGAAGCAAAAGAAGAGACAGGACTTGATATAGAACTGATAAGGCAATTCCATACATACTCAGACCCCAAAAGAGACCCGAGACATCATA
>Ga0214473_10011571_pt1 | contig 10366 bp, 8 predicted proteins | sample RVTome_7_FD_203509 | JGI IMG/M metagenome (GOLD analysis project Ga0214473, IMG submission 203509) | Soil microbial communities from uranium-contaminated site in the Upper Colorado River Basin, Wyoming, United States - RVT98D197 | ecosystem: Environmental > Terrestrial > Soil > Contaminated >... | reverse complement strand
CTCGCGACCGCCCGGATCCGGACCCCCGGCAGTCCTTCGTCGAGCTCGGCGCGGACCTCGATGTGGTCCAGCGCCACCGGATGACACAGCGGGATCAGCTCCGCCGTCCGTTTGGCCGCCATCAGGGCGGCCACTTCCGCCACGGCCAGGACGTCACCCTTCGTGACGGCCTGGCCCGCCACCAGCCGGTATGCCTCGGCCGACATGCGCACGGCCCCTTCGGCCACCGCTCGCCGGAGCGACTCCGCCTTCTCCCCGACGTCCACCATCCGGATGCGTCCGGATTCGTCCACGTGGGACAGCGTCATCGGTCGTCTCCCACCTGCTCCGATAGGTCATCGGCCAGTACGGCCGCGAGCAACTGGGGATTCACGTTGCCTCGGGCGAGCGTGCGGGTTTCGAGCACCCGCGAGATCGCCTCGACCAGCCGCCCGGTGTCGCCCCCCGCCGCGGCCTCGTCCCGCAACCGCTCGAGCAGGGCGTCCAGCATCTCCGTGAAGGCCCCTCGAGCCTCGTACGGCGTCTGAGACAGCGCCTGCCCGTAACGCTCCAGGGGTCCCCTTCTGGCCGCCGCGAGGAACCGACCGGCCGCCTCGCGCGGTGCGGACCCACGATCCTGGCTCGCAACTATCCTGCCAATACAGCCTCCAGCATCGGAAGCGATTGTCTTGTAATCACTTACTGACACATTCAGCTGCGATTGTGCGAATGCTGCCGCGACACTGTCCGGCACCCTGGCGACCCGCACCCGGACGATCCGGGACATGACGGTCGGCAGCAGGGCGCTCGGATCGGAGGCCGTCAGCACGAAATAGGTGTCCGGGGGGGGCTCCTCGAGCGCCTTCAGCAGGGCGTTCGGGGCCGCGTCGATGCCGGTCTGCGGCCGGAGCCGTTCGGCGTCCCCCAGGATGAACACGCGGGGTCCCCCAAGGGCCGGGCGGAGGGCGAGGCGGCGCAGCAGGAGGCGCACGGAGGCCAGCGGATGACTGGCCATGCCGCCCGGGGGCCCGTACAGCGGATGTTCCCGCCGCGCCTGCAGGACCTCGCCCAGAAGTTCTTCTGTTGCTTCGACTTGCCGATCGGTGTCTCCGCCCTTGGACTGCAGGTCGATGGGCACGAACCAGTGCACGTCCGGGTGGGACAGATTCAGCGTGAACCGGCAGGGCTGACACGCCCCGCACGGCTCCCCGTCCTCGATCGGCCTCTCACAGACCAGGCGCTGCGCCAGCCACAAGGCGACACGTTGCTTGCCGACCCCCGGAGGCCCCTCGAGCAGGAGGGACTGCGGCAGCCGGCCGCCGGCCACGGCGTGGCTCAAACGGCGTCTCAGGGCATCGTGCCCGTGGAGGGGGTGTAGCGTCATCGACACATAATCTACCAGCCCCCCGAGCCTGGGACAGGATCCGCTATCGTAGAATCTTTTAGCACAATGTGTTATAGCGGTTCGCCATCTATTGCGCGACATAAAGTACTGGAAACTATAGTAATTACGCAATGAAGTGAGCGCTCACCTTCGTCGCGGAATCGTAACAACTACTTGAAATATAGGGATTTGGACCGCTGACGGGCCCGTTCAGGCCCCGTCGGGGCGTCTTTTGGGGCTCTCCTGCAGCAGGGCCACAGCCGCCTCGACCTGCCGGGGCTGACCCAGGACCGTCAGGACATCCCCCTCGCGCAGGCGGAGCAGGGGGTCCGGAGTGGGAATGTCCTCGACCCCCCGGCTGATGGAGAGCACCAGGGCGCCGGTACGCGTCCGCAGCTCGGTGTCCGCGAGGGTGCGGCCGAGCACGGGGGACCGGTGGTCGAGGCGGACCCGGTCCACCGTCAACTGGGGGACACCGCTCAGGGCCGTCGCCAGGGTCACCCGGGCAGCCCGGCCGGGGCGCAGGGCCTGGTAGTGCGAGGCTCGGATCTCGCCCGTGAGCCGTTCGGCGTCGGCGCGCGGCACCCCGTAGTGGGCGAGGACCCGATTGAAGATCTCCACGGACGTTTCGAACTCCTCGGGGATGACCACGTCGGCGCCGTTGCGGCTCAGCTCGGCGATCTCGGTCACATATCGGGTCCGCGCGATGATGTACAGGCCGGGGTTGAGATGGCGCGCGACCCGGACGATGCGCCGCGTCGCCGCGGCGTCCGAGATCGCGACCACGAGCATCCTGGCCCGCAGGGCCCCGAGGAGGCGCAGGATCTCCTCGCGGGTCGCGTCGCCGTAGAGGATCGGCTCGCCCTGCGCGCGCGCCGCGCGGACCGCCTGGGAGTTCAGGTCCACGATCAGGTGGGCGACCCCGGCGGCGCGCAGTGCCGCGGACAGGTTCCGTCCGTTGAGGCCGTATCCCACGATGACGACGTGGTTGCCGAGCTCCGCCTCGGGGGCTGTGGCCGGCGCGGCCGGCCGGCGCCCGGTCCGGATGACGGCCGGCAGGAGGCGTTCGACGCGATCCAGCGCCGCGGGGCCGATGAGGAGGAGGAAGGGCGTCACCAGGATCGTGAGGACGGCGACCGTCAGGAACGACTGGTACAGCTCCGCGTCCATCAGGCCGAGCGCGCGGCCCGCCGTGGCGAGGACGAACGCGAACTCGCCGATCTGCGACACCGTGAGGCCGGAGAGCGCCGACACCCGCGCGGAATACCCGACTACGGCGGGCCCGGCCGCGGCGGCGAGCGTCTTGCCGACGATGACCACGGCCACGCCGCCGGCGAGGAGGGCGGGGTGCGCCACCAGGTCGTGCACGTTCACCAGCATGCCGACCGACACGAAGAAGAGCGAGATGAGCACGTCGCGCAGCGGCAGCAGCTCCGCGAGCGCCTGGTGTGCGTAGTCCGACTCCGAAATGACGAGTCCGGCCAGGAACGCGCCGAGGGCGAGCGACGCCCCGGCGGCGGAGCTGGCAAGGGCCGTGACCGCCCCGAGCAGGATGACGGCGATGAGGAACAGCTCGCGGGAGCGGGTCTTGAGGATCTCGTCGATCAGCCGGGGGACGACGGTCCGGGCGCCGACCACCACGCCGGCCACGACCAGGGCGGCCTTCCCCAGCGCCAGCAGGACGCCGACCGCGCCGCCGGTCGCGGTGCCGGCCAGGAACGGCAGGACCAGCATGATCGGCACGATGCACAGGTCCTGGAAGATCAGGATGCCGGTGCTGAGCTGACCGACCGGCGTGTCGATCTCGCCGCGGTCGGTGAGGTATTTCAGCACCAGGGCGGTGCTCGATTGGGCGACCAGCAGGCCCAGGAACAGGGCCAGCTGCCAGCGCGTGCCGAGGGCGACGGCGACGGCCGCCGTCGCGGCGGTGGTGAACGCGATCTGCAGGGTGCCGATGCCGATGACGCGGGTGGCCTGCGCGCGCAAACGGGAGAGGGAGAACTCGATGCCGATGGTGAACAGCAGCAGCACGATACCCACCTCGGCGAACGCTTCGGCCCGGTGGACGTCGGCGACCAGGCCGAGCGCGTTGGGGCCCAGCAGCATGCCCGCCACGATGAACCCGGGCAGGGAGGGCAGGCGCAGCCGGTGGAAGACGACCACCACCAGCAGCGAGCCGCCGAAGACGACGACCAGATCCCGCAGCAGGGGGAGCTGCGTCATGCGTCCCGTGCGGGCGGCCCGTCCAGCGCCTGCCCGACGTGCCGCAACAGCGTGTCGATGTCGAAGGGTTTCTGCAGCAGGGGGTGGTCGAGGTCCTGGCGGTGCGCCACCTCGTCGGAATACCCGGAGACGTAGAGCACGGGGAGGCCCGGCCACCGCGCGGTCATATGGCGAGCCACGTCGCGGCCGCTCATCCCGGGCATCACGAGGTCGGTGAGGAGGAGACCGGGCGCGACGGGGTGGCCGTCGGCCAGAGTGACGGCTTCGGCGCCGTTGGCGGCCGCCAGGACCCGGTACCCCGCCCCCTCGAGCGCGCGGCGCGCGAGGGCGCGGACCGCGTCCTCGTCCTCGACCAGGAGGATGGTCTGTCCCGCGGCGCCGCCCGGTTCGGCGGGCGTGCCGACGGGGCGGGGCTCGGCCGGACTCGCCACGGCCGGCGGGAGCAGGATGCGCATCGTCGTGCCGCGCCCCGGCGCCGAATCGACGGTGATCGCCCCACCGCTCTGATCGACGATGCCGTACACCGTGGCCAGGCCGAGACCGGTGCCCTTGCCGACCTCCTTGGTGGTGAAGAACGGCTCGAACAGGTGCGCGCGGATCTCGGGCCCCATCCCCACCCCGGTGTCGGTGACGGCCAGCTGGACGTAGCGACCCGCCGCGAGGGCGGGCGGACGGTCGGGGGACGCGGGCGCCAGCTCGACGACGTCGGTCGCGATGCGCACGCGCCCGCCCTGCGGCATCGCGTCGCGGGCGTTCACCACGAGATTGAGGACGACCTGCTCGATCTGCCCGGGATCGGCCTTCACGGCCGGGAGGTCGGTAGCGAGGGCCGTGACGAGCTCGACGTCGGCCCCGACGAGGCGCCGCAGCATCGGTTCGACGCCCGCGACGACGGCGTTGAGGTCGATGCGATTGGGAGCCAGGACCTGCCGCCGGGAGTAGGCGAGCAGCTGCCGCGTGAGCTCGGCGGCGCGCAGGGCGGCCTTGCGGACCTCCTGCACGTCCGCGCGGACGGGGTGCTCCGGCGGGAGGTCGTCCAGCATCAGGTCGGACGTCCCGAGGATCGCCGTGAGGATGTTGTTGAAGTCGTGCGCGATCCCGCCCGCGAGGCGGCCGACCGCTTCCAGTTTCTGCGCCTGGCGCAGCTGCTCCTCGAGCACCCGGCGCTCGGTGATGTCGCGCTGCGTGCCCCAGACCCGGACCAGGCGGCCGTTCTCGATGAAGCCGACGGCGTTGTTGCGGAACACGCGCAGCCGCCCGTGCCGGTCCCGTTCGTGGGACTCGCCGTCCTGCAGCCGGAACCCCGAGCCGACCAGCTCGCCCATCATGGCGCGGTTGGCCGGGTCCTGGCGGTCGTGCAGCTCGGCGAGGCGGCGGCCCACGAACTCGGCGGCGTGCGCGTAGCCGTACATCTGCGCCATGGCGTCGTTGCACTCGGCGATGTAGCCCGTCGCATAGAGGTCGTCCACGATCTCGTCGACCGCGCGTCCCTCCACGGGGACGGGGGGATCGTGTTCGATGCGCGACACGCCTTCCGTGCTCTGCGTGATGAACGCGCGGTAGCGCTCCTCGGCGGTGCGCAGGGCCTGGGCCGCGCGCTGGCGCCCGATCGCGTTGGCGATCTGGTCCGCGACGAACGTCAGGATGCGCTTGGCCTGATCGTCGTAGCGCGTCGTCTCGTCGTAGGACTGGACCGCCAGCACGCCGAACGTGCCGCCGGGCGCGGTGAGCGGGACGCCCAGCCAGTCGATGCTGTCCTCGCCCAGCAGCCGCACCTCCCCGCGCGCCGTGAGATCGCGCCAGACGTCCGGCGTGGCGAGCAGCGGCTCGCCGCTCCGCAGCACGTACTCGGTGAGGCCCTTGTCGAGGGGCCGGGGCCGGAAGTCGGTCTCGGATTGATCGACGTGATACGGGAACGTCAGCTCCCGGCCGTCCGGGGAGAGCAGCGCCACGTAGAAGTTCTCGGCCGGGAGGAGCCGGCCCACGATGCGGTGGATCTCGGGGAGGAGCTGGTCGAGCGAGTCCGCGGTGTTCGCGGCTTCGGAGATCCGGTACGTCGCGGCCTGGATGAATTCCGCGCGCCGCCGCTCGGTCACGTCGCGCTGGGTCCCCCAGGCACGGACGATGTGGCCGTCCTCGACGACGGCGAAGAGGCTGCTCAGCCGCGTGCGGAGCGGTCCCGCGGCATCGCGATCCTGGGTCTCCGCGTCCGAGAGGCGGAACCCGGACCGCACGAGCGCCCGCAGCATCGGCTCGCTCGACGGGTGGGCGCGGGGCAGCAGCTCGTCCAGCCGCGCGCCGATCAGCTCGGTGGCCGATCCGAAGCCGCGCATCCGGGCCATGGCGTCGTTGCACTCGGCGAGGTACGCCCCCGCGTAGAGGCGGTCGATCAGCTCGTCCTCGGAGAGCATGACCGGGATCGGGGCGTCCAGCTCGATCCGCCACACCGCCTCGGTGGCCTGGGCGATGAACGCCCGGTAGCGCTCCTCGCTGTCGCGCACCGCCTGCTCGGCGCGGCGCCGCTCGGTCACGTCGCGCGCCACGCCGATGACCCCGATGATGCGGCCAGTCCGATCGCGCAGCGGTCCCTTGCGGACCAGCATGTGGCGCGTGCCGTCGAGTCGCTCGTGCACGTCCTCCAGGACCACCGCTCCGCCCGTCTCCATGATCCGCAGGTCGGCGTCCCGGAACGCGCGCGCCTGCTCGGGCGGGAACAGCTCGGCGTCCCGCCGCCCCAGCACCGCCACCGGGTCCTTGCCCAGGAGGTCGGCCGCGAACGTGTTCATCAGGAGGTATCGGCCCTCCAGGTCCTTGGCGAACACGGCCTCGCCCGTGCTTTCGATCGTGGCGGTGAGGAGGTCGTGCTCGCGGTGCAGCGCCATGGCGGCCATGCGCTGGTGCGTCACGTCGCGGAAGCTCAGCACCCGTCCCACCACGCATTCATCGACGCGCTGCGGGTACGCGTACCGCTCGATCAGCCGCCCGTCACGCAGCTCGAGCACGTCGTAGCTCGCCGCCGCCGTGGCGTCGAGGTCGCGCAGGCGCGAGAAGAACGCGTCGGTGTCGCGCAGCTGCTCGGCGATGTGCGCGCGGACGGCCTCCGCGTCGCCCGCCGCCAGCACCGGGGCGGGCACCCGCCACATCTCGGTGAACCGGCGGTTGAAGGCGGTGATGCGGCCGTCGAGGCTCACCACGAGGACGCCGTCCGCCGTGGCCTCGAGCGTCGCCGCGAGCAGGGAGAGGGCGCGCCGCGCCGTCTCCTCCGAGCGTCGCAGGTCGCGCAGCGTGCGCGCGCGCTCGGCCGCGTAGCGGAGGGTCATCTCCACCACGGGCGCGGTGAGCACCGAGGAGAGGAGGTAGTCCTGCGCGCCGGCCCGCAGCGCGGCGACCGCCTCCGCCCGCTGGTCGGCCCGGGCGAGGGCGATGATCGAGGCATCGCCGGCGGCGTCCGCCACCGCCGGCACGGGGTCCGCCGGCAGGGCGGGCGAGGTGAGGTCCACCACCGCCACGTCGACGTCGCCCGCCGCGAGGCGCGCCCGCGCCGCGGTCAGGCTCTCGGCCGCGTCGAAGACGAGGTCCTGCCCCAGTGCCGCGGTGAAGGCGTCGCGCACGGCACCCGCGTCGCCCGCCCCCCGCCCCACCAGCAGCACCACGACGGCGGGGGTGGCACCGCGGTCGCTCACCGCCCCGCGTCTCCCTGGGGCGGCGGGCGCCGGGCCTCGGCCGCACGTTGCAGCAGGTTCTCGATCGGCGCGCCCTCGGCCGCGTCCGCCGGCGCGCAGCCGACGGTGAGCGCCAGCGTATAGGCCCGCAGCGTCATGCCGTTGTACTGGACGACATGGCGGCCGATCCGGCCGGTGATCAACGAGGTCGTGTCGGCGCCCGCGTCGGCGGCGAGCACCGCGAACGTGCCGCCCTCGAGACGCGCCAGCAGGTCCGAGTCCCGGAAACAGGTCCGCAGCATCTCGGCTACATCGCGCAGCACGCGGTCTTCCTCGTCGAGCCCGGCCTGCTGGTTGATCGTCGCGAGGTCCGGGACGTCGATGGAGAACACCAGGAACCTGCCCTTCGCCCGCTGGGCGAGCTTGAGGTGCGGCTCCGCCAGCGTCACGAACCCCCGGCGGTTGTACAGGCCGGTGAGACCGTCCAGCAGGGAGAGGCTGCGCAGAGCGCCCTGCAGACGGTTGACCTCCAGGGCGTGGCGGATGGTGCGGGCGAGCATCTCGCTCGTGATCCGCCCCTTCGCCAGATAGTCCTGTGCGCCCGACTGCAGCGCCTGGCCGGGCAGCAGGTCGTCGCCGGCCGTCGTGAACACGACCACCGGCTCGTCGGGGAACCGGGCGCGCAGCTGGATGAGGGGATCGAGGCCCCGCCCGTCGGGCAGGGTCAGGTCCAGCAGGACGAGGTCGATGCCGCCCGCGGCCAGGCGCTCGAGGGCGGCGGCCAGGGTCTCGGCGTGGAACAGCTCGAACGGCGGGGCACCGGCGATGGCCACCCCGACCTCGCCGAGGGCCTCACGGAAGAGCTGCGCGTGCCGCGGGTTGTCCTCGACCAGGAGCAGGCGTGCGGAGGCGCTGTCGAGGGGCCCGAGGATGCGGCGGGCGAGCGTGCCGGAGAAGCGCGCCACTGTGCACCTCGCTGGGCCTGGGGACAGCTCCCGAGGCAGGACTCGAACCTGCGACCCGCCGGTTAACAGCCGGCTGCTCTACCAACTGAGCTACTCGGGAATGGTGCGTCCGGCTGCCGGCGACCGACCGTGCAGCAGGAACCGCAATATCGCGTGGTGGGGGAAGGAGTTCAACCGCGGTCGGCGTCGTGCTCGCTGCGCCGGCGATGCGCGCTGTGCCGTGGTGAAGGCGAGGATGTCGTCGACGTGGACGTGGCCCGCGACGTCCTGCCCGATCGCGTGCTTGACAATCAATAAGTATCGGCTTATATATCATCTCATGAGCGCAGCCGTGGCAGAAGACAGGATCTTCCAGGCGCTGGCGGACCCCAGCCGCCGGGCGATCTTCGAGTCGCTCACGCGTGGCGAAGCGGCGGTGAAGGACCTCACGGCGCGCTTCGACATCTCGCAGCCGGCGGTCTCGCAGCACCTCGCCAACTTGAAGGACGCCGGCCTGGTGAACGGCCGGCGCGAAGGCCGCTGTGTCTACTACCGGGTGGAGCCGCGCGGGTTGAAGCCGCTCGTCGACTGGATCGCGCACTACCGCGCATTCTGGAGAGAGCACGTCGATCGCCTTGAACAACTGCTGGAGAATATGGACGGATGACGCCCAGCGACAGGACCGCCCCATCGCAAACCGAATCCATTTCGTTCGAATTCGATTTGCCTCATTCGCCGGAGAAGGTGTGGCGCGCCCTCACCGACCCCGTACTGCTCGCGGAGTGGCTCCTGCCCGTCGTCGATCTCAAGCTCGAGTCGGGGGCCGCGTTCACGTTCAAGACGCAGCCGTATCCCGGTTGGGACGGCACCGTGAATTGCCGATTCGTCGAGATCGAAGCGCATCGGAAGCTCAGCTACACGTGGAGCGTCCCCTTCCTGGACACCGTCGTGACGTTCACGCTCACGCCCACGGCGTCGGGCACGCGCCTGTCCCTCGTGCAGTCGGGCTTCAAGCCGGACCAGAAGCGGGAATCCGGCGGCGCGCGCTACGGCTGGAAGATGATGGGCGGGAAGCTCGTCGACCTGCTCGCGAGGATCCCATGAGGAGGAGGTCCCATTGAACTGGAGCAGATGGGTTCGGCAGACCCACCGCTGGCTGTCCATCGCCTTCACGGTGACCGTCATCGTGACCTTCGTCGCCTTGGGACAGGAGAAGCCCGCCGTCTGGGTGAGCTACGTGCCGCTCCTCCCGCTCGCCGTGCTCCTGTTCACCGGTCTGTACTTGTTCGTGCTGCCGTACGCCACCAGGTGGCGCAGCGGGCGACGCCTCGACTGAACGGGAGGCGACAGATCCTCAGGACGGTCGGCCGGGAACCCAGCCGGGCGAGGCGGCCGCCTGCCTCACCCAGGTCCGCATCTGCGCCTCGTCGAAATCGGCCTCGTGGATGTCGATCCAGCGCGCGTCCTGGCCCGTGCCGCCGGGTGGAACGGGTCGCAGCGCCGTGCCGCGGAAGAAGTTCACCTTGACGTAGTGGGTGAAGACGTGGAACGCCACGAACCAGCCCTGGCCCTCGACGCCGTAGAACGGCGAGTTCCACTTGACCGCCTTGCGCACGCCGGGGACGGCGCGCACGATGAGCGCGTCGAGGCGGCGCCCGACGTCACGCTTCCAGCCGGGCATCGCCGCGATGTACGCCCGCACGGGCGCGTCGCCGTCGGCCTTCGCGATTTGCGGATTGCCGCCCGTCAGGAGTCTCGCGGGGGGCTTCCCCTTGACGGCCTTGGGTTTGGCCTTGCCGGGCATGCGCTCCTCCTGGGTTCGTCACATTGGCGGAACGTGGCCCATCAGTCAACCGAAGGAGCGGAAACCGATATGAGAAGCCGTGAGCGAGCGACCGGGAAACCCGCTTCCCGGCTCATCGACCAGCGGATCCGCGAGCTGGGGGGATGGCGCGGGGAGACCCTCGCCCGCATGCGGGCGCTGATCCTGGAAGCCGACCCCGAGATGATCGAGGAGTGGAAGTGGGGCAATCCGGTCTGGTCGCACCACGGGATCGTCTGCACCGGGGAGGCGTACACGAAGGTCGTGAAGCTCACGTTCGCCCGGGGGGCCAGGATCCCGGATCCATCGCGCCTCTTCAATTCCAGCCTGGAAGGCAACACGCGAAGGGCGA
>Ga0214473_10011570_pt1 | contig 10366 bp, 6 predicted proteins | sample RVTome_7_FD_203509 | JGI IMG/M metagenome (GOLD analysis project Ga0214473, IMG submission 203509) | Soil microbial communities from uranium-contaminated site in the Upper Colorado River Basin, Wyoming, United States - RVT98D197 | ecosystem: Environmental > Terrestrial > Soil > Contaminated >... | reverse complement strand
TGGAACGGGCATCGATTGGCGCTTCACCACCGCCGACGCCCGAATCAAACTGAAAAAACTCTATCCAACAATGTGGCCGTTACAGAGTACTAGCGCCGTCGGCGGAGCTGGTCGGGCGCGATGTTCCACTCGGCCAAGTGCGGCTGCACGTCCAGCCAGAACCGTTTCGCATCGGTGCCGTAGCCAGCGGTCGGCTTGATGTCTGCGGCGCGCTCGCTGAACCACTTCTGAAACCGCATCATGAGCAATTCACGGCTGAACTTGCTGATCATGCTGGCCAAGGCCACGGGCAGATGGTTCTGCTCACTGTCGATCTCAAAACGAATGGTCATCGAGCGAGGCGTCGGCCGATCGGTCGATAGCCGATACACGCTCGCCAACTCAGACTCGTCGATCACCTGCATGTTCGCATCGGGGATCGCCAGCGCCAGCGGCTGTCGATAGTGCGTTCGCCCGGACTGTCGATCGACAACCACCACCGGATCATGGGCGCCATACCGCTGCCAGATCGCGGCGAGGTGCCGGCTGACGAAGGTGAAGGCGACCGTCGCCTTCGACCGCGTCGCGTGGACCATCTGATTGAACTGATCTTCGAACACGATGGCCGCACCCACGTCGAGCACGGTGACGCCGGCCACTTTCGCCGCAGCCGTGAGCATGCCGGTGGCGACGGCGATTTCGCCGGCGGTGCTGTCGACCGGCAAGTCCTGCCACGGCCACGTCGGCGTGGGGGCGTACCACGGCAGGTCGCGCATACGGCGATGGGCCGTTTCACCCAGTGCGTCGAGCAGGTCGCCGACATTGCCCGGCCGATGGCCCGCGAGCGCCGCGAAGCTCAAGACGCCGCGCTCCAAGTCGCGCAGACGGTGCTTGGCCGAGGACGTGTGCAGCTTCTTCGAATCGTTGACGGCAACGCGGCCCCTCTTATCGCCGCGCGCTTTGCACACTGCCTTGCCCAGCAGCTTCCAGAAGTCGGCCTCCGCCTCTGGATCGCCGCCGTCCACGGCCAAGACGCTGCGGCCGATGACCAGCGGCCCGAACATCGGCCCGTATCCCGCTTCGTCGATCCCCGCATAAACGCGCATCGCCGCTGCACTATACTGCACCGGCCGGCCACCCCGCGACTTGTCGCCCTAGCGCGCCGATGGCATGATCGACAGCCCGAACAACATGGAGATTGACCGATGGATCTTGGCATTGCCGGAAAACTCGCACTGGTCACCGCGGCGACCAAGGGTCTCGGCCGCGCCTGCGCCGAAGCACTTGCCGCTGAAGGCTGTCGCGTGGCGATCTGCGCCAGAACCGCCGAGGACGTGAAACGCGTCGCCCGCGAAATCGCCTCAGTGACGGACAGTGAAGTGGTCGGCTTCGTGGCGGACATGAGCCAGGCCGCTGATATTGACCGACTCGTCCAGCAGGTCCGCCAGAAGCTGGGCGAGATCGACATTCTGGTGACCAACGCCGGCGGACCGCCCCCGGGAACATACGCCGACATGACGCTCGATCAATACCCCAAAGCCTTCGAGCTGTCGGCGATGAGCGCAATCCGCCTCGTGCACGCGGTGACCGACGCGATGAAGGTCAAACATTGGGGCCGGATCGTCATGATCACGTCGATCACCGTGAAGCAGCCGATCGATACGCTGCTGCTCTCGAACATGGCGCGTGCGGGTCTGACCGGCTTCATGAAGACCGTCGCAACCGAGCTCGCGCCATACGGCGTCACGGTCAACGCCGTCCTGCCCGGCCTGCATGAAACACACCGCCTTCGTCAAGTCGCGGCGAAGAAGGGCCAAACCGAGGGCATCAGCACCGACGACGCTCTTGCGGCCATGGGCAAGACGGTGCCCGCCGGCCGATTGGGCCAACCTGAGCAGCTCGGCGCGATGGTGGCTTTTCTCGCGTCGCAGCGCGCAGCTTACGTCACCGGCACAAACGTCCTGGTCGACGGCGGTGCATACAAGGGCCTGCTCTAGTCGGATGTCGCGGCGGCCGGCGGGACGAGCGATTAGGCGTCGCCGGCGGTGTTGAGTTGCTGCATGTCGCTGTCGGTCAGCGAGACATCCATCGCCGCGAGATTCTCCTGAAGCTGCCGCTCTGTGCTGGCCGCGATGATGGGAATGACCGCAGGCTCACTGTGCAACATCCAGGCGAGAACGATCTGATTGACCGTGGCGGATTTCGCTTTGGTGATCTGCTTGAGCACCTTGAGCCGTGCGTCGGTATCGCGGCCGTGATGCGGCACGGGAATCGCGCGTGTGGCGCGCGTATACGCGCCGCTGATCAGTGGTGAATAGGCGAGCAGGCGCAGGCCGCGGCTAGCCAGCATGTCGAGTACGTCCTTGTGCGCGTAGAGCTGGACGCCAAAGTCGCCGCCCGGCCGCACACGCAAAAAAGTGTACCGCTGTTGCAGGCAGCAGAACGTCGGGTAACCGTGGGATGCGCTGACGTTTAGGGCGCGTTCGAGCCGCCAGGACTGGTAATTACTCGCGGCAATGTGGCGGACCTTGCCGGCCTTGACGAGCTTGTCGAAGGCGGCGAGCGTTTCGTCGAGCGGCGTATTGACACCGGTGTTGTAGTCGTCGTTGTGGGCGTAATACAGATCGATGCAGTCGATGCCGAGGCGCCGCAGCGACTTATCGCACTCGGCAAGGATCTTGGCGCCCTCGACGCCGACCTTGACGCCCTCATAACCCCAGCCGACCTTGGTCGCGATGAACATCTGCTCGCGATTGCCGCGGTCTTTCATCCACTTGCCGAGCAGCGTTTCACTTTCGCCGCCCTTGCCGCCGGGTCGCCACGCAGCGTAGCAGTTGGCGGTGTCCAGAAAGCTGCCGCCGGCCTCAACGTACATGTCGAGCAGTCTGAACGAAATAGCCTCGTCTTCCTTCGTGCCGAAGTTCATCGTGCCAAGACAGAGTGAGCTAACCTCCGGCCCGCCCTCGCATAGCGTGAGCTTTTTCATCGTATGACCACCTTGAGCAGAGCCTCAACCGCCACGTTGGCCCGTGGCCAGATCGGGCTCGATCATTTCACACAGCGTGTGATAGAGAAGCTCGTGCGCTTCCTGGATGCGCACGGTGACGTCGCACGGCACGATCAACTCCACGGTGGCCAAGCCCTTGGCGTCGCCGCCGTCGCGGCCAAGAAACGCAACGCTCTCCAACCTCATCGCCCGGGCCTTCTTGAGTGCAGCGGTGATGCTCGGCGACTTGCCGCTGGTCGAGAAGGCAACGAGCACGTCGCCCGGCTTCCCGAACGCCCAGACTTGACGCGCGAAGACGTCGTCGTAGCCGTAGTCGTTGCTGGTCGCGGTGACGGTGGCGGCCGCGTCGCTCAGACAGATGGCGGGGTACGGCGGGCGATCATCGACGAACCGACAGGCGATCTCCGTGGCCAGGTGCGCCGCATCGGCGGCGCTGCCGCCGTTGCCGCAGGTCAGCACCTTGTGGCCGCCCGTCAGACATCGCCTCATCAGGTCGGCCGCCTCCGTGAGCGGCTCGGCCAGATCGGCCAGCGACTGCAACACGTCCACCGCACGGTCGATGTTCGTCTGTAGCAAAAGCGAACGTTTCTCTGGACTCATGGGGCGTTCCTGATCGACCTCGGACCGGGCTAAGCGTACTGGCGTCTCTGAGCACCCGCAACGCGCAGCGACCATCCGCTTGAATCCGCACCGAAGCTGTGTTACGGTAGGACATGCCCACCCCCCGGAAGATCCACAGTGATTCCCATCATTTTTCAACCCAGGCGATGCTCGCCGACGTAGGCCATCGCACGCAGGAATCCGAGTTCTTTTCGCCCATTCCCGACGGGTACGTCAAAGGGCGCCACAAGTACGTGGCGATCCTCGGCACGGTCATGAGCGGCCTGGGCAAGGGGATTTTCTCCAGTTCGCTGGCCAAGCTGCTGAAGGACAAGGGCCTGCGCATTGCGCCGATCAAGATGGAGGGGTACCTCAACGTCGATTCCGGCACGCTGAACCCCTACCGCCACGGCGAGGTCTTTGTACTCGACGACGGCATGGAGACCGACATGGACCTGGGCACGTACGAGCGGCTGCTCGACCAGGACCTGACGGCCGACAACTTCGTCACGTCGGGCCAGATTTACTCGCGCGTGTTGGAGAAAGAACGGCACGGCGGGTATCTCGGCCGGGACGTGCAGATGATTCCACACGTGACCGGCGAAGTAAAGTATCTGCTGCGCTCGCTCGCGATGAAGCAGAATGCGGACGTGGTGTTCATCGAGGTGGGCGGTACGGCGGGGGACTTCGAAAACGGGTTTTACATCGAGGCGCTGCGCGAACTGGCGTTCGAGGAGGGCGAGCAGAGCGTCTGCTTCGTCGCTCTGACGTACATCATCGCGCCACCGGCCCTGGGCGAGCAGAAGTCCAAGGCCGCGCAGCTTGGCTTGAAGAAACTCATGGAGGTCGGCATTCAACCGAAGATCGTCGCCTGCCGGGCGCAGCATCCGGTGACCGAATCGGCCATGCAGAAGATCGCCATGTTCTCCAACGTGCCGATTCGCCGCGTCTTCTCGATGCACGATCGCGATTCGATCTACACCATTCCCGAGGCGATGCGCCAGGCGGGGCTGGATCGCGAGGTCCTCTCACTGCTGGATCTGCATGGCCGGGTGGATCAGGGCGCCGAGGACGAGGCCCGCGAACAATGGCGGATGTTCGTCGGCAAGCTGACGGGCAAGCGCCGGTTCAAAGCGACAATCGGCATCACGGGCAAGTACGCAGCGCTGCGGGATGCCTACGCGTCGATCGACAAAGCGCTCGAGCACTGTGCCGCGCACTTGTCGGTGACGATCGACACACACTGGATCGATACGACCGAGATCGAGCCGGCGCGCATCGCGGGACATCTGACCGAACTGGACGCGGTGATCGTGCCCGGCGGCTTCGGGTTTCGCGGCACCGAGTCGAAGATCGCCTGCGTGAAATACGCCCGTGAGAACGCTCTACCGTATCTAGGAATCTGCCTGGGGTTTCAAATGGCGGTGGTCGAGTTCGCACGACACGTCTGTGGCCTGCAGGGCGCGGCGAGCACGGAATTTGACCCGGATACGCCCGCGCCCGTGATCGACATCTTGCCGGAGCAGAAGAGAATCGAGGGCCTCGGCGGCAACATGCGCCTGGGCGGCCAGGACGTCGCCGTCTCGCCCAATACGCTCGCGGCATTCCTGTTTGAGGCCGGAGCATCAGCCGTCGTGCGGCGGCGATTCCGACATCGCTATGAGGTTGATCCGAAGCACATCGCCACGCTGGAAAGCTGCGGCATGGTCTTCTCCGGCCGACACCCGCAACACCCGATCATGCAGATTCTTGAGCTGCCGCTGTCGGTGCATCCGTATTTCATCGGCGCTCAGTTCCATCCGGAGCTGACCAGCCGGCCGCTGCGCCCGTCGCCCATGTTTATGGGTCTTGTGGCCGCGGCCATCCGTCACGCGCAGCCCGACGTGCCGGCCGATCAGATCTCCACGCGCTGGCTCGCCGACGCCTCGAAGCTCGGCCGTTCCCAGCCGACGGGGCGTGACGGGGGCGTCGATTCTTGATCCTGGATTGCCGATCTTACGCTGGGCAAGGACCGCAAGACGTGCGCACAACGCAACCGTGCGTAGCGACGGCGGCGCGATGGTGCACACGCAGGGGATCAGAACGTCTGGCCGAGATTGAACTGCTGCGGATCGCTGAGTAGGCCCGGATACAGCTGCTCTTCCATCTCGTTCTGGAGGATGATCGTCGGCTTGATCAGGATCAGCAGCGACCGTTCGTCCTTGACCATCGTCTCGTTGGTGAAGAACCGATTGAGGATCGGGATCTTCGACAGTACCGGCACGCCGGCTTCCAGCTCGATGTCGGCCACCAGCCGCTGACCGCCCAACAGCAGCGTTCCGCGATCGGGCACGGTGACCGTGGTGCGGATGGTCGTGATCTCAAGCTGGGGTTGTTCAATATTCGCTGAGCTGGTGCCAATCACGTTGCCATCGACGTTGGTGATGTTATTGACCACCGGAAACAGTCGGAAGCCCTTGTTCGTCGCCAGGCTCGGACGCAGAGTCAAGGTGACATAGCGACGGTCCGCGCTGACGGTGCCCTCCACGTCCAGGACGACACCGGCGCTGAGGATAGAGGGTGTCGGGTCAAAGCCAAGCGTGTCAGGGATCGGTTCCAGGTCGCTGACGAACGCCACCTGTGAAGCGACCAGCACATACGCCCGCTGGCCGTTGAAGAACGTGATGCGCGGCGCGGTCAGCGAAACCGCGCGTCGATTGGCCTGCGTCGCCTTGATCAGCACGTCCAGTTGCAGGTCGTCGATATAGCTGAACGCGATCTCCATCGACCGTGACAGCGTGGGCGAGCCGGAAAAAGAGCCGCCCATGCCGGTCGTACCGACTTCTGTGTTGGCGCTGATCCCGAAGCTGTCCTGATCGATCGTGATGCCGCCCCACGGATCGGCCAGGTCGTACGCGATGTCGATGTCCAGGCCGACTTCTTCAAGGAAGTTATGGTCCACCAGCAGGAATCGCCCTTCCACGTGGATCTGCAGCGATCGCGACTCACGGAACTGGCCCAGCAGGTTCATCAGTTGCCGGTGGTTCTGCGGCGTGGTCTTGACGATCAGGTTGCCGTTAAGCTCCTGCAGACTGCTTTGATCTCCGCCGTAGAGCTGCCATTCGTCTTGCCTCCCGATGGTGTCCTGGATCAGCGTCGTGATCTGCAGCACCAGTTCCGGACGCGTCACCTCGGTATCGGTTGTGTCCGCTTCCGTCAGCGATAGGCCCTCGTCGCCGCTGAGCACCGAGTCGAGATCGAACTCCGGCGCGTCGGTGAAGTGGGGTACCTGGACGAGCAGGTCACGGATGTCGTAGACCCGAATCTCCGTCGCGCGTGTGAGGTTGGACTGGGTCGCGATGGTGACAATCCCTTCCACCACGCTGAAGGTCACCGGATCAAGCGGCGAAAAGGCAGACGCCTGCTCAAGGATCAGCCGTAGCGCCAGATCCGCGGGAACGTTGTCCAGTTGAAGAGAAATGGGCATGTCCGGCTCGACGCCGACCTCTTCGAGGGCCAGCCAGTTCACAAAAAACTTCAGACCGGTCGCGTCGCGAATGAAGTCGATCACGTTATCCAGCCGGGTCGCGTCGAAGTTCACAGGCACCGACTGCTTGAGCGTCGCTGCGACGCGCCGGTTGATCTCGGATTCCTGGCCCCCGCCCTGCAAAGCGCCAAGACGCCGAGCGGTCAGTTCCGGCCAGTCGGTCGGGTACTTCACCAGATCGGTCTGGACACGCGTGGCCTCCAAGTTCTCCACGCGCATCTCCGCGATCTTCAGATCCTGCTCCCGCACCGCCGTCCGGTACCGAACGTAAAGCTGGCTGTCCTCAATCATCTCCTTCATGAGCTGCGTGGCGGGGTTGTTCGGATCGAGGAACAGGGCCTGATCGAGCACCTGCAGGGATTCGTCATACTTGAACTCACGGCGCAATTCCGCGGCGCGGAACAGCAGGCGCTGCACTTCGCGTTCGGTCTGCTCCAGCGCCGCCCGCCGCCGAGCTTCCGAGTCGCGCTGCCGCTGCTCGATAAGCTCCTGACGGTCTTCGGCCTCGGCCAGTTGGGCCTGATCGGCGATCTCGGCGGCCCGCAAAACCGCCCGATCTCGCAACTGTTTGTATTCGCTCAGTGGCAACAGCTGCTGATTGCGGTCCAGCAACACTTTCGCCTGGGCAATGCGTTCGGACGCGGCGGCGAAGTTGCGCATCGTCGCGAGCTGGTTGGCCTCGTTCATGAACTGCTCGAACTCGGCCACGGTCATCTCGGCGGCCAACTGACGGCTCTCGGTGTGCTGGGTGAGTAGCGCCTGAGGCCCGGTCTGTTGATTCACTTTCGCTTCAGCGGACATCTGGCCGGCTTTGGCCTGTGCGTTGTTGGGATCCAGCGCGATCGCCTCGCTGTAAAGCTTGGCCGCCAGACGGTACTGACCGTCCCGCTCCGCCGCTGCGGCCTCGGCAACCTTCTGCTGGGCGTAGAGCTGACGCATCTGGGCGAGTAGGTCCTTGTCATTGGCCGTCGGCGGCGGGCTCGTCGGTGCCGCGGCAACCGGCGCAGCAGCGGCGGGCGCAGCCGCCACGGGCGCAGCGGCCACGGGCGCAGCGGCAACCACAGGCTCCGCCGGCTCAAGGGCCTGGGCGATATCCTGCGGCGCTTCTTGTTCCTCTTCTGCCATAACAGGAGCGGGCGCAGGGGCAGCAGGGGCGGCGGCAGTGGCCGTCGGCGCCGGCTGGGTCGGTTGATCGTCAGCACTGAGAGCGAGGGTGACCGGCGCCTCGAAGACGATCGGCTCCGGGGCCGTGTCGTCCTCGACAGTCACCGTCGCCTTGACGGTGACCTGGACGTCCTCAGCCGGCTGGGCGGTGGTGACGGCCGTCGCGGTGCGCGCCTGCTGCTGCTGCTCGGCGACGAGCATCAGCAAACGCTCGACGCGCTGGGCATCGAACCATCCGAGATCCAGATTGCTGGCCCGCACCGCCTCGAGCTTCGTCGCCGCCACGTCCAGTCGGTCGGCTTCGATGTCCTGTTCGGCCTCGGCGATGACCGCGCGGGCCGCGTCGAGGTCCGGCAGAAGCGCACGCCGCGTCTCGGCGATGCGCGCCTGGGCCGTCTGCGTAAGCTCGGCGCTGCCGACGGCGCGATCGAGCACCTGTCGATACAGCGTCAATGCTTCAGCCAAACGACCTTCCCGGCGCAGTTGGTCCGCCTGCTGCAGAGCAGCCGCCGGGTTATTCTCGACTTGGGTCTTCTGGTCGAGTTCCTGCAGCGTGTGGTAAAGCAACACGCGCTGGCCGCGAGCCAGTTGCATCGGGTCGACCCGGCGCAGCAGAACTCTTGCTGCGTCATATTCACCTTGTTGATAGTGGGCCAGCCCCTGATCGAAGAGCTCAGCCGCGGTAAGGTCACCCTCGGCAGCGAAGGCAAACCCGACACATAGGCAGACCAGGCTGGCAACAACCCATAGACGCGTGCAGTGGCGACCAGACAAAGCCAAGCCTCCTTATGAACTGTGAACGCGGAACGAGTGCGGTTGGTTGGCGTCGAACAGGGTTCGACGCGCGGGGGCTATCCATCTCAGCGGTCAGGCCGGCTACCGCAGCGGCACCAAAACGATCGCTGACCGCGAACTGCAGCGGCGACTAGTCTAAGGACAGGATGCGGTGATGGCAAGTGCCGTAGCCCGATTGTCGGCCGACCGCTGGCCCGTTCCGACAGGCCCGGAACAGGTCGCCGCAGGTGACCAGAATCGGCCCGCACGCCGTCCTGGCGGTGTATTTGTCCCACCCGGCAGCGTCCTTGCGCCGCATCGGCGGGTCGGGATCGGTAGAATGCCGCCGCCGATCATCCTGAGGACCGTCCCGAACGTCATTGGAAACTCGCACATGGGGTCTCGCATGAGTAACAGAGTGCTGATCACCGGCGCTATTGGCAGACTAGGCAAAGCGGTGTGTCCGCGGCTCGCCCAAACCGGCCGATGGGACATTCTCGCTACGGACCGCCGCGAATCGGCCGATTCACCGGCCAGCGTCGTCGTGGCCGATCTGCTGGAACCGGCGGCCGCAGGCCGGCTCATCACCGGTTGTGACGCCGTCGTACACCTGGCCAACCACGCCCATCAAGGCGCTTGCGAAGCTGCACGCCTGCTGAACGAAAACGTCGCCATGAACATGAACGTCTTCCACGCGGCGATGGCGGCCGGCGTAAAGCACGTGGTCTTCGCCAGCACGATTCAGGTGGTGGCCGGCAGCCGCTCCTGGACCCAGCGAGATCAGCCCAGCTGCCTGCCCTATCTACCCATGGACGGCCAGCTTCCGCACTGCCCGGACAATGCGTATGCCTTGAGCAAGGTCGTCAGTGAGGTGATGTTGCGGCACATGTCGTTCGGCACGGCCACCAGCGCCGTGGCGATCCGATTCCCGTACCTGATTACACGTGACGAGTTGGCCGCCTACAGCCGCCAGCCAATCAGGTCCGCGCCCCACTCGTGGGAACTGCTCGACCAGTGCTTCTCCTTTCTGACCACGCACGATGCGGCTCGCCTGATCGAAGCCATCCTAGCCGCAGACTTGCCGGGGTTTCGTGTCTATCAGCCCGCCGCGGCGGGCAATACGCTGGGCGCCAGCAGCCGGCAACTGATCGAACAGTGTTACCAGAGCGTGCCGCTGAAGCGCCCCATCAAGCAGATCGACCGGCTAATCGACATCGAACAAATCGAGCTGGACACCGGCTGGCGCCCCGAGGACCAGTGGATCTGGATGACGCCAACGAGCGCTGCCCCTCAGGCGACAGAGCCGGCGTGTCCCC
>Ga0214473_10011569_pt1 | contig 10366 bp, 7 predicted proteins | sample RVTome_7_FD_203509 | JGI IMG/M metagenome (GOLD analysis project Ga0214473, IMG submission 203509) | Soil microbial communities from uranium-contaminated site in the Upper Colorado River Basin, Wyoming, United States - RVT98D197 | ecosystem: Environmental > Terrestrial > Soil > Contaminated >... | reverse complement strand
GCATTGGCATTCTGCACGACTCCACTTTGGACCCATCGTAGCACAGTATACAGGGATTTGTACAGGCGAGTTCGTGCGTGGTTGATTGCAGACGCGGGTAGGAGCAAGTGCTTGTACATTCGTCGGCTCATCTGATACAATGGCACTGAAGACACAGGGACATAGAGGGGTATGGTCTTTTGAAGGAGGATTGATATGGCGCCGGCAACGAATTCCTCAGGACGAGGGAGCACGCTTGTTGTTCGTTGGTTTCGTCATCTGGCCCTTGCGCCGGTGGTTACAGGTCTCCTGATCTCCGTTGCGGCGGGCAAGTACGGCGGGGGCAGCGGAGCCGCGGACGATCCGTACCTGATTCGCACCGCCGAGGATTTGGACCTCCTGGGCAGCAGCCAGGGCGACTGGAACAAGAACTTCCGGTTGGCCGCGGATATTGATCTGAAGGACTACGACGAGACGAACTTCCACCTCATCGGCTACTGGGTATCATGGGGTGACAACGCCAACAGGCCATTCAGCGGCATCTTCGACGGGAACGGCCGGACCATCTCGAATTTCCGCTACCGGGACATGAAGGGAAATGGGATCGGCTTGTTTCGGTACGTCAACGTGGGCGAGATCAAAAACCTGCGGCTCAAGAATGTCAAGATTGTCACCGATGGGACCAGTATCGGCTCGCTCGTCGGACACTTCGGCGGCGGCGGTATCGTGGACTGCCACGTTGTGGGAGCAGATGTCACCGGGAACACCCAGGTGGGCGGCCTGATCGGAAGCGCTGACGGGTTCGTCTCACAGTGCTCTTCGCGCGGACGCGTCGCGGGGGTCCTGCGCGTCGGCGGCCTGGTCGGCGACGTGGGCCAGGGAACCGTCAAGAAATCGTACTCGAAAGCATCGGTCTCGGGAGATGACAGCGCAGGCGGGCTCATCGGAATCATTGTCCAGGAGACGAGCCTCATCGATGGCTGTTACGCGAACGGCAGCGTCGATGGGGTCATGTATGCCGGTGGATTGGCCGGGCAGGTCGTGGCCGGCAGGGTGTACAAATGCTATTCCACCGGGGCCGTGAGCGGCAACCAGTCCGCCGGAGGGCTCGTGGGGAACAAAAAAGTCCTTGGGGAGGTGCTCCTGTCATTCTGGGATACTCAGACGAGCGGCCGGATAACCAGTGCCGCCGGCATGCCCAGGACCACCGCCGAGATGTGGTCCGCAAGCACCTTCACCAACTGGGATTTCAATCTCACATGGTCCATTTGCGAGGGCAGGAACTACCCGGTCTTCTGGTGGCAGGTCCCCGCCGCCGATCTGCGCTGCCCGGATGGAGTGCATTGGATCGATTTTGCCTGGTTTGCCATGCAGTGGGAACGCGACGGCTGCGGCGCTGTGAATTGGGACTGCGACTGGGCGGATTTCGACGGGTCTGGCGAAGTGGGATTCCCGGACCTGGCCATTGTTGCCCAGGAATGGCTGACCGGGATGTACTGACTGGACTTCTGCAAAACTCCACATGGAGGTTAGAAGGGGAGCTGGATCCATGGATGGCCCGGGCGTCTCTCTATCGGGGAAGACGGCGTTGATCACTGGTGCGGCCAAGCGCATCGGCAGGGCTATGGCTCTGGCCCTGGCGCAGAACGGCGCCCACATCGTGGTGCATTACAATCGTTCCGAGCAGGAAGCGGCGGCCCTGTGCAAGGAGATCGAGGGGATCGGCGTTTCGGCGTGGGCGGTCAAGGGGGACTTGGCGGACCCGAGCCAGATGGAGACGGTGTTCAAGGAGGCGGTGGACCGGGCCGGGCCCATCGACATCCTGATCAACAACGCATCCATTTTCGAGCTGGAGACGATCTGGGAGGCGACCGATGAGTCCCTGTGCAGGAACATGCGGATTCACACCACGGCCTCGCTGATCCTGTCCAGGAACCTGGCGCGGCAGAGAAGGCCCGGCCACATCATCAACTTGCTGGATACGCGTGTCGTTACCTATGACAAGGAACACGCTTCCTATCATATCAGCAAGCGAGCGCTGCTGACGTTGACTCGCATCCTGGCCCTGGAGCTGGCCCCGGATATCGCCGTCAACGCGGTGGCGCCGGGACTGATCCTGCCATCCGCCTGGCAGGATGAGAGCTACCTGGAGAAGCTGGCGCCGACGACGCCGTTGCGTCGTCACGGGAGCCCGGCCGATGTCGTCGAAGCCGTGCTGTTCCTGCTGCGCAGCCGCTTCATCACCGGACAGATCATCTTCGTGGACGGCGGATACCACATGAGGGGACACCTCTATGACTGATGCTCCCAAGGAACTGCCGCTCGACCAGATTCTCATTCGCGACTTGCAGTTCCGCTGCATCGTCGGCATCGATCCGGAGGAGCGCCGCGACAAGCAGGATATTACGGCACAGATTACGCTGGATGTGGACCTGCGAAAGGCGTGCAGGACGGATGCGATCGAGGACACCGTAGACTACAGGACTCTGAAGAAGGATGTCCTCCACATGGCCGAGAACTCCCAGTTCTACCTTATCGAGGCCCTGGCGCAGAGCGTGGCGGATATCTGCCTGGCGCGAGATCGAGTCGCGCGGGTGGAGGTCGTCGTTGAGAAACCCGGGGCGCTGCGGTTTGCGAGAACGGTTGCCGTGCGGATTGTTCGTACGCCGGCCGAACGCGCCGTGTGAGGAACGCGAGAGCGCGACCTCGGTCCTCGCCACGAGTAAGAGCCTATCCCATCGGGAACGTTCCACTGATGCGCTCTCAGGTACAAAACGATGCTTGGGGTGGCAGCGTCAAGCGCAGCTTGGCGATGGCTTTGCGGCCTTGCGAAAGAGCCATCGCCAAGACCTTCGGTCTTGACGCTGCCACCCGGCCGTATGAATCTCCCCCGGTTCAGTACCCGACGTTCTGCGTAGTGAATCCGCCGCTCGTCGACCGGTCGGCCCCGTAGCCGTAAGACGGGTAGTAACCGCCTTCGCTGTCGCGTCCTTGGGTCGGCTGGCCGCGGATCGTAATCCGGTTCCGGATAGACGTGGCGCCGCCCTGGTAGGTGCTCTCGATGACGGCGGTCAGCTCTCCGAAGCTATCGACTTGGCCGCTCAGAGTGGCTGCACCATTACGAACGTTGACGCGAATCCTGTCCGCATCACTCAGATGTGGACTGGCCTGCAACTCCTCCGTGATGTTGGTTTGGATGGTGGAATCGTCCTGCCTCTGCGTTTCTCCGGCCGACACGATCAGGTCGTTCTGGACTCGCTGAATGCCTGATATCTCCTTGGCCAGCGAGGCGGCCTGATCTTTGGCGCTCTGGCTCTGCGCCCTTCCGAAGATGAATACCTTATTGCCCGCCACGAGCACTGTGACATCTTCGAGGTCCTGGATATCGCTCCTCAGCTCGGAGGTCAACTGCCGCTCCATGCGGTGATCTTCACTGGTTTGCCGCCAGCGGTCGCGGCCGGTGGTGCGACCATATTGATCAGTTCTGCCACGATCCATATCCCCTTGGTAGCGGGACCTGTCATAACGATCATACTGCTGGTCCTGGCCGTACGTTCGATCTTCCGGGGCCTGGTACCCGTACTGCCCATACTGATCTGTGGTGTCGCGCCCATAGCTGCGGCCCATCTGGCCTGTCGTGATCTGGCTCACGATGTAGGAGGCGCCGGCGTTAAATGCGGCGTGAATCGCATCCGCCATGCTTGGCCAGTCGTTTACCTGCCCGCGAAGAGTGATTCGTCCGTTGCGAGCCTGGACCCGGATATTCTGGTCCGTGCCGTTTGGAAGCCGACTCAACTGCTGCTGAATGTCCCGCTGGAGCTGGGCGTCGCTCTTGCGCCTTGACTGGCTGAACACGACGATGCGATTATCCACCTGCCCGACGCCTGACACTTGCTGGCTGATTTGCTCCGCCTGCTGCTTTTCATCCTGATCGGGCACTGCTCCGAGCAGGATGACGCGGTTGCCCACCGCCAGGACGAGGAGCTGGCCCCGTCGGCCAAGTCCCTGATCGCGAAGCCGGCCGGCCACCTGTCTTTCCAGGTGCTGATTTCTATCGGCCTGCGCGCCGGCCGGCGATCCCTGCTGTTGGGATGTTTGATCATTGAATTGTTGCGGGTTCTGCTGGTTCTGCCCGGCGTTGCCTGCCAGTCCAGCCGCTACAACGAGCAGCACTGTTGTCAGGGCTGTGCTTGCGAGCATGAAACTCCGATTTCCACGCATTGCCATCGTGTACTCCTTCACTACTCATGGATTCCCAATATCATTCGCGACGCATTCTTCATCCTTTATTTCGTGCTGTCCTCACTCGCCGATTGGACTCCAAAGCAGAAGCGGCGACAATCAGCGTTCTCCTGATTCACGGGGCGGTGTATCCCCGCAGAGAGAGTAGGGTCGCAACTGATGATTGTGGCTTGCCGCGCAGCCGCGCGTGGGGACCGTTCTATTTCCGACCGGAAGCGGTCAGATCATGCCTTGCATATCTGGGGGCAGTTGCCGCCGGGTTGCTTCGGTGGTGCGCCGAACGCCGTGCTCTATGCGGTGCACGGCTGAAGCAGATTGCTCGTGACGTACCGGACGGCGTTGCGGAAGATCTTGATGCCATCCGGGTCAAGGTCTTCTCCAAGGCGCGTCCAGTGCGGGTGCTGGGTCCGTCGGACGAAGCGCTCCGGATGCGGCATGAGGCCGAGAATCCGGCCGGTGCTGTCCGTCAGGCCCGCGATGGACGCCATTGAGCCGTTGGGGTTGATCGGGTAGGGGCCTTCCTCGCCGTGTTCGTCCACGTACTTGAACGCCACGTAGCCCTCGGACACAAGCTTCTGCAGGGTGTCATAGTCTTTCGTGATGACCTTGCCTTCTCCATGCGCCACGGGCGCATAGATCAGCCGCTCGGGCTCGAGGAACACGCAGCGGTTGGTCTGCGGGGCAAGATACACCCAGCGGTCCTCATACTTGCCGCTGTCGTTGCAGGCGATCGTCACATCCTCCTGTCGGAAGCCGCCGTTGCCGGGAAGGATGCCCGTCTTGACGAGCACCTGGAATCCGTTGCAGATGCCGAGCACGAGCTTGCCGTCATCGATGAACTTGCGGATTCGTTCCGGCAGGTGGTGCGCGACTTGGTTGGCGAGGATCCGGCCGGCCGCCACGTCGTCGCCGTAGCTGAAGCCGCCCGGGAAGACCAGGATGTGATACTGGTCGAGCACCGCTGGGTCCTCGATCACCCGGTTGATATGGACCCGGTCCGCCTTGGCGCCTGCCAGCTCCAGTGCATACTGGGTCTCCGCGTCACAATTCGTCCCTGCCGCTCGTACTACTATGGCTCGAACCTCTGTCATCGTCAGTCCTCAACCCCACCGATTCTATCGCCAATCAAACGTTCTCTGCCACGCGTCCTTCAGGATGTCGAGGTCCGCGTCCACGATGTTCCTGCCCTGCCCGGAGCGGATGACCAGCTTCGATTCAGCGGTCACCTCCCCGAGCTGCCCAAAGGGCAGATTCAGCATCCGTTTGGCAAATGCATCGTAGTTCTCGGGAGTGACCTCCACGATGTACCGGCTGTTCGATTCGCTGAACAACTGGGCATCGGTCCGAGAGCAGTCGCTGTTCTTCGAGAGTCCGCGCAGGTCCGCCTCGATGCCCAGTCCGCCGGCAAACGCCATCTCAGCCAGACCAACAGCCAGGCCGCCCTCGGAACAATCGTGACAACTCGCGACAAGTCCCTCGGCGATGGCTGCCGCGATCCGCTGGGCGATCCGGGGCGCCAGATTCAAGTCAAGTCTTGGCACATTAGCGCCGAGATGGCCGTGGACCTTATAGTAATGCGAGCCGCCCAGCTCATTGTGCGTTCGGCCTACGACGAAGAGAAGGTTGCCGGGCCTTTTGGCATCCATCGTCACGCATTTCTCGACGTCATCGACGAGCGACATGGCGCTGATCAGCAGGGTGGGAGGGATGCGGATCACCGTGCCATCCTCGCAGACGAACTCATTGTTCAGGGAGTCCTTGCCCGATATGAAGGGAGCCTGGAAGGCCATGGCGCCGTCGTAGCAGGCCTGGGCGGCCCGCACGAGCGTGCCCAGAACCTCGGGGTCGGTGCACTTGGCCCAGCAGAAGTTGTCGAGCAGCGCGATGCGATCCATCCGGCCGCCGACGCAGATCAGGTTGCGGATGGCTTCATCGATTCCCGCGAGAGCCATCCAGTACGGATCGATGTCGCCGTACAGCGGATTCATGCCGCAACTGATGGCCAGCCCGCGCCGCGAATCGATTTTCGGCAGAACCACCGCGGCGTCGCTCGGGCCGTCATTGGCCGCACCGACAAGCGGCTTGATGACCGAGCCGCCCTGGACCTCATGGTCATACTGGCGGATCACCCACTCCTTGCTGGCGACGTTGTAGGAGGACAGAATTTTCAGCAGATCGTCGTTATAGTTGTCCTTCTCCGGCAGACTCGGCTCACTGAGTTCAGGCTGCTTCCACACGGCCTGCCGGCTGTACTTGGGGACTCCCTCATGGAGGAACTCCATGTCCATCTCGCCCACCTGCCGGCCGTTGTACCGCAGGCGAAGCTGCTTGTCGTTCGTGAACCGGCCGATGACGGTGGACTCGACATTCTCGCCGGCAAAGATCTTCTGGATCGCTTCGAGGTTCTCCGGTTTGACGGCGATCACCATGCGTTCCTGGGCTTCGCTGATCCAGATTTCCGTGTAGCTCAGCCCGGTATACTTGAGCGGGACTTTCTCCAGGTCCACCTCGGCGCCGAGGTCTTGGCCCATCTCGCCGACGGCGCTGCTGAGCCCGCCCGCGCCGCAGTCCGTGATCGCCTCATAAAGGCCGGCCTGGTTCGCCTGGACCAGAACGTCCAGCATTTTCTTCTCGGTGATCGCGTTGCCGATCTGGACGGCGTGCGAGAAGATCGTCTCGTACTCGTGGGTCATCTGGCCGCTGGAGAAGGTCGCGCCGTGGATTCCATCGCGCCCGGTCCGTCCGCCGACCACCACGATCAGGTTGCCGCTCTGCGGGTGCTTGAAGGCCTTGGCCTTGTCCATGATGCCGATGTTGCCGCAGTACACCAGCGGATTGGCCATGTACCGGTCGTCGAAGTAGATTGCCCCGTTGACTGTTGGAATGCCCATGCGGTTGCCGTAGTCGCGCACGCCCGAGACCACGCCCTTCATGATTCGCCGCGGGTGCAGCACGCCCTTGGGGATCTCGTCGAGACTCTTGTCGGGCTCGCCGAAGCAGAAGATATCGGTGTTGGCGATGGGCCGTGCGCCCATGCCTGTCCCCATGGGGTCGCGAATGACGCCGCCGATACCCGTGGCAGACCCGCCATAGGGATCGAGCGCCGAGGGGTGATTGTGGGTCTCCACCTTGAAGCACACCGCGGAGTCCTGGTCAAACTCCACAACGCCGGCGTTATCGGCAAAGACCGAGATGCACCACGGCTTATTGAGCTCCTGCGTGGCCCTGAACACGGTCTCCTTGAGCAGGTTGTTGAAGTGGATTTGCTCACCGTTGGTCGTCATGTCCACTGCGCTCTTGAGCGTCTTATGGACGCAGTGCTCGCTCCAGGTCTGCGCCAGCGACTCCAACTCGATATCGGTCGGCTCCCTGCCGATTTTCCGGTAGTACTCCTGAATCGTCTTCATCTCGACGACATTCAGAAAGAGGTCCTTGGCCTTGCTGAGCGCCTCCAGGCCGGCGTTGTCGAGGTCGCGGATGGGCCAGTATGTGATATTCAACTCGTACGGCTTCAGGTGGGGGCTTGGCGGCTCTGCTTCATCGCCGATCACCACGTCCTCAATCACGTCATTGGCCAGGATCTTTCTGGCGATGGTGTCGATCCGGCTGGCCTTGATGTCGCCGAGGAGGACGTACTTGCGGGCCGTGCGCACCCCGGCAGGCACGGCGCCCATGTCGGCAATCGCCGCCATGACCGACTCGGCGACGGGATCGCTGACGCCGCTCTTGAGGTGCACTTCCACCAGCGTCGCCTTGGCCAGTCCCGGCGGCGGGCCGCTTCGCCCGAGGTAGTATTCCTCGCAAACGGGGTCCGCAAGGAGTTCTCTCGCGACGCGTTCCGCAAAGCTCGCGTCGAAATCGGCCTCGATCAGAAAGACCCTGGCCGACTGGACTGCTTCGATGGAGGTGATGCCCAACTCGCGAATGTCTTCCAGCACGCTGTTGCCCTGCACGTCCGGTACGCCGGGCCGGCTGAAAACCTCAACACGCCATTGTCTCACGAGAGTAGTTCCTTCCTTCTGATCTTGTACTTGACAAGTGCAGATCGCTTCTCCTGGGCGGCCGCAAGCAGTTGCTCGATCTCCTGCCTCGCTTTGCTCCTGATCGCCTTCTGCAGCTTCTGGAGCTCACCAATGGTCCGGTCGATCCCGTCGGCAATATTCTCGCTGTTGGCCATCAGCACGTCGGTCCAGACGGTGGGGGGGCCCGACGCGATTCGCGTGCTGTCGAGAAACCCCTTGCCCGCGAACTTCAGGTCCCCGTCATCGCTGGCATTGACAAGCCCTGCCGCCAATACATGGGGCACATGGCTGACGTTGGCGAAGATTCGATCGTGCTCCAGGGGGTCCATGACCTGGATGGAGCAGCCGAGGGCCGACCAGAACGTCTTGAGTGGTGTGACCGCGGTGCGATCCGTCGTCTGCGTGGTGGTCAGGACACAGCGCGCCTGGTAGAACAGGTCATCCCTGGCAAACTCCACCCCTTTCTGCTCGGAGCCGGCCACAGGATGCGAACCCACGTAGCGAGCCCGTACATCCAGTTGGCGCTCGGCCCATTGGTGGGGCATGACCTTCGTGGAGCCCACGTCAGTGACGATGCAGCGGGGGCAAACGTGCTCTGCGATCTCGGCGAAGTACCCCTCGAACGTGAAAATCGGGGTGGCCAGGATCACCAGATCGGCGGCGCCGACGGCGGTCGCCAGATCATCGACGATCTCGGTCCCGACTCCCAGATCTCTGGCCTTGGCCCGGGTCGAGGCCCGGTGGCTGTAGCCGATCACCCTTGCGCCGGGCAATCGCTGCCGTGCCGCCAGCGCAATCGAGCCGCCCAGCAAACCTAACCCGATGACAGAGATATTCCGTAACTGTTGCATTTACAAGGTCTTAGAGAGGCATATGGGCAATCAACCTGCCTGCCAAGGTAAGGCATGAGACCCTGGATGTCAATTTTTTTCTTGGATTTGCTGTGCCGAAATGGTAGCATCTGGCAATTGAACCAGGGCCGATGGATAACGGCGAATGAGAGCCTGTCCCGCTTACCGCGTGGACAGTTTTTTTGTGAGCAGAAATCCGCATTCTAAACTGACAGGATGGTCCGAACAGAGGTATGGCGACCGAGGGCAACAGGCTGAACAATGGCGGCTATCTGGATTTCGAGCAGAAGGTGGCGCATCTGGAGCTGCAGGTTGATGAGCTCCGCGCCATAAGTGCCCGGAAAGGGATCGACTACTCTACGGAGATTCGCCGCATCGAGAAGGACAGGATCGCGGAACTGAAGCGTATCTATTCCAGCTTGACGGCCTGGCAGACGGTGCAAGTCGCTCGCCATCCCCAGCGCCCCCTTCTCACGGACTATCTCAACCTGATGGTGAAGGACTTTCGGGAGTTGCACGGGGACCGCTGCTTCGGCGACGATCACGCTGTTATCACCGGCATCGGGCAGATTGCCCGCAACAGAGTGCTTATCGTCGGGCAGAACAAGGGCAAGACCATCAAGGAGAAGGTGTCCTGCAACTTCGGATGCCCGAATCCGGAGGGCTATCGCAAGGCGCTGGCGAAGATGAAGTTCGCCGAGAAGTACGGCCTGCCCATCGTAACGCTGATCGACACGCCCGGGGCATATCCGGGCATCGGCGCCGAGGAACGCGGACAGGCCCAGGCCATCGCGGTCAATCTGGCGGAAATGTCGCGCCTGAGGGTTCCGATCCTCAGTATCTGTATCGGGGAGGGGGGCTCGGGCGGCGCCTTGGGCATCGCCGTGGGGGATCGCCTGGCTATGCTGGAGTTTGCATACTACTCGGTCATCTCCCCGGAGGGGTGCGCCGCCATTCTCTGGCGCGACGGGTCGCAGGCCCCGGACGCGGCGGAGGCGCTCAAGCTGACCAGCAAAGACCTGCAGAAGCTCGGTCTTATCGATGCGATCATCCCCGAACCCATCGGCGGCGCCCACCGCAACGTGCACGATACCATTTACAACGTCGAAACGTATATCGCAAAGACCCTCACGGAGCTGCAGCGCATGGGCATCGGTGATCTGCTGGAAAGCCGGTATCGCAAGTGGCGCTCGGTCGGCGCCGGCTGCGTCACGAAGGGCCACAAGAGAGCAAGTCAGCGAATCGCCACCACAGGCCGGCCCGGAGCCTCCC
>Ga0214473_10011568_pt1 | contig 10366 bp, 2 predicted proteins | sample RVTome_7_FD_203509 | JGI IMG/M metagenome (GOLD analysis project Ga0214473, IMG submission 203509) | Soil microbial communities from uranium-contaminated site in the Upper Colorado River Basin, Wyoming, United States - RVT98D197 | ecosystem: Environmental > Terrestrial > Soil > Contaminated >... | reverse complement strand
GCGCAGCTGGCGGGGCGGTACGCGGCGCACCTGGCCGCCCGGCCGGCGGTGGACCTGGCCGACCTCTGCTTCACGGCCAACACCGGGCGCGCCCACTTCGACCACCGCCTGGCCGTGGTCGCGGACACCGCCGCCACGCTGCGCCAGCAGTTGGAGCAGTTCGGCACCCCGGGCGCGGCGCCCGGCCCGGTCCGGGGCCAGGCGGGGGGCGGGCGGCGGCCGAAGATCGCCTTCCTCTTCACCGGGCAGGGGGCCCAGTACGTGGGCATGGGGCGGGAACTGTACGAGACCCAGCCCCTCTTCCGGCAGGTCCTCGACCGCTGCGCGGCCCTCCTGCAGCCCGCGCTGGCCCAGCCCCTCCTCCAGGTCCTCTATCCCCCCCCGGGGCAGCCCTCCCCCCTCGACGAGACCGCCTATACCCAGCCGGCCCTCTTCGCCCTGGAGTACGCCCTGGCCGCGCTGTGGCGCGCCTGGGGCGTCGAACCGGCCGCCGTCCTGGGCCACAGCGTGGGGGAGTACGTGGCGGCCTGCGTGGCGGGCGTCTTCAGCCTGGAGGACGGCCTCCGCCTCCTGGCGGAGCGCGGGCGCCTCATGCAGGCGCTGCCGCCCGGGGGGGCGATGGTGGCGGTGTTCGCCGACGAGGCCCGCGTGGCCGCCGCGGTCCACCCCCATCGGCACGCGGTCGCCGTGGCCGCCCTCAACGGGCCGCGGAACGTGGTGATCTCCGGCGCGCGGCCGGCGGTGGAGGCGGTGGTCGCCGCCCTGGCGGCCGAGGGGATCACCACCCGGCCCCTCCAGGTCTCCCATGCCTTCCACTCGCCCCTGATGGACCCCATGCTGGCGGCCTTCGAGCGGGTGGCGGGCACGATCCCCTTCGCCCGCCCCCGGCTCCCCCTCATCGCGAACGTCCACGGGGCGGAGGCCGCCCCCGAGGAGCTGGCGAGCCCGGCGTACTGGTGTCGGCACATCCGGCAGCCGGTACGCTTCGCGGCGAGCCTGGCGACGCTGCAGGGCCAGGGCTATGACGTCTTCCTCGAGGTGGGGCCCCAGCCGGTCCTCCTCGGGATGGGCCGGCAGGGCCTGCCCGCGGACGCCGGCCTGTGGCTGCCCAGCCTGCGGCCGGGGCACGGGGACTGGCAGACCCTCCTGCGGGGCCTGGGGGCCCTCTACGTGCGGGGGGTCGCGGTGGACTGGCCGGGGCTGGACCGGGACGCGCCCCGGCGGCGGCTGGTCCTGCCCACCTATCCCTTCCAGCGGGACCGGTATTGGGTGGAGGCCGCCCCGGCGGCCGGGCCGCGGCCCGCCGGGGGGCGGGCGCCGGCGGGGCGGCCGCCCCATCCGCTCCTGGGGGGGCGGGTGCACTCTGCCGCCCTCAGCAACGCCGAGCGACAATTCGAGGCCCGTATCAGCCGGACCTCGCCGGGGTTCCTGGCCCATCACTGCGTCTTCGAGAATCCCGTGGTGCCGGCCACGGCGTTCTTCGAGATGGCGCTGGCCGGCGGCGCGGCGGCCTCCCAGTCGGAGCGTGTGGCCCTCACGGACGTCACGATCCAGCAGGCCCTCATTCTGGACGATCAGGAGGAGAGGATCCTCCAGACCCTTCTCACCCCCGAGGGACCCCTGGCCTACACCTTCCAGATCTTCAGCCGCCAGGCGACCGGGGGCGACGCGGAGCCGTCCTGGGTGCTGCATGCCGCCGGGAGGATACGGCCCATCGACCCACCGGCTGCTCCCGGCGGGAAGGATGTGACGGCCCTCCGGGCGGCCTTCACGGCATCGCTCCCCGTGGAGGCCTGCTACCAGCACTTCCACGAACAAGGGATCGACTACGGGTCCAGCTTCCGCGCCATCGCCGGTCTCTGGCGTCACGGAGAGGAAGCCCTGGGCCGCGTCCAGTTGCCGGAAGCGCTGGTCCGGGACGCGGACGGCTACATGCTGCACCCCGTCGTCCTGGATGCCTGCGGCCAGATCGTCGGCGCGGCCTTTCCGCCCCGGAACGGCAACGAGACGTTTCTGCCCATCGGGCTGGAGCGCCTGGAGGTGCACCGTCGGCCAGGGACCCGACTCTGGTGCCACGCCCGGGTACGCCCCGCCGGGGACGGGAGCCACCGGACCCAAACGGCGGATCTTCGTCTCCTCGACGACGCCGGGGCCGTGGTCGCGTCGGTTCATGGCCTGACCACCAGGCGCGCCAGCCGGGAGGCCTTGCTCCGGAGCGTACAGAAGGATGTCACGGGTTGGCTCTACGAAGTGGCATGGCATCCATCGCCGGCCCTCCCCCGGCCGGCCCCCGGGCCGGCCGCCACGCCGGGAAGCTGGCTGATCTTTGCCGACGGGAAGGGTCTTGGGCAGCGGTTCGCCTCCCTCTTGGAGGCCAGGGGGGAGCGGTGTGTGCTGGTCGCCGCCGGCGACAAGGCCGAGCGCACCGGGCCGGCCCGCTACGAGATCAACCCGTCCAAGGCGCCCGATTTCCCGTGGCTCTTCCGGGACCTCCTCGCCCAGCAGGGAGCGGCCTTTCGCGGGATCGTCCACCTGTGGAGCCTCGATGAGATGCCCGCGGGAGAGCCCACCCTCGAGGCCCTCCAGCGGATGCAACTCCTCGGGTGTGGGAGCGTCCTCCATCTGGTCCAGGGCGCCGCCCAAGCGGGATGGACCCCGATCCCTCGTCTCTGGCTCGTCACCGAGGGAGCCCAACCGGTGGGGGACGGGCCGGTGCGTGCCGAGCAGGCCCCCGTGTGGGGGCTCGGTCGCGTCATCGCCTTGGAGCATCCCGATCTCCGGTGTGTCCGCGTGGACCTGGACCCCTCGGCCGAGGCGGAGAACGTCCAGGCCCTCTTCTCCGAGGTCTGGGCTCCCGACGCCGAAGACCAGGTCGCCCATCGGCGCGGGGCCCGCCATGTGGCCCGCCTGGTGCGGCGTCCCCCCACGGCAGGCCGGGGGGACGCGGGCGCGGGGCCACGGCGACTGGAGATCACCGGCTACGGCATCCTGGAGCATCTCACCCTGGCACCCATGACGCGCCGCCCGCCGGGGCGGGGCGAAGTCGAGATCCAGGTGCGGGCGACCGGGCTCAATTTCCGGGATGTCCTCAATGCCCTCGGGATGCTGAGAGAGGAGGCCGAACGGCTCGGGATCCGATCGGCCCCGGAGATGCGCTTCGGCTTCGAGTGTGCGGGGGTGGTGGTCGCCGTCGGCGAGGAGGTCCGGCATGTCCGGATCGGGGATGACGTGCTCGCCGGCATCACCACCGGGAGCATGGGCAGCTTCGTGTCGGTCCGGGCCGAGTTCGTCGTGGCCAAACCCCCGGAGCTGACCTTCGCGGAGGCGGCCACGCTCCCTCTGGCGTTCCTGACCGCCTCCTATGCGCTCCACGGCCTCGCGAAGATCCGCGCGGGGGACCGCGTGTTGATCCACGCGGCCGCCGGGGGCGTGGGGCAGGCGGCCGTGCAGCTGGCCCAGCGCGCCGGGGCGCAGGTGTTCGCCACGGCCAGCCCCGGGAAGTGGGACGCGCTCAGGTCGCTGGGCGTCCCCCACGTCATGCATTCCCGCACCCTGGACTTCGCCCAGGAGGTGATGGCACTCACCGACGGCCGGGGGGTGGATATCGTCCTCAACAGCCTGAACGGCGACTTCATCCCGAAGAGCCTCGGCACGCTCGGCCCGGGCGGACGCTTCGTGGAGATCGGAAAGCTCGGCATCTGGGACGCCGCGCGCGTGCGGGCCACCAGGCCGGATGTCTCCTATTTCCACTTCGATCTGGGAGAGGTCGCCCGCCAGACGCCCGGTACCGTCACGCAACTGCTCGCGGACCTCCTGCGGGAGGTCGGCCACGGCCATGTGAAACCGCTCCCGCACACGGTCTTTCCCATCGAGGACGCCGTCCAGGCGTTTCGCCACATGGCCCAGGCCAAACACGTCGGGAAGATCGTGATCGTCCAGCCGGACGCACCGACGCAGGGAGGCGCTCCCGCCGAGGGTCTGGTCCGCCGCGACGGGAGCTACCTTGTCACGGGTGGTCTGGGCGCGCTTGGCCTGCAGGTCGCCCGCTGGCTCGTCGCCCACGGGGCGCGCCAGCTCGTCCTGACGGGCCGTCGCGGGGCGTCACCCCACGCCCAGGCGTCGATTCGACAGCTCGAGCAGGCGGGAGCCGACGTCCTCGTGATGGCGGCCGACGTGGCGCGGCCGGAAGATGTCGCCCGCGTCCTGGAGGCCCTCCATGCCCCTCGACCCCCCCTGCGGGGAATCGTGCATGCCGCGGGTGTGTTGGATGACGGGATCCTGGTGCAGCAAAGCTGGGACCGCTTCCGGGAGGTCATGGCGCCGAAGGTGGCCGGCACCTGGAACCTGCACCTCGCAACGCGGTTCATGCCGCTCGACTTCTTCGTCTGCTTCTCCTCGAGCGCGTCCGTGCTGGGATCTCCCGGGCAAGGAAACTATGCCGCGGCCAATGCCTTCATGGATGCGCTGGCGCAGTCCCGACGGAGGCGAGGCCTCCCCGGCCTCAGCATCAACTGGGGGCCGTGGGCGGAGGTGGGGATGGCGGCGGACATGCGCGCCCAGGACCGCCGCCGGCTCGCGGGGTTGGGATGGGAGCCCATGACCCCGGAGCAGGGACTGCGAGCCCTCCAAGCGGCGCTGGACCATGGCGCGCCGCAGGTCGCCGTGTTGCCCCTCCAGTGGCCCCGGTTTCTCGCCCAGTTTCGGGAAGGTCAGGCGCCGCCCCTCCTCGCCCAGTGGGGGGGCCCGACGCTCCACGAGGGTGGGGCCCCGCAGCCCCCCATGCAGGGCCCCACGTTCCTCCAACGGCTCCAGGAGGCGGCGATCGCCGACCGGGGGGACCTGATGCTGGAATATCTGCTCGAGCGACTGGCCAGGGCGCTCGGCCTCGGACCCTCGCAACGCCCGGGCCCCCAGCAGTTGCTGAACGAGCTCGGCCTGGATTCCTTGATGGGGATGGAGCTCAGGAACTGGCTGATCTCGGACCTGGGGGTGCATGTGCCGGTCGAGAGGTTCATCGAGAGCACGCGGATCGCCGATCTCGTCGCGCTGGTGCTGGAGCAACTCACACTGACGAAGGTCATCCTCGCGAAGGAACCTGCGGCCGGCCCCGGTGAGGACATGGAGGAGATCACGCTGTGACCCTCGATGCCCTCCTCGCAGAACTCTCCGCGCGGGGCGTTCAGCTCTGGGCCGAGGGGGACCATCTCCGCCTCCGTGCACCGAAGGCCGCCCTGACGCCCGAGCTGCGCGAGGTCCTCGCCGAGCGCAAGGCAGAGCTCCTGACCTTGCTCCGCCGGCAGAACGCGGCGACGCAGGCGACGACCGCCCCGCTGGTCCCGGTGCCGCGGGATGGCGACCTCCCGCTCCCCTTCGCCCAACAGCGGCTCTGGTTCCTCGCGCAGCTGAATCCCGAGAGTGCGGTCTACCACCTGCCCGCCGCTTTTCGCCTGACCGGCCCGCTCCACAGGGCCGCGCTCTCCCGGAGCCTGACGGAGATCGTGCGCCGCCACGAGATCCTCCGAACCACGTTCCCCTCGCGCGAGGGACGGCCGGTGCAAGCCGTCGCCCCACAGATGGACGTCCCGCTGCATGTGGTGGATCTCCAGGGGGTGCCGGATGCCGCGCGGGAGGCCCAGCGCCTGGCCGCGGCCGAGATGCTGCGCCCCTTCGATCTCGTCCGGGGCCCCTTGCTGCGCTTCACCCTCTTCCCGTTGGCGGATGACGACGCGATCGTGCTGTTCGTCGTACACCACATCATCGCCGATGGGTGGTCCTTCAACGTCCTCTTCCGGGAACTGCGCACGTTGTACGAGGCATTTTCCGCCGGAAGACCATCGCCCCTCCCCGACCTGCCCATTCAGTACGCCGATTTTGCCGTGTGGCAGCGCCAGGGGCTTCGGGGGGAGTTCCTGGAGTCCCAGGTGTCCTACTGGAGACGGCAGCTTGCCGGGCGCCTTCCTGCCTTGGAGTTGCCCACGGACCGTCCGCGCCCCCCCGTCGAGACCTATCGGGGAGCGACGCACATGGTTTCCCTCCCCCTGCCACTCTCCAAGGCCCTCAAGGCGGTGAGCCTGAGCGAGGGCGCGACGCTGTTCATGACCCTGCTGGCCGCGCTGAAAACCTTGCTCCACCGCTACACGGGCGCGGAAGACGTTCTGGTGGGCTCCCCCACCGCGGGCCGCAGTCGCAGCGAGATCGAAGGGTTGATCGGGCTCTTCGTCAACACCCTGGTTCTGCGCACCGACCTCTCGGGGAATCCCTCCTTCCGGGAATTCCTCGGGCGGGTGCGCGACATGGCCCTGGGGGCCTACGCCAATCCGGACGTGCCCTTCGAGCGCCTGGTGGAAGTGCTCCACCCGGAACGGGATCTCAGCCGGAACCCGCTGTTCCAGGTCATGTTCATCCTCCAGAACGCCTCCATGATGCCTACCCTGGACCTGCCCGGCCTGATTCTGCGCCCCCTCCAGGTGGAGACAGGAACATCGAAGTTCGATCTCACCCTGTCTCTCGGGGAAACCGAACAGGGCCTCGTGGGCACGCTCGAGTACAACACGGATCTCTTCGATGCCGCGACCATCGTGCGGCTGTGGGGCCACTTCCAGACGTTGCTGGAAGGCATCGTGGCGGACCCAGGGCAGCGCCTGTCGCGCATCCCCCTGCTGTCGGCCTCCGAGCGCCATCAGCTCGTTGTGCAGTGGAACCGCACGGCGAAACCGTACGCCCAGGACAGGTGCGTCCATCATCTCTTGGAGGGCCAGGCGGAACGCACACCCGATGCTGTAGCCCTCGTGGACGAAGACACTCAGCTCACCTACCGGGACCTCCATTACCGCGCCGATCGACTGGCCCGTCACCTGCGGAGGCTGGGGGTGGGGCCCGACGTCCTCGTGGGGATCTGCGTGGAGCGGTCCCTGGAGATGGTCGTCGGCCTCCTGGGCATCCTCAAGGCCGGAGGGGCCTATGTTCCACTGGACCCGGCCTATCCCCCGGGGCGGCTGGCCTTCATGCTCGAAGATGCCCAGATCCCGGTGCTGGTGACCCAGCAATCGTTGCTGGCGCGGCTCCCCGTCCACACGGCGCACGCGGTGTGCCTGGACGCGAATTGGGAGGCGCCCGCTCCCGGAGACGCGGAACCCCCACCGCCGGAAGTGACGCCCGACCACCTGGCGTACGTGATCTACACCTCGGGCTCCACGGGGAAGCCGAAAGGGGTTCAGGTCCCCCATCGGGCCGTCGTCAACTTCCTCCAATCCATGCGGGACCAGCCCGGGGTGACGGCCCTGGATACCCTGTTGGCCGTGACGACGCTCTCCTTCGACATCGCCGCCCTCGAGCTGTATCTGCCGTTGACGGTGGGTGGCCGAGTGGTGGTGGCCAGTCGGGCGATGGCCACGGATGGAAATCTGCTGGTGGCGCGCCTCGCCGCGACGGGGGCGACGGCCATGCAGGCGACCCCCGCGACCTGGCGGATGCTCCTGGACGCCGGCTGGTCGGCCAACCCGGCCCTGAAGATCTTCTGCGGAGGCGAGGCCCTTCCGAAGGAGCTGGCGGCCGCCTTGTTGCCCCGGGGGGCTTCTCTCTGGAATCTCTACGGTCCCACCGAGACAACGATCTGGTCCACCGTCCACCGCGTGACCGGCGAGGAGCGCGCCATCCCCGTGGGCCGTCCCATCGCCAATACGGAATGCTACGTGCTGGATAAGGAGGGGGAGCCGGTCCCCATCGGCGTGCCGGGCGAACTGCATATCGGCGGGGTCGGCCTGGCCCGTGGCTATCTCAACCGTCCGGATCTCACGGCGGAGCGGTTCATCCCCTCTCCGCTGTGCGCCGGGGGCGGGGCCCGCCTCTACAAGACGGGCGACCTGGTCCGCTATCTGCCGGACGGTACCCTCGAGTACTTGGGTCGCCTCGACCACCAGGTGAAGGTGCGCGGCTTCCGGATCGAGCTGGGCGAGATCGAGCATGCCCTCGCCCAGCATCCGGGGGTCCGGCAGGCCGTGGTGGTGGCCCGCGAGGACGCGCCCGGGGACCAGCGCCTCGTCGCCTACGTCCTGCCGGCAGCGGCGGCCCGGCCCTCCGTCCCGGAGATGCAGGAACGCCTGCGCGCCGTCCTGCCCCCCTACATGGTGCCCGGGACCTTCGTCACGATGGACACCCTGCCGTTGACCCCCAACGGCAAGGTGGACCGGCGCGCGTTGCCGCCGCCGGAGGCACCGAGCCGCGAGGGTGGCCCGGCCCGCGTGGCCCCACGCGACCTGCTGGAACGGCAGCTTGCGAAGGTGTGGGAGGACCTCCTGGGCGTGCCCGCCGTGGGCTCGCGGGACAATTTCTTCGACCTGGGCGGCCACTCCCTGTTGGCGGTGCGGCTCTTCGTGGAGATCGCGAAGCTGACGGGATGCCAGCTCCCCCTGGCGACCCTCTTCCAGTTCCCCACCGTGGAGGGGCTGGCGCGGGTGCTCCGGGATCAGGGGTGGAAACCGGACTGGTCGGCGTTGGTGCCGATCCAGCCCGGCGGATCCCGCGCCCCCCTCTTCTGCGTCCACCAGCACACGGGCCACCTCTTCTGCTACCAGGAACTGACGCGCCATCTAGGGCCCGAGCAGCCGGCCTACGGGCTCGTGCCCCGGGGCCTCGATGGTGAGGGGGCGCCCCGCAATTGCCTCGAGGAGATGGCGGCGCATTATGTCCGCGAGATTTGCCAGCTCCAGCCGGAGGGACCCTATCACCTGGCCGGCTACTGCTTCGGCGGGATCGTGGCGTTCGAGATGGCGCAGCAGCTCCAGGCGCAGGGACAGGCCGTCGGGTTGTTGGCGCTGTTGGAGGCCTCCTGGCAGGATGCCGAGACCAGCGCGCGGTCCCGCCATCTGGGAAATCGGATGCGGCGACGTCTCGCCTTCGAGGCGGCCCAGCTGAGCCGTCTTCGCGGTTCCGAGAAGCTGGGCTATCTTCTCGGCCGGGTCAAGATGGTCGTCCTGGATCAGCCGCGCTCCCTCCTACCGCAGGTCATACATCGCTGGAAGGAGAGCCGCCGCGCAGGATCCTACATGGATCAGGCCATCCAGCAGGTGGAAGCGGCCCACTGGGAAGCCGTGGAGAAGTACGTTCCGCGCGTCTATCCGGGGCGCGTGACGCTGTTCCGGGCGGCGCGCGTTTCCGCGCGGTTCATTTTCGATCCGACCTACGGCTGGGCCCCGCTTGCCGGCGGCGGCCTCGACATCGTCGAGATCCCCGGCGAGCGTCCGACCATCGTGGACGAGCCCGATGTCCGAATCCTGGCGGAGCAGTTGCGCCGCTGCCTCGGGCAGGCGCAGCGCACGGGAGAAGGTCCATAGACAGTGCGCCCGCCTTCGGCGGCGGGCCCGAAGCCGCCGCCGTGTGGAACAACCCGCCCGCGACCCTGTCCCTGGGGTCCGACGAGGTCCACGTCTGGCGGGCCTCGTTGCACCTGGAGGCCTCGCGCCTCGAGAGCCTGCTCCCGACGCTCGCGGAGGATGAGCGGGCTCGCGCCGCCCGCTTCTATTTTCCGAAGGACCGCGACCACTTCGTCGCCGGCCGCGGCATCCTCCGCGCCCTCCTCGCGCGCTACCTGGGAGCCCACCCCGCCGACCTGCGCTTCCGCTACAGTCCCAAGGGGAAGCCGGCCCTGGTCCCCGAATTCGACGCCGGGGCGCTCCGTTTCAACGTGTCGCATTCCCACGGCCTGGCCCTCTATGCCGTCACCCGCGGCCACGACCTCGGCGTGGACGTGGAACGGATCCAGCCGCGGCTGGAGGAGCGGATCGCCGAGCGCTTCTTTTCACCCCGCGAGGTGGCCGCCCTGCAGGCGCTCCCCCCGCCCTTGCAGCACGAGGCCTTCTTCGCCTGCTGGACCCGCAAGGAAGCGTACATCAAGGCCACAGGCGAGGGTCTCTCTCTGGGCCTCGACCAGTTCGCCGTGTCGCTGGTGCCGGGCGAGCCGGCGGCGTTGCTCTGGACGGAAGGCGACCCGCAGGAAGCCCGCCGCTGGTGCCTGCACGCCCTGGACCCCGGGCCCGGCTACGCAGCGGCGATTTGCGTGGGGGGACACGACTGGCGCCTGGCATGCTGGCAATGGACGGAAGAGGCGGGGAGCCCGTGAGCGGAAATCGCTCGACCCCGCGGGGAATGAAACGGAGACCGCGGGAGGACGGCCGCGGCGGGCTACGGAACGCGGGCCAGGGTGAAGACGCCGACGCGGCGGGCGCGGGCGCGGCGCAGGGTACGGGCGCACTCGTTGGCCGTGGCACCGGTGGTCAGGACGTCGTCTATGAGGAGGATGCTGCGGCCCGCCACATCCGGCGGGCGGGCCACGGCGAAGGCGCCGCGCACGTTGCGGCGGCGGGCATCG
>Ga0214473_10011567_pt1 | contig 10366 bp, 9 predicted proteins | sample RVTome_7_FD_203509 | JGI IMG/M metagenome (GOLD analysis project Ga0214473, IMG submission 203509) | Soil microbial communities from uranium-contaminated site in the Upper Colorado River Basin, Wyoming, United States - RVT98D197 | ecosystem: Environmental > Terrestrial > Soil > Contaminated >... | reverse complement strand
TCGACGCCGGCTTCTTGCGTGTTCGTGACGGACTCCTCGGCGCCCGAGCCGGAGGGCTCCGCAGACGGCTGGGCCGACGCCTCGGCCGGGGCCGACGCCGTCGGTGCGGCCATGTCCGCTTCGGTCTCGCCGCCCGCACCCCTACGGGAGCGCTGCTCTCGCGAGCGCAGCCACTCCTGGTAGTCGGCGCCCGCCTTTTTGAGGTGCCCGGTCAGCTCCGCGTCGGAGGCGAAGGCGACGAGGTTCCCCCGGACAGGGAAGAGCTCAGGGGGGGTCTCGCCTCCGGCTCCCGAGCCGCCGCCACCCCCGCTGCCGGGGCCCTGGGGGCCGCACATGGCGATGCCGACGAGGGCGGCGCCCCCGCAGGTGAGGAGGGCAGCGAACGCGAGGAAGGTCTTCTTGGGACGGGTCATGCCGCTGAGACTCGGCTCGGGCGGGGTGGCTTGGCAAGGTCCCTGCCCCGGGAGGCTTCAGGTCTCCGAGTCAGATGGGGGCGAGCACGAGCGGGATCCCGGCCTCTTGCATGGCGCGGAAGTCCTTGTCGGTTGTCAGGAGGGTGGCGGAGTGGCTCAGGGCGTATGTCGCGATCAGAAGGTCCAGCGTCTTGGGGCTCACTCCACGACGCCTGAGGGCGAATCCCAGATCACCCGCCTCGGCCCAAAGCTCAGCGGGCTGCGAGAGCACGTGGCAAGCGTCGAGCAGCGGAAGGACCTTCTTGCGTTCGCGTTCGTTCGAGAGGCCTCTTCGTAGCTCGGTCTCGATCGGACCGCACAGAGCCGCATCATTGACCGCGAGCGCGTGGTCGACGGCTTCCGCCACGGGATCACGACCGCGAAAGAAATCGATCCAGGCTGACGTATCGATGAGGATCATCTCCGGGTCTTCTCGAGATCCAACTCGATGCGGATTCGGCCCCGCAGTCCTCGCAACGCCGATCGTTTGCGGCTTCGTTCGAGCTCCTCGAGCCCAGCGACGAGCGTCTCCGTGATCCCGAGACCGGTCGTCTGTCGTGCGCGCTCGAGGAGCTCCGCCGGGATGTTCGCGGTGACCTTCTTGACGGCGTCGCCCATGGATGCAGTATGTGAATATGGCTCATACCAGTCAAGGATATGGTCCTCAGTGCCATCCGCCCGGCTCGAGGAGTGCGGGCGAGTCCAGGCTCACCGGACGGTGAATCGCAAGACGTGGCGGTAGATGAACGTGGGGCCCACCTGGCCAACGTTCCACCAGACGTCGGAGCCGTCGATGTCGGAGCTGTAGTTGTAGACGACCAGCTCGTCGGCCGTGGCGCCCGTGATGAGCGCCGGGAAGCACGTGTCCCCACGCGAGGGAAGATCCAGGATGAAGGCGATCCGCTGCTCGGCCGGCACGAAGCGCCACAGGGCGCAGCGCTTCGGCTGCCGGACGTAGTCGAGCTGGTAGTCGCCCTCCTGCTGCGGAATCGTCAGGTGCCGTCGCATGAGATCGTAGTTGCCCGTCTCGGTCACGTTCCTGCGCGCGAGCAGATACGTCTCGCCATCGTGGTAGAAGACGAGGGGCGAGTCGTACTTGCGCGGATCGTCGACGCAGGTCCATCGCGCGAGATCGCCGGCCGGCGCCTGACACACCTTGGAGCCGAAGCCAGTCGCTTCACCGGCCTCGTTGCGGATGACGCCGAGCAGCGAGCCGTCGGGCTGAAGGGCCAGGTCCGTCTCGCTGCCGCCGCCCATCCAGACGACGGCGCGGGCCGGGTCGAGGGGGGTGAGCGTGCGGCCATCGGCGGTCGTGAAGAGCCCCACCGAGATCGGCAGACCGCTGAAGTCGTAGATGTGCTCGCCGCCGAGATATGCCAGGAGCATCGGCGTGCCGGCCTCGGTGCGGGCACGCCAGAGGAGCCAGCCCGGATCGAAGATCTCCTCGAGACCGGTCCAGGTCCCATCGGCGTGGCGCTCGGCGACGGAGATGCCCTGGGGCTCGAAGGTGATGCTGCTGGTCCCGAGGCGGGACACGTATAGGAAGAGGGAGCCACCCAAAGAGAGGAAGCGCGGCTCGCGCAGGTCGCGGTCGAGGAAGAACGTGGCCTCGAAGCGCCAAGTCGTCTCGTCGTCGCTCGAGATCACGTGGATGCGCGTCTCGGCGGAGGCGAAATGATCCGGACCCGTGCGCCAAGCGAGGAACACGCGACCGTCGTGGCGGATCACGTCGAGGTTGTTGTTCGACGTCTGGGCGGGCGTCTCGGGGGGGAGCCCATCGCCGGGGATCATCTGCCGTGTGTCCACGACGGTGACGTCGTGCCGACCCGGCTCGGCCAGGGGCGGGGCGGGGGGACCGGCGTCGATGCGCGGGGGCGCGTCCGCGCCGGCATCGACCGTCGCGTCGCCGTCGTCGCCGCACGCGGCCAGCGCGAGCGAGGCCGGGAGGAGGATGGCGAGCGTGGAGCGGATGGTCGGCATCGTGTCCATCCCCAGAGCTTAGATCACCTGATGGTCCGGCACGCCGCGAACGCCGGGACGCAGATCAGCGCGCGAGCGGCACCTCGGTCCACAAGCCCGACTCGCTCGCGGCGAGCGCCGCGTGCGCGATGTCGTCCTCTGGCCGTGTCCAGTAGCGTGTGACCCCGGTCACCCATGGCGCATCGACCGTGACGGACGACCCGAAGCAGCCCACGACGTCGTAGCGTTCCTCAGAGATCTCGCCGGAGTTGATCACGAGCTCGTCGCCCAACTGCTCCCATGTCCGCGCCGTCGAGTAGTCGCGGCAGGACGAGAAGTGGCCGTCCGCTCGCGAGACCTGGATCTCGCGCCGATCCGCGACGCCGTCGCCGCGGAGCACAGCGATCTCCATCCACTCGCAGTCGTCCGCCGAGCACTCCGAGGTCGCCAACCCCCTCGGATCGCACCAGGCGCAGTCCGGGATCGTGACCCCGATCCGCCACACGCCTGGGAAGCATCGGTCGAGCGGAAGCTGGGCGGGCTCGCCGCCGCTGCACGCAGCGAGCAGGAGCAGCGGCGCACAGAACGTCAGTGTCCCCTGATTCACCGTCTGCGCCTTCGCATCGCGAGCAACACGCCCACCGCGAGCAGACAGCAAGCGCCGGGGTCGCCTCGGCGGGTGATGCTGCAGCCCCCCGGGGCATCAGCCGCCGGCCGTCCCGCGTGCCCAGCCCGTGCGCCGGCCGGGCCGGCTGCCGCGATGCTCACAGGAACGTCGGCCACGCACCGCGGATCGTCGTCCGCCACGCTGAGCACCGCCGTGGCCGGATCGCAGCGGTCGCCCGGGCGCATGTCGTGCGGGACGCGCACGAGCACGGACTGCCGGCTCGCTCTTCCTCCGGAGTCGGTCGCCTGGAGCGTGACCGTGTACTCGCGCGGCGAGCGGTCCGGGCCGCGCCGCTCCGAACGGACGCAGAAGGCGCCCGAGCCGAACCGGACGTCCGGCCCGCTGGCTCCATCGCCGCTCGAGTCCTCGGGCTGGCTGCTGGTGACGCTCACGATCCTCAGGTCATCGACCTCGCCCTCGCACACGTCGTGGGCTCGAGCGCGCAGCTCGTCGCCGAGCCGGAAGAGGCGCAGCGTGTGCTCGGGAGACCACAGGCAATCGGTCGCGACCTCGATCGCGTCGAAGACCGGCGGCTCGGTGTCCACGACAGCGACACGCGCCTCGTCGTACGTGGACGCGTGTCCCCGGTCGCGCACGGTCAGGCCCACGACGCTGTCTCCGAGCGGCAGGAACAGCTCCACCTCCGGTCCGCTGTGCCCGACGAGCTCGCCATCGATCCGCGAGCTCCACTGGAAGCTCGCCATGTCCTCGGCTCCGTCCGGGTCGGTGCTCGCGTCCGCGCTGAAGCTCACCATGGCGCCCCGGGTCGCGGTGCACTCCTCGGTCCGGTCGGGACCCGCGTCCGCGTCGGGAGGCAGGTTCGGCACGGTCCCGAAGAGGTGTAGCTCCACGGCCACCGTACCGTCCTCGAAACGACCGGTGAGGACGGTCGACAGCGCGAAGTCCCGGCTCACCCAGTCGATCTCACCGTGCAGGACGCCCGGAGCGAAGGGCTGGCCTTTGGTCCCGACGCCAGCGATGTCGCCCGCGAGGAAGAACGAAACGCCCGGCGGACCCTCGATCATGCTTCGAGTCGGCGAGAGCGGACTGATCGTCACCGGCATCACCTCCGAGCTGCCGACGCGGATCTCGGTCGTCGTCGCATCGCCGATGGTGAACGGCTCCAGCGTGCGCCCGGTCACGTCCGAGACCTCGCCGTCGCAGAGGTCGCCGGGCCCGCACCGTGGCACGCTGAGCAGGATCTCGCCGGTGACGTGTACGGTGCGAGTTGCCCGGACGTCGCCGTCCCCGTCCCGCACGATGATGCGCGCGAGCGTGTCGTCGGGGATCGGCGGAGCGCCGACCCCGACCCTCGCCGACACCGCCGGCAGGCTCCGCTGGGGCGGATCGAAGAGCTCCGTGCTGCAGTCGACCGCGTCGCGCGGCCGGATGCACGACAGAAAGCAGATCCTCGACGGCGGAAACGCGAGATGCGGCTCCCCGAACCCGCTGAAGAACGGGTCGAGCTCGCCGCACTGGCGCTGGAGCTTGTCCATCGCCCTCTCGAGTTGTTCGGGATCGGTCGGGCTCTCGTGCATGCGTGGGACACACCCGTTGCAGACGTTGCCGTTGCACCGGACGCAGCTGATCACCTCGGGGGCGGGCGGCGGGCAGCCCGTGGTGCCCACACGCTCGCAGTCCCGGTCGAGGTCCGCCCCGCACTCCACGTTGGCGAAATCCTCGATGCCGAGCACCCGCGGGTCCTCTGGCAGCGGATCGCAGAACATGTTGCGCTCGGGGAGCTCGGGACGGCCGAAGGGCCGGACCTCGGGCACGTGGGCGCTGTTCGGGTCGGTGCCATCCGGGTCGACGCAGTGAATGGGGGGGCTCTCCCACGACCCTCCGGGCAGCCAGCGGGTCCGCGTCGAGAACCCGTTCTGCACGAACGTGGGATCCGGCTCGCCGGTGTCGGGGTCGCGCACGACGGGACAGGTCTCGGTCTCGCGCCGGTCGAGGAAGCGGACCTCGCCCGTGACCGTGTTCTCGTACTGGCAGAACGCCCGGTCCGCGCACAGCGCGCACATGCAGGAGCCGCGGTAGGCGAACGCGGTCACGTCCGGCATCTCGTCGAACCGGCTCAGATCGCAGCCGGCGAGTGTGAAGAGCAGGACCGCAGAGTATGCTGTGTATCGCGCCATGACCGCCTCCCCTTCCAGCGTGCCGCGAAGTAACCATGCGAAACGACTTTTTTTTTTGTCTCGTGGCCCTGCTACAATCTGCCCCCGGCTGCGGTGCCCGGACCGCGCTCGAGGACGAGGACGGTGGGCCGCTGCCGCGCGTGACCGACGTCGTTGGGATCGCCGTCGGCTTCGACAATAGCTGCGCGCTCCGCGAGTCCGGTGAGGTCCTGTGCTGGGGATCGAACGCCGGCGGTCAGATCGGCAACCGCGAGGAGGCAGGGATAGGGATCGTGGAGGTCCCCGTGCCCACGCCCGTCCTGGTCCCCGGCGTCGACGGGCCCGCGCAGCTCGCGCTCGGCGGCGCGCACATGTGCGCCCGCCAGCCGGCCGGCACGGTTCTGTGCTGGGGCGCGAATGGCGCCGGTCAGCTCGGCAACGGGTTCATGTTTCCGCCGTACCCGGTTCCGGGCACACCCGAGGCCGGGCCGGCGCTCATCACCGACGCCGCCGAGCTGGCGGCGGGGGGTGGGTACACCTGCGCCGTCATCCCGGATGGAACCGCGGTCTGCTGGGGCTCGAGCAAGAAGGGCCAGACGGGCGCGTTCGTCGACGCGCAGCTCACGGCGCGGGAGATCGAGGGCCTCGCCAGCGTTGCGCAGGTGGCCGCGGGATGGCAGCACGCGTGTGCCCTCACCCAGGGCGGCGACGTGCTGTGCTGGGGCAACGACGACCCGCGGTTGTTCCACGACCGGGACCCGAGCGGGAGCGCGACGCCGACGCGCGTCCGACTCCCCGCGCCTGCGCGTGACCTGGCCGCCGGCGGCTACTGCAGCTGTGCCCTGCTCGCCGCTGGCGAGGTCTGGTGTTGGGGAGGCGGGGACGATCCCGATGGAGAGCCCTCCCCCCGCCGGATCCTCGCGGCGACGGACGCGATCGACATCGGCTGCGCCTGCGGATACGGCTGCGTCCTGCACGCGTCGGGGCGGGTCACGTGCTGGCGCGACAGAGGCCGCCCGCGCCTCGTCGAGGGCCTGACGCACGTCGTCGAGCTCGGCGTCAGCGCCGGCGATGGGGGACGCCACGCCTGCGCACTGCGCAGCTCGGGTGAGGTCCTCTGCTGGGGCGGGAATTCCGTCGGGCAGCTCGGCGACGGAACGATCGGCGGATACCGGGAGACGCCGGGGCCGGTCCTGGGCCTGCCCTGAACGTGCCTCAGATCGAGATCTTCTCTCCGCGATCCACGCGATCGAGGATGGCCTCGAGCTCGCGTTCCGCGCCGGGGAAGATCGTCGAGGCGCGTGAGAGCGCGCGCTCTCGGTCGAGATCTTCGCCGAGCGCCTGGTAGATCCGGACCAGGTCCACGGCGTCCTGCCCGCGGTCGGCGACCGCGCGCCAGGGGCTCAGCGATGCGAGGAACTTCAGAGTGATCAGGAGGTCGGGAGGGTAACCGTTCAGGCCCCGGGTTGAGCGGCGGATCGAGAGGTGCGAATGGGGTCGCATGACCACCACGCACATCGAGGATCTGGGCAAGCGTATCGAGCAGCTCGTGCAGGGGCACCTCGCGGCGAGCCGCCAGGCGGCGGAGGCGGCGGTGCAGCGCGCCTTTGGCTCGGCGTCAGAGACGTCAGGCCGACCGAGGTCGCGCCGTGGCCCGGCGAAGGGGTCGGGTAGGCGGGAACCGGCCGAGGTCGCGGCGCTGGCCGAGCGGCTGTACCAGGCCGTGTGCGCGAAGCCGGGCGAGACGATGGCCGTGCTTGCGGCGGACGTTGGGGCCTCGGCTCGCGCGCTGCACCGACCGATGACGAACCTGCGGCGTGCGGGGCGGATACGGAGCGTGGGTCAGCGGCACCTCAGCCGGTACTTCCCGACGACGAAAGGCGCGGTGGCGTCGGCGTGATGGAGGGCGGATCAGAGGGCGACGGGCGCGAAGAGCGAGGGCGCGGCGGTCCGTGCAAGCTTCGCCTCGCAGCAGGCGGCGAGGAACGTGAGGACGTTCTTGTTCTGCTTGCGAGCGGTGTGGGCCACGGTCATCACGCGCTCTGCGAAGAGGTTGCCTCGGTCGCTCTGCGTGCCGAACGAGCGCTTGCGCCAGAGTACGAAAGCGCGCAACTCCCTCTCGGCATGGTTGTTGGTCGGCTCGACATCGTCGCGCTCGACGAAGGTCCACAGCGCGTCCTTGTGCGCAAGGATGTCCTCGCACGATCCCGACAGCCGCGCGATGTCCGCACGGGCCGCACGGTGCAGGATTGCCTCCATCTGGGCGCGGACCGGCGCCATCCACGCGGTGAACTGCGCGCGGCTCAACTTGCCCGCTTTGTAGTCGTGCCTGTACTCGAACAGCAGCCCGGTGTAGTCGAGCAACTCGCGACCGAGAGCGCCTGCCGGTCCGTCACGCTCCGAGAACGACACGAACTTGCGCACCAGGTGAGCCCAGCAGATCTGCCGCCGCTCCATGGCCCAGAAGTTGAGTGCCTTGGCGCGATCGCTGACCAGGATCCCCCGCAGGGCGCCGTAGAGCGGCTCGAGGGTCTTCTTGCTGCCGTCGGCGACGATCTTGAACACGGTCGCCGTCACCGTGGCGAGGGTCCAGAGCGAGCATGCCACCCCGACCGTGAGCCAGCTGGTGCCGTCGGTGTGCTTGACGGTCGCGGTGCCCACCTTCTCCCACGCCTCGTTGACCGCCGGCGCCAGCGCGTCGCTCGCACGGGCCTCGACGGCGCTCACCGCACCGAGCGAGATCTCGACGCCGAACAAATCCGATAACGCGGCCACCGTCGTGCGACGGCTCAGGTGCAAGACGCCGGTGAGAAAGGCGATCGTCGCCATGAGCCGGGGGCCGAACGGTGACGAAGGGATCTGCTCCTCGTCGTAGGTAGCGCGGGTCCTGTACCCGCAGCAGGGGCACCGCACCGCATGGCGGCGGTACTCGGTGACGTGCGGCTTGACCCGCGGCAACTCGATCTGCTGGTAGCGCTTCGCTCGGGGGTCGGGCAACCGCGGCAGCGACTGCCAGCAGCTCTCGCACTCGGGAGGGTAGAAGTCGACGAAGTCGTCGACCTGGTCCTCGGTCACCAGGGTCCGGCGCGTACCGCGATGGCCGCGCTGGGCGCCACGCTTCCGCATGCCCTTGCTCTTGTCCTTGCGTCCCGAACGCGCGCCCGGCGGGTCACTCGACGGCGGCAGGTGCGAGTTGCCCGAGTGGCGGCCGAGCCTCTCGAGCAATTCGGCGACCTGCGCCGTCAGCTTCGCCACCTGCTGCTCGAGGGCCGCGATCCGGGCGTCCTTTGCCTCGCCCTCGGCCTCGAGGGCCGCGATCCGGGCCTCTCGCGCGGCCACCTCGCCCTCGACTTCGGTTACGCTGCGCTCGGCGTCCAACGGCCAACGTAGATCACGCTCGACGCCGGCTGTCGATCCCGGATCTCCAAGTGATCGAGATGATCGAGTTTCTCAGGACCCTGAACGCTTACTCGGGAGGCGGGACACGGACTCCGTCACGTTCGAGCGCCTCGTCGAGGGCGGCGCGAAACAGGACGTGATTGTCGCTCCGGATGAGATCCACCGACAGGTTGAGCACGCGCAGTGCGGCGCCGATGTCGTCGATCTGGAGAGGGCCGAACACCCGCTCGAGAGCTTGCGAAATGGACCTCATCCTGCGCGCGTCGACGACCAGATCGATGTCCTCCGTGGCTCTGGGGCGAACGTAGAAGTTCACCGCGTGCGCGCCCACGAGCGTCCACTGCACTCCGAGGTCCTCGAGGACACCGATGACGCGGCGGTAGGTCTCTTCCATGTCTCCTCGGGAGCGTCCCGCGGCGGCGTTCTGAAATCGCAGGATCTCAAACGCCCGGGCCAGGCCTGGGTGAAGGGCTCTCACGCGTCGATCGTACCACTGCTGCGCGCCCTCGGGGCTCGCGCCACGAAGCGGCCCGCGCCCCGCTCCACTTTGAGGTCCCCGTTCGAGAAGCGTGTCCGGCCCGCGGCGACGACGTGCGTGATGGCCACGTCGGCGACGAAACCCTCGAAGAGCGACCTGTCGCAGAGCGAGTGATGCGTCTTGGCGGAGATGACTGTGCGGCCCGCCGGATCGAGCACGACCAGGTCGGCGTCCGACCCGACACGGATGGCGCCCTTGCGCGGGTACATGCCGTACAGCTTGGCGACGTTCGTCGAGGTCAGGGCCACGAAGCGGTGACGGTCGATGATCCCCTGCCTCACACCATGGTGCCACAGGAGCTGCAGGCGATGCTCGACGCCGGGCCCACCGTTCGGGATCTTCGTGAAGTCGCCCTTGCCCATGTCCTTCTGGCCCACGAGACGGAACGGGCAGTGGTCGGTCCCGACCGTGTCGATGAGGCCGTTGGCGAGGCCGTGCCAGAGCCATTCGCTGTGGCCCGCCGGCCGAATGGGCGGGCTCATGACGAAGGTCGCGGCATCGAAGTCGGGCTTCCGGTACACCGAGTCGTCGAGGACGAGATACTGGGGGCAAGTCTCGGCGTGGGCGACTTGTCCGCGCACGCGCGCGGCGGCGTAGGCCTCGTACGCGTCGCGGCTGCTCATGTGCACGAAGCCGATCGGCACCTCGTAGAGGGCTGCGAGCGTCAGGGCGCGGTGGACCGCCTCGCCCTCGAGCGCTGCTGGCCGGCTCGGCTCGTGCCACTCCGGGCCGGTCTTGCCCTCGGCGATGAGGCGCTTCTGCCGCTCGAGGATCGCGTCGCCGTTCTCCGCGTGGAGCCACAGCGTCCCGCCAGCCGCGGTCACCGTCTGCATGAAGGCGATGAGCGCCTCGTCGTCGACGCCGATGGCGCCCTTGTACGCCATGAACGCCTTGAACGACGGGATCCCGTGCTCGCGCACGATGGTCGGGATCTCCCGCAGCACGCGGTCGCTGGCATCGGTCAGGGCCATGTGGAAGGCGTAGTCGGTCACCGACTTGGCCGCGCGCTCGCGCCATCCCGAGAGCGCGTCGAGCAGCGTCCCCCCCTTCTGAGGGATCACGAAGTCGATGATCGTCGTCGTGCCCCCCGCGACCGCCGAGGCGGTTCCCGACTCGAAGTCGTCCGCGCTCACCGTGCCCATGAACGGCAGCTCGAAGTGCGTGTGCGGGTCGATCCCTCCCGGAATCACGACCTGGCCCGAGGCGTCGACGACCTCGTCGCCGGCCCTCTTCA
>Ga0214473_10011566_pt1 | contig 10366 bp, 7 predicted proteins | sample RVTome_7_FD_203509 | JGI IMG/M metagenome (GOLD analysis project Ga0214473, IMG submission 203509) | Soil microbial communities from uranium-contaminated site in the Upper Colorado River Basin, Wyoming, United States - RVT98D197 | ecosystem: Environmental > Terrestrial > Soil > Contaminated >... | reverse complement strand
GCCAGGCGATTTAGTTAGCTTAGCTAAGTAAATCATATGGCCGCGCCTCCCGCCCGTCAAGCCGCCCCGCCGGCCCGCGTCGTCCAGCTGGCCGACCGCCTGCATTCCGCGGCTATCCACCTGCTCCGCCGGCTCCGGGTGGAGGACGCGGCCGCCGGCCTCACGGCGCCCCGGCTCTCCGCCCTGTCGGTGATCGTGTTCCGCGGGCCCCTCACCCTGTCCGAGCTGGCCGCCGCCGAGCAGGTGCGCCCGCCCACCATCACCCGCCTGGTCCAGGAGCTGGAGCGGGAGGGACTGGTGGTGCGGATGCCGGACCCGGCAGACCGGCGGATTACCCGGGTCCGGGCCACCGCCCGCGGCCGCCGGCTCCTGCACGCTGGCCGGTCACGCCGCGTGGCGCGGCTGGCCGCCGACCTCGCGGCGCTGCCCCTCGCCGATCAGCGCTTGCTGGCGGCGGCGACCGAGCGGCTGGAGCAGCTGTTCCGCCGCGGGCCGTCCGGATAGCGTTGGCCTGGTCAGGGCAGGACGACCCGGCGGGGAGCGGCACGGAGGAAGAACGCCACCAGGGTCTCTGCCGTGCTCAGGTCGCGGCTGGGAGACCAGGTGTGGTGGCCGCCGTCGACCGTCACCAGCGCGACCTCGGTCGCCTGATCGCACCCGGGCCAGCGCTCCTCCAGCACCCGGGTGCCGTCGGGGGCGGTGTCGGGCAGCTCCCTGACCGACCGGGAGTCCGGGCACCGGTCCAAGGCGCGCCAGAAGCCCGCGGCCGCGCGGGCGCCCAGCACCGCGCGCGACCCCCGTCCCTCCCCTTCGTAGGGATAGGCATCGTCGAGGGTTCCCTGGAGCACCATCACGGACACCGGCCGGCCCGGAGCGCACCGCGGCGCCAACACGGCCGACATCGGCGCGGCGACACTGGCCACGGCGGCGACCTGGTCCGCAAGCTCGCAGGCCAGGCGATGGACAAACAGTCCGCCCTGGGAGAATCCGGCGGCGAAGACCCGGTCCCGGTCCACCGGCACCCGGGCCGCGACGCTATCGATCAGGGCCCGCACGAAGCCGGTGTCGTTGACACCGAGGCGGTCGGCGGCGGTGCACCCGCACCCCTCCGCCCAGTTGCCCACGGCGGCATCCGGATAGACCACCACCCAGCCCTCGCGGGCCGCGACCGCATCCAGCCCCGCCACCGCGCGGAACGCCGCGCCCGACTCGCCGGTCCCGTGGAACGCCAGAAGCAGGGGTGCCACGGCCGACCGGCGCGCGGCCGGCGGGGCGTACAGCACGAACGTGCGGGTGACATCGCCGACGCGGAGCGCGCCGCGGAGCCCGCCGGGGGGAAGGCCGTCCCCCCCGCACCCGGTGGCGAGCGGGAGGAGTACCCACCAGCGGCGGGCGGGCCGGTTCAGCGCGCCCTGCGCCGCGGGCGCCACTGATAGCGCGCGAGCGACAGGGTGTCGCCCGCGAAGACCACCCGTTCGCCCTGGAGCAGGGCGCGCTGGGCATCGCCCCAGCCGGTGTCGGCGCGGGGGCTGATGCCGCCCCGGGCGTTCACCACCCGGTGCCACGGGACGTCCGAGCCGTCGGGCAGGGCGGCGAGCGCGTACCCCACCAGGCGGGCCTGTCCCGGCAACCCGGCGAGCTGCGCCACCTGGCCATAGGTGGCCACGCGCCCCCGGCGAATCCGGCGCACGACCGCGTAGATCCGGGCATAGGTCGCGGAGGTCATCCGCGGCCGGTCACCGCGCGGCGCGCAACGCGTCGCGCACCGTCTCCAGCACCTTGACCCGGGCCCACCGCTTGTCGTTGGCCTCGACCAGCACCCAGGGCGCGCGGCCGGTACTGGTCCGTTCGATCATGTCGCAGGCGGCCGTCTCGTAGGCATCCCACTTGGCCCGGTTGCGCCAGTCCTCTTCGGTGATCTTGTACTGCTTGTACGGGGTCGTCTGCCGGTCCTTGAATCGCCGGAGCTGCTCTTCGGGCGAGATCGCCAGCCAGAACTTGAGGACGATGGTGCCGGCTTCCACCAGGTGGTCTTCGAACTCGTTGATCTCGGTGTAGGCCCGGCGCCATTCCTCCGGCCGCGCGAACCCCTCTACCCGCTCGACCAGCACCCGGCCGTACCACGAGCGATCGTAGATGGTGACCCGGCCGCGCCGAGGGAGGCGTCGCCAGAAACGCCACAGGTAGGGATGGGCCCGTTCCTCGTCCGTGGGGGCGGCGACGGAGGTCACGCGGTAGACCCAGGGGCTCATCGTCCGGGTCACCCGGCGAATGGCTCCGCCCTTCCCGCCCGCGTCCGGACCCTCGAACACCAGGATCAGGGACCGCTTGGCCCGCTCGAGCTTGCGCGTGAAGCGGCCGACGTCCGCCGCCGCGTCGTCCATCCGGGTCTCGTAGGCCTTGTCGCTCAGCGTGCGGGTGAGGTCGAGACGCCGCAGGACGTTCACCCGCTTGGCGCGCGGCAGCGGCGGCGGCTTGCGCTGCTTCCGCTCGGCCTTGGCGGCTTCCGCTTCTTCCAGGGCTTCCTGCAACGCGTGCAGCACCGAGGTCATGACCGTGAGGTTCCGATGCTCGTTGTCGCTGGCCTCCACCACGGTCCACGGCGCGAACCCCGTGCTGGTCAGGCGCACGGCCTCTTCGGACACCTGGCGGAAGTCGTCGTACTGCTTGAAGTACTTCCGCGCGTTGGGCGAGAGGCGCCAGCGGGCCTTGGGGTCGGCCTCGAGCTGCTTGATGCGCTTGCGCTCCGCCGCCTTGCTCAGGTGGAGCCAGTACTTGAGGACGGGCACGCCCTCGTAGGTCAGCATGCGCTCGAAGTCGCGCGCCCGCCGCATGGCCCGCTCGAAGTCGGCCGGGCCGATGCGCTCGAACACCCGATCCACGATCGGCTGGGTATACCAGGAGCCGAAAAAGATCCCCAGCTTGCCCCGGGGCGGCAGCGCCCGCCAGTAGCGCCAGTACTCTGGCCGCTCGCGCTCCTCGTCGCTCAGGTCCCACAGGACCGTGGTCTCGATGCCGCGGGCGTCCATCCACTCGAGGAGCAGGGCCATGGTCTCGCCCTTCCCCGCCCCCTCCGCCCCGGCGATGAGGACGATCGGCGCCAGCTCGGACGTCGCGATGCGGCGCTGCACCTCGAGCAGCGCGGCCCGCACGGCCGGCGCTTCCTTCTTGAAGGTTTCCTTGCTGAGCTTGTTCCCGACTTCGGCGGCTTCGAACATGACCGACCTCGGTTTCAGGCCTGCCGTTTCACGTCTTCCCCGACCACTCGCAGAATCCGGCTTTCCAGTTCCGCCAGATCGATCGGCTTGGCGAGGATTCGCTCCGGCGGCACTCCGTGGCCCTCGCCCAGCTCGGCCAGCTGGGTGAGGTCGCCCGACAGGAACATCACGCGCGGCACCAGCTCCGGCCGGTCCCGCTCGATCGCCTGGTACATCGCCGTCCCGCTCATCCCCGGCATCTTGAGGTCCGCGAGGACCAGGTCGGGCACGGCGGCGGCGATGCGGTCGAGCGCGTCGGCGCCGTCCACCGCGGTGGCCACGCGGGCGCCCCGGCGTTCGAGGTAGAGCGCGATGACGCGCCGGATGGCCTCCTCGTCGTCCACCACCAGGAGGTGCAGCCCGGCCAGCGGCGTCGGGCGCGGGGGGGGCCCGGGGGCGGGGCGCGCGGCCGCGGCCTGCACCTCGGCGGCCGGCAACCGCACCAGGAACGTGGCGCCCCGGGTGCCGTCGGGCTGGTAGACCAGCTCCCCGGCGGCCTCGCGGACGATCTGCCGCGACACGTAGAGGCCCAGCCCGGTCCCCTCGGACTTGGTCGAGACGAACGGGATGAACAGCCGGCGGCGCACGTCGTCGGGCACGCCCGGCCCGTTGTCCGACACCGCGGCGTACACCCGGTCCCCGGCGGTCCAGGTCCGGACCAGCAGGCGCCGCGGGGGCTCGACCAGGCGCAGGGCATCGAGCGCGTTGCTCAACAGATTCACGAACACCTGCTCGATCCGGGCGCCGTCGCACCGGACCGACGGGAGCGCGGCGTCGAGCGCCCGCTCCACGGTCACGTCTTCCACCGGGAGCCGGTAGGCCAGAAGGTCCAGCGCGCGCGTCAGAGCGGCGTTCAGGTCCACCGGCCCCACCTGTGCCTCGCTGGGCCGGACGAACCGGAGCAGGCCGGACAGGAGCTTGGCCGCCCGACGGGCCTGCCCCCGCATCTGGTCCAGCTCGTTCCGGAGGTCGGGGGACAGTCCGGGATCGGCCAGCCGGAGCTCGGCCAGGGAGGCGATGGCCATGAGGGGGTTATTGACCTCGTGGGCCACGCCGGCCATCAATTCGCCCGCCGCCGCGTACCGGCCCTGCTGCTGGGCCCGTTCCCGGAGGACGCGGGTGGTCTCGTTGAAGAGCGCGGCCAGCCGCCCCATCTCGTCGGCGCGGTGGGCCGGCACCTGGGTATGAATCTCGCCCCGCGCGACCTCGCGAAGTCCGGCCTCGAGCTCGATGAGCGGCCGCTGGACCCGCTGCCGGATCAGCAGGACGACCGCGCCCAGCAGGATGAGGCCGCTGACGGACCACCATCCCAGCACCTTCACCGCCCGCGCGGCCGTGTCGCTCAGCGACCGCTCCCGGAACAACAGGTCGGCGATGCCCTCCTCCTGCGCCTGCCCCAGGTGCAGCGCGAGATTGCTCATGACCGAGTCGGCCAGGTCCTCCCGGCGCCCGGCCTCGTCCACCCGGTCCAATTCCATGAGCGCCGCGAACTCGAGCAGAATGTTCTGCAGCCGGGACAGGTCGTCGTCAGCCCGCGCCAGCGGCACCCGCATCCGGGGAGGGACCGCGGCGTACTCGGCGTTGGCGCGCTCCCCCAGCTCCGCCACGCGGCGCCGCGCGTCCGCAGCCCGGGCAAACCGCGCGGCGGAGTCCCGGGGCAGCGGCTCGATGGTGAGCTGCACGGCTTCCCGGAGGGCCTGGGCCCGCTCGTGCAGCTGGTGGAACAGGTCGAACACCGGGGCCGTTTCCACCGCCAGCGACGCGACCCGACGGGTCAGGCCGGCGGCCAGGTACACGGCGATGGCCGTCACGTGCACCGCGGAGACGGCGAGGATCACCACCACCAGCGCCCGGAGGCTGAGAGTGTGGCGCGCCGGTGTCACCGGGGATCCACCCGCACGATCCGGTTGCCTTCCAGTCGCATCATCACCAAGTTCGCCAGCCGGCCCGGCTGAAACGAGATCGCGCCGGTGACGCCCGGGTACGGCGCTCGCTCGCGCCCCAATGATTCGAGGTACCGGCGGATCGCGGCCGGCCGCGGTCCCACCTCCCGCACCGCCGCAGCCAGCACCATGATGGCGTCGTGCACCATCGCGTGGGTACCGAGCGGCTCTTCGCCGATAATGCGGCGGAACCGCTCGACGAACGCGCGTGACAACGAGTCGGGCGCATCCGGCATCCAGAAGCCGACCACATGCAGGGCCGGAGCCGCAGCGCCGGCCGCAGTGACCAGGGCGGGCATCTGCAGGGCCCCATCGCCCGCGACGACCTGGATGTTCGGCACGCGCGCCCGCATCAGGCGCGCGATCGCCCCCGTCTCGGGCGTCCGAGCCGCGACCACGACCACCTCGGGAACGCCGCGTCGGAGCGAGGCATCCACGATGGTGGCAAAATCCGATTGCGGGTCCACGGAGACTTCGTCCAGAACGGCGACCCCGCGCCGGCGCAGGCGCGCCCGGATGCCGTCGCGGAGCCCGACACCGTATTCGTCGTTCACGAAATAGATGGTGGTCGACCGGGCTCCCAACGGCCCGGCCACGTAGTCCCCGATGAACGCCCCCTCGACCGAATCGTTGGGAGGAAGGGCGAACGTCCATGGCCCCGCGGACGCCAGCCGGCGGCTGGTGCTGGTGGGGGCGACCTGCGGGATGCCGACCTCGTTGTACACCGGTGCCGCCACCAGCGAGCCGCGGCTGTTTCCGTGCCCCACCACCGCCACCAGCCCGGGAATGGTGACCAGTCGCTGCGCCCGGTCTACTTCTACGTCGGCCAAGGTGCTGGCCACCATGCTGTCGTAGGTGAGCTGGACCGGGACCGACCATTGGGCCAGCTCGTCCCGGGCGACGGCCAGGGCCACCTCTCCCAACCCCGGGAATGCCACCGCGATGACCGGCGGCCGGGCGTCCCCGCCCCCGCAGGCGCAGGCCAGCGTCAGGAGGGCGGAACCGCTCAATCGCGCGCGATGGGTCACGGCCACGCGACCCGCTGAGGACGCCCGTCCACCAGCCGGGTCATCACCAGATTGGTCCGGCGCCCCGGCCCGAACGAGATCGGGCCGGTGATGCCGGGATACGGCGGACGCTCCCGGCCCAGCGATTCCAGGTATCGCCGGATCGCTTCCCGATCAGCCCCGACGTCCCGCACCGCGCGCGCCAGCAGCATGAGGGCATCGTGCGACATGGCCTGGGGCCCGAGGGGGTCGGTGCCGGCCACTCGGCGGTACCGCTCCACGAACTGGCGCGACGCCGAGTCCGCGGGGTCAGACACCCAGAAGTCCACCACGTAGAGGGCCGCGGCCGCGGGACCCGCGGCCTCGGCCAGTCCCGGCAGATACATGGCCCCGTCCCCGGCAACGACCCGGATGCCCGGTACCCGGGCGGACAAGTGGCGGGCGAGCGCGGCGGTCTCCCGCCAGCGGCCCGCCGATATCACCGCGTCGGGTCGCCCGCGGCGCAGGGACGCCTCCACCAGCAGCGCCACGTCGCTCCCCGGGCCGAATGACACCTCATTTAACAGGGTCACCCCGCGCGTCAGCAGGTGCGCGCGGACGCCGTCCCGGAGCCCTTCCCCGTACTCGTCGTTGACGTAGAACACGCTGACCGCGCGGGCGCCGAGTGACGCCACCACGAAGTCGGCGATGAAGGCGCCTTCGGTGGAATCGTCGGGGGCCAGCGAGAAGGTCCACGGTCCGGCCCGGCGCAGCAGCCGGCTGGTACTGGTGGGGGCCACGTGGGGCAGGCCGGCTTCGTTGTAGACCGGCGCCCCCGCCAGCGTACCCCGACTCCCGGCGTGACCCACGACCCCCACGATGGCGGGGACGGCGACGAGACGCTGGGCCCGTTCGATCTCGACGTCCGCCGGCTCACCCGCAGCTACGCTGTCGAACACGAACCGGATCTCGGGTCCGCCGGGTGGCCAGGAGGCCACCTCGTCGCGCGCCACCGCGACACTCGGCTGACCCGAGATCTGAAAGGCGTACCCGATCACGGCCGGTCGTTCGGCGCCCCCGCACGCCGTGGCCAGCGCTGTCACCAGCGCCGCGAGCCCTCTTGCCGCGGTGGGGGCCACCTCCCTACGTCCTCCGGCTTTCCGGAACCTTCTTTTATAGCCTGTCCGGCGCCCCGCCGCCACCACGTTCCCGGGGGGCCGCTGGCCCCGAAGGGCTCCCTCCCTTATCTTGAGAAAGCCGCCGTTGGCGGTACAATCGATTCCGTGGTGATTTGCGGCCTATTGCAGCCACGTTAAACAAGTCGCTAAAAAGCCGGACCCGGGGTCCGCTTTAGGCGGCTCCGGGCATTCGTTTTTGGGTGAGCTGTGAGCTGTGCGCTGTGAGCTGTGCGCTGTGCGCAGTGCGGGGTGGGGGTCGGATCAATCCGCCGTTGCCCGACAGCACCTAGCACGGAGCCCACCGCGCGCCACGACAGCTCACAGCGCACAGCTCACAAGGAACCGCATGACCGATCGGCTGACGTTGCTTCGCGACCTGCTTGCCCGGCGAATCCTGGTTCTGGACGGGGCCATGGGGACGATGATCCAGTCCTACGGCCTCACCGAAGCCGACTTCCGGGGCGAGCGGTTCCGCGACCACGCCCGGGAGCTCCGGGGGAACGGCGACGTCCTGTCGCTCACCCGGCCGGACGTCATCGAGGCGATCCACCGGGCCTACCTCGAGGCCGGGGCCGACCTGCTGGAGACCAACACCTTCACGGCGACCGCGATCGCGCAGGCCGACTACGGGACCGAAGGCGCCGTCTACGACATGAATCTCGCGTCGGCCCGGCTGGCCCGGCGCGCAGCAGACGACTTCACCGCCCGCACCCCCGACCGGCCCCGGTTCGTCGTGGGAGTTTTGGGGCCGACCAACCGGACCGGCTCCCTCTCGCCGGACGTGAACGATCCCGGCTACCGGGCGGTGACCTTCGACGACCTGGCCGCGGCCTACCGGGCGCAGGCGGAAGGATTGCTGGACGGGGGTGCCGACCTGCTGATGGTCGAGACCGTGTTCGATACGCTCAACTGCAAGGCCGCGCTCTTCGCGCTCCGGGTCCTGCTGGAGGAGCGGGAGGCGGACGTCCCGATCATGGTGTCCGGGACGATCACCGATCAGAGCGGCCGCACCCTGTCCGGCCAGACGGTCGAGGCCTTCTGGAACTCAGTGCGCCATGCCGACCTGTTCAGCATCGGGCTCAACTGCGCCCTGGGCGCTGCCCAGCTCCGGCCCTATCTGGACGACCTGTCCGGTATCGCCGAGGTGCCCGTGTCGTCCCATCCGAACGCGGGGCTCCCCAACGCCTTCGGCGGTTACGACCAGACGCCCGAGATCATGGCGGGACTGACCCGCGAGTTCGCCCAGTCGGGCATGGTGAACATCGTGGGTGGCTGTTGCGGCACCACGCCGGCGCACATCCGAGCCATCGCGGAGGCCGTGGCCGGTCTCCCGCCGCGGCCGCTCCCGGCGCGGGAGCCCATCTGCCGGCTGGCCGGGCTCGAGCCGTTCAACATCCGGCCCGATACGCTCTTCGTGAACGTGGGAGAGCGGACCAACGTCACCGGGTCGGCCCGGTTCGCCGCGCTCATCCGGCAGGGGGATTACGAGTCGGCGCTACAGGTGGCCCGCCAGCAGGTGGAGAACGGCGCCCAGATCCTCGACGTCAACATGGACGAGGGGATGCTCGACTCGCGCGCCGCGATGGAGCGGTTTCTCCGGCTGGTGGCGGCCGAGCCCGACATCGCCAAGGTGCCCATCATGGTGGATTCCTCCCGCTGGGAGGTGCTGGAAACCGGGCTCAAGAACCTCCAGGGCAAGGGGATCGTCAACTCGATCAGCCTGAAGGAGGGGGAGGACGACTTCGTCGCCAAGGCCCGCCTGGTGCGCCGCTACGGCGCGGCCGTGGTGGTGATGGCGTTCGACGAGCAGGGCCAGGCCGATACCGTCGAGCGGAAGGTCGCGATCTGCACCCGGGCCTACCGGATCCTGACCGAGCGGGTGGGCTTCCCGCCCGAGGACGTGATCTTCGACCCCAACATCTTCGCGGTGGGCACCGGGCTCGAGGAGCACAACCGCTACGCCATCGCGTACCTCGAGGCCACGCGGGCCATCAAGCGGACCCTGCCGCGGGCCCTGGTGAGCGGCGGCGTGAGCAACCTGTCGTTCTCGTTCCGCGGCAACCACGCGGTACGGGAAGCCATGCACTCGGTCTTCCTGTACCACGCGGTCCAGGCCGGGATGGACATGGGCATCGTGAACGCCGGCCAGCTCGCGGTCTACCAGGACATTCCGCCCGAGCTGCTCACGGCGGTGGAGGACGTGCTCTTCGACCGGCGGCCCGAAGCCACCGAGCGCCTGACCGCCCTGGCCACGGGCTTCGGCGGGCGGGCGGTGGCAGCCCGGGTCGATGCCGCCTGGCGGTCGCTGCCGGTGGCCGAGCGGCTCAAGCACGCGCTGGTGGAAGGCATCTTGGACCACATCGAGGAGGACACCGAGGAGGCGCGGGCGCATCTGGGCCGGCCCATCGCGGTGATCGAAGGGCCGCTCATGGACGGCATGAACGTGGTGGGCGACCTGTTCGGGTCGGGAAAGATGTTCCTGCCCCAGGTGGTGAAGAGCGCGCGCGTGATGAAGAAGGCCGTGGCCTATCTGGTGCCGTACCTCGAAGCCGAACAGCAGGCGGCGGGCGGGATCCAGCGCAAAGGGAAGGTGGTGCTGGCCACGGTGAAGGGTGACGTGCACGACATCGGGAAGAACATCGTGGGCGTCGTGCTGCGGTGCAACAATTACGACGTGGTGGACCTGGGCGTGATGGTGCCGGCCCAGAAGATCCTGGACGTCGCGCGGGACGAGGGGGCCGACGTGATCGGGCTGTCGGGCCTCATCACGCCGTCGCTCGACGAGATGGTCCACGTGGCGCGGGAGATGACGCGCCTGGACTTCCGGCTCCCGCTCTTGATCGGTGGGGCCACCACGTCGCGCGCCCACACGGCTGTGAAGATCGCGCCGGCCTACCGCGGCCCCACGGTGCACGTGCTCGACGCATCCCGGGGGGTGGGCGTGCTGAGCCAGCTCCTGTCGGCCGAGCGCCGGGACGCCTTTGCCCGCGAGACCGCGGCGG
>Ga0214473_10011565_pt1 | contig 10367 bp, 9 predicted proteins | sample RVTome_7_FD_203509 | JGI IMG/M metagenome (GOLD analysis project Ga0214473, IMG submission 203509) | Soil microbial communities from uranium-contaminated site in the Upper Colorado River Basin, Wyoming, United States - RVT98D197 | ecosystem: Environmental > Terrestrial > Soil > Contaminated >... | reverse complement strand
ATTGGAATCGACACTTAAGCGTGTCAGACCCTTCCCTAAGAGAATTATACATAAGCATCGGCTGTGCCACTGCCAACATGCTGGTCGCTGCCCGCTATTGGGACTACCAACCCGCCCTATCATATTTCCCCGACGGTGAAGCGAAAAACAAACCTGCCGCTCGCATTACTTTAACCCCAGCGGGCAACTCTTCTGGCAGTAACACCGCCGATCTGTTTGCCGCCGTGGGTAACCGGCGCACCGATCGCACCATCTATGATAAAAAGCGGCTTACCCCAGAGGAGAAGGAAGCCATGCCTACCACTAGAAACCAGTCAGTTATTCTAGTTGAGGACGAAAACGCTATTCAAAAAATTGCCGCCCTAACCGAGCAAGCCACCCTAAGAACCCTGTCGCGCAAAGACTTCAAAGAAGAATTGTCCCACTGGGTACGCAACAGTTGGACTTATCAGCACGACGGTATGCCCGGCTACGCCATGGGCATCCCCGCGCCGCTGTCTTTATTGTCTCCTATTATGGTGCGCTTGGTTCCCATCCATAAACAGGAAGGCCCCAAAACGCGAGAGCAAATGAATAGTTCTTCCGCCGTAGCCGTTATAGTCAGCGCCGCCGATACAACCGCCGACTGGATAAAAGCCGGCCAAAACTTGGAGCAAGTTTGGTTAGAAGCCACCGCCGCTGGCCTGGCCGCCGCCCCGCTAGTTGCCGCTATTGAGGCAGGTAAGGACACCCGTCAAGAGCTGCAAAAAATCCTCAACACTAAGCTTTACCCCCAGTCTATTCTCCGCATCGGCCACGCTGGCCACCAGCTCCTGCGTTCTTCCCCCCGCCGCACCGTCGAGGAGTGCCTGGCCTGACGCTCATTTCTCTCCCCATCACAAACGCCTCTTCTCCTGGTCTTCTGGCTTCTTTCACTAAAACAATAACGCCGTCATATGGAGCCTCAATCTTCTTTTTTGTGTCAATACCAATCATCTCACCGCGTTTTACTGTAGTAAAATCAGGAATTTCACGCACAAGATTAAAATAACTCTGGCAACGATAAATATAATCAACCATTACCACGCGTTGGCCGGCATAATCATCGAAACTTTGTTTTTCTTTAATAACACCCATTAAAGCCAGAAAAATTTTGATTGACTGCAGCGACCTGTCTAAAACCTGCGGATCATTGTATTGTCCACATTCCACGCATATTCCAATCTTATCGCGTTCATTCATATAGCCGTCTGTACTGCCGGAGTGAACTTTATCCCAGCCAGACGACCTAACGGGGAGAGGGAGCTTGCGCGCAATATCCATACCATTTTTTTCACATATAACAAATGGTGTAGCCGGCGCCGTTGGCACGGAATGCAAATCCAGTAATGCATCAGCCTTATCAAGATAAGGCATTAGCTGCTTAGCTAACCCTCTCTCATAAGACCGTTTCTCTTCTGAAGATAGTTTTTTATCATCTTTAAAGGCACGATTTAGATCCATGTCTATAAGGCGCTGCTCACGCTCCAGCGCCAAGGGGTTAGCAATAACATAAAAAACCACACCAGCTTTAATAGGGATAGCTTGGATTGCCTCTTTTAGAGCCATCACGCCAATTTTTTCATTTCCGTGCACTCCGGCCATAACAACCAAGGTCGGACCCGGGCGCTGCCCTTGTCTCTTAACTATGACTGGCTTATTTTTGAATTCACTTGACATATATTCGCGTCCGACTACACTTTAGTAAAGTAAAGTAATATAGTCAACCAAAGTATTTATGTCCAACAAGAGGATAAGCTTAATCGAAGCTATTTTAGCCCTGCGCACCCCACAGGATGCCAAAAGATTTTTGCGTGATCTTTTAACTAAAAAAGAAATTGTCGAATTCAATAATCGCTGGCAAGCTGCACAAATGTTAGACAACCAAGTGCCGTACAGCGAGATAATCTCCCAGACCGGCCTAAGCTCAACCACGGTTGCCCGCATTGCTAAATGGCTAAGAGGCAGCGTCGGCGGCTATCGCCTCGTGCTGCGTCGTTTTGCCCGTCATCATCGCAAATCCCGTTCTCCCGCCGGGAGCAGGGTGCGTTGATATTAAAATTATCTAATACAACCCAACCTCTTCCCGACGGGGAAGAGGTTTTTTGTTTGTTCTTTTTTCACAAGGAGACACGCTGTGAAAGTAATTTTCAGTCGCTTTACTCTTGCTAGTTTGTCGGGTCAGCTGCTGCCGTTAGTTCAATGCTATCGTGAGGTTTTTGCCGATGAGCCGTGGAATGAGTGGAAGCTTTGTCCCCAGTGCGGTCAGAAATTTGGCTTAAACCAAATTTCAAACGACCACTGCACTTGCGGCACATTGCTCGAAGACTTTTGGCCTGAACAACAGGTTATCAAGGACCTTCACAGCGAGCTTACATCCGACGCGTTGTGCTACTTAGCTTCCAATAGCGAACAAGTCATCGGTTTTTCCTGGAGCTACCCTGTAAGTTCCGAAAAACTAGAGACTAAACTAGAGCTAATGGGCTTTGCCACTTCTGTTCAACGATTCAGCGGTAGCGAAGCTACAGCCTACCTGGACGAGATAGGAGTATCTGGCCCCTATCGCCGACGTGGTATCGCCAAACAGCTGTACCGCGTACAGGAAGCGCAACTGCAACAATGGGGGATCAAGACACTCCTAGCGCGGACAAAAACAAATCCGCCCACAGTAGTTTTCAGTTGGTTTCAACGTATTGGCTACCAAGTGATTGACCACTACCACGACGCCGATGGTCGCGTCATCATGGCCAAGCATATCTGAAACCAACCCTAAAGAGAGCCCCCGCTCTCTTTTTTCTTTATAGCCACAAAAAACTGCGCGTTTTGTGAAAACAAAACGCGCAGGAAGAGTTTAGTGTCTACTTTTTTGCGTGCAATTTGCGCCACCGCCCTCTTGTCATCGAGTAGATAGCAACCGGCACGCGTTTGCCAGCTACCAATGCTTTCGGCTCGCTGTAGCCAACCCTCTTAAAGCCCAGCGACTGATGAAACTTGAGACTGGGTTTGTTCGTCGTATACACGTCAGCCTCCAGCAGCAGCAGCCCCATCTCCTCAAATGCATAGCGCATTAGTAATCTGTAGCTAGCCGAGCCCACGCCACTGTGCCGCTTTTTCCTCTCGCCAATGCAAATACCGATTTCGGCACAGCGCCAATCCCACTGGATACGGTGTAAGCCCGCCACTCCCACCGGCTTTCCCTTCCAGGTAATCAACAGCGGCACGTCCGCAGGCGGTGTAGCTTGCTCGGCGATTTTCTTAATCCAGCCTCGCTCCTTCTCCAGCGAATAAGGCAGCCACACCCGCAGCATCTGCCGATTGCGCTGGTCGTTCATCCACTTTATGCACAATTCGGCGTCCTCTACTTCAATTGGCCGCAAGCACACACCACTCTTCGAGTCCTTCAAAAAAGTACTCATCTAAACACCCCTTCTTGAAAAAGGAACAATTTACCAGCACGGGGTTGGCCTGAAAACCAAAACACCTCGCGTGCTCCGCGAGGTGTCTCCTGTAAAAAACTAATCATTAAGGTCTTTTCAAAAACACATCGCGCAGCACACCAGCCCGCTCATTAATACGCGGGTTGCGAGACATAATCTTTGTGCTCAATAAATATTTCATAATTGTGATTGCACTATAGAAGCATAGTAATATTGTGTCAAACCACAGCGGCTTTGTTATACTCAACCCATGGCCAAGGACATAAGAGATAAGCTCAAGCCAACCGCGAGAGGGGATAGTCAGCCCCCTAAACCACAATTCTTTGAAATGAAGCTACAGCCAGCGGCTTACGACAAGATTAGGGCCGGCACAAAAGTAATAGAGTTGCGTCTCTATGATGAAAAACGCCAACTCATTTCACTAGGCGACCACATTACCTTCTTTCGACAACCAAGTCCTGGCGAATCAATGACTGTACAAGTTGTAGCTCTTTTGCGGTATCCCTCTTTCTCCGCCATGATCAGCGATTTTCCCTGCGCGTGGTTTGGCGGCTCCAGCCGTAAAGAACTGTTGGCCGAATTACGCCAGTACTATTCTAAGGAAGATGAAAAGAGATATGGTATCGTTGGCATCAAAGTTCAGCGCGTAGAAAAGACCTGACGCTTGCAAAAATCTTGCCTTTTACTTCCCCTTCTGGTTTAATGCCATAGTCCTGTCTTGGGTTGTACTTTTCCAATCATGTATTGTGGTATCTCCAAGTTACCCAACTTTGATGCCCTCTTTCTTAATGGAAGGATTTCTCATGACCACTATTATTTCCGTTCGAGAAGCCATTCGAGAGGACGCTTCATTTGTGGAGCAGATCATGGAAGAGGCGCTGCAGAGTTACTACGAAGGTGACCACTGTGCCCATGCCCGCAGAATCCTCTCGGCCCATTTGCAAGGAGGCGTTGACCCCGTGGGACACTTTTCCGTCACACAAAAAATATTCATCGCTACTTGTGGTAATAAGCCTGCTGGTATGATTAATGTGGTCGGGAAAAAGCAAGGGACATTCAAGATTAGCCCACTTATAGTTGCTCAGACTTATCGCGGCGGCCACGGTGTTGGCAGTTACTTACTTGGCTACGCGGAACAATATGCCCAATCACATCGTGTTAGACAGATATACTGCACAGTAGCTGAACAGAACATTAGGGCTCACCAGTTTTTCCTGCGAAAGGGCTACATTGTTGCAGGTAGATCGCACAGTCATTACAAACCCGGTGTCACTGAAACGATGATGTACAAACTGTTCTTCAGTGATGATGTACTGTCCTACTTGGATCAATCGAGCATATCGGTTTTTCCCTTCAACGAGGCTGTACATGGAGCCGCTGCCCATGATTTGATGCTCGGTCTTTTACCCCGTCACTTTCGAGGAGTGGACGAGAACTGGGTTGCAGCGCTATATGCCGGCTACCGACGTCGCTTTTTCAAGGATGTGAACGTAAAGTACAAGCTGATTTACGTTGCGATCCAAGATAACCAACAGATGGTCGGCGTTATCGGTGCGACCCCTAAGAAAGGACAACCAATCAAGATTGTGCCTCTCTTAGGCGTAACCCCTCAAGCTTTTGCAGCACTCGTTGCCGATATTCCCCAGCACCTGCGGGAGTACGGGCACAAACTCTACACTCACCTTGTTCCGTCTGTTGAGGAGGTTATGGTTTTGCAACGCTTCGGCTGGTCTCTGGATTGTATGTTGCCAGCTGCCTACCATGATCAGTTTGTGACCCAACAGTGGAGCTATACATACGGAGCCGCCCATATGCGTAACATGCGCGTTAAAAACAAGTTCTTCCAGTACATCCGCCAAGGGGCAAAAGATCTTGAGGTAAGAGTTGGTTATGACAATATCAGAAGGATCCAACCTAATGAGGAAATCAGACTAGCTACCCATGACAAGTCCATGATTGTTCGCGTGAAGGCCATCAGACGTTATCAGACATTCGTCGAAGCGCTAGGAGCGGAACCTGCAGCCAGGATCGCACCTGGTTGTTCAACAGAAGAATTACTGAGCCTACTTCAGAGGTTGTACCCCCCTCCTAAAGAGCAGCTCGGGATCTACGTGTTAGAGATCGAGCCACTTATTGGCGACAAGAGAATCACTTGATCCGCTACGGTTTACGTGGCGGCCATGTTCCAGAAACAGAGGGTCTAAACATGCTCCATGTAATGTCTCTACACAATTACACTGTCCTACTTGCCCAGTTGACGGCAGGGTTTCCGGATGTGGATCCACGACGGTGTCTGCACTGCTACGGTGCTGGCCGGAGAAACGATGGTCTTATTGCGCATGGCCGTCCGGTCATTGAACTTCTTGAACAGTCACTTCCACCTGACAAGATCGAGGCAATCTACAAAAAGTCAGGATATGGAGATCCGCGGCAGTTTCCCCACAAATGCATCTCCTTGAGCTCATTTCTTGATGCTCTGGTCGAGGTCATTCAGGTGCAGTAGGAATCCTCACCTAAGATCTTTTTACCCCTAGTAGCTACATGCGAACGGGGTTTTATTATACTGGAATCCCGCCGTAAGGATTACAGTTGTTCAGTAAAACAAACAGTCTCCACTGCGCTTGGCGCCGTAGCTAAAGCCGACCAACCTCTGTTATACTCAAACCATGGTCAAGGACTTCGCAAATAAGCTCAAGCCATCCGCAGTAGGGGATAGCCAGCCCCCCCAACCACAGTTTTTTGATCTGTCAAAATCAGACGGCCAGGACGCCCTGTCCGAACTCCTAGAGAAGAACCCTCACGCTAAAATCATCGACACTTACGAAACACAGCTCCAAGAGCTTTTTGTTTTAGATAATCCCTGGCTCAATCTTGACCCGCCGAAAAAAGAAGAAGAATTTGCCCAGCACCGCGATCAGCACTACGGCCAGAGCGAGCCTCACCAAGTAGGGAACTGGGTCTACCTGCCCTGGCGCCACGTGCTGCTCCACCTCCTCGACGACGCCGGCTTCCAGCAAGTGCGCACTGGCCGCAACCGCAACCTTATCACCAAAGAAGAACAGGCTAAATATTACCACAGCACTATCAGCATCGCTGGCCTGTCCGTCGGCAACAGCTGCGCACTGGCCGTTGTCTTAACCGGCGGCGGCAAGCACTTGAAGCTGGCTGACCCCGACACGTTAGAACTTACTAACCTTAACCGCATCCGCGGCTCTATTGCCGAACTCACCGAGCCAAAAGTATATATGTCCGCCCGCCAAATCTACGAGCTGGATCCCTATGCCAACCTTAAATTGTACACCGACGGCGTTACGCTAGAAAATCTCGGAGAATTCTGCGCGGGCGCCGACGTTATCATCGACGAAATCGACAACTTGGCCATGAAAATTCGCTTGCGTGAGGAGGCTAAGAAAAACAAGACACCCATCGTTATGGCCACCGACAACGGCGACAGCGGCGTCTTGGATATTGAGCGCTATGATCTGGACCAAAACATAACTCCCTTCCACGGCCGCGCCGGCGACAACATAGCCGAGCGTGTCATTGGCAAAAAACTGCCCCTGCCCGCCGTCGGCCAAATCATCGGCGGAGAAATACTGGGATATGACATCGCCGAAGAGCGCACCGTGCGTTCCCTGTTGGAAATTGGCAAATCCATCCCCACCTGGCCCCAGCTCGGCTCGGCCGCCACCATCAATGGAGTGCTCGTAGCTGTGGCGGTGCGCCGGATTATCACAGGCCAGCCCCTCATAACCGACCGCGCCAACGCTTCCGTACCCGCTTTGATTGAACCCGGCTTTAACGACAAAGCCACCGCTCGAAAACGTCTTAAGACCATCAAAGATCTCGGCGAGCAATTCAACCAGGCTGTGGAGAAGTTGTTGAAGTCCTAATGGGAAGAAACGCCAATTATTTAGTGAATATAGGCCAATATATGACTTCAATTAACTATATATTGACTAATATTAATGAATAGATTATAATATCTATTATAGTTATGGCTACTACTAAGCCTATCAGAAATAGGATTCAAGCCTTAAAAAGCGAATTTGATACTTTGCAGCCAGGCAAGGAATCGTTATTGGTTATGATAGATGAAGCCGAAATTCCAGAGAGCGTCTATAATTCCAACGCTATCGAAAATTCCGCTCTTACCCTCAAAGAAACAGAGAAAATTCTGTTGGACATGGAAGTATCGCGGGACGTTTCTTTACGGGAGGTGTACGAAGCCAGAAACCTAGCCCGAGTCACTGGCTACATCCGCAACAAATCGCGGGAAACCGAAGTAAATAAAGAAACAATTTTGCTTCTGCATCAAATGCTCATCGGCGGCATTGATAACAACGTTGCCGGCCGCTTTAGGAAAAAAGGAGAATACGTCCGAGTAGAAAATTATGTGGCGCCAGCTCCCGAACATGTCGAGAGAATGATTGAATCAATTATTGTTGAATACACCAGTGACCTGTCCACTTACTTCGTAGATAAGATTGCCAGATTCCATTTAGATTTTGAAAACATTCATCCGTTTAATGATGGCAACGGCCGTATTGGCCGGGTGCTTATCTGCTTCCAGCTCCAGCGTCTCGGTTTCCCCATGATAATAATCCGCGATCGGGAGAAAAAAACCTACTACCAATCTTTTAGCGATTACCGTGACGCCAAAAACACTAAGACCATGGAAAAAGTTGTTGCCCTGGCCCTGACGGAATCACTCCATAAGCGCCTCGCTTATCTTAAAGGAGAAAAAATCGTTACTCTTTCCGAATACATAAAGAAGAATAAAAAGTCTGCTCCGGCCGTGACCAATGCCGCCCGCCGCCAGAACATCCCAGCCTTTAGAGAGAGGGGTGTTTGGAAAATTGGAGAGAACGTTAAGATATGATAACCAGGGCCCTGCCAAAACTGGAATAACCCAATTGGTGGCTCCGCTCTCGATAATTAAATGAGTCTTTCATAGAAAAGCCTTCCGGTGAGGGAAGTCCGACAGGAAGGCGCGCGACTATGCTACACTAAACCTAATGAACATCCTTCATCCAACAAGCCAACCCGTCAATCGTGCCATCGACATAGCAGCCAGAGTGGTTCTCGTTATCGCCGATATCGCGATTGTCCTACTTCTTGCAAGCTTCGGCTCGCTTGCAGATGGGAGTGGACAAGGGCTTAACATACTAACTGGAATCATCTTGTTTTTTTTGATAGTTTTAATCCTTGGAATCGCGTTCTCTTTCCTAAGACCACGCCTTGGAAGTCTACTGCTCTTGATCCCAATAATCATTTTCAGTATTTATGCTGTGGCGCTATTTTACAACGTGTTCTTCAAATATTAAAAAACCGCTAGAGAAAACCCCTAGTGGTAGCAGACAAGAGCACAAAACTCAATTCTTCCGCCGCATCCTTCGGAGGAAAACCACAGATACAGCTCCGCTCACAAGCAGCACAACTGCCGACGGCTCCGGCACTACAACCAATCCGGTCGTTACGTTGCTAATCACTACCCTGGAGGCCACGTCAGTAAAAGAATCCAGTCGAAACCCCAGTATGTGTAAGCCCACCTCCGTTTCTCCCAAGTAGAACTGGTACGGCTGGATACCATTGAGTGCAAACCGCTCGTCAATCAGGCCGACAACGTGGTTATCAAAGTACACCGCCAGCAGGCCTTCTGCTCCTGGATCGCTGGTAAACTCTATGTCAGCCACCATAAAGTTTATCAGTTCAGCCACAGTCAGGCCCGCCACGTACCACGCCGGCGATTCTGTCTGCAAAGTGAGAGTAGAGTCAGAAAACTGCACTAAGCCCGTACTGCTTGTGGCAGCAGGCAGCAAGTCAAAGTCGATCGGGCTGTCAAAGCGAATCTGCGGCTCCGGCCGTGGCATTGGCTGCGGCGGGGGATTGAGCACCACCTCTGCACCAATCTGATAGCTCGCTCCAGGATCCCACGCGCCAATCGTTGCCTCGCGGCTAAGCAAGAAGCCGTAGCCTTCAAATGCAAGCGGGGGTGTAATACTCTCCAGGTAGAACTCGTGCGGCCAAGAATGGTTTTTGAGCGGATTGAGCGATGGACTTGGATTAACTCGCGTCACGTCTACGTTGTGGGCATGAGGCAGAACTTCCTCGGTCCATTTCAACCACAAGGAATCCCCCCTATTCAGATATTGGTCAGCCCAATCAGCACTGTCACCATAACTACCCGCAAACGTTCCCGGCGCGTAGGCGTCCAGAAACGTTACATGGACTATCGTGTTTGGCGATCGAAGTTTAATGTAATCGGCAGCTTTATCAACTAGCCCCGCGCCGGCGCTGTTGCCGATAAGGTGCACGTACTCATAGTTGCGCGCCGATAGCAGCTCTCCTTCTTGGGCGCCAAGAGCAATACCATTTACTAGGGCTTTATCTGGACCAGTTAGCAAACTACCGGCCAAATCCCTCCAGTCATATGCCACCACCTCCCAGTCCGTCGCATCTGCGCGATGTGTGTCGATGTAAACGCGAATTTCTTGAGCCATCTCATCAACCCACATCTCTCCCTCCTGGCCCGCAAGAACATTCCACCCGTGCGTCACCAATACTAGGTTCTTGACATCGGCCAGCTCCGGCAGGTGCGACTCAAATCGCGGCTGCGGTGCTGGCGCTAGAACTTCAGTAAAAGAAGCCCCGTAAGCCCGAACGGTAGGGTTCGTCACGGCTCGCAGCGTGGCTGCCCCCGTTACCGTATCAATGGTAATCAACTCGCCAGCCAAAGTGGTGCCGATAAGTGTCTCGCCCACGAAATCCATGCCGTGGGTGTAGGTAGATCCCATCAAGCCAATGGGAGTGCCCAGGCGTCCGGTAGTTGCCGTCGGGTCAATCCGCACCAGCCGGTCGTTCATGCACTTGGGACCAAGGCCGCCTATTATGCACGAGCTCAAGAGCAGC
>Ga0214473_10011564_pt1 | contig 10368 bp, 9 predicted proteins | sample RVTome_7_FD_203509 | JGI IMG/M metagenome (GOLD analysis project Ga0214473, IMG submission 203509) | Soil microbial communities from uranium-contaminated site in the Upper Colorado River Basin, Wyoming, United States - RVT98D197 | ecosystem: Environmental > Terrestrial > Soil > Contaminated >... | reverse complement strand
GTCTCAATCTCACGGGAGAAACCTCCTTATGGCAGTTGGCTGCCTTGCTGCGGCACTGCCGTCTGCTGGTCAGCAATGACACGGGCACCATGCACGTAGCAGCGGCAGTCGGTACCAGGGTAGTGGCTATCTTCGGCTCCACCGATCCCCGCACAACCTCACCTCTGGGTGAAGGACACGTGGTCATCCGCAGAGAGGTTTCCTGCAGCCCCTGTCTCAAAAGGGTTTGTCCTGAAGATCACCGGTGCATGGAGCTGATACGTGTTACAAATGTCCTTGAGGCAGTACAGAAGGGTCTAGAAAAATGACAAAGGGAAGGGAAAGAGGGATTGCTGTTAACAGGCTAGTTCCCCTGGCAAGAAGGGGAACTCATGAAAGGGTCTTAGAGATAATCGGCAAAGAGGAAAAAGGAAAGGTTCTCGATGTGCCTGCAGGGACAGGCGCCCTTTCTCACAAGTTAAAAGAAATGGGTTTTGATGTTTACTGTTGCGATATCAATGAAGATCATTTTGAACTTACGAAACTGCCCTTCAAAAAGGGTGATATGAACAAGCGCCTCCCCTATGATGGAGATTACTTTGATTATGTCGTTTGCTTAGAAGGAATTGAGCATACAGAAAATCCCTTTAATGCTATGAGAGAGTTCGCCAGAGTGCTGCGCAAGGGGGGGAAATTGATCCTCTCCTTTCCTAATTATCTCAATATAGAAAAGAGAATCAAGTTTCTGATCACTGGATCTCTCACCAGGCCCACGAATCCTTTCCCATTTTTAGGAGGATCAACCTCGGATCTCGCCATGCTTCATTTAAACCCCATAACCTATACCACACTAAAATTCTTCTTAGAGGTTCAAGGGTTCTCTATTGTGGACATAACAATGGATAGGAAAAAGAAAAAGCAGCGGTTTTTGTATCCTCTCGTATGGTTGATAACCCTCTATACCTCTTTTTGGTCAAAAAGACAGAAGGAAAAATATTGGTTGAAAGAAACCTTGTCTCCCAACATTATCATGGGCGGGAATACCACCATCGTGCTTGCCCAAAAGGGAGAGGGTTAGCTGAATATGATAAACCCTAGAGGTACAATGTTTTTATTGAAGTACGCAGGATTGCGAGAGCTTTAATGGGATTAAACGAATTGTGAAGATCCTGCACCTCTTCTCCGATTGGAAGTGGACAGGCCCGGCAGAGCCGGTGGTGAATCTCTGCCTAGCGCTCCAGCAGCGAGGGCACGAGGTGACGCTGGCCTATCGTCGCTCCCCGAGTGAGGGTGGGGAGAATATGGCAAAGGGCGTGAGGGAGAAGGCCCTCAAAGGAATCGACTGCTTTCATCTCGAACCGATTGCCAAGCCTTATCACATAGTTCGCCTCAAGGACATTGTTACCGATATCAGGGCCATTGCGCGTTATATCGATCGGGAGCGATTCGACATCGTCAATTTCCATAATTCCCATGACCATATCGTGGGGGGGCTGGCAGTGAGGGCCTCCAAGCGGCGTCCCCCGGCGATCCGAATGGATCATAAAAGGGATTCCTTGAAGGCGGATCCCGTGAGCAGATGGTTTTTTAGGAGGTATACCGACGGCGTGATTACCTTTTCTGAGGGAAGCAGGGAGAGACTCGTGCGGGCGTTGGGGTTCTCTCCTGCGCAGGTGACCAAGGTCGCCACAGCCGTAGACCTCGCAAGGTTTGACCCTGACAAGAAATATAAGGATATGCGTCTTGTCTTCGGTGTCCCCCCTTCATCGCCTGTCGTGGGGATTGTGGCCAGGTTCCAGAGATACAGAAGGACCGATATCCTCCTGGAGGCCATGGCGCACCTGATCAGGGCTGTCCCGGAGGCGCGGCTTTTGCTGGTGGGTCGCAGCAGCCAGATGCACCAGAGTGTTATAGAACCCATGGAGCGCCTCGGCATTGCTTCTCACGTGATCTTGGCTGGCTATCGAAAGGATGACTATAGAGACATGCTTGCGTGTATGGATGTCTTTTGCCTGCTCACGCCTGGTTCCGATGGGACGGCCCGGGCCTTGCGGGAGGCCATGGCCATGGGGAAGCCGGCAGTGGTGACTAACAAAGGGATGCTTCCGGAGTTGATACAAGACGGGGTGACGGGATTGGTGGTACAGGAGGATCCTGAGACCCTTTACCATGCCCTCCTGACCCTGGTACAGGATGGGAAGGTGCGCACGACGATGGGGCAAGCTGCCTATGAGATGGCCCATCGGGAGTTTCGTCTGGAGCGCCAGGCCCAAGAGGTGGAGGCCTTTTATCAGAAGCTCTTGAAGGCGGTTCCGCCTGCATGAAGATCGCCCTTGGCATACGGGAATTCTTGCCTGAAAAAGGCGGCGCGGAGCGGTACTGTTATGACCTTATGAACTTTCTTGCTGGGAAAGGTCTCAACGTGCACATCTACTCCGCGGCCTTCCCTAAAAGGGATCGCCGGCTTTACTTTCACCAGGTCCCGGTCATACCTTATCCGAAGAGCCTGCAGGTCCTCTCCTTTGCCGTAAACTGCCGCCGGATGATGAGGGAAGAAGAATTTGACTGCATCATGGGGGTTGGCGACACTCTCTCTGCCGATCTCCTGCAGCCCCATGGGGGGGTCCACTGGAAGTGGTTCTGGAGGGGGCTGGAGGGATACCGGAAGCCCTTTCCCTGGGTCTTTAAATTGCTCGGCAGGTCTCTCAGCCCCAAGCAGTGGGCCAAGGGAATCATCGAGGATGCGCCCTATGCAAAGGCTAAAAAGGTCGTAGCGATCTCCGAGATGGTGCGCCGGGATATAAGCGATTATTATGGTATTCCCGCGAACCGCATGGTCGTCATTTACAATGGGGTGGATACGGTGCGCTTTCATCCCCGCAACAAGAGTTACAGAGAGAAGATCAGAAGCTATTACGGCCTGAGCTCCAAAGATGTACTGCTCCTCTTTGTCTCTCATAACTTCAGGATGAAAGGATTGCGATATCTTATTAAGGCCCTCAGCTTAGTAAGGGAGAAGAAGAGTAACGTAAAACTTGTGGTAGTAGGGCGGGACAGGGCAGAGCCGTATCGTCGTGTGGCTAAAAAGTTTGGATGCGAAGAAAATGTTTTTTTCGCCGGCGGTGTGCGGGATCTCGAGCGATATTATGCCGGCGCCGATATCCTGGTTCATCCCACCTTTTACGATCCCTGCTCCCTCGTGGTCTTGGAGGCCCTGGCCAGCGGGCTGCCGGTGATCACGACGAGCCGCAACGGGGCCGGCGGTATAATTAAAGATGGTTTGGAAGGGTACGTCCTCGATGATCCGAGAGATGTGGAGGCACTGGCGGAGGCGATCTTCTCTTTTGTAGATCCTAAACGATTAACAAAGGCTTCTGATGCCGCCAGAAGATTGGCGGTAAGATCTTCACAGGAAAGATCATATCAGCAAATGCTTGAGGCGATGAAATCTATAGCAGCACTACCTAATAGCCTTCGAGAGTTCTGAGGGATGCAGAGATGAATTTCTTTGACTGTCTATTACTAATGCCATTTGTTTCGACATTCAGGCAACCAGCGCATCTTGTGGAAATTGCATTTTTATTAGCGTACGATAGTATGTAGGGTTTTACGGTGAAAAGCCTCTTTCTGGATAAGATCTTTCCCAATACAGAATATGCAAACTTTAGCGGGAGGTCGCTATGATCGATTGGACCGAACTGATTAATTGCCGGGGTAAGATCCATAGGCGCTACTCAAAGATATGGGACTTAAAGCTGATCAAGAGGCCATCCTGGCTATTGAAAAAACATCTTCGCCCAGGTATGCGCATCCTTGATGTGGGTGCGAGCGATAAGAGAATGAAAAAGAGGGTCACGGATGTTTACCCTGATATCCTTTACAAGAGCATGGACATAGATCGTACTATCCCTCATGATTACTATTCATTGGATGACATAGACGAGCAATTTGATCTCATCATACTGTTTGAGGTCATAGAACATTTGGATCTGGAACAAGGGGTGGTACTGCTAAGCCGTCTCCATGAACTGCTAGTCGATGGAGGCCAGTTGATTATCAGTACGCCTAACATCTTCCACCCTAACAGATTCTGGACAACAGCCACTCATAAGACAGCCTACGGCTATGAGGAGTTAGGAGGGATCGTGCTCAGCCAGGGGTTTGAGGTGCTGGGCATCTATCGTACCTTCCATGCCTCAGCCCTTAAATATCTTCTCCGTCTTACCCTCTTTTATCCCCTGCATAGGATCTTAAACGTGGATTTTGCCAAGTCCATTGTGGTCCTCGCAGGCAGGAAAGAACATGCTGACATTAGCGGAGACGAATAAATGGGTAAGAGCAGAATTAAAGCTCATAATATGATTATAGAAATTTTAAAAAATCATAGGGGGAAGAGCGGTAGGATTTTAGATGCCCCGGCAGGATCTGGTGCAATATCAAAAAAATTACGAGATGCTGGGTTTGAAGTCTATGCCGCTGATATAGCACCTGAGTTATTTGAGCTTCCTGCTGTTCATTGCAAAAGGGTAGATCTCAATAAAAATATTCCTTATGAAGATGAATTTTTTGATTATATCCTGAACTCTAATGGCATTGAACATCTGGAAGATCAATATACTTTTGTCCGAGAGTGTTATCGGCTCTTGAAGCCACACGGCAAATTGCTTATATCGACCCCTAATATTCTGAACTTAAAGGCGCGCATGGCAATTTTTTTGCTTGGCTTTCCTACGTTTCATGATAGACCTCAAAACGAAGTAGATGATTACGAGGGCGGCGGGCATATAAATAATGTCAGCTACTTCGATCTGCGAATAAATCTGCATAGAAATGGGTTTAAGATTATTTTGGTTAAAACCCACATGTACAGCGTAAGCGCAATTTTTCTTTCTTTTTTACTACCTTTTATTTATGCTTCGACTTATAGGTCATTCCAGAGAGAAAAAAATAGAGAACAGAGAAAGAGAAACAAGGGCATTTTGAAGCATATCTTTTCAACTGATCTACTTTTTGGTAAAAAATTATTTATTTTGGCAGAAAAAGATTCTTTTTTTAAAAAATAATTTTTCTTGGAAAAGCTCAAAGAAGTTTTCTTAATCAGCTTGTAAAATATATACACTGTGATAGTGGGTTTAAGGCAATCAGAAAAGGCAATAAAATAGGTATTAAAAAATGAAGGTCGCTTTTTTGATTCACAGCTTAGAGGTCAACAGCTGCCGATATCGCGTCCTTCAATATCTTCCCTATCTTAAAGAAGCTGGCATTGATGCATCCATCCATTTCTATCGGAGGAAATTGCGCGATAAAATAACATTTTATAATACGCTAGGGAACTATGATATCTTCTATATTCATCGAAAGCTCTTTCCTCCCCTTGAATTTGCTTATATCCGCAAGAAGGCGAAAAGAATCATTTATGACTTCGACGATGCCATCATGTATCGAAGTTCCAGCGCGAAAAATCCTCATTCTTTGTCCAGGCGCATCAAGTTTTCTTATATGATGAGGCGGGTTGATTTCGTCATTGCGGGAAATCAATTTTTGAAATCGGAAGTATTGCCCTATAATTCTTATGTAGAGGTTATTCCCACTTCCATTGATCTCTCTCGATACAATTCAAAAAAAAGTTACTCTCGTCAGAAAGGTCCTATCATTGTTGGCTGGCTGGGGAGCAGCAGCACCTTGAAGTATTTAAGAAATTTCATGCCGACGTTGGAACGGCTTTACATGAAACATCCCCATTTCCAGCTTAAAATCGTTTGTGACCAGTTTCTTGATAGCGTCAAGATGCCCGTGATCAAACAGAAATGGTCGGCGGAGACAGAAGAGGCTGATCTAAAAAGTTTTGATATCGGTGTGATGCCCCTCAGTGACGATCTCTGGTCAAGGGGTAAATGCGGCCTCAAGATTTTACAATACTTCAGTGTTGGCGTTCCCACGGTGTGTACCCCAGTAGGTGTCAACAGGGATATTGTTCAAGATAAAGTTAACGGTTTTTGGGCACAGAACGAAAAACAATGGGAGGATAGGCTTCTAACATTGATAAAAAAGGATGACTTACGTAGAGCGATGGGTATCAGGGGAAGAAAGACAGTAGAAAATCTCTATACCGTCGAGGTCAATGCCCCCCGATTACTTGGAATCCTTAAAAAAGTTTATTTGGGGAATATATAATGATGAAATGGCTTTTTTTTAAACTGGCTTTTTTGTATCCTCGGATTTACGCCTTCTTCAGCTATTATCGGAAAAAAGAAAGGAGGAAAGAGATAGAGGAGAAATTCGATTTTTTTTTCAAAGAAAAATGGAATGCTAAAAAAAGAAGAGCTATTGTTCGAAATATTTTTCAACTACGGGGTTTGCGAAAGGTAGCTTATTATCTGATCCCTCTTATGGATGCCCACTTTATCAAGAGGTTTGTCAAGGTAGAAGGCCTTCATTATTTGGACCGGGCATTAAAAGAGGGAAGAGGTGTTGTCCTTATGACGGGCCATTTTGGGAATCCTCAGCTGGGATATAATCCCTTAAGGATGCTAGGGTACGACGTGATCCTCATCAAGGGGGGAGCACCAAGATCCGCAAGGAAGTCAAGTCGTAAAAAGTTCCGTTATGTTGATACCATTGAAAATACGATTTTTATTTCAGCGTCTTCCCTTCCGGAGAACTATAAGGGAAGAATATTAGAGAGCCTCCGGTCCCAAAAGATCATCTACTATTACGGGGATACGAAGGAAGGGAGAAAAAAAGAAAACGTTTCGTTCTTGGGCAGAGAAATGGGATTCTCCACAGGAGTTATCGCCCTTGCCCATCAGGCGAAAGCCGCCATCATCCCCTATATTCATCTTTATCAGAAAGGGAAGATCATATTGATATTTAAAGAACCTATCGATAGCAATTGGATGGAAGGGGAGCGAGGATACAAACGGATCGTTGAAGAATTTGTAAAAGTATTTGAATCCTATTTTTTGGCGTATCCAGAGGAATACATGGGGATTTACGGTCCTACTGTTTTAGACCATTATTATCGGTCTTTTAAAATGTAAAAAAGGGGAGAATTTCTACAGTATAAGGGTTTGTATGCCAAAGCAAAAATCATATTTCCTGCAGGCTTGTGCGCCGAGATTGTATAGGGTATTGGAAGAGGTGATTAAAAAGGGTGCCTGACGATCCATTGCATAAGAGGGGGGTGAGGGGATGGCGATGGACCATTGCCGAAGACGCCGCGCAGTGGCTACCCCTTGCGCTGTTAGATGATCCAGAGGCCTTTCTGCTTAATAATCTTTCGCAAGGACCTCTCAAAGAATCCCTTGTCCGAATGGCTTGCATTATCCCGGGTCCCAAGGGAGACCTCTTCCTGAAGCACTATAAGATACGGGACTTCACAGAGGGATGGAAATACCTTGTGGTTCCTTCTAAGGCACGGAAGGAGTGGAAGATGGCGCAGCGAGCGTTGGCTCAGGGAATCCCGACCCCCGTGCCTTTGGCCATGGCGGAGAGGCGTAAAGGGTGGTTTTTACAGGATGCCTTGCTCATCACCCAGGCCATCTCGCCTTCCTGCCCCCTTATCGAATTGATCCCTGCGGGGGGGCATGATGAGCTTCTCTCCCAAACAGCTCGCCTGCTTAGAACAACCCATGAGGCCGGCCTCTTTCACCAAGACCTGCATGCCGGCAATGTCCTGGTGAGGATGGCAGATAAAAAGTTATATCTCATTGACCTCCACCGCTCCAGATTCGTCAGGAGCATCTCCTGGCGCAAAAGACTCTGGAACTTCGCGCAGTTCTTCTATTCTCTCCAGGCATGGCTGACTCCTGAGGCAAAAAAGGCCTTTTTGCAACGATACGATGAAGAGGGGGATATATTTAAAGGAAAGCTTGAGCAGGGCTTAGAGGAGATCGGGAGGCAGGTGCAGAGGATCCATCGCCGTCATCTGCGGAGCAGGACAAAGCGGTGTCTCAAAGAAAGCGGGGGGTTTTCTTTGGCCAAGGAGCAAGGCTGGCAGATATGGTGCACGCGGGGATGGAAGCCCCAACAATTGCTGAAGGTAGTGGCAAGGCACCGGGATATCGTGGCCAAGGGTAAGGAAGGGCTGATCAAGGCAGACCGTCGCACCGCCATCAGCCTTTTTAACTATAAGGAAACACGGTTGTGCGTGAAGGAGTATCGTTATCCAGGGCCGTGGCAGCCAGGGAAAGAGCTCTTGAGGGGATCAAAGGCCCGCAGGGGTTGGCTGATGGGCAATGGACTGGTGGTGCGGGGTATAGGCGGGGTCATCCCGCAGGCCCTTCTGGAGCGAAGGGAAAGGGGACTGCTCAAAGAGGCCTTTCTCATCATGGAGACCTCTGCTGGCTATGGTGAGCTTGATCGCTATCTCGTGAAGGTCTTCGAAGCGCAAAAAAATGATGCCCGAAGAGGGGCCTTCCTCGATGCCTTTGCCTATTTTATGGCCCATCTCTATCTTCAGGGCATCATCCATAGAGACCTCAAGACCTGCAACATCATGGTGCGAGAGGGGGAAGGGACGTGGCATTTCGGGTTGGTTGACATGGATGATGTCCGGTTAGACACAAAAATCGGTCTCAGGAGACTTCTCAAGGAGTTGGTTCAATTGCATACCTCTACTCCCCTCTTTATGGAGATGAGCGAGCGGATCAGATTTCTGAGCCGCTATCTGCAATTGATCGGCAGAGATGACATACAGGAAATCATGAGGGCGGTGATCAAGGACAGCAGGGGGAGGCAATTGGTCTATGTTGCCCCTCACGGGGATGTGATCAGGGATGTCGATTGGCAGGGGTTATGCGGACCCGATGTACAGATTGCCCTACCCAAAGAGGATGCCTGAGGCCTTCTCTATCCTCTCGGTCCCTTTGATCTCATAGGGAAACAGGGGAAGGAGGATCAAGCGGAGGCGCGCGCCATATTCATCGGTGAGCAAACGGATATAGTTGGCCTGCATCTCCTTCCGGGCTCGATGAAAGTCGCAGTCCGCCTGCTCGATGCAATGGTTGATAATCAGATAGTGTACAGGGAGCCCGTGGGCATCGAAGTCCTGGATGATGCGCTCCGTCTGCTTAACCCCGAGGGCCTCGGGGATGGTGACGACGACGTATTCGGTGAGGCGCTCATCTCTGATGAAGGCGGCAATCTCATTGGAGAGCGCCTGCCATCCTGAGATAATCCCCATGAGGGATTTCTTGCCTTTTTTCAACGTTACCGTTTCCTTGGCCCGTTCAAAATAACTATAAAGGTTGAGATAGAATTTCGTTGCTCCCTCCAGGTGTCGCAGGAAGATCTCAGGGAGGTGGAGCAGGCGCAGGGTGTGCCCGGCCGGGGCGGTGTCCCATACCACGAGGTCATACCTCTGCGCTCTCACCAATTCCATGATGAAATAGAGCATGTACTCCTCTTCTATCCCGGGTGCACCCCCCACATAGTCCAGGACGAAGTCATAATCAAGGTCGGCAAAAGAGGAGACGACGTCGTAGATCTCGCGGCCGAAGCGATCCTTCCACCGTTCCCGCACGATCTCAGAGGAGATCTCCAGGGCGCTCAGATTGGGGCAGTGAGGGATAGGGGTCTCCCGCGGGCCGATGGTGATCTCAAAGATGTCCGAGAGGGATGGGGTGGGGTCGCTGGAAAGGATAAGGGTTCTTTTGCCTGATGCGGCCAGGCGCAGAGCGATGGCCGCTGCACAGGTGGTTTTCCCCACCCCTCCCTTTCCCCCTACCAGTATCAGCTGTTTCGATCCCTTCTCCAAATCGACGAGGGACCTCTTCATCACGTTCATCTCAGCTTTCCTGTTGTCCTTAGCTTCCCTGTTTCAATGTGTGAGCAATTATAAACCCTTGAGCCGCTGCTCCCTCCGCGCTTTTAACGCTTCGACGAGGCTATAGGTCAGCTTCCTATCTCCGTAGCCCTCACCGAGGTCCGCTTCGTCCTTGTTGAGGCCGTGAAAATCGCTTCCCGCTGAGATGACAAGCCCATATTTTTTGGCCATGTTTCGGTACAACCTTTTCTGCCCATCCGAATGTTCTGGGTAGTATACCTCTATCCCGTCTAATCCCTTTGCTTTGAGCTCGCGGATCAAGGCTTCGAAATCCACTGGCTCGGCTTGTTTGAGGGTGAAGGGATGGGCTAAGATCGTTATACCCCCTGCCTTTCTGATAAAGTGCATGGCTTCTTCCGGGGAAAATCTAAACTTCTCCACATAGGCAGGTCTTCCCTTGCCCAGGTAGCGATCAAAGGCATCCTGGATGTTCTGTACGTAGCCCTTTTGCACCATCGTGTAGGCAAAGTGGGGGCGCCCTATCTGCCCATGCTCGGGTGCCGCCTTCACCTCGGAGAGCTCTAGGGCAATGCCGAGGGCACGGAGCTTCTCAACCATCTTAA
>Ga0214473_10011563_pt1 | contig 10368 bp, 13 predicted proteins | sample RVTome_7_FD_203509 | JGI IMG/M metagenome (GOLD analysis project Ga0214473, IMG submission 203509) | Soil microbial communities from uranium-contaminated site in the Upper Colorado River Basin, Wyoming, United States - RVT98D197 | ecosystem: Environmental > Terrestrial > Soil > Contaminated >... | reverse complement strand
TCGTCAATGCTTATGCCCCGTGTCTGCCTTGGGGAGGGAAGCAGGAGGTCAAGGAGCCTTTCTTCTGCAAGGGATTTTGCTTTCTCCTGGATCTTCTCTATATGTTCTGACTTAACCATGTTAAGCGAGATTTCCGTAAGGTCTCTGATCATTGATTCAACGTCCCTGCCTACATAGCCCACCTCTGTAAACTTGGTGGCTTCTATCTTCAGAAACGGAGCATGTGCAAGTCTTGCGAGACGTCTTGCAATCTCTGTTTTTCCGACTCCTGTCGGTCCGATCATGATTATATTTTTGGGAAGCACCTCGTCTTTCAGTTCAGGGGAAAGCTGCAGCCTCCGCCACCTGTTTCTTAAGGCAATGGCAACTGCCTTTTTTGCCCTGTGCTGGCCTATGATATACTTATCGAGCTCTTCTACTATTTTTCTTGGCGTGAGATTTTCCATCGCAACTCCTATTTATATTTCTATGCTATAATTCCTCTATTGTTAGATTATCATTCGTGTATATGCATATATTAGATGCAATCTTCATTGATTTTTCAACTATCTCTCTTGCGTGGAGACTTGTATTTTCAAAGAGCCCCTTTGCCGCTGCCTGCGCATAAGGTCCTCCTGAACCGATTGCAGCGACCCCATCCTCAGGCTCAATAACATCGCCTGTGCCTGAGATTATAAATGTATGCTCCTTATCGGCAATGATCAAAAGCGCCTCAAGTCTCCGTAACATCTTATCCGTCCGCCAGTCTTTTGCAAGCTCTACAGCAGCCCTTTTGATATTGCCCCGGTATGATTCAATCTTTGCCTCAAACCTTTCAAATAAAGTGAATGCATCTGCTGTTGCGCCTGAAAAGCCTGCAATGATTTTATTGTCGTACATTGTCCTTACCTTTTTTGCATTGTGTTTCAAGACAGTATTGCCCATTGTCACCTGGCCGTCTCCGGCAATGACAACCTTTCCGTCACGCCTCACGCATAATATCGTTGTTCCCTTAAACATAGTTACTCCTTAGCTTTCAACTTTCAACTTTTAACTTCTCACTTTTTATCTTTTGCAAGCGGATGTGCCTTGTCATAAGTATCCATCAGATGCGTTATGTCCAGATGCGTATATTTCTGTGTTGTTGACAAAGATGAATGTCCTAAAAGCTCCTGAATCACTCTCAGGTCTGCGCCGCCCTGAAGAAGATGGCTTGCAAAGGTATGCCTGAGAGTATGCGGCCCTATGCGGCTGCTAACACCTATTGCCTTTGCATACTTAATTACTATACGTCTTACACTCCTGTCTGTCAATCTCGCGCCGTTTCTGTTAAGGAAAAAAGCTCCATCTTTCTTTTTAAGCAAAACTCTTTCAATGAAATATGTCTTCATCGCCTCTAATGCCTTTCTGCCTACGGGAACTATCCGCTCTTTTTTCCCCTTGCCTTTAACCTTAACGAGTCCCTCTCTTGTATTTATGTCATCTGCATTCAGTCCTGAAAGTTCGCTTACACGAAGGCCGCTTGAATACAGGAGTTCAAGGATTGTCCTGTCCCTTGCAGGCAGAAAACCTATTCCTTCCGGTTTTTCCACGAGAGAAAAGACATCATCCACAGAGAGAAATTTCGGCAGCATTTTAGGCAGCTTTGGCGTAGGGACGAGTTTTGCGGGATTTGATTTTATATATCCTTCACTATAAAGAAATTTCAGAAATGACCTCACTGCAGCGAGCCTTCTGCCTGCGGTGGTCTTTTTGTGCCCTAAATTTATCTCCTCGGCAACAAACCCTCTGATATCATTCAGCCCTATGTCTTCTGCCTTTGACTTGACGTGATCGGAGAATGCCTCAAGGTCTTTCCTGTATGCCCTGAGTGTGTGAGGGGACACGCCCTTTTCTATTTCAAGATAGCGCAGGAATTGCTGGATATGGGAGTTCATAGGGTATTTTAAGTTTCATGACATGATTATTTCAACTTAAAATGGTTGGATGGTATTTCGGGTTATAATAAATAATGCTGCTGTCATCAATAGATGTCGGTTCAAATACAATCAGGCTGCTTATCGGCAGAGTGGAAAACAGGAAGATTACCCGCCTCAGGACAGGGATGGTAATTACCCGTCTTGCCGCAGGCATTGGAGATACAGGATTACTGAATCCTGACAACATGGAAAAATCAATATCTGTCCTGAAGGCTTTTTCAGATATTATTTCGGCTGATGGTATTTCTCATATAAGAGCCGTCGGTACAAGCGCATTGAGAGAGGCAAAAAACTCAGGAGAATTTCTGCAAAGGGTCTTATCGGAAACAGGAATAAATATAGCAGTGATTTCAGGCGAAGAGGAGGCAGAGCTTACAGCGCGGGGCGTTATGTTTGACATGCCGGAGGCGGATTCGTCTCTCATTATTGACATCGGAGGCGGAAGCGCTGAATGGATTTTCTGCCGGAATTCATCCCCTGTTGGGATGGGGACGATTCCGACAGGCGTTGTAAAGCTCTTTGACAACTACATAAAATCAGACCCTCCGTCAAAAGATGATATTCTCTCCCTGAAAAAGGAATTGGATACTGTCTTAAGCGGGCTTAAAACTAAGATAGGGCATCTCATAAACAGCAGTACGGTTTTTATCGGAACAGCAGGAACTGTAACAACGCTTGCATCTATTGACATTGGACTTGAGAGTTACGGTCATGAAAAAATCCACAGACACAGTATATCTCTAAAAACGCTGCATGATATTACAGGTAAACTTATAATCATTCCTCTCAGTGAAAGAAAAAAGATGATTGGACTTGAGCCGGAAAGGGCAGACTTGATTATCCCGGGCATACTCTTTACAATTAATGTCATGGAATTATTCGGATTTACTAATATTCTTGTGAGCGACGATGGACTGCTTGAGGGGTCACTCATAAAACTTTCTGAAAGGGTTTCATAGCTTAAACTATATGGAACTGGTATTTAAAAGACCGGTAAGCCTTAAACCTGTGCCTTTCAGGTTCTGCCCGGGCTGCGGACACAGCCTGATACACAGGATTATTGCAGAGTGCATAGACAATCTTAATATCAGGGAGAAAGTCGTAGGAATTGCGCCTGTCGGATGCGCTGTTTTTGCTTATGACTATTTCAACTTTGATATTCTTGAGGTGGCGCACGGAAGGCCCCCTGCAGCAGCGACAGGGCTGAAGCGGGCAATGCCTGACAGAATAATATTTTCATATCAGGGTGACGGAGACCTTGCCGCTATCGGCACAGCAGAGATAATCCATGCCGCAAACAGGGGTGAGAACTTCACTGTGTTCTTTGTAAACAATGCCACATACGGCATGACAGGCGGACAGATGGCTCCGACAACGCTTATCTCGCAAAAGACTACTACTACGCCGAGGGGCAGAAATGTTAAGACATCAGGTTATCCTCTGCGTGTTTCTGAAATGCTTGCAACTATTGAGGGCGTTTCATTTATTGCAAGGACTTCGGTTGACTCTGTAAAAAATCTTATGACGACAAAGAAAAATGTTGAAAAGGCATTCAGGTATCAGATGGAGGGCAAGGGATTCAGTTTTGTGGAAATCCTGTCGCCGTGTCCAATTGACTGGGGAATGTCCGCTGAGGAGTCCATAGACTGGATGCGCTCTGAGATGATGGCTGTTTTCCCTCTCGGGACATTTAAGGATAAATATGGCGAGTCATAGGGGGTATGATTTGGAACATAAGATAATGGTAGCAGGATTCGGAGGGCAGGGCATTCTGTTCCTCGGCAAACTGCTTGCGTACAGCGGTATGCTTGAGGGCAGGGAAGTTACATGGTTCCCTTCTTACGGCGCTGAGGTGCGCGGCGGCACTGCAAACTGCACCGTAATCATCTCTGACGAGATGATAGGCTCTCCGGTTGTCAGGAATCCTGAAATCCTTATAGTAATGAACGAGGCATCTCTTGATAAATTTCAGCCGAGGCTGAAGAACGGCGGGATTTTAATATTTGATTCATCTCTTATAAAAAAACCTGAACTGCGCTCTGATGTGCGCGTTGTTGACGTCCCTGCAAGTGAAATAGCTGCCTCAATCGGAGGGACGAAATGCGCCAATATGGTAATGCTCAGCGCCCTGCTTGCGGAGACAGGGATAATAAAAGAAGCATCAGCAGTCAATGCGCTTGAAGAGCTTACCCCTCAGAAAAGAAAAAAGGCTCTTGGCGTGAACAAAGAGGCGATAGTAAAGGGCAGGCGATATATTGAAGATAAGAAAAGCAAAAATATCTGACATCAGAGAGGTTCAGCGGCTTATCAATGAATTTGCAAAAAAAGAGGAAATGCTGCCGCGTTCTTTAAATGACCTCTATGAGAGCATCCGCGACCTTTTTGTGTGCGAAGACAGAGGCAGGATAAAAGGAGTATGCGCGCTTCACATATTATGGGATGATCTTGCGGAGATAAGGTCATTGGCAGTTGCAGAAGGATCAAGGGGCAAGGGGATAGGAAACAGGCTTTTGAAAATATGTCTCAGGGAGGCAAAAGGACTCGGCATAAAAAGGGTGTTTGCTCTCACTTATCAGCCTGAGTTTTTCCTGAAGAACGGCTTTAAGGGTATTGATAAGTCAAAACTCCCGCAGAAGATATGGGGAGACTGCCTCAGATGTCCCCGTTTTCCTGAGTGCGATGAAGACGCGGTGATAATTGAGCTTTAAAGCAGTCTTATATCAGGGGACTGTCCCAGAATTACGGGCGAAGCCGTAGATTCGGGACTGTCCCCGTATCCAAATCATTTGACATACATTGCCCTCATGTTGTAGTCTATTGTATTACGTTGTAGTTCAATTGTTAAAGCAGGGAGGGGAAGTTTATGCCAACGGTTCAAAGAAGCATAAGAATTCAGGAAAAAACATTTAGAGAGATTGAGCAGATGGTCAGAGAGTCAGGTAAGGAGTTTTCTGCCGTAACGAATGAACTGCTTGAGGAAGCAGTGAGGATGCAGCGCTGCTCCGGCATTGTCTTCAGCGAAGGAACTGCCGGGCGCAGGGCGCGGATCGCAGGTAGCGGCATTGAGGTTTGGGAGGTTATTGCTGTTTACAAAAGTGTGAGCAAGGATTTTAACCGTTTGCAAAAGACTTATCACTGGCTCACCGAGCAGCAGTTAAGGTCTGCTGTCGGCTATTACAGAGCGTATCCTGAAGAGGTTGACCGCCTTATAAAACAAAATGAAGAATTGACAAGAGAGGACGTTCATAAAAGATACCCCTTTCTTGTCAGGGGCAGTCGTTGAAATATTATCTTGATGAAGACCTCAGTCCAAAGATTGCGGAAATCCTGAGAAAACATCATATAGATGCAATCAGCGCCCACGAGGGTGGTATGCAGCAGGCTGCTGACAGAGAGCAGCTTGAACGGGCAGTATCTGAAGGCAGATGTTTTGTAACCCGCAACAGAAATGATTTTATCCGCCTCACTGTTCAGTTTTTCAATGAGCATCGTCCTCATGCGGGAGTCCTTATCGTTCCGCATACTTTCCCCGGCGATAAATTCTCTCTCATAGCCCGCGCTATTGCTAAACACCATTCAAAACATCATACAGGCAGAGTAGAGGCATACGCCATAGATTTTCTTGAGCCTTAGTTGTTATCCCGCTTTGCCATCTCCGGCTTTTGAATAGGGCTTTTTCAAAGATATAGTCAACTCTATTTATTGTGCTGACAGTATAACCCTTACAATATCTCCTACCTTAATATCAAATACTGAAGAAGCATTGCCCTTGTAAGTGAAAAGTTCAAGATATTCTGTGCTGTTTACCAAGGCATAAAGGCCTTTGTCCGGAACCTGTGAATAGTGGCTTCTAAGCTCTGTATGCTTTTCCTTTACAATAATCTTTAATTTCCCCTCGGGATTGACGCCGTAGAGCATGTTCAAATCCAACGCTGTTATGTTGGTTATAGCATTGCCAAAACGGTCTATGTATATGACTTCTCCTTCTACAGCCTTTTCTTCAGGTCTTGATGCAGACGGAAATTTGAGGGTTACATAATCGGTAATTGCTTCTCCGAAGTTTGCCGACTCTATGCCTTTTGTGAGCCATGCAGCAGACGGGGAAAATATATCCCTGCCGTGAAATGTCGGGCCTTTGTAGGGCATGAAATAATGCTCTGATGTCAGATGAACCACCTTAAGAGTTTGATTTTTTGAGTTGTATATCAGAGAGAACACGCCATTATCAGGACCTATGAAATAAGCATGGTCTGTTATGACAAGTATCGGCCGCCTGCTTGAACCGACGCCGGGGTCAACAACCACGACATGAACTGTTTTCGGCGGGAAGAAACTGTGGCTCATGCCGATTGTAAGCGCAGCCTCTTTTATATTGTGTGGGCTTATGCCGTGTGTAATATCTATTATCTTTGCCAGAGGGTTGATTGATAATATTACGCCTTTCATCATTCCTACAAACGGGTCTTTATAACCGAAGTCGGATGTAAGGGTTATGACTGGATTATTCTGCACCTGATGCCTCCATCTATATCTTTATTCCGCCTGTAAGTTCTTTTAAATCAGTTATGCCGTTCTCTGCCATAAATGATTCTATGCCTTTAATTATATCAATGGTTGCGGACGGATTTATAAAATTTGCGGTTCCAACTGCGACTGCTGTTGCGCCTGCAAGCATGAATTCGATGGCATCAGAGGAGTTCATTATTCCGCCCATGCCGATAACAGGTATTTTAACTGCCCTGAATGTCTCATAGACCATTCTAACGGCAATTGGTTTTATCGCGGGGCCTGACAGCCCGCCTGTTATATTTGCTATTCTCGGTCTTCTTGTTTTTATGTCTATCGCCATCCCCGGTATGGTATTTATAAGAGATACTGCATCGCTTCCGCATTCTTCCGCTATTTTTGCAAATTCCTGAATGTATGAGACATTTGGAGAGAGTTTGGTTATAAGGACAGCGTTCCTGACGCTTGCCCTTACCTTAGAGAGTAATTTCTGAAGCATTTTTTTGTCTGTACCGAAGAATATTCCGCCTTTTTTGATATTGGGACAGGAGACATTCAGTTCAATCCCGTCTACCCCTGAGTCATCAAGGATGCGGGAGAGCTTCACGTATTCCTGAAGAGTAGTGCCGAAGATGTTTACTATCAGTTTTGTGTCAAATTTCCTTATGTACGGCAGTTTTGTTTTCAGAAATTCTTTAACTCCCACATTCTGGAGCCCTATAGCATTAAGCATTCCGCATGGAGTTTCATATATTCTCGGAGATGGATTTCCTTCCATTGGTTTGAGAGAGCTCCCTTTTACAACAATTGCGCCGAGCTTGTTGAGGTCAACAAATTCAGAGTATTCCTCACCATAGCCGAATGTCCCTGATGCGGTCATAACAGGATTTTTGAGTTTCAATTTGCCTATGTTTACAGTTAAATCCATATTAAATCTTAGCGTCAGCGTCAGTTTTCAGTGTCTGTGTTTCTTTACTGACACTGACACTATTCACTGTCACTGTTTTACTGCCACTGACACTTCTGTAAGCTACCATATAATCTCCTCAATCGGAAATACGGGGCCTTCTTTGCATACCCTTTTATAGCCTTTTTTTGTTTTTACAGTACACCCCAGACATGCTCCGACACCGCATGCCATATTTTCTTCCATAGAGATATAGCCTTTGATTCCCTTTTCTGCGGCAAATTTAGAGACAGCCTCAAGCATTGGTGATGGGCCGCAGGCATACAACAAGTTGAGAGTTGAGAGTTGAGAGTTGAGAGTTAAAAAGCGATTAAGAACATCTACGACTGTGCCTTTTTCTCCTTCAGAGCCGTCATCAGCGCTGATTATCAATTCCTTTTTGACAAGCCCTTTTAATTCGTTAAGCATTAGCAGTTCATTTTTCGTCCTTGCGCCGTAGAAAAGATGGACATTCCCTGAAAATTTCTCTGCAAGAGGGAATAGCGACGCAATTCCTATACCTCCTGCAATGAGAACGGGAGTAAGGTTTTTGCCCGGCATCGGGTATCCATTGCCTAACGGCCCGAGCAAGCTTACAGTGTCTCCCTTTTTCATCTCTTTCATTCTTTCAGTGCCTTTGCCTTTGATTCTGTAGAGAAACTGCAGTTCTCTGCCTTCGGCGGACGATACTTCTCTGAAGATACTGAAGGGACGCTTAAGGAAGGGGTCATATGAAAAATCAGTTCCGATCATATAAAACTGACCCGGAAGTGGACGCTGCTGAATATTATCAGGGCTCAGGACAAGAAGATTGTGGTCTTTGTTTACAGGAGTGTTTTCTCTTATTTTTGCTCTTATGTATTTACTCAAAGGTTATCTCTAATATCTCGTATTCCATTGTTCTTGCAGGTGCCTTAATCATTGCTGCATCGCCCACCTCTTTACCTATCAATGCCCTGCCTACAGGCGAGCTTATGGAAATTTTCCCGCTCTTAACATCTGCCTCGTCAGGGCCTACAAGCTTAAAAATATATTCTTCATCTGCTGCTGTGTCCAGCACCTTTACTTTGGCGCCAAAAGCTGCTTTTGATTGATTAATCTTTGAAGTATCAATTATTTCAGCAAGGGCTAATTTTGCCTTAAGTTCCTGTATTCTTCCTTCCATGAAGGACTGTTTTTCTTTTGCAGCGTGGTATTCTGCATTTTCCGAAAGATCTCCGTGTGCGCGTGCCTCTGCTATTGCCTGAATATTTTTAGGCCTTTCTACTTTCAGGAGTCTATCAAGTTCTTCCTGAAGTTTCTGATGGCCTTCGCGTGTCATAGGGACTCTCTGCGTAATCATCAATCTCCTTTGTTTATTTAATTTAACACTTTTTACTTTGTTTTTTCAAAAGCAGTGATGGTAAAATCGGATGACGGATAAAGGTTTAAATCTTGCATGGAGGTAACTTTTGAATAAACGCATAGGCCTGATATCAGCAACAGAAAAAGAGAGCAGGGCTATCTTAAAAACTCTCAGAAGGATTAAAGGTAAAAGTTTAGCGCTGCCTGTTTATCAGGGGAAGATTGGGAAGACAAATATCATTCATATTATATCGGGTATCGGCAAGACCAATGCCGCACATGCAGCAACCCTTATCATCGAAAAATTTTCTCCAACCGCTGTAATAAACTTTGGGGTTGGCGGTGCGTATCCTTCGGCGAATCTTAGGGTAGGTGATATAGCAATTGCGGACAGAGAGATATACGGTGATGAGGGTCTCTGGCTGAAAGACGGTTTTCATAAAGCTGATGAAATAGGTATCCCTTTATTAAAAAAAGGCAGGAATAAATATTTTAATGAATTTCCGCTTGATAAAAGTCTTGTCAAAAAAGCGATGAAAGTAATCCCTCCTACCCTCCCTTTAGTAAAGGGAGGGAGAGGGGCTTATAGGATAAAAAGCGGCGCATTCGTTACCGTATCTACTGTTACCGGCACGGACAAAAGGGCAAGAGAGATTGAAAATAGATTCAATGCAATCTGCGAGAACATGGAGGGCGCTGCTGTTGCGCATGTCTGTGCGATGTACGGCATTCCGATGCTTGAAATAAGAGGAATAAGCAATATTGTCGAGGACAGGGACAAAAGCAAATGGGACATAAGAACAGCAGCAGAAAATTGCCAGAAAGCAGTGTTTGTTCTCCTTAAAGAAGGCAGAATATAGTATTTTCGCTTTAAAATCTTCTTTGCCATAATTTAAATCAACCCAGAAATTTTAAATATTAGCAAGATGTTTTTATTATAGAAATGCGCCGCTGTGCTATAATTTTGAAGAATAGACAATGAATACCATCTATTTTGACAATAACGCTACGACAAGCATTGCGCCTGAAGTTCTTGAGGAGATGCTCCCTTATCTGAAAGAAATGTACGGCAATCCCTCAAGCACGCATACATTCGGAGGACAGCTGCACAGGAAAGTTAAAGAAGCCAGAGCAAAAGTTGCCGGACTCATAGGCGCTGAGCCTGAAGAGATAATATTCACGAGCTGCGGGACTGAGAGCGACAACACTGCAATAATGAGCGCTGTTGAGTCTTTGCCGGATAAAAAACATATTATCACATCAAGAGTAGAACATCCTGCGGTGTTAAATTTCTGCAAGCATCTTGCGCGTAAAGGCTACAGAATTACCTTCGTCCCTGTAGATAAGCGAGGACAACTCAATATGGATGAATTCAGGAAGGCTCTTGATGACGGCACTCTTATTGTTTCTCTGATGTATGCAAATAATGAGACAGGGGTGATTTTCCCTTTGATGGAAATAGGAGAGATGCTAAAGGAGAGGGGCATCTTATTTCATACTGATGCTGTTCAGGCAGTAGGGAAGATTCCGATAGATTTAAAAAAATTCCGGGTTGACATGCTTTCTTTATCAGGGCATAAATTACATGCGCCGAAGGGTGTCGGTGCTCTGTAT
>Ga0214473_10011562_pt1 | contig 10369 bp, 8 predicted proteins | sample RVTome_7_FD_203509 | JGI IMG/M metagenome (GOLD analysis project Ga0214473, IMG submission 203509) | Soil microbial communities from uranium-contaminated site in the Upper Colorado River Basin, Wyoming, United States - RVT98D197 | ecosystem: Environmental > Terrestrial > Soil > Contaminated >... | reverse complement strand
GGGGTAGGTCCGGCAGGCGGCTGCGGAGCCGCTGGGCGAGGCGGTCCAGCGCGTCGTCTTCGAGGGGGGTGACGTAGGGTTCGGCGGTGCGGCGTGCGACGGTGTAGAGCTGGACGAGCTTGATCTGGCAGCCGTCGGTCAGCAGGTCGGCGAGGCGGCCCAAGTACGCGTCGAACTCGGCGTCGGGCACCGGCTCGCCATGGACCTTCATGAATAGCGACTGGATGACGATCGGCCGCGTGCGTCCGAGGTCGCGGATGTTGCGCAGGATGCGGTCGAAGGAAACCTTGGTGCGGTTGATCAGATGGAAGTACGATTCGGTGCCGGCGTCGAGCTTGGCCCAGATCTCGTCGTGGTGTGGGTCGAGTGAGTCGATGGCGGCGCGCACCTTGGGCCGATCGAAGAGCACGGCGTTGGTGATGAGGATGGTCTTGACGTCCGTGAGGTTGTGGCGGCCCTTGAGCTCGCCGGCGATCCGAACGGCGCGGTTGAAGTGTGGATAGGCGGTGGGCTCGCCGTTGCCGGAGAAGGCGATGTCATTGACGCGGCGGTGTGACGCGGGCAGGCCGGTGAATCGCGGGTCCTGCCAGATTCGCCCGTCGGCGGCTTGCTGGAGCATCTGGTCGAGTTCGTCGCGCAGTTGGTCGAGATCGACGTCGCGTCGTTTCGGGGCGATGGTGCGATCGACGAGGCAATAGATGCAGTCGAAGTTGCACGCGTCGTCGGGGTTGAGGTTGACGCCGATCGATAGGCCGGCAGCGCGCCGGCTGAGGACGGGGTAGACGTAGTCGAAGTCCCGCCAGTGGCGGGAGTGGTCGCGCGTCGCGCGGTTGACGGCGGCGGCAGGATCGGCGGATTTGCCCGTCGGGTCAGTCATGTCATCATTGTAGGGTTCGGCGAGGCGAAGTTCGCCCCAGCCTGGAGATGCGTTCATGGCAGTGCTTAGTGAATGGCTTGACGCCCATGCGATGGTCTGGCCGCTATACATTTTCTTTGCGAGGATTCTGGACGTTTCGATCGGGACGATGCGGACGATTTTCGTCGTGCGTGGTCATCGGCTGACGGCAGCTGGCCTGGGGTTTTTCGAGGTGATCATCTGGCTGACGGCGGTGTCGGGGGTGCTGCACGGGGATCTGAGCGTGATGAAAGCGGTGGCGTATGGTTTAGGCTTCGCCAGCGGCAACGTGGTGGGGATATGGCTGGAGCAGCTTCTGGCGCTGGGCCAGCAGCGTGTGGTGCTGATCTCGCGGGGGCGACATCATTCGGTGGCGTTCGGGCTGCGTCTGGCGGACTTCGCGGTGACGGAGATTCCGGCGCGGGGCAGGGAGGGCGACGTGGCGATGTCTTTCGTGATTGTACCACGTCGTCTGACGGATGACGTGATTCGGCTGGCGCGAACGATCGATCCAGAGGTGTTCGTGACGGTGGACGACGTGCGCCACAGCAGCATGTTGCAGGTGATCGGGACGCACGCACCGACGGGGTGGCGTGCGATCATGAAGAAAAAGTAGCATTTATTCGCGTGAAGGCACCCTCCGGGCCAAGGGAGTTGGATGATGAAAATCTACATTCTGGCGGACATGGAAGGGGTCAGTGGGATTCGCAAGCCCGCCCAGGTCGACATGCAGGGGGCTGAGTATCACGCCGAAGGCCGCACCCTCATGATGCAGGAGATGAACGTGGCGATCGAGGCTGCGTTCGCGGGCGGGGCCGACGAGGTGGTGGCGTGCGATACGCACGGCGGCGGCGGGCAGGTGCGCGTCGGTGAGATGAACGAGCGAGCCGTGTATGAGACCCCCAACATGCGCCGGCTGATGCCGTCGTTGGACGAGACGTTCGATGGCGCGATCCTGTTGGGTCATCACGCACGTGCGGGGACGCTTGACGCGTTCTTGGATCACACGATGAGCTCGGCGTCGTGGTTTGAGTACCGCATCAATGACCAGGTCGTCGGCGAGATCGGCATTGAGGCGGCGTGGGCCGGTCACTATGACGTGCCGGTGATCATGGTCAGCGGGGATCAGGCGACGGCGGATGAGACGAAGGATCTGCTGGGCGACGTGGAGACGGCGGTGGTGAAGTGGGGGATCGGCCGTCAGGCGGTGAGATGCCTGTCACTGCCGAAGGCCCATAGCGTGATCGCCGAGACGACGAAGCGTGCGGTGAAACGTGCGGCGAAGCAGCAGTTCCAGCCGTTCAAGCCGAAGCTTCCGGCGACGGTGCAGTTGACGCTCTACCGCTCGGACATGGCCGACGACATGGCGGTCCATGGCTGGGATCGCGTCGACGCGCGGACAGTGCGTAAGACGGTGGGTTCGATGTTGGAAATGCGGTGGTGAGGCGAGCCACGCGGCGGGCGGGGCAGTCCACGGGGGACGGCCACAAAGTGGGCTGGACCCCGTGGATGCGTTGATGATCGTATTGTCAGAGGATGGCGGATGTTGGACGGCACCTGACGCGAGTCTGAATGGTGTGCCGCGTTTTCGTTTCTTGGCGACGGGGGACTTATGTCCCGCGCGAGGCCATCGGCTTGACGAGCGTTTCTCCGCCGGTCGCGATGCGGCGGCGGCGGTCTACGGGGACGTGCTGACGGCTCTTGTCGAGAAGGACGTGTCGGCGACGAACCTGGAACTGACGCTCGGCGAGCATGGCAGTGCCATGAGAAAGGATGGGCCGATTCTTCAGGGGCCGTCGACGGCGGTTGAGGGGATCCTGGTCGGCGGCTTTGACGTTGCGACGATGGCGAACAATCACGTCTTGGACAAAGGGCCTGAGGCCTTGCTTGAGACGATCGACCTGTTGCGCGGTCGGGGTGTGACGGTCGTGGGGGCGGGGGCGAACTTGCGGGAGGCGTCGCAATTGGTGGTGATCGATCGCGCGGGGGTCCGAGTGGGGATTCTTGCCTTTGCCGAGAACGAGTTCAATGTCGCAACGGCGAACACCGCGGGCAGCGCCGCGATCGCCCCTGGGGCGAATGTCAACTTGGTGCGTGCTTCGCGCGACGCGTGTGACCTACTGATCGTGTTTGTCCACGGAGGTAACGAGTACTGTCCACTGCCCAGTCCGCGGATGGTGCGCGAGTACCGCGCGTTGGCCGAGGCGGGGGCGGATGCGGTGCTGGGTCATCACCCTCACGTGGTGCAGGGGATCGAGCTGCATCGGGGCGTGCCAATCTTCTACAGTCTGGGAAACTTTCTCTTCTGGGTGAATCACAAGGACGTGCCGCATCCGTGGTGGACGGGGCTGATCGTTCGATTGCACCTGGCGGCTCGCCGGTGCGTGCAGATTGACGTTGAGGCTGTGTCTCTGGATCCGCAGACGGCCACGGCGTCACTTCTACGTGGTGATCGGCGTCGCAGGTTTCTCGAGCGTCTGAACCGTCTGTCTCGGATCATTGCGGATTCGGATCTTCACCAGCAGATGTGGTCCTGCTTCTGCCTGGAGCGGTTTCCTTATGTGCTGGATGTGCTCAAGGGGGCGTGTGAACAGATCAATGACCGTGGCCAGCGACGATTGGCGGCGACACGGCTGGAGAACCTGTTCGCGTGCGAGGCCAACCATGAAGTGGCGGCGACCGGCCTGGACCTGATCCGACGCGGCTTCGAGGGTTTTGACCCCACTGTCCGGGACGAGCTGTACGCGCTGATGTATCCGCCGGCGGTGTGGTAGAGAAGAAGACCTTTACTGCGGCGTCTTGAGTTTACGTCGGAGGATCTTGCCGGTGGCGCTGCGGGGCAGTTGGTCGATGGGCGTGATCTGGCGGGGAACCTTGTAGCTGGCGAGGCGGTCACGACACCAGGCTCGCAAGGCCGATTCATCGAACGTCTCGCCTTCCTGCACTTCGACGAACGCAACCGGCACCTGACCGCGCATGCCGTCTTCCTTGGCGATGACGGCCGAGTCGCGCACCGACGGATGATGGTTCAGCACTTCCTCGATCTCGCGCGGGAAGACGTTCTCGCCGCCGACGATGAGCATTTCCTTCTTTCGGCCGGTGATGTAGAGGTAGCCGTCGTCGTCGACGTGGCCGATGTCGCCTGTCCGGAACGCTGTACCTCGGAACTTCCGACCGTCGAGCAAGCAGACGTCCAGATCGACGAACGCCTGCGCGGTTTCGTTGGGCAGTTTGTAGTAGCCGGCCATGACGTTGGGCCCGGCCACGACGATCTCGCCGTCCTGGTTGGGTGGTAGCGGACGATCGCTCTCATCGAGGATGATCTGTGTGACGTGCGGCAGGGGCAGTCCGACCGAGCCTGTGCGATGGCGATCGGGTGTGGACCAGTGGGTGACGGGTGAGGTTTCGGTCAGGCCGTAGCCTTCGAGGATCTCGAGGCCAAAGCGGTCGCGGACCTGGTCAAGGGTTTCGCGTGGCAGGGGCTCGCCGCCGGAGATGGCGCAGTGGATGGAAGTGAAGTCCTCAGGGGCAACGCCCTTGACCGACAGCAAAGCGCCGTACATCGAGGGAACGCCCATGGTGATGCCGGGGCGGTGTTTTCTGATGAGCTCGACGACCTTGCGCGGGACGAATCGGGCGGTATAGACGACTTGGCAGCCGGCGGCCAGCGGCAGCAGGGTCAGTGCGGTCAGTCCAAAGCTGTGGAACTGGGGTAAGACGCCGAGAAACTTATCGCGCAGTGTGATGTTGGCGTGGGTGATGCAGTCCTGGACGTTGGCTTGGAGGTTGCCGTGCGTGAGCATGACGCCTTTGGGGCGGCCGCTGGTTCCGGAGGTGTAGAGGATCACCGCCAGATTGTCGCTGGCCGGCCGGGGCGGCCAACGCAGGGGCGGAAAGCCGGTGAAATCCACGTCCTCGAGTCGCAGCAGACGAATGTGCGCCGGGATCATGTGTCGGCCGCCGAGAAACTCGATCATCGGGCCGACGGTGACAATGGTGTCGATGCCGCTGTCGGCGATGACGTAGCTCAGTTCGTCCTGGGCGAGCAGGTAGTTGAAGGGGACGGCGACGCGCTTGGCGAGCCACGCGGCGAGCAGGGCCAGGGGGAACGCGCCACTGGTCGGCAGCAGCAATCCGACGTGGCGGTCAGAGGTGACGGTTTCGATCTGATGCGCGAGGAACATCGCCCCGCCCACGAGCCGGCCGTAGGTCAACTGCTGGTGGTCGTCGACCACCGCGACCCGCTTTGGCGAGGTCAAGGCCCTTCGGACAATCGGCCAGATCAGGCTCATTGGCGGCGATTCCGGCGAAGCATGGCGGTTGATCGAAAGTCGAGGACGATGGACATTAGGCTACCGCAGCGTAGGATGGACGGCCAACGGAGCGAACCATGAGACGAGAAGGTCGGTCGATGTGGGCGTGGGCGGCGATGGGGGTGATGGTGGCCATCGCTATGGCGCCGGCAGGTTGTGAGACATCGCCTGGCGTGGCCAAGGCTTCTTTGCCGGGGGTTTACGGGGCGTATGAGCGTGGCGACTATGAGACGGCGTACGCTGCGGCGAGTGAGCTGGCGAAGTCGAAGGAGCGTGAGCGTGCGGCCGAAGCGTCGTACATGGCGGGGCTGTCGGCGCAGCAGCTCGGAGATCTGCCGTCGGCCGAGCGATACATGCGCGTTGCGGCGGGGAGCAACAATCGGAAGCTGGCCGGCGATGCGCTGGCACAGTTGGGACTCATCTGCGCGCAGCAGGACAAGCAGCTTGAGGCGGCCTATGCGTTTGAGAAGGCTGCGGTGGTCGCGTCGGGCGAGGACAAGGCGCGGGCGTATTTCTACGCAGGCACCGCGTGGCAGAAGGTCGGCCGGTGGTCGCAAGCGCGATCGAACTTCATGTCGGCCCGCAGTCATAGCACGGACGCGGCGTTTCGACAGCGTGTGGCCGAGCAGCTTGCGGTGACGGGCTTTACGCTGCAGATCGGATTCTATCAACAGGCATCCAATGCCCAGCAGGCGGCTGAGCGGATCGCCCAGCGTGCGACGGCGCAGCAGTTAGGTTATCCGCGCATCATACCGGTGACGGATTCGGCGGGTCGGCGTGGGCATCTGGTGCAGGTGGGGCGTTTCTCGAGCTATTCCACCGCCGCGATGGCCAAGCGCGCACTGGGCGAGTCGTCGGCGATCATTGTGCCGGTGCGGCAATGAACTGCACAGCGGCGTTTTCTGATGATGTATGAGTTCATCACCAATCCGTTGCCTGTGACGCCTCGGCCGTGCGGGGAGCAGAGTGACGACATGCTGGTCGCGAGTTGGCGTGCGGCGGGCGCGGCGTGTCCGGGTGAAGCTGGTGGCGCCGGCGCGGCCGGTGTCGTTGTGTTGGAGCGGCCGCGTGAGGCGTTCAGCGCGTGGTCGTATACGTTCGAGGCGTGGATTCGCTGGCCGCAACAGCTTGGGCCGGGCATGCTGCCGGCGACGTTGGCGCAAGCCAAAGGTGGTGAGTGGAGTTGGTGGCTCGGATTCGATCACGCGGGGTCACTGCGTTTCTCGTGGCGGTCGGGCGAGTTTGAAAAGGGTGTATACGGGGAGCTGATGCTCGATACATTGACTTCCGGGGGAGCTTCCGGGGGTTGGCGGCACGTGGCGGTGGTGTTCTTTGATAAGTGTTATACGAATGAGCCGTACAGCAAGAGTTACTCGCTGTGCGCGCTATTTTGTACTGAGCCGGGTCGGGCACTACCGCGATGTGTGGGACGACTGGAAGGATTCGAGACCCCCGCGCCGGCAAAATGGGAGCCGACGGCGCTGAGTGTGGGCAGGTCACCTACGGATGAGCGGCCGGGGCCGATCTACATCGGATCGGCCGCGTTTCACCGGTGTGTGCGGACGCCCGGCGATTTTCCGGCCCTGGGTCATCCGGCTCTGCCGGCGGGCGTGACGATGAACGGCCAGATCGAATCAGGATCACTCGGTAGCGCGTTCGCGTTGTCGGCGGACACGATCTTCTTTACGTCGCAGGCGCTGGCGCCGACGCACAACTACTGGTTCGCGTTTCGGATTCGGGGCGCCGAGGGTCGGACGCTGACGTTTCATCATGCACCGGCCAGTTCCATGGCGGTGGTGGCGTTCATTTCGGAGGATGGAGGCGAGACGTGGGTGCGGCCGAACGGGGGTTTGCATCGTCGATCCGGCGCGGGGTATCAGGGCCAGCTTACGTTCACACACACGTTCGAGAGTGATGAGGCGATCGTTGCGGCGAGTCCCATGGTCACGACGTCGATGGCGGCGAAGTGGGTGGACACGATGGCGAGTGGCCACGGCGCGCGTGTGCACGAGATCTGCGTGTCGCCGAAGGGTCATGCACTGCGTGCTGTGGAGATCGGTAACGCCGACGAGCCGCTCGTGTACATGCAAGCCGGTCAGCACTCGATGATGGAGCGAATCGGATTCTACATGATGGCCGAAGCGTTCGAGGCGGCGGCGGCCGATACGGAGTTGTTGAAGCGGTCTCGGTGGATGGTATTGCCGGTGGTGAACGTGGATTCGTATGCCGTGCTGGCTGAGGAAGCGGACACGAACATGAACCGTCTGTGGGGCGTGCGGGCGGATCATCCGATTGTCAGCCCCATTGCGCGGTTCATTGAGCGGGAAGTGAAGCGTACGGGCGCGGCGGCGCTACTGGACTTTCACGCGGGCGGCGCGTGGCGAGGTCATACGGTGCTCAGTGAGCCGCCACAACCCCCGGAAGCTTTCATCGCGCTTGAACGGTTAATGAAGGAAGAGGGACTCAATTACACGATTCGTCACGGCGTGCCGCCGGCCGAAGCGCCGGGCGCGGCGGGTGTGTTCGGGGCGTGGGGACTGACGCTGCCGGGTGTGGGCGTTTGTCTGACGGTGGAATTGTCGGCGATTGCAGTGGTGACGCCGGAGGGATCGCGGCCCGTGTCGCTCGAGAACCTTCGCGACGACGGCCGACGGTGGTACAAGGCGCTCCGGGGGCTTGTGGCGGGTCCTGGCACGTAACTGGGTCACAGACCATCACGGAGATGCAGGGGTCCAAGCGTCGGAATATCCGGGCCTTCGTTCCGGCGGACCGGGACTCAGACCCGGCTTGAGGACCTACGGGAAACGACTTGTCGCATGGACCCACGACTCGCGAGTGTGAGTCACTGTCGAAGTTGCAGATAGCTTTCGTAGCGGTGCTCGGTGATGTGTCGCGCGGCGACGGCTTGTTTGACGGCGCAGTCGGGTTCGTGGGTATGTGTGCACGGGGCAAATCGGCACTGGCCGAGGTACGGGCGCATTTCGGGGAATAGTTGCGCAAGATCGCTCTGCTCGACGTTCCACGCGCCGAACTCGCGCATGCCTGGCGTGTCGACGATCTGGCCGCCGATGTCGAGGCTGAACATCTCCAGGTGTGTCGTGGTATGCTTGCCCTTGCCGGTCGACGCACTGACCTCTTTGACGCGCAGGCCCAGGTCGGGCTGAATCGCATTGAGCAGCGTCGTCTTGCCGACGCCGGACTTACCCAACAGGACCGACGTTCGGCCGCGGAGTGTGTCGGTGAATCTATCGAGCCCTTCACGGGTAACACAACTGGTCAGGATGAGCTGGTAGCCGATGTCGGTATACGTCTTCATGTCGGCTTCGATGCGGTTTGCCTCAGCAAGGTCCATCTTGGTGATGCAGATGACAGCGGGTACGTCGGCGGCCTCGGCGGCGATGAGGTATCGGTCGAGCAGGTTCCACTTCGGCGCCGGTTGCGCGGCCGCCATGACCGCCAGAACCTGGTCGACATTGGCGACGATCACCTGTTCGAGTGGTTTAGTCCCCGGGGCACGGCGGCTGAAGTGGTTCTTGCGGGGCAGTACGTTGGTGATCATGCCGGTGCCATCATCGGAATCGGTGAACTCGACGATATCGCCGATGGCGACGGGGTCGACGGCCGCGATACCCCTCACGCCGACGACACGGTGATGAAGGGACCCCGGATCGGCTGTGGGGTAGAGAAGCTGCTTGTGCAGCTTGCTGGAGAGCGAACACGCGACGGTGCGGCCATCGACGTGCACGAAGTGCTTGCTGCCGAGCTTGCGAAATACTGTGCCGGTTTGAGTTGTCATTGGGATGACCTTGTTGGAGGTTGTCTATGTGAATTGAGCACGGTGGCGGCCTGATCCAATGCGAAGCGAGGCGAAGTCAAACGCTTGACTGCCACGATTCGGCCATTGCCATACCTGCCGGTGCGCATGTCTTCGATCGCCTGTCCAAAACTCTGGCGCGCTTGCTGCACCCAATCGTTACTCAGGAATGCTCTGAGTGCTGGCTCAAGCTCGATCAGCTTTCGATCCAGCGCCTGCCATCCAATGCGGATGTCTCGCTCGGTGATGTCGTCGGCCGCAATGATTGAGTAGCCCATGTCCGTGAGGATCGTCACGAGATCACTCAGCGTCCAGCGAGAGAATGGTCCTCCCGGGCTCTCGGCGCGCTGCCCCCGCAGCTGGAAGGTGACTGCGAAGCGCCCGCCGGGGGCGAGGACCCTATCAGACTCTCTTAGCCATGTCTCGTTGTGCTCCAGAGAGCACTGGTTCCACACCACGGTGAAACGTTCGTCCTCGAACGGCAATACCGCGGCGTCCGCCACGCGAAAGTCGACCACGTGCGCCAGCCCTGCGACGTCAACCAGACGTGTGGCAGCCTGGATCACGTTCTTGTCTCCGTCGATGCCCGTGACCCGACACCCATAGGAGTTGGCCAGCTGAATGGCCGGCCCGCCTAGAAAGCAACACACATCGAGCACCTGATCAGCTGAGGATACACCCGCGAGCGTCGCGAGCTGCTCTGTATCCTGAGCGCCGCCCAGATGGTATTGCAGCCCTGTCACCATCCTTGTGTAGCTTGACCCGAAGTGTCCGCTCCACAGCGCGGGATAGATCATCCGTTCGAGCCGATCAAGCAAATCATCGCCCTCGGGCAGCCGCCACTGCGCCATTAAATCCTCGAGGTTCGTTCTACCATCCATCTGTCTTGCTCCATTACAGTTGTTCGCCTCATGCGCTATGCTTTCGCGCGACCATGCGGACGAAGCCCAGGTTCTGGCCGGCGTCGGCGCGGAGGGTGACCAGTTCGCCGGCATCGTCTGGGCAGTTGCCCATACCGGTGGCGACTTTGATTTCGCTCCAGCGCAGCCAGAGGTTGAATCCGCCCGGTAGTAGTTCGCAGTGTTCGACGTCCAGGCCGGGGCAGCGCGTCCAGAGATCGTTCCACCACTCGACGCTTCTCATGAAGTGCCACTCTTGGTCGAGATGATCGGGTAATGGGTGCGGCACAGGCTGCGGCGCTGCGGGTGAGACAATGCCGATCTGCTCGCCCGGCTTGAGTAGCTTCAAGAGGTGAAACTCGAGGTAGTGCACGTCCGTGCCGAAGTAGTGGTAGCTGTCGAGGCTGACGATGGCGTCGAAGAATTGGTCTGCGTAGGGTAGCGCACG
>Ga0214473_10011561_pt1 | contig 10369 bp, 6 predicted proteins | sample RVTome_7_FD_203509 | JGI IMG/M metagenome (GOLD analysis project Ga0214473, IMG submission 203509) | Soil microbial communities from uranium-contaminated site in the Upper Colorado River Basin, Wyoming, United States - RVT98D197 | ecosystem: Environmental > Terrestrial > Soil > Contaminated >... | reverse complement strand
CCGCAGGCGATGAACAGCAGGCTGCGCCGGGGCGCGGCGGGCAGCAGGCCGAAGACCCGTGCCGCCTCGAGCATGGTGGCCACCCCCGAGGCGTTGTCGGCGGCGCCGTTGTAGATGTCGTCGTCCCCCTCGGGGTTTCCCTTGCCGAGGTGATCGTAGTGCGCCGTGTAGACGACGAACTGGTCCCGCAGCCGGGGGTCGCTCCCGGGGAGCACGCCGAGCACGTTCCAGGTCAGGATCGGGCGGACGCGGGAGGCGAGGCTCGCCTTCAACCGCGCCTCGAGACGGACCGGGCGGAAATCGGCGCGCGCGGCGGCGGCCCGCAGCCGATCGAGATCCTGGCCCGAGGCCTGCAGGAACCGGCGGCCGAGACCCTCCGTAATCCAGGCGGCGATCTTGAGCGGCGCGGGGCTGCCGGCATCGAGTGCCACGAACGGCCGCTCCCGTCCCCAGGAGTTGCGCACCACGTCCCAGCCGTAGCCGGCTGACGCGTCCGTGTGGATGAGGAGGGCGCCCGCCGCGCCGGCGCGCGCCGCGGACTCGAACTTGCAGGTCCAGCGGCCGTAGTAGGTGAGTCCTCTGCCGCCGAAATACTTCGGATCGTCGGAGGGGGGATCGTTGGCGAGGAGCACCAGGACGGCGCCCCGGACATCAACGTCCTTGAAGTCGTTCCAGCCGTACTCCGGCGCCACGGTGCCATAGCCGGCGAACACCAGAGGCGCGTCGATCTCGGTGCGATCGGCCTGGGTCTCCGTGTTGGCCACGTAGTCGGCGAGCCGTTCCGGCGTGAAAGTCTCGCTGCCGCTGGTGATGATGACCCGGGATTCGGGGAGCGTCTCGACCCCGACCAGCGGCACCTCCTGGAGATAGCCGTCCCCCGCGCCGGGGTGGAGGCCCAGGAGCCGCATCCGGGTCTCCAGGTAGATCGCCGCCAGCCGGCCCCCGGGCTGCCCCGTGCCACGGCCTTCGAGCAGATCATCGGCGAGGAAGCGGAGGTCGGCGTCGATGCGGCGCGCATCGACCTGGTCGAGCGCCCGTCGGACCGCCGGCTCGGGGCCCGGCGCCGCGGCGGCCAGGAGCAACAGCAGGACGAGGCAGGACAAAATGACTGGGGCCGCCATCCGGGAACGGCTCATTCGGATCACCTCCGGGTCGTCGGGCGACGTGGGGGTCGGGGGTGGCGCGGGACCGGGGCCGCCACCGTGGGATAGATCACGCGTTCGAGGAACAACCCCGACGGCGGCGCCGTCCACTGCGCCGGGTCGTCGACGGTCTCGTTGAGGAACCGCGCCATCGCCTCCACCGGGAGGCGCCCGGTCCCAATCTCGACCAGCACCCCGACCACGCGGCGGACCATGCGCGGCAGGAAATGGTCGGCCTCGATGGTGAAGGACAGCAGGAAATCGCTTCTCCGGAAGGCGGCGGTCGAGACCCGGACCCTCGGTTCGGCGACTTCTTCGACCCGATCCGCGAACGACAGGAAATCATGACGTCCGATCAGCGCCCCGGCCGCGCCCTGCATCAACTTCTGGTCGAGCGGTTCGCGCACCCACCAGACGAACCGCTTGAAGAATGCCGTCCGGCGCAGCGCGATCTGGTAGCGATACCGGCGCGTCCGCGCATCGTGACGGGCGTGAAAACCGCTCGGGACCACATCGGTCTTGAGGACATTGATGTCGGCCGGCAGGGCGGCGTTGAGCAGGCCGGCGATCTCCGGGGCCGGACGGGTCGACTGGGAGAGGAAATTGGCCACCTGGGCTTCCGCGTGCACCCCCTGGTCGGTCCGCCCGGAACCGATCAGGCGGGGGGTCTCCCCGAGCGTTTCGCGGATCGCCCGCAGCAGCTCGCCGGCGACCGTCCGCTGCTCGCGTTGCACCTGCCACCCGGAATAGCGGGTGCCTTCGTATTCGATCAGGAGGCGGATGTTGCGGGTGGTCACGGTGCCGCCGTTCATGCGCAGGGTGTTCCCGGTTCAGCGCGGGACAATGGCCAGCACCCGCGCCGGGGCGCCCGCGCCCCGGCTGATCTTGAGCGGCGCGACGATCACCCCGAACCCGCGCGGCGGGAGGAGATCGAGGTTGTCGAGGTTCTGGACCTGGTAGCGCCCGCCGCCGAGCAGCGCCTTGGTGCCGTCGAAGGTGGTCGACAGACCCGGATCGATGCTGGCGGTGTCGATCCCGACGCCGTTGATGTCGCGGTCGCGGAGGAGCGCCTTCAGCGCCTCGACCGAGAAGCCGGGGAAGTGCATCAACCCCTTGTCGTCCCGGTTGAGGTAGCGATCGGCGTTCTCCCAGCGCTGGTGCCAGCCGGTGTTGAGGATGACGAGCGCGCGGGGCGGGATCCGGCCGTTCTGCTTCTCCCACGCTTCGAGGTCGACAAGCGTCAGCTGGTAGTCGGGATTGGCGGCGACGCGCATGCGCACGTCGATCACCACCCCCTGGCTGACCAGCCGCACCGGCGCGATCTCGTCCACCGTCTGCAGGCCCTTGCCGATATGGGCCGGAACATCGACGTGCGTGCCGGTGTGTTCGCCGCACGAGAAGGTGGTCAGCCCGGTGCCGTCGGGGAGGCGGACCGGCGGGTGCAGGGCGAAGGGCGCCGCTCCGGGGAGCAACGGCATCCTGTCGGTGAGATCGTGCGTCAGGTCCACCACCTGGGCGCGGCCGGCGGCCACGTCCTCCAGACTCACCGAGAAGAATTTGGCGGCGTGGGCCGCGGCGGGGACGACCAGCAGCAGCGCCAGCGCCGTGAACCGGAAACGCCGGAGACCCGGCGTCACCGCGTCAGGCCCCGTGTCTGCGGCATCGGCAGGACGCGTCCCGGCTCCTCGTCGGCGCGCGCGCACTGCTCGATCTGCATCCCCAGGCGGCCCGCCTTTTCGCCGGCGTCGGCGAAGGCGGTCTGGGCGTTCTTCAGGTGTTTCTGTCCGAGCCCGAACGCCTCCTGGAACCCCTGGAAGTCCCCCTGGATCTGCTGCAGGCGCCGGAGGATGTCCCGGGCGCGCTCCTCGATCTTCAGGCCCATGAGACCGAAGGCGATCGCCTGCAGGTAGGCGTGGAATGAATTCGGCGAGACGAAGGTGACATGACGACGCAAGGCGTACTCCCGCAGATCGTCGTCGGCGCCGTCCGCCGGCTCGCCGGCGATGACTTCGTAGAAGACGTTCTCGGCCGGGATGTACATGAGAGCGAGGTCGAGGGTCCCTTCCGCCGGGCGGATGTACTTGGCCGCGATGTCGTCGATGTGCCGGCGCACGTCGCGCGCGAACGCGCGCCGCGCCTTCTGGCGCTGCTCCGGCCCGACGGCATCGAGCAACGCGCGGAAGGCGGCGAGGGGGAACTTCGAATCAATCGGCACCAGCCCCCCCGGAAGGCGGACCACGGCGTCCACTTTCTCGCCGTTGCCGAAGGCGTGCTGGAGCGCGTAGTGCTCGGCCGGGAACGCCTGCTGCAGGATCGACTCGAGCGTCAGCTCGCCGAGACCGCCGCGGACTTTCGGAGCCTGGAAGATCTGCTGGAGGCCGCGGATGTCCTGGCCCAGTTCGAGGATCTTCTGGCTGCTCTCGCCGAGCTGGCCCAGACGGTGGCTGATGTCGGCGATCAGCCGGCCGGTGTCGGCGGTTGATTTCTGCAGACTCTGGGCATTCTCGGAAAGCCGGGCGCCGACCTGGGCGATCACGGTGTTGAGCGACTGCCCCACATCCTTCGGGACCTGGGCGCCGAGCCGGGCGATCTCCTCGGAGAGCCGGGTCACCTGCTGCTGCAGGGCGAGGAGGGTCGGATCGGCAACCGGCGACGGCGCACGGCGGCGCAGGAGCAGCACGGCGAGCACGACCATCCCGACCGCCAGCGCGGCCACCACGCCCAGAAGGGGTGCGTTTTCGATCGGCATCGCTCCGAGGATCGTGTGCATGCCGCGCCGTACGGACGATCGCGCGGCGCGCTGCGTCGGGGCAGTCTAGCCCCCGCCCGCCGGAGTGTCAATTCCACGCGCGCGCCCGGGTCATCCCCGCGACCGCGGCGCCACGCCCTGCGGTCGCCGGGCACGGGTCCGGCTCGCTCGCGCGAGCCTCCCCTCGCTTCGCCTCGAGCCCGCCCACCGCGCTGTGGAGCGCGCGGCGGGGCCCCGGGCCCGAGGTCTCAGACGACCCGGCAACCGCAAGGCGTGGCGCCGCGGCCCCCGGGTGTGGTTCCGGTCCCACGCGGGCGAGTTTCCGGCCCGGCGATGTGGGCAGTCGAGATGTGGCTTCTGCCTGGACCGTGTCCGGAACGCCACCTGGGGAGGCGCCGCAGCGCGGGGATGACTTCGAAAGAAAGCGGACGGCGGGTGCGTCAGCGGACGAGGAGGAAGGCGCACTTCAGGTAGCGGGACTCGGGGACCGCCAGGTGGATGGGGTGGTCGGGGGCCTGGCCGTGCATCCCGATTAGCACGGCGTCCCGGTGGGCGTCGGCTGCGGCGTCCCGCACGACCTGGAGAAACTCCTCCGGCCCGAGGTGGAACGAACAGGATGCCGTGATCAGGATCGCGCCGGGCGCCGCCAGCCGGAAGGCGCGCAGGTTGATCTCCTTGTACCCCCGCACGGCGGCGGCCACCGCGGCGGCGCTCTTGGTGAAGGCCGGCGGGTCGAGGACGATCAGGTCGTAGCGCTCACCCTGTTTCTCCAGCGCGCGCAGGGTGTCGAAGGCGTTCCCCTCCATCCATTCGCAGCGGTCGGCGCAGACGTTGGCCGCGGCATTGAGCCGGGCGGTCGCCAGGCATTCCGGAGAGACCTCGAGTCCGACCGCCCGGGTCGCCCCGCCGGCGAGCGCGTAGAGGGCGAAGGCGCCGGTGTTGCAGAACACGTCCAGGACCCGCCGTCCCCGGGCGAGGGTGCCGGTGAGACGGCGGTTGAACCGGTGATCGAGGAACAGACCGGTCTTCTGGCCCTCGCGCGGGTGCACGAGGAAGCGCAGTCCGTCGAGTTCGACCTCGATCGCTTCCGGGACCTCCCCGGCCAGCACCCCGGTGCGCGGTTCGAGGCCTTCGCGGACCCGGATCGTCAGATCACTCCGCTCGTAGATGCCGCGCGGGTGAAGGGTGTCCTCGAGGGCGGCGACGATCGCCTCGCGGCGTCGGTCCATCCCAAGGGTCGAGATCTGGATCACCAGGACCGGACCATAGCGGTCGACCATCAGGCCCGGCAGCCGGTCTCCCTCGCTGAACACCAGCCGGCAGGACTCGCCGGCCGCATAGAAGGTCCGCCGCCAGGCGACCGCCTCGGAGATGCGCCGGCGCAGAAAGGCCGCGTCGAGGGCCTCGCCGCGATCGCGGGTCAGGACCCGGACGGCCAGACTCGAGGCCGGGTTGTAGTCCCCCCGGGCCAGGAAGCGACCGCGATGATCGACGACATCGACCGCCTCCCCGGGCCCGGCCCCCGCGTCGGCGCGCGCGATCTCGCCGGTGTAGACCCAGAGATGGCCGGCACGGACCCGGCGGTCGCGGCCATGCTTGAGGACAACCCGGGGAAGATCCGGTCGGGACACCGCGCCATTCTACGGGAAATTTTCCTTTTGACTTCGCGGGGGTCCTCGGGGAGAATCGGCTCCCATGTCGGCGCCGATCGTCCTGGTGCTGGTTCTCCTCGTCCTCGCCATCACGAATTTCGCCTTCGAATGGCTGGCGATCGAGATCTTTTCCCTGCTGCTGATCGTCGTCCTGGTCGCCGCGGAGATCCTGACCCCGCAGCAGGCGTTCCTGGGGTTCGCCAATTCGGCGGTGCTGATGATCGCCGGGGTGATGATCTTGACCGGCGGCATCATCCACAACGGCGCCGCCGACATCATCGCGCGGCGCATCCGGCAGTATGCCGGGACCAGCGAGCGCAAGACCGCGGCCCTGCTGCTGGGAGTGGTCAACGCCATCTCCTCGGTCATCAACAATGTCGCGGCGACCGCCATGTTCATCCCGGTGGCCGAGGCGATGGCCCGGCAATTCCGGGTCCATCGCGGACGCTACCTGCTGCCGATCGCCTTCGCCTCGATGACCGGCGGGATGTGCACGCTGATCGGCACTTCCACCAACGTGGCGGCCTCCGGGGCGATCGAGCAGCACGGTCTCGCCCCCCTCGGCATGTTCGAGCTGGCGCCGGTCGGCGTCCTGGTGGCGCTGACCGGGATGCTCTACCTGCTCTGGGCCGCGCCGCGGATCCTGCACCTGCCCCCCGAGGCCGAGACGGTCGAGGCCTACGGGATCAAGGGCTTCCTCTACGAGGTCATCGTCCGGGAAGGGGCGCCGGTGGTGGGGAAGACCATCGCGCAGGCCGACCTCGGACAGAAGCTCGGTCTCCTGGTCCTGGCGATCGTGCGCGGCGATCAACGCATCGTGTCGCCGTCGGGGATCGAGGAGATCCGGCCCGGGGACCTGCTGCTGGTCGAAGGCGAGGCGGCGACCATTCCGGCGGTCCTGGGGACGAAGGGACTGGAGGTCAAGTCGTTGCCGGCGGTGACGCGGACCGATCTCGAGTCCGACCGCGTCAAGATGGTCGAGGCGACCATCTCCTACAACTCGCCGTTCATCGGCAACAGCCTCAAGCAGCTCAACTTCAGGCACCGGTTCGACCTGAGCGTCCTGGCGATCCACCGGCGCGGCGAGGTGGTGGTCGAGAAGGTGGGGAAAATCCGGCTGCACGCCGGCGACGTGCTGCTGATCTACGGTCGCGAGGAGATGTTCGGCCGGCTCGACAACGAGCCGACGATGCTGTTGATGGAAAGCGTGGTCCTCCCGAAGTACAACTCGCGCAAGGCGCTGTACGCCACCGTGATCTTCGCGGCGGCCATCGTCGCATCGGCGCTCAACTGGCTGGATTCGCCGACCGCATTTCTGGCCGGCGGCGCCCTGGTGATGGCGTTCAAGTGCCTGTCGGCCGACGAGGCCGGCTCCTACCTGAACCTGCGCTTCCTGGTGATGCTGGCGGGGATGGTGTCGCTGGGAATGGCGATGGAGAAGTCGGGGGCGGCCGGTTACCTGGCGACCGGCCTGATCGGTCTCCTGCCGTGGGACCACCCTCTGGTTCTGATCGGGGCGTTCTTCGTGCTGACGGTGGCGCTGACGCAACCGCTCAGCAATGCCGCCGCGGCGCTCCTGGTCCTGCCGATCGGCATCCATGCCGCGCACGACCTGGCCCTCGACCCCCGGCCATTCGCCATCGCCATCACCCTGGCCGCCTCCTGCTCGTTCATCACGCCGTTCGAGCCGGCCTGTCTGCTGGTGTATAGCACGGGGCGCTACCGGTTCCGGGATTTCATGAAGGTCGGGGTGCCGCTGACCCTGATGGCGTTCGCCATCAGCCTGATCCTGATCCCGATCCTCTGGCCGTTCACTCCGGCACCCTGACCGGGGCGGACCGGGCCAGGCTCCTAAATCATCGGCAGCTTGACGCCGCGCGCCCGGGCGCAGGCGATCGCCTCCGGATAGCCGGCATCGGCATGCCGGGCCACCCCGAGGCCCGGGTCGGTCGTCAGGACCCGCTCCAGGCGCGTCGCCGCGTCGGGCGTGCCGTCGGCCACCACCACCATCCCTGCGTGCAGGGAATAGCCGATGCCGACCCCGCCGCCGTGGTGGACCGACACCCAGGTCGCCCCGGCGGCGGTGTTCAACAGGGCATTGAGCACCGGCCAGTCGGCGATGGCGTCCGAACCGTCGCGCATCCCTTCGGTCTCGCGGTTGGGGGAGGCGACCGATCCGGTGTCGAGGTGGTCGCGCCCGATGACGATTGGGGCGCGGATTTCGCCGCGCGCCACCAGTTCATTGATGCGCAGCCCGAACCGGGCCCGGTCGCCGTACCCGAGCCAGCAGATGCGCGCCGGCAGACCCTGGAAGGCGACCCGCTCGCGCGCCAGGCGGATCCAGCGCGCCAGCGAGCGGTCCTCGGGAAACAGCGCCATCGCCTCCGCGTCGGTCCGGTGGATGTCGGCCGGGTCCCCCGACAGGGCGGCCCAGCGGAACGGCCCCTTGCCTTCGCAGAACAGCGGGCGGATGTACTCGGGGACGAACCCCGGGATGGTGAAGGCCTCGGCGACCCCGGCTTCCTTCGCCTCCTGGCGGATGTTGTTGCCGTAGTCGAAGACCACGGCGCCGCGGCGCTGCAGTTCGAGCATGGCGCGGACGTGGACGGCCACCGACCGGCGCGCCAGGGCGATGCAGCGCTCCGGATCGCTCCGGCGCAGCGCCAGCGCCTCGTCGTAAGGGAGACCGTGCGGGACATAGCCGTGCAGCATGTCGTGGGCGCTGGTCTGGTCGGTGACCAGGTCCGGGAGGATGCCGCGCTCGACGCAGCGCGGCAGGACATCAGCGGCGTTGGCATGCAGGGCGATCGACAGCGCTTCCCGGCGGGCGGCCGCCTCCCGCGCCCAGGCGAAGGCCTCGTCGAATGACGCGGTCTGCCGATCGACGTAGCGCGTGTCGAGACGACGCCGGATGCGCGCCGCGTCCACCTCCACGGCGACCACCACGGCGCCGTTCATCGTCCCGGCGAGCGGCTGGGCGCCGCCCATGCCGCCGAGACCGGCGGTCAGGATCAGCCGGCCGGCGAGATCGCCGCCGAAATGCCGGCGCGCCGCGGCCGCGAAGGTCTCGAAGGTCCCCTGCACGATCCCCTGGCTGCCGATGTAGATCCACGACCCGGCGGTCATCTGCCCGAACATCGTCAGCCCCCGCCGGTCGAGATCGCGGAACACGTCCCAGCGCGCCCACGCGGGGACCAGAAGCGCGTTGGCAATCAGGACGCGGGGGGCACCGGGATGGGTGCGGAACACCCCGACCGGTTTGCCCGACTGGACGATGAGCGTCTCGTCGTTTCCCAGTTCGCGGAGGGAACGGACCAGGGCGTCAAAGCACTCCCAGTTGCGCGCCGCCTTGCCGGTGCCGCCGTAGACGATCAACTCGTCCGGCTTTTCGGCGACCTCGGGATCGAGATTGTTCATCAGCATCCGCAGCGCCGCCTCCTGTGCCCAGCCGCGGCACGACAGGGCGGTGCCGCGCGGCGCGCGGACGAGGCGCGCGCCGGCCGGCGTGTTGGTGTCGGGTTTCATCGCAGGACTCCGGTCTCCGCCTGGACGGCGGAACGCAGCGCCCCCGTGCGGATCAGGTCCTCCATGGCGGCGAGATCGGGGGCGAGAAACCGGTCCTGTTCCATGAACGGCACGCGGCTGCGGACCGCCCGGCGGGCCGCTTCGACGCCACGGCCGGCCAGAAGCGGAGCCAGGAAATCGAGCCCCTGACAGGCGGCCAGCAGCTCGATCGCGATCACCTGGCGCACATGACCGACGACGCGCCGCGCCTTGCGGGCGGCGATCGGGCCCATCGAGACGTGGTCTTCCTGGCCAGCCTCGGTCGGGATCGAGTCGACGCTCGCCGGGTGGCAGAGCCCCTTGTTCTCCGAGACCAGCGCCGCCGCGGTCACCTGCGCCATCATCAGCCCGGAATTGACACCCGGGTTGCGGGTCAGGAAGGCGGGAAGACCGCTGAAGGCCGGGTTCATCAGTCGGTCGATCCGGCGCTCGGAGATCGCCGCCAGGTCGGCGATGGCGATCGCCAGCGCATCGAGCGCCAGGGCCGGGGTCTGCCCGTGAAAGTTGCCCCCCGACAGGAGGTCGCCGGTTTCGGGAAAGACGATCGGGTTGTCGGTGACCGCGTCGATCTCGGTCTCCAGGATGCCGCGCGCGAACCGGATCCCCTCGCGCGCCGCGCCATGCACCTGCGGCAGGCAGCGGAGCGAATAGGCATCCTGGACCCGGCCGCAGTCGGCGTGCGATCGGGCGATGGCGCTGTCGGCGAGGATCGACCGGAGATTGGCGGCGCTGGCGACCTGCCCGGCGTGGGGGCGGAGACGGTGGATCCGATCCTCGAAGGCGTGATGACTTCCTTTCAGGGCCTCCAGCGAGCACCCCCCGGCGATGTCCGCCGCCACCGCCACTTCCTCAGCCTCCAGGAGCGCGAGAACGCCGATGGCGGTGATCATCTGCGTACCATTGATCAGGGCAATGCCTTCCTTGGGTGCCAGCAGCAGCGGGGCGATCCCTTTTTGAGTCAGCGCTTTGCGTGCCGCGACCCGGACCCCGTCGATCACGACGTCGGCTTCGCCGATCAGGGCCAGGACGAGGTGGGACAGGGGGGCCAGATCGCCGCTCGCGCCGACCGACCCCTGCTCGGGGATGATCGGCAGAACCCCGGAATTCAGGAGGTCGAGCAGGGTGTCGATCACCAAGGGGCGCACTCCGGAATGACCCCGGGCCAGGACATGGGCCCGAAGCAACATGAGCGCCCGGGTGGCGTCGGCCGCCAGTGTGGGGCCGACCCCGGCCGCATGGCTGCGGATCAGGTTGACCTGCAG
>Ga0214473_10011560_pt1 | contig 10369 bp, 9 predicted proteins | sample RVTome_7_FD_203509 | JGI IMG/M metagenome (GOLD analysis project Ga0214473, IMG submission 203509) | Soil microbial communities from uranium-contaminated site in the Upper Colorado River Basin, Wyoming, United States - RVT98D197 | ecosystem: Environmental > Terrestrial > Soil > Contaminated >... | reverse complement strand
TACTACTACGTTAAGTATTATGAGTCGTCAAAGATGACGTTATCGCAGATCGGACATACGCCTCTGTATAGCATCAAGCATTTCTGGATCAACCGGCGGACAGCTGGCAGGGTCAATCCAGAAGTTTTTTTTATTGCCCATCCTTTCCAGCATCAGGAAGGCATAGGCCATCGTGACCAACGTGACATGATGATGCCACCCCTGCCAGGAACGGCCTTCAAAGTGATCCAACCCCACTTCCCCCTTCATCTCCTCATAATCCTGTTCAACACGAAAGCGTCCTTTCGCCTTTCGGACCAACCCCCGAAAAGATGTCCGTTGAGGAGGCAGACTGGAGAGCCAGTACTTCCAGGGTGCTTTGTCCCCCTCCGGCCATTCAATCAGCAGTTCTTCAAATGGCACCTCCATCGTCCTGCCTTGCACCAGCCCATTGGCCATCCAGACGATCACACGGGCAAAACGAGACGTGAGAGGCCCTTTGGTTCCTTCTCTCCAAGTGATTTCTTTCCAACTCTGAGGAGGCAAGTCTTTGGCAATCTGGCAAAGACTTCGACCCGGGGGGAGTTCTTCCGCGTAAAAACGTTTTCGAGGAATTTTCCCCCCTCGTTTCATCGGAGGCCCAGAGGGATGAGGATCTTCCGTCCAAGCCATCAGGTCCCCGCTCACTTGAACAGCGTAATTCAACTTCCGATTTCTCAACCCCTGACGAAATTCATACGCATCCCCATAAGCCGAATCGGCCAATACCAAGCGATCTTCCAATCCCCACCTTTTGACTTCGTCAATCACATCCAACGCCAACTCGGTCTTCGTCTTGAAGAGGATCTCCTCTGGGATCCCCGCTTCTTTCCTTCGGACCGGATCCTCAATCCATTGCTTCGGAAGATACAACGCCCAGTCCAAGGGCGTACTCGATTCCTCCGTCCCCAGATCCAGTGTCACCGCCACCTGACAGTTGGCCGTCTTTCCCAAAGCCCCGCAGTATTGATGGGCCACTCCCACCGAGTGCTTCCCCTGTTTGGGGAAAGACACCTCATCAATGAGCCAATAAGCTTCCGGAACAAATTCTCGCTCCACCTTTCTCGCGAGAGAGGCTCGGACTCCCTCAAAAGGCCAGGGACTCTGATTCACAAACTGCTGCAGAGCCTGGACATCTCCATCCGGAAGACGATCGGCCATGGGTTCGATGGATTTACGCTCTCCATCCATCAGGAGACCTCGAACGTATTCCTCGGCATGATCTCTCCGCTCTGTGCGACCCATGGGCAGAACGACATCAGCCAAGAAGGCCTCCAGCTTCAACCGGAATCGCTCTATCTCTCGGGGTTTCATACCCCAGAGCATATATCAAAGGATCATCGAATGTCAAGATATACTTAACGTAGTAGTATTAGAGGTTTCCCATTATTCCATTATTCCAGCATGTTTGTTAGGCTACTTCTGCCTCTTTCTCATAGAGCAGGATCGGGCTTTCTTGGTTGGCGACAACCTCCTCACCGATGATGCATTCGCGAATATTGGTTTGGGAGGGAATCTCATACATGACATCCAACATGGTGTTCTCCATGATGGCCCGAAGGCCCCTGGCTCCCGATTTTCTCTTGATGGCTTCCTTGGCAATGGCCATCAATGCGCCTTCGGTAAACCGGAGCTTAACGTTCTCAAATTCGAAAAGCTTCTGGTACTGCTTTACCAAGGCATTCTTCGGTTTTTTCAAAATATCGATGAGCGCGTTGATGCTGAGTTCCTCCAGGGTGGCGATGACCGGGAGTCTCCCAATGAATTCGGGAATCAACCCGAACTTCAAAAGGTCCTCCGGCTGAACTTCCCTTAATAGCTCTCCCACGTCCCGTTCGGTCGAGATTTTGATATCGGCGCCGAATCCAATCGTCTTTCCGCCGATCCGCTGCTCGACAATCTTCTCTAGCCCCACGAAGGCTCCGCCGCAGATAAAAAGGATGTTCGTCGTATCGATCTGAATGAATTCCTGCTGAGGATGTTTTCGGCCTCCCTTCGGTGGAACGCTTGCAATGGTTCCTTCGATGATCTTGAGCAGGGCTTGCTGAACCCCCTCTCCCGAAACGTCCCGGGTGATGGAAGGACTGTCGGACTTTCTTGAGATTTTGTCGATCTCATCGATATAGACGATGCCTTTTTGAGTCCTTTCGATATCATAATCCGCCGCTTGAAGAAGGCTCAGGATGATATTCTCCACGTCCTCTCCCACATACCCTGCTTCCGTCAGGCAGGTGGCATCCGCGATGGTGAACGGTACGTCGAGGATTCGAGCCAAAGTCTGGGCCAGGAGCGTCTTCCCCGACCCCGTGGGACCAATGAGGATGATATTCGATTTCTGAAGTTCCACCTCCCCTGAGACGACTCGCGAATCAATTCGCTTGTAATGATTGTGAACGGCCACGGACAGGATTCTCTTCGCATGTTCCTGCCCGATCACGTACTCATCCAGCTTCGCCTTGATCTCCATGGGTTTGGGGACGGTCATTCTTCCGGGAACAAATCTCTCCTCTGTCTCCTCAGCGATGATCTCGTTACAGAGCTCGATGCATTCATCGCAGATATAGACTGTGGGGCCGGCAATGAGTTTCCTCACTTCATCCTGGCTCTTCCCACAGAAAGAACAATGCAAAACGGTTCCGTAATTTCCTCCGTTCGTCTTCATCTCCATCTCCTTTCTGAAAAAAAATCTCCTCACGATCCCTGGGATTTGACGGGACGCTGAACCACCACCTCATCCACAATGCCGTATTCCCTTCCCTGAAGGCCGGTCATGTAAAAGTCCCGCTCGGTGTCGGCGTGGATTTTCTCTAAGGGCTGGTGGGTGTGTTTGACGAGAATCCGGTTGATCTCTTCCCGGACTCGCAGGATTTCCCTCGCCTGGATGTCGACATCCGTGGCCTGTCCCTGAAATCCTCCCATCGGCTGGTGGATAAGAATCCTTGAATGGGGAAGGGCATACCGCTTCCCCCGTTCTCCCGCGGCCAGGAGCAGGGCCGCGATGCTGGCCCCCTGTCCCATACACAAGGTGGAGACCTTTGGCCGAATGTACTGCATGGTATCATAGATGGCAAGACCAGAGGTTACAATCCCTCCAGGGGAATTGATATAAAGATGGATGTCCTTGTCCGGGTCCTCCGATTCCAGAAAGAGCATCTGGGCAATGACCAGATTGGAAACATCGTCATCGATTGCCGTCCCAAGAAAGATGATCCGCTCCTTCAGGAGGCGGGAGTAGATATCATAAGCCCGTTCTCCTCTTCCATCCCTTTCAATCACGATCGGTATCAATGCCATAGTTACTCCTGAACTCGTGTTGTAGCTTCTGGGTTAGCAAGCCCGCACGGAACGATGAACGATGGACGATGCACAATGAACAATGAACAAAAAATTTCAGGAATACTCGACAAAAACCAAAAGGAAGATTTCTTAACTCATGATTTCATCATTCCATCTTTCCAATAGGTTGGGTTCATCGTTTATCGTTTAACGTTCATCGTCGTTTCTAAGTGGTGTAGTTGATATTCGCCTTCTCGAGAAGGAATTTTAATATCTTTTCACTCATGATCCCTGCCTTCACCTCCGGGATGAGTCCGCTCTTTTCATAATACCGTTTCAGGGCGTCGATCTTTTGATGGCTCCGCTCCGAAATATCTCTCAGACGCTCCTCAACCTCCTCATCGGTGACCGTAATCCCTTCCTGCCCCCCAATCTTCTCCAGGACAAGATACGTCCTCACCTGCTTCTTTGCCATCTCCCGATAGTCCTCGGTGAGCTTCTCTTCTGAGACCCCCAGTTTTTCGAAGGCCATTCCTTGGGAGGCCAATCTCAGCCTCGTATCCGAGACCAGGGCCTTCGATTGCTCCTCCACGAGGGCCTCCGGGACCTCGAAAGGATTCATATCGAGCAGCCTGTCAACGATCTGATCCTTGAGCTGCCGCTCCAGCACCAAAGCTTTCTCCCTTTGGATATCTTCTCTTAAGCGGGCTTTTAGTTCCTCCATGGATGAATGACCCAGGTCCGTGGCAAACTCATCATCCAGAACAGGAAGGATCTTTTCTTTGATTTCCTTTATTTTAACATGAAAGGAAATGGCCTTCCCAGCCCACTTTTTATACCCATAATCCCCAGGAAAGGTGACCTCTATCTCCTTCTCCTCTTCCGGGTTCAATCCGACCAGCTTTTCTTCTAAACCGGGGATGAACCGTTCCCCCCCCATCTCAACGGTGTAATCGACAGCCCTCCCTTCCTCCAAGGGTTTGCCGTCCATCGTCGATTCATAATCGACGATGACAAAATCTCCATTCTGGATCGGTCTCGTCTCGGTAACCGTTTTCAGCGTGGAGTGGTGGTTCTGAAGGCCTTTCAACCTCTCCTCCACCTCTTCATCCTGAACCTCTTCCTTCTTTCCTTCAAGGTTCAAACCTGAATAGTTCTCTATTTTTATCTCAGGTCTGACCTCAACGGTGGCCGAGTACTGGAAGGGTTTTCCACTCTCAATGTCTCCAGGATCGACCTCCGGGTCGGATACGGGCTGGAGGTTCATCTCTGAGAGCGCTTCGGGATAGGTGCCTTGGATCAATTTCTGAAGGACCTCCGCCTTGACATAATCCTTAAAACGCCTCTCCAGGATGTTCCTTGGGACCTTTCCCGGTCGGAACCCTTTAATGGCAGCCTTTTTCCCCAGATCCAGATAGAAGGAATCGATCTCATTTGTGACCCGATCTTCCGGGATCTCTATGGTGATCTTTTTCTTGACCGAACTGATATCCTCAACACTCGTCTTCATGCTTCATCCCCCAAAGTCATTGCATTATTGCTTTCAGGATTCTGCCTGCTGCCTTCTGTTATGGTGCCGAGGACGGGACTCGAACCCGTACAGTCTCACGACCACGAGATCCTAAGTCTCGCGCGTATACCAATTTCGCCACCTCGGCATTCGCCTGCGCCCGCTTGAGCGACAGGTCAATGATTGACACCAAGAGGAGCGATTGGTGAGCCGTGCAGGAGTTGAACCCGCCAACCTACTCGTTCAGATGGGATAAATAGCGCTTCGTTATTTCTAAGTCATTAAAAGAACTCACCAACCAGTTATATGATTTACCTCATTTCACCCTATTTTGTCAATCAAAAGGCAAAATCAACACCCATCATCCGGGGTCTACTGTCTTCCTGAAACTGGATTGCTTTGTCAACCAGGGGATATTATATTTTAATAGGAATGAGAGAAAGGAGGGAGTAGAATGAAGAGGCTACCCGTTTTTTTGTTTGCGGCCTTCCTGTTTCTGATGCCGGTGGTGGTTTGTGCGCAGTCAGACCAGACCGCGAAAGCTCCCCCGATTTCTCAGCCCCTTGTTCGCGAAGGGGATTTCGCAGTAAAACTTGTCGAGGGACTGAAGATCGGCACGGCTAAAGATGAGGTGGAAGCGGAGAGCATGCTTGCTTCCTCCGGTATTGCACCCAAAAATGGATGGATCGCTGACTATCCTGTAACTCCTGATATCATTGGAGAGTTGGAGAATGCTGTCGGCGAAGCGGCAGATTCAAAAAGGTTACCGATGGTACCGGAGGAGGCTGTGAAGGCTTTCCAGAAGGTCACTTTCGATGCTGGTTTACCGATCGCGGTGGATACTTCCGGGAAATATGCCGAAGCTCCACCGCCTGAAAGTCCTCAGTACGCCGACCCCGGGGTCATTGACAACTACTATTATAGCGAAGGGCCACCCGTGGTTACCTACTATCCTCCGCCATGGGATTACGCTTACATGTACGCCTGGGTTCCTTCTCCATTTTTCTGCAGTGGGTTCTTCTTTTCGGGGTTCTTCATCCTCCACGACTTCCACAAAGTCATCATTATAAACAAGAAAGCAGCAGTCGTGACGAACCATTTCATCGATCCGAAGAGCAGAAGAGTTTTCGTTATCGATCATTCGAAAAGTGGTACCGGGAGGGAATTCAGGGCTGCGTCCCACGGGAGAGGGTTTAGTTCCACCGAAGGCCACAGGGGCGCTGCTTCGATCTTCAATCGCAGCCAAGGCTCTGGCCGGGGCTCCAGGGGAGGAGGCAGCTTCAGAAGCCGGGACAGTGGCTCGGGGGGCTCATTTGAACGCGGGGCTGCCGGTTCCGGCAGAATGCCCGAAAGGTCCGGAAGGGGCTTTAGTGCTGCCCCCTCCAGGGGTGGTGAAAGCGGAAGAGGCTCTTCCGGGGGATCTCACGGCGGTTCCTTCAGTCACGGCGGCTCCAGGGGCGGTTGCGTAGGCCGTTGCTAAGCCGCTGCCAGATTGAAGTAACCCGCAAAAAGAGAGTCTTTCGAGTCTCTTTTTGCGGAAGATACCCGTTTTTAGGTGTTTCTCAACCGGAGGGAAAGCCCCTTCTCTCCGAAGAGGAGGAAAGCGGTCATGTTTTGCGCGAAGAGGTCGTTGTCTCTCCCATGCCCTGCACGATCGTGAAGATTCTGGTGAAAACAGGAGAGACGGAACCTTAATCCCTGTATAAGTCTTGATTCTACTGATAGTCTCCGTTTTTTCCCCTTTACATCGTCGTTGAATTGTCTGATATACTTATGAACCATTTCCATGGTCCGTGCCTGCACACCGAAGTGCCGTGTTTCGGCACGCAGGCGTGGCTGCCCTCCCGGGCATGGAACACTCATTAGAAAATCTCGTAGGGCAGAGCGCACAGTTGGATGGATGATCAACAGTGAGCATGAACGAGTCGATCCATGGCGGTTCCGCCGATAGAAGGGCTGAGTGGTTTGCGCCAAAATTCGGCTCTCCCAAATTCAGGTCCATGGTGGGTCTCCTTTTCCTGCCCTATACGGGAATGGTCCTCTCCTTTTCGGTGATCGGCTCGATTCTCACCGATAAGATTTACTGGGACAGGGTTCTTGCAATCATCACGATATATTTCCTGGGATTGGGGATATCTGCTCACGCATTGGATGCAATCGGGGCAAAGGGCACGAAGCCATGGGGGAGGATACTGACCCGGTCGCAATTGTGGCTTATCGCAATCATCTCTCTGGTCCCCGCTTATCTCATTGCAATCTATTACATGGTCACACGCGTTCCCCTGCTCTGGTTCGTGGCAGTAGCCGAGGGCTTCTTCGTCTTTGCATATAATTTGGAATGGTTTAAGGGAAGGTTTCACACCGACGGATGGTTCGCCTTCTCCTGGGGGTTTTTGCCTGCCCTGGCCGGCTCTATCATGCAAACAAATCGAATCTCCCTGGAAGCATTGATTGTCGCGGCGGCAACCGCCTTTTTCAGCATCGTCGAAATAAAAGCCTCGCGCCCTTATAAGGAGCTCAAACAACGGTTCGATACGCTGAGAGAAGAAGAACGGTCCTTGATGATAAGGTATGAGGCCATTCTAAAAAGTATCAGTTTCGGGGTTATTCTGCTGGGAATGGGATTGTTAATCCGGAGGATGACCGGTTAATTTTATGGTGATGAGCTTTCAGGATTATGTTCAGACGCTGAAACCCCGGGTGGATGATGCCTTCAAGAGGGAGTTATCCATCCTGTTGGGAGAGATTGAGATGAGCCATCCTGCCTCCCTTGTTGCTGCCCTGGAATCAGGGAAAAAGATCAGGGGATGCCTTACGTGCCTGGTCAGTGACGCCCTGGGGGGGGTCCTCGAATTCGCCATTCCCAGGGCGGTTGCCGTAGAACTGATCCAGGCCGCCACTTTAATCCACGATGACTTCGTGGATCAGGACATCATGAGAAGAAACATGCCAGCCACCTGGACCCTCGAAGGGGCGCGAAGGGCTGTTCTGATCGGAGATGTTATCTTTGCGACGGCGATCAAAATGATGAATGACCTTGGAAGGGAAGACGGCATGGCGGCTTCCTACGCGATTGCCGAGATTTCAAAGGGTGCCTTGCACGAACCCCTACAGGCCACTGTGCTGATGAGAGAGATTGAATCCGATCGATTGGATGTCAAGTTATACGAGAAGATTATTCATCTGAAGACAGGCATTCTCTTCGGAATGGCTTGCCGCCTTGGAGCGATCTCAGCCGAATCCAATGGAAGGCTGAGGCAGATGTCTTACCGGTACGGATTACGGATCGGTGAAGCCTACCAGATCGCAGATGACCTTAAGGAAGTGAGGAAACATCTCCTGAGCCGATCCATTCATCCAGGGCAGATGGCGGCGCTGGTACCGACATTTCTCCATTTTCTCCCCGAGATGCGTCCGTATCTCTCACCGATTTTGAAAGGAGAGTGCCGGGATTTGGGCGATCCCTTATTGGAATACTTTAACATGGCGGCGAAGCTTATGGAGAAGGAGATTGAGACCCGCTTAAAAGCCGCATTATCTGAAATAGCGGAGGGTTTCCCCAGTAACGAATACAGCGCCCTGGCGCGAGAGGCTCCCAGAGATCTTGTCAGGATGTTTAATGTCAATGAAACCTGAGAGGATTATGTCTTTCTGGCGGTGACGATGGCTGAGGTACCGAAGGTGAGGAATTCGATGCTGATATTCGAGAACCCATTTTCTTGGAGAGAGCTGACAAGGTCCCTTACCCACCGCGTCTCCCGGAGCAATCCGGGTAACCCATAAAAGATCGTCCTCCATTGCGGGTATCTTCTACTTCCGGCCCTTTGCAAAATCTTGAAATAAAGCTCCCAGATCCGGGCAAAAGTGCGGTTTGAAGGGTAGGTAAAATCGTGCATGATAAGGACTCCTTCCCTTCGAAGCATTTTCTTTATGTTTTGGATCAAGCGCTCAATCTCGGCATACTTGGCCAAATAGGATGACGTGATACAGTCGAAACCTTCTTCCAGAAGAACGTCTTCGGCCCGCCCCAGGATGAATTCGACATTGCTCAACCTCAGGACCGGGGCTCTCTCCTTGGCGATATTAAGATATTCGTAGAGGAGATCAACCCCTGTGACCCGGCTATCGGGAAACTTCCTGGCGATTTCAAAGGTGAGGATCCCGGTTCCGCAAGCCTGATCCATGATTCGGATCGATCCTTTCGGGATCTTTTCCAAGATCTTCTTCTTCCACCCCCTGTCGAACCCCATGGTACAGAGATTGACGATAGAGTCATAAGTCGGCCCCGTACCGGAGAAGAACCGATGCACAAGCTCTGTCTGGGAACTTTCTTTCATAAGAACTTTTGGTTCAGATTTTTTGCCCGGCACGGAGCCGATCGATCCATTGCTCAATGGAAGACTTTATTATATCACGGATTCTTCTCACCTGATCCAGTTTTTCTTCCTCCGTTCCCGTCACCGCCGATGGGTCGGGAATGCTCCAGTGCAACCGGGTTGTGATACCCGGAAAGATCGGACACGCCTCTCCACTTGCCTCATCACACACCGTAATGACATAGGAGAATAGCGCTCCTGCCTTCACCAGATCAAAAACGCTTTTGGTTTTTTGCTGAGAGATGTCAATCCCGACCTCTCTCAGCACCTCGATAGCGAGGGGGTTAATCGTTCTCGGTTCAAATCCCGCGCTATGGGCCTCAAAGAGGTTGCCATAAAGATGGTTCAGCCATGCCTCAGCCATCTGGCTCCGGGCGCTGTTGTGAACACATATAAACAAAACTCTGTATTTTCGCATCTCATTTTTCTCCATCTTTGCGGTCCTCTGTTGTCTCTTCTTTGGTATCGGCAAACTCCCAATTCCATCTGAAAATGGGTCTCCACCTCTTTCTCTTTACCTCCCGCTATGTTTTTCTAACCAAATTTCCCCGTTAGATATGCCTCCGTTCTCTTATCCTTGGGAGTAGTGAACATCCTTCCGCTTGGTCCGAACTCAACAAGCTCACCCAAGTAAACAAAGGCAGCAAAGTCCGAAACGCGGGCCGCTTGCGCCATGTTGTGAGTCACGAGAATAATCGAAACCGTATCCTTCAGCTGCACGATTAACTCCTCGATATGCGAGGTTGCCTTCGGATCCAGAGCGGAAGTGGGTTCGTCGAGGAGAAGGACTGCGGGCCCCATGGCGAGAGAACGCGCAATACAGAGTCTCTGCTGCTGTCCCCCTGAGAGGAACGTTCCCCTTCTATGAAGAGACTCCTTGACTTCTTCCCAAAGGGCCGCCTTCCGCAACGACTCTTCAACAATTTTTTTCTTCTCATCTTTGGTTAATGTGATCCCGTTCAGGTTATATCCAGCAATCACATTGTCATGGATGCTCATCATGGGAAACGGATTGGGCTTTTGGAAAACCATCCCGATTTGCCTTCGAACGACGATCGGATCTGTGGCATAGATGTCTTCATTATCCAGAAAAATCTTACCGGAAACCCTGGCATCAGGAACCAACTCGTGCATCCGGTTGATGCAGCGAATGAGGGTGGTCTTACCACAACCGGACGGCCCCATAATG
>Ga0214473_10011559_pt1 | contig 10369 bp, 14 predicted proteins | sample RVTome_7_FD_203509 | JGI IMG/M metagenome (GOLD analysis project Ga0214473, IMG submission 203509) | Soil microbial communities from uranium-contaminated site in the Upper Colorado River Basin, Wyoming, United States - RVT98D197 | ecosystem: Environmental > Terrestrial > Soil > Contaminated >... | reverse complement strand
TGGGAGGTTCTATTCCCGCGAGCCTCCTCGACACCCCGCTCGATTTTGATGCCCTTGCAGATCTGGGAGCTCCGATGGGAGCAGGCGGCATGTTCGTCATGGATGAAGATACCAATATGGTCGAGATCGCGAGGTTTTTCCTCAACTTTCTCACGAATGAGTCGTGCGGCAAATGCGTGCCGTGTCGCGAAGGCATCCGGCAGATGCTCAAGATCGTGACGAATATCAGTGAAGGAAAGGGAAAAGAGGGCGACATCGAACTTCTGGAGGAGTTGTGCGAGGTATCCGGAGCGGCCTCTCTGTGCGCTCTCGGGAGAACCGCTTCCAGCCCGGTTCTCAGCACGCTGCGTTCCTTCAGAAATGAATATGAGGCAAACATCGTCAGAGAGAGTGAAAAAAGATGAGTGACATCCTATTACAGATTGATGGAAAAAAAGTAGAAGCAAAGCCAGGGATGACCATTTTGCAGGCAGCACAGAGCGCGGGGATAGTTATCCCTACACTTTGTCACCACGAGAAATTGGAATCTTACGGAGCCTGTCGAATTTGCACCGTAGAGGTAGAAGCTCGCGGCAGGACAAATCTCGTTGCTGCCTGTCTTTACCCGGTGGAAAAGAATCTGGTCGTAACAACCAGATCCGAGACGGTAGATAAAATTCGCAGAACGATTCTGGAACTGCTGCTGGCCCATGCTCCGGGCGCCCCGGCGCTGCAGGAGCTGGCCCGGGAGTATGGAGCAAAGGAAGCCCGTTTTGAAAAAGAAGCCTCCTTCTGCATTCTTTGCGGTCTCTGTGTGAGATACTGCGCCGAGGTCAAGAAGAAGAACGCGATTGCCTTTGTCGATCAAGGAGCGAAGCGGGAGATCAATTTCATTCCGGAGATCGCCGCGAAGGAATGCTGGCGCTGCAAAGAATGTTTTCCCCTTTGCCCGACATCCTATCTGCAAGCCGCTTACTTCTTAACCGAAGGCCTTGCGTTTCCCCCATCTTCTGCTTCGGAAAAATAGGCAGCGATTATTCACCGGTGCCATAATCCTCCGTGCCTTGAGGACACCCTCAATCCATGAGAATTAGCGACAATCCTCCTCCCCCTTGACGGGGGAGGATTAAGGTGGGGGTGCAGACGCATATCCCCCTCATCCCCGGCCTTTCCCCTGTCTTCGACGAAACGGCTACGCGCAGGCAGGCTGAAGGGAAGGGAAATCATTATGTTCCTCCCCCTTCAAGGGGACATCATTCTGGATAATAAGCGCGGGTCTGTTGCCTTTCTGTTTACCCGTTCGACGGCGCGAAGCCCCGCCTTTTAAGGCGGGGATAGGAAGCGCCGCTCAGGAGCCGATGAGTTGACTCCCTCTGCCAGGAGTAAAATTAACCATCCACACTTCTCCCCGTTTGCATCTGCTCATTTTAGGACCTCCGCACCGGCAGCAAGATTGGCTTCAGCTGTTTCCGAATCTTCCTTGGCCATTGCGCGGTATCCCTCGATAAGCTGTTTCTCCAGCTCTTTCTCCCTCCATTCCTGGACAGCTGTCTCTATCACACGGCTTCGGCTCTCTCTCCGGACTCTTTCGAGGCCCGGTCAATCTCCCTGACAATAGCCTCATCCATCGTCACAGTGACCTTCAATTTGTTGCCCACGGCGTTCCCCTCTCCGAATGGAACCTGGAATTGTATGGCATAATTGTAAGCACAAAAGCCATATTGTCACTCCATACAAGCAGTTCGACTTAACCCACTCCAGGGCTCAGTCGCGCCACACGCCCCGCACACGCCGCGTAAGCGCTGGCGCTGCGGGAGCGACTGCGCAGCGGGCCACCGCCAAACGCCTGTCAACTCCGAGCATTCATCGATCCTCTCTTTAGAACAACAGTTTTGCCCCCGGAAATGCCCTTCTAAGACTCAAATCAGGCCATATTTTTCGGTCTTCATCCATATAATGAACCATTTCGCTTGGTCCGACCCCCGTAGCCCGTAGGATTCTGTACAAAGTATGGCGTGGTATGATAACCTTCTGTCACGACTCAATCTCGTTCTAAAGTGCAAAGATTCCACAACGACTACGTCCTCCTGCATTCCAAGTGATTTGACAATCTCTCTCGCTCACGGTAATATGAAACTGAGGATCTATTTCACATGTCACAACGGGGAGTTAAAAAAGAATGACAAGAACAATTGAAGCAATTTTCGAGGACGGAGTTCTGAAACCGTTGGGCCCATTGAAACTGAAAGAGCACGGAAAGGTGAGAATCACTCTGGAGGAAACGGAGAGTGTTGTTAGAGCCACCAGTGGCATGATCAGCGGACTGGATGACAGTATCATAGAGGAAATTGCTCTTTCCCCGGATTTTCTCGTAGAAGAAGCGTGATGATGCATCTTTCTGATCTCGAAAGCGGTTCTTCAATCTTTATTGATGCCAACATCTTTATCTATCATTTTTCGAAAGAATCCAAATTTAATCTTGCCAGCTCCGACTTCTTAGAGCGGGTTGAAAACGGAGACGTGTACGGATTTACCTCAATTCCGGTGGTCCAGGAAGTAACACATAGGATGATGATCATCGAAGCGGCGGCGACTTTTCCAGGAATAAAACCAAAAGATCTGGTAAAATACCTGAAGAAGCATCCGGAGGCTGTTCAAAAACTTGTGACCCACCAAGATATTCCCGGGAAAATCAGGTCTTTCAACCTGGAGATTGTCTCTCCTGACATCGAAACTCTCGTAAGAAGCCAGCTGCTGAAAGGAAAGTACGGTTTTCTCTCTAACGATGCCCTGAGTGTTCAAATCTTGAAAGACATGAGTATCGGTAACCTTGCCACAAATGACTCGGACTTCGAGAGGGTGGATTTCATTAAGGTCTACAAGCCCGCCGTTTCCATTTTATGAGTAGTTCTTACACGGACTTTTTTCGAGGCCCGGAAATCACAAACAACCTTGGGACCCAATGCCGGCCCTGTGAACCCGGCGGAACCGAGATGGCGGAGTCTTGCTTTTTCATGGATCCATTCCTACTCAATCGGGAATTATTCAAGTCACTCAACAACGAGAGGGATTGCCCACGTCCGCATCGTTCTTGCTGAATAATCTTTTCTCTTGACAAGGTGCCTTTTGCCCTATCTCCCGCTCAGCTTGGCATGCCAGGCGGAAGAGGACACTCTTAAAAACCCCTCGCCCCTTTGGGGAGAGGGAGAGGGTGAGGGTGAGGGGGGAACAAACAAGAAAAAACATGTCGCCGTAAGCTTCAGCTTGCGCCCAAACCGGGAATTAGGAATGGCATCTGAAGGTGTGACCACGAATACACTTGGTGTTTATCCCTGGCCCGTTAATCTGTCGTCGCGTAGGGACGGGTTTCAAACCCGCCCGTCCGAGGCCTACGGGAGTGCATAAAACCCTCCGAACCCGCAGACCATTATTAGCGGAAGGAAACCTCGAGTCCGAAAAGTAGGAGGATGGAGGAAGGACTCCCCGCCAGCGGCGGGATCCTTGGGGGACATCAGGCTGACTGAAAAACTCAGTCAGAGCAATACAATCTGCATAGAATAGAAATTGAAAACCAGAACTCGGCCCATTCGAGAATCACGTTCCCGGTCCTGTCGTGTCAGCAATTCTTCCACCCATCCGCCCATCCATGTGACGCCTGCCAAGTCCGAGCATTCATCTCTTCTTCATTCTTGTCCAAAATAGAATTTTCACCGCACAGGCGCAAAGGACGCAGAGTGGATATTTTCTGTTTGGCGGTGAGAGGCCGCCAAACAAAAAGCTCTCCAGGTATCGGAACATGCATTCTTTACAGTGCCGTAGCTATAAACATAACCCGAATTTATTCTCGAAGGGATCAATCTTGTGATCCAATCGCCTCTCACGATTGGATCACAAACATAAAATCCCTTTGCGATCTCTGCGGCTTTGCGGTGAACCCGGTTCTGAAACAGTCATGTATCAATCCAAATCTCTTCTTAGAACAACAGTTTTGGCCCCGAAAATGCCCTTCTAAGCCTCAAGTCAGCCCTTATTTTTCGGTCTTCACCCATATGATCAACTCCTTCTCTTGGTCCGACCCCCGCAGGACGAGCCAACCTCGCTGTCAAGAAAGTTTTCAGCAAACTGGCAAGGCAAAGTCAAGAATAAAGACCCCATTGGTTCCCGAATGTTGGATTTCAATTCGACGAAGCCTCTTTACTCTTCAGTCCATTAATTGTAGAATGAGGACAGAAAACTCTTTTAGGAGTAATGCGTGGAACTGGAAAAGTATTTCGAGTTCGTCAGCGACAGAGCGATCCGTATTGCGGGTACAAGGATTGGTATCGAGACGATATTGCGTAATTACGCGCAGGGGGCAGGTCCCGAAGAGATTGTCCTCCGGTACCCGACCCTTTCTTTAGAACAGGTTCATGCCACAATCACCTATTATCTTGCCAATCAGGAAAGGGTAGACTCCTATCTTGGACAAGTCGAGCAGCGCCAGCAGGAAGCTTGGCGAGAACAACAGCAACACCCTTCGGAGTTCGTGCAAGAATTGCGTGAACGTCTGAATAAGCAACGGCGAGAATTCCCCGATTCTCCTTAAACAAATCCTTCTCCGTGATCCCTGTGCGCTCTGTGAGAGACAAAGTGTCTTTTGGTTGCGGCTATGCCGCGCTGTGCCTCTGTGGTGAACCTGGATTCAGAATGAGCTTCCTCAGGTATTCTTCGGGGCGGGGCGAAGCCCTGAGCATGCGCCCCAATGTAACGAGCCAACTGAAATGCTGCCATGTGTAAATCGCTTTCACTGATCCGCTGCCACGAGCAGGTAGAGTGATAAGTGTCAATTTTCATCTACGCTGGTTTTCTCCCGGGCCGTCAGCCAAACAGTCATCAGATCCGGCCATATTAACCCGCTGGACATCCCCATAACGGAGAGGAGCCTCGATATCGAAAAGTGATCAGATTTGGATGGGCAAGAAAAACCCCGCGCACGTGCCCGCGCTGCGGGTTTGTGAGGTCAACGCGAAAGAAAAACCCTAAGTTGCCATTTCACCTACGCTTCCCTCATTTTCTAACTTTTTTCTTGACTTCCCCTATCAAGTTAGTCCACTATAGTCTCTACGACAAGCTATAAAGGCTTATCCCCGAGCGCATTTACGAGACATATGCGGAAGTGCCGGATTGGGGCAAGCTGATTCGGAAAGCCGTGGAGCCCCTCAACTGTCTCAAGAGATGAGAGGGATTGTTTGGATGGGCGCACTGCCGTAACTGATTGTGGTATAATAAAAAAGAAAAGAGAGGTGGGTTGTAATGAAGGTCGAGGAGCTGAAGATTAAATATCCCAGTGGATTTGAGCATGCCGTACATATGACAAAAGAGGAGATGGAACAGCACATACGCTTGATGGCCGCTCTTAAGATGTTCGAGCTCGGCAAAATCTCTTCCGGGAAAGCTGCGGAATTGGCTGGAATGTCAAGGGCTGAATTTTTTGAAGCCTGCGGTCGCTACCGTATCAGTGTTTTCAATTACCCTGACGAAGAGGCAGGGGAGGAGATCAAGAAAGACTTTGAGACTGCAAAAAGAATGAGCAATGTATGAAAATCGTTTCAAACACGGGTCCCATCATCGGTTTGGGAAAAATTGGCCTCCTTTTTTTGCTCAACCAAATAGCTTCGGAAGTGATCATACCTCCCACGGTGCGGCGGGAGTTATTAGGAAAAATCGGACCTGAAACGGAGCAGATTGATAAGGCTTTGAATGAGTTTCTCAAGGTTGCCGATCTTAAACCTCTGGACCCGGCTGTTGAAATAGCCATTTCGAGTCTGGACGAAGGAGAAAGAGAGGTTATTGGGCTTGCCTCAACGATGTCTGAAGAGATTCTGTTACTGATCGATGACCGCGCCGGGAGAGAAGTTGCCAAAGGATTAAATATACCAGTATCCGGAGTGGTCGGCATCCTGCTATTGGCGAGGGGAAAAGGGATGTTGGAAAACATATCTCCGCTCCTTCAGGAATTGCGTGACAAGGGATACTGGCTTTCGGAAGAGGTGTTACACACAGCCAAGAGACTTGCCGGAGAAATGTGATATCTTACGCATTTGCCAAGACAGGTCTTCAATTACATACTTCTCGAAAGGATCGAGTATTTTTGTAGAGGGGAGCCTCAAGACCGAAGAGTGCCTGCCGCAGGCAGGGGAAGGTCGGAACCGGAATAAGAACGTCTGGAAGCGCTGCAGGAGCGCTTCCGGGTTCGTCAGGTCAACGCGAAGAAAACACCTTGAGCTGCATTTTCACCAACGTTAATGTGTTTTGGCAATGGGTCGCCCCCCGCCATTTTCTTGCTGCCATGTGAGGATAGAGGATAATAAGTGTCAATTTTCAACTACGCTGGTTTTCCCACAGTTCAAAAGTCCTTTCGCTCTCACCAATGCGGGCGCAGTCCCGCGCCAACTCAGAAGCCATCCGAAGGGCAGCATACCCCTGGTCCAGCCTCATGCTCAAAATTAGAAAAATGCTATCAACCTGATAATCCCAAAGGGTATGCCAAAGCATTATAATAGTGGAACACCTGTAATCAATATTCGGGCATCGCGGTCCATTCCGGATTGCAGTCAGCGAGGCAGTCACAAGGGTATCAATACAAGACCAAATTCCCTCCTGATTACGCCGGAAATCGTCAATGTATTCAAGCCTTCGCTGAATCTCTTTGTCAAGGATTGAAGGATACTGATCAGCCATAAACCTCCCATACGCTAAAAGGACATGCAAGGTAATTGCGTTTCCTTATCGATAAGGGAAAAGCACGCCGGCAAATACCGATACGATCCTACTTACTATGCCAAGCACTATCCCGCCAAACACCATCCCTAAAAGTTGCAAAGCGCCGAACTTTAACTTAAGCAGTATGTAAGCGATAACAATAGCCACAACGTATGACATAATGATGGCTGTCTCCACAAAGGATTTTAATAGCCTGCCATCAACACTGGGCAATATAAGCCTTTCCAGGTATCTCTTAGCATCAACGCATACGAAAAAGCTGATGCCTGCGACAATCAACAACACGGCCGTTCCCAGGCGAGGATATTTAATGTCTAAGTCGCCACTAATTTTCTTCCCACTCAGCTTTTGCCTTGATGCCTTCATCGCCACGTTCTATTTGTGCTTCTCCCAGAGTTTCTGGAATTGCTTCTCAAAGGTTTCTGAAATGTCCTTGTCCTTGATTATGATGTAATTCTCGTCATTTTTGGTTGTGGCTCCCTCTGTGTGGCTTCCCGTACGTGTCAATGGGGTCATTTCAATGGAGCAGATCTTTATTCTTGACCATGGATTTGGCTTCTCCGGGATGGAGTTGATGTAGAATTTTGCCTGCTTCAATCATCAGGTGGTCCTCTCGCATTTTCTGTTTTCGATTTGAACCAGATTCTGAAATCTTAAATCAAGGGCCTCCATTTCTTTCTTTTTATCAAGGTTGAAGTACTCAAAAAGCGCGTCCAGTGCAAAAAATATAACCTGTATGGCGTTCATAAAAACAGAATCTAATTCTACATCAATTGGGATAACGTTCAGGGATTTTATTCTTCCAGCTTTGTCCGTGTCTTTGATGTAATCTTCCAAAGATTTTGGACCGCAATGGACAGAGTCACTCAGTAGTCGATAAGCGCTGTCATACAACAATCCCAACCCTGCCTTCTCAGCCACCTCACTCAGGTTTAGCTTTTTTATTTCCTTTCGCTTTTCCTTACTCCGCAACTCGTCCATCTTCTCTTTTGAGGCACACTTTCTTGTTTCTGCAAAGACACCTTCCCCGTACTTGAAGGCAGCGCTCATAAGCCTCAATTGATGGACCTCACCGCTTTTGACGTACTCTCTCATAAAATCTTCGTCTTTCATGCAGGCTTTCATAATGAATAATGCCTCGAACATCGATCGGAGAAGAACCTCTCCTTCAATTACCGATCCCCGTCCTGCCAGAATCATGCAGGCTTGAAAGCCATTAAGGATTCTGAGGAGGAGGCAGACTGAAATAACCTCCCGCCCATCCATATTATGAATAACCAAATCGTACTTGGACCTTTGCGCAAAAGAATTAATGTCAGAGCAGAGGTCAAACCAGTCTTTGTGCTTTTTTGAAATCTCTAAAGCAAACTCATGGGCCTGTATACCCAAGAAACCTTTCTCGTCAAAATCCTGCACCAAAACGAAATTCCTTTCTGAAATGACCCAGGTATTTTATGTGATTCTCGGCTAAAAACCAGGTTGCTGTCAACTAAATTGTTGGACTAAATTGTAATGGGGAAAAAATGAGGCTCAGGCAACTGTAATTCGGTATTTAATTTCCCCCCCCTTGATCACGTATTCTTCCATGCTTATTAGCGCAACCGGTCTTGGATTTCCGATCCTCTCACGGACCGGATCGATATTCATATGGATTCCGTTTTTCCGAGTAAAAAGGGGAACCTTTGCCCGGAGAACGGGTCTGACCTAACCGACCCAGCCGAAAGGTCCCCCCTGAGCCGCGCCTCCTTCCTCTCCTTCAAAGGTGAGGTTTTGTGCGGTCCAACGGGTCAAGGATGTTGGTTTATCCCATGCTTTCCGCAGACACACCGGCCTTCCGTCCATAAGACGTATGTTGCCCGCTGACGACTCCTTCATATATGATTTCACCCCCATTATTGTCTCCGTTAAGGTGTTGAAATCCAAACCGATAGAAAATCCGGCAATGGTGCAGATGGCGACCTTGGGCCTTATCAGATAACGTGTCGATCTGATCAGCGACAATTGGAATTCCCGTCTGACAACAATTAAAAGTCCCGGTTCACATGGGCTAAGTGTTAGACTATCCAATCTCTTGACAAAGGGCCTTTTAATGCGTGCATTTTCCCTTACGTCCCCCTAATTTCTTCTAGTAATTGTATTACCCTTTCAATCCTTGTCGCTTTAAGAACTTGAGTCTTTTTGAAATAACTGTGCTGTATTCCAATCAAATGAATATTTGGGGCCCACAGCTTATTTGGTCCTGAGATTCTACGTGACCACACCCCACACCCGCTTAATCCATGTGGCTCAACACGATCTTCTGTTTTTCCAAACTCTATTAAAAAGTGTCTTTGAGAGTCATAAGTGTCGGAGTCGATGCGTTTTGTGGATATCTGGCCATATTCAAAATACGGAAAATCACCTAAATCCCCACGTTCCGTAACCCTTTTTGTCAACTCCTTGGAGAACCCCATAAGAAAGATTGGCGCGTTAATGTCAGGACTTATAACTTGGGTTTTGTTCATCTCAAAAAAGCGATAAGAGCCTATTTCATCCCAAAGTGGGTCTATCTGTAGAATCGCCAAATCATCTTTGTCATCGGAGTGAATCACGTTTAATATGGGAATTGTCTTGGGAGAGGATCTCACTACTTCTTTCGAAAAAATGTAATGCCGGCTAATTCTTTTTAAGAAACCTTTATCTACAGGACGAAAGGGGGCTTCAGGCCTATAGAGGAATCTCAAGTCCTCACTTGGGTATTCAGGTCTAACGATATGTCTGCAGGTGATGATAAAGAATTTTCCATCCGCTGTAATTAGCGCCCCTGTTCCCCACACAGGATTCTCTTTCGAACAAAGTGAAATGTCAATGGCAATGGTATGCCAACCAATAGCTTCCCTTATTGCTGTCAATGATTGATCCTGTATATCGAAATCACCCATATTCTTCACCAGTGTTTGGACTTATTCATTCGTTTTTCTTCTCTCGCTTATGCTATTTCGTACTAAAAAAAGAGCAGACATCTTGTCAGACCTACAGGGAACAATTGCAGTAAACGTTACTCAGATATCACCTCCATCTTCCATGCTCTTTTTTGCCTCCGAAACTAGGAGGTGAAAATGCAACTTCGGGATATTCGTGGCAGGCAGCGTATTGGCTTTGACTGGACATTTTGCGCACTGGAGCTAAAGAAGCTGATCTCAGTCGGTAATCTTTCCGTCTCCTCTGGCGGTTTCGAATCCAGTTTTCTTACGCCTCTTTCCACGGATTGATTATCTTTACTCCGGTGTGTTCAAAATCTTGCTCATTTCGAGTGACCAGACAATAATTCCCTTGAAGCGCGATTGCAGCGATGAGCGAATCCATCGCCGTGATCGGTCTGCCCTGGAAGCGACGAGGGGAACGCTGGTTCTAAAACAACTTATGGCGAACTGAGCAAACTGGGGGACTTCCCGCAACTCTTATCCGAAAAGTTGTAAACCAGATCCTTCTCCTTTATCCCTTGGTCAACTCGCTCATCAAGGGAGCCACTTTCCTCCCTGTTTCTTGATCTCGTCATACATTGCATCCGGAGCTAAATCGATTTCACCGGGCCACACCACCGCACCATATTCTACATAGACCTTGGCAAAGAGCGCCGGATCGCGCA
>Ga0214473_10011558_pt1 | contig 10369 bp, 8 predicted proteins | sample RVTome_7_FD_203509 | JGI IMG/M metagenome (GOLD analysis project Ga0214473, IMG submission 203509) | Soil microbial communities from uranium-contaminated site in the Upper Colorado River Basin, Wyoming, United States - RVT98D197 | ecosystem: Environmental > Terrestrial > Soil > Contaminated >... | reverse complement strand
CCTCCGCCATGCGACTCCGGAACTCCCGCACGATCCACTCGGCCTCGTCCCGCTCGTCGGCCGTTGCCACCAGCAGGATCGGGGCGCCCCCCGTGCGCGCCGTGAACAGGGTCTTCCCCAGGCGCCGGGTGTTCTCCGCGATCAGCGCGTTCGCGGCGTCGAGGATCGTCTGGGTCGAGCGGTAGTTCTGTTCGAGCCGCACGAGCGTCGCCGTCGGGAAATCGCGCTGGAAGTCCAGCATGTTCCGCACGTCGGCGCCGCGCCAGCTGTAGATGGACTGGTCGTCGTCGCCGACCGCGCAGATGTTGCCGTGCCCACCCGCCAGGGCGCGCACCAGCAGGTACTGCGCGCGGTTCGTGTCCTGGAACTCGTCCACCAGCACCGCCTGAAAGCGCCGCTGGTAGAACCCCAGGCGGTCCGGATGCTCGCGGAACACCGTGAGCGGGTGGAGCAGCAGGTCATCGAAGTCCATCGCGTTGGCGGCGCGCAGCGCCCGGTCGAGCGCCACGTACGTGTCCGCCGCGACGCGCTCCAGCTTGTCCGTGGCGGACCCCGCCAGCTCCTCCGGCGTCACGAGCCGGTTCTTGGCCGCGGAGATGAGATTCTGGACGAGGCGCGGCGGGAACGCCTTCGGTGCGTAGCCCGCCTGCTCGAGGAGACGCTTGATCAGCGCCAGGCGGTCGTCCTCGTCGTAGATCGTGAACTGGGGTGTGAACCCCAGGAGCGGCGCGTCACGGCGCAGGAGCCGCGCCGACAGGGAGTGGAACGTGCCGATCCACAGACCGCTGGGCTCGCGCCCGAGCAGGCTCGCGACCCGATGCCGCATCTCGCGCGCGGCCCGGTTGGTGAACGTGGTCGCGAAGACGGCGTGGGCCGGTACGCCCATCGCGTCGATGAGATGTGCCAGCCGGGCGGTCAGCACCCGCGTCTTGCCGGAGCCGGCCCCGGCAAGGACCAGGAGCGGCCCGGCGGGGTGTTCGACGGCGGCGCGCTGGTGGGGGTTGAGCGCGAGCGCCGTCACGCGTGGTCCAGGGGCAGGCTCAGCACGAACTCGGCGCCTGTGGGCGGGCTCCCGAGCGTCAGCCGGCCGTCGTGCACATCCTCCACGATCCGGCGAGCCAGGGCCAGGCCGATTCCCCAGCCTCCGGTCTTGGTGGTGACGCCCGGCTCGAACAGCCGGCCCCGCACCTCGGCGGCGATGCCGGGGCCATCGTCCGTCACCCGGAGGACCGCCGCGCTCGGCTCGCACGTCACGCGAACGGTGATGGTCCCGCTCCGTCCGCTCAGCGCATCCACCGCGTTCCGGACCAGCGCCTCGATGGCCCATTCCAGCAGCACCGGATCTCCAGCCACGATCGGCCCCGCGCTGGGCGCGTCCACGGCCAGGTGCACCTGGTGCCCGTGCCGGGGCAGCCGGGGAGCGAAGTATGCGGCGACTCGCTCCGCCATGGCGCCCACCGCCACCCGGTCCCGGCGGGCCGGCCGACCGATGCGCTCAAAGCGCTGCGCCACGCGCTGGAGCCGTTCGAGGTCCGCGAGCAGGTGACCCGCGATCTCTCCGGTATGCGTGCCCCGTTCCAGCAGGCGATCCACCCAGGCGTTCGCGCTCATCAAGGGGGTGCCGAGCTGGTGGGCGGACTCCCGGGCCATCGCAACCCAGAGCCGATCGCGGTCGCGGTCCACAGCGGCCCGATACGCCCAGATCCCCGCGGCGACGGCGCTCCCGAGCAGACCGAGCTGGAGGAACCCGAGCCGGCGCAGTCGGCGGCCCACCGGCAGCAGTCCGTAATGCACCACGCCGAGCTGCGCCACGCCGAACGGAGCCTGGCGGGCGTCGAATTGCGCCACCAGGCGCCGCAGCGCGGCCGTGTCCGCCGTGAGCCCGTCCGGCAGGTTGACCGTCGCCGTCGGCCGGCCGGCGCTGTCGGTCACGACCACCGGAAGGCCGGTTTGGCCGATCTCGCGCACCACATCGAGCAACGCCTCCGTCTGGGCGGCCGCCGCCGTGTCGTTCAGCGCGGCAATGACCCGCCCGTAGATGCGGGATGCCTGCGACGCTTCCTCGCGCAGATGGTCCGAGACGTCCCAGGCCTGCCAGAGGGAAACGCCGCTCAGGAGCACGACCAGCCCGAGGGCGATTTCGGGGCCGTGGCCCGCGATCCGGCGACGGAGCTTACCGGCCACCCGGGATGAGCCGTTCCACGCCGACGTAGGGTCGCAGGGCTTCGGGCAGGAGTACGGACCCGTCCGCCTGCTGCCCCGTCTCGAGAATGGCGATGATCGTGCGCGGAAACGCCAGGCCGGACGCGTTGAGCGTGTGCACGTACGCGGGCTTCGCGCCGGGCGCCGGCCGGTACCGGATGTTGGCGCGACGCGCCTGGAAGTCGGTGAACGTGCTCGCGCTCGACACCTCCAGCCACGCCCCGACGCCGGGCGCCCACACTTCGAGGTCGTAGGTCTTGGCGCTCGCAAACCCGATGTCGCCGGTCGCCAGCAGCACGACGCGGTAGGCCAGCCCCAGCCGTCGCAGAACTTCCTCCGCGTGGCCCAGAAGGCGTTCGTGCTCCGCGGGGGAGTCGTCGGGACGCGTGAACCGGACCAGCTCCACCTTGTCGAACTGGTGCACCCGGATGAGCCCGCGCGTGTCCTTGCCATGCGCGCCGGCCTCCCGGCGGAAGCAGGGCGTATAGGCGGCGTACCCGATCGGTAGCCGGTCCCCGGCGAGGAGATCGTCGCGATGGATGTTGGTGACCGGCACCTCGGCGGTGGGGATCAGGTAGTAGCCGTCGGCCGTTACGTACATGTTCTGTTCGTGGTCCGGCAGCTGGCCCGTGCCGCGTGCGGAATCCGCGTTCACGAGGAACGGCGGCTGGATCTCGAGGTAGCCGTGCTCCCGCGTGTGCAGATCGAGCATGAAGTTCGCGAGCGACCGCACCAGCCGGGCGCCCGCACCCGTGAACAGCGGGAACCCCGATCCGGCGATCTTGGCGCCCGTGGGCAAGTCGAGCAGGCCGAGCGCCTCGCCCAGCTCCCAATGAGGCCTGGGCAGAAAGGCGAACTCGGTGGGCGTTCCCCACGTGCGCACCACGGTGTTGGCCGAGGCGTCGCCGGTCGGCACGTCCGGCAGCGGCAGGTTGGGCAGCTGGAAGAGAATCTCCTCGAGCCCGCGGTCCACCTCCGCGGTTTCGGCGTCCAGGGTCTTGATCCGATCGCTGAGCGCCTTCAGCTCGTCGCGCTGCACGTCGGCCGTCTCGCCGGCCTTCTTCCGGCGGGCGACCTCGCCCGATTCCACGTTGCGCCGCGCCTTGAGCTGCTCCGCCTCGCCCAGCAGGGCACGCCGTCGCTGATCGAGCCGCTCCGCCGCCTCCACGCGGTCCGCGAACCCCGGACCCCGCCGCGCCAGCGCCGCCCGGACCGCGTCGGGCGCCTCACGGATGACGCGGATGTCAATCACGGCTTATTCGGTGGGGAGCCCGGGCTGCAGCCCCCGGTACCCGCAGTTCCGATCCACCAAGATCTCGAGGGTGATCGCGCGCTGGGGCAGATCGATATCCAGCACGTGGAACTTGCCATACCGCGGGAGCGCGCTGGCCTGTCCGCACAGCTCCGAGGTCGCGCGCGAGCGAAGCACGAACACGGTCCCCACGTCGGCCGTGCGGACGGTGTCCGGCACGTAGCCCTGGAGTGGCGCGAACGAGACGCCGTCGAAGGAGTCCGCCGTGACGAGGAGGCCGGGCTCTTCGGCGTATCCCAGCGTCCCCGCGGGCATCAGATAGAGCACATTCGAGGCGTCGAGGTCCACCGCGAAGTCGAACGGGAGATTCAGATCGGTGCGGACCGGGATCCCCTGCACGCCGTCGAAGCCGCTCGGGGTGGGGATGGGCGTGCCGGTCAGGGCGTACAGCACGATCGTATCCACCACGTTTTCGAACTGCGCGGGCGGCAGCTGCGTGTCGCTGCCGCAGGCCGTTGCGGCGGCGAGGAGCAGGAGCGAGAAGCGGCGATGCCGCAACGAGATAGCGCGCATGGAACGAGGCGAAGCTTAGCGGTCGCTGAAAGGTGGGTCAACCGCGTGTTTTCGCTTGACTTCCCCTTTGGCCGCGCCTAGCTTGGCGCCCATGCCGACCATCCGTGATGTCGTGCAGGCGCTCGCGCGGCGGCGGGGAGTCAAGGCCGCCGTCGTGCTCGGCCGGGATGGTCTGCCCATCGATTCCGCCTCCCCGAACGGACTGGATCCCGACAATCTCGCCGCCGTCGTTCCCGCGCTCGTCAGCGCGTGCACGGGGGTCGGCAGCGCCGGGGGCTGCGGCGCGTTCGACACCGGGGTCGTGGAGTACGAGGGTGGGCTCGCCCTGGTGACGACGGTGACGCCGGACGCGCTGCTCGCGCTCATCATCGATCCCCAGACGAACATCGGTTCCCTGCTGTTCGAGATTCGCCGGCATCGGCCCGCCATCGCCCGGCTGCTGTGACCGGCGGCCCGCGGAGCTAGCCGGATGAGCCGGTGGGCAGCGGTCCTGGCCGGCGGATCCGGCACCCGGTTCTGGCCCCTCTCGACACCCGCCCAACCCAAGCAGTTCCTTCCGCTCGCGGGCGACCGCCCCCTGTTGGTCGAGGCCGTGGCGCGGCTGGACGGTTTGATTCCCGCGGACCGGATCCTCGTGGTGACGGGTCTGGCGCACGCGGCGCGCACGCGGGCCCTGCTGCCGCAGCTCGCGCCCGCCCAGGTGCTGGCCGAGCCGCGGGCCGCATCCACGGCGCCCGCGCTCGCGTGGGCCACCGCGGCCGCGCAGGCGCGCGATCCGGACGCCACGGTCCTCTCGCTGCACGCCGACTGGTGGGTGGGCGACGCGTCCGCCTTCCGCGCGACCGCCGGACGCGCCCTGGAAGCCGCGGAGCGGCACGACGTGCTGGTCACCGTGGGCGTCGTGCCGACCCGACCGGACACGGGGTATGGGTACATCGAGCCTGGGCCGGAGATCGAGCCAGGGGTGCGGCGGGTTGCGCGCTTCACGGAGAAGCCGGATGCCGCCCGTGCGGCAACACTCGTGACCGATGGGGCGCTCTGGAACAGCGGGTTGTTCGCCTGGACCGCGCGACGGTTCTTCGCGGAGACGATGGCGCACGCGCCCGAGCTGGCCCCGCATCTCGAGCGGCTCGCGGGCGGAGACGTGGCGGGGTTCTTCGCCGCCGTCACCCCGATCGCCGTGGACGTCTCCCATTTCGAGCGCTCCACTCGGGTCGCGGTGCTCCCAGGCGCCTTTCCGTGGGACGACGTCGGGACGTGGGCGGCGCTCGGCCGGGTCCGCGGCGCGGCGGCGGACGACAACGTGACGGTGGGGTCCGCGTTCCTGCGCGACACCGCCGGCAGTGTCGTCTGGACCGATGGGGACCCCGTGGTGGTGGACGGGGTCCGCGACGTCGTCGTGGTGCGCGCGCACGGGCGCGTGCTGGTCACGACGCGCGAGCGCGCGTCGCAACTCAAAGAGCTGCTGGAGCGCGTGCCCCCCTGGGTCCGCGAGCTTCCCCGAGACGCCGATGGCTGATCTCTACCTGCTCGATCCGCCCGTGGCCCCCCGGTGGGCCCCGTTTCAAGCGAGCCGGCCCGTGGCCGAGTGGCGCGCGGGCGCGTGGCTGATCCGCGAACGCTGGGAGGCCATCGCCGACGCGGCGGCCGTCGCGGTGTTCGCGCCGCCGCACCTCCAGGAGTTCGTTGAGGACGGAGCGCCCCCCGTGCGGCGGCAGGAGCCCGTCCGCGGCCCGGCCATCGTCGGCCGCTCCGACTTCGCCCCGGCCGGTGTGCCTCCCGACCTTCCGAGCGCGCCGGTCCGCCTCGTCAATGAAGAGGAGACCGCCGGATGGTGGGTTCCGCCCGGCGGGACCTGGACCGGCGCGGACGCCGGGGGCGAACCGATCGGACTCGAGGGGATGTGGCTGCACGGCGCCTTCGACCTCATCACCGCGCTGGAGCACCTCCTGGTGGGGGACGTGGCGGATTTCCTCCGGGAGGGTGGTGATGCCCTTCCCCCTGGGTCGATCGTACTCGGCGAGCCTCACGAGGTCGTGCTGCTCGGGGCCGCGGTCGAGCCCGGCGTGGTCTTCGACACGCGGGCCGGGGCCATCGTGCTCGAGCAGCACTCCTACGTGCGGAGCGGGACCCGCCTCGCGGGACCGCTCTACGTGGGTCCCGGGTCCGAGATCCTCGGCGGCAGTCTGGGCGGATCCGCCATCGGGCCGCGCTGCAAGGTGCACGGCGAACTGAGCACCACGGTCTTCTTCGGGTACGCCAACAAGGCCCACGACGGGTTCCTGGGACATTCCGTAGTCGGGCGCTGGGCCAACTTTGGCGCCGGCACGACCACCTCGAATCTCAAGAACACGTATGGCGCCGTCCGGCTCGACGTGGGAGGCACGCGGATCGAGACCGGCCGGCAGCTGCTCGGCACGCTGCTCGGCGACCACGCGAAGACCGCCATCGGCACACTCCTCCCCACCGGAGCCGTCGTCGGCGCCGGCGCCAACGTGTTCGGCGCCGCGAATGCCCCCAAGGAGACGGCGCCGTTTGCCTGGGGCACGACCGGAGAGCGGGTGTCGCTGGACGGATTCCTCACGACGGCGCGGCGCGTGATGCCCCGGCGGGCGGTCGAGGTGACCGACGCCGTCGCCGCGGCGCTCACGGCGGCCTACCGGTTCGGCACCGGAACGTGAAGCTCGCCGTCCTCGGCTCGGGCAGCCGCGGCAACGCGGTAGCGCTGCGCGTCGACGGCGTCACGCTGCTCGTGGATGCCGGGTTCGGGCCGCGGACCCTGGCGCGGCGCGCGGAGGCCGCGGGCCTTGCCTTGGAGCCATTGGTCGGGATCGTCCTGACGCACGAGCACGGCGATCACGCCCGCGGGGCGGCCATACTCGCCGCGCGCGCCGGCTGCCCGCTGTTCGCGTCCGCCGGTACGCTCGCTGGGGTCGCGTGCAGCGGAGTGGACGCGAGGCTTCTCCCACCGTTCGGCGAGGGGCTCCTGGTGGGGCCGTTCATCGTCGAGGCGGCCCGCACCGCCCACGACGCCAGCGAGCCGGTCGCCATCGCCGTCACGGACCCCCAGGGCCGCCGGGTCGGGGTGGCGTGGGACCTGGGGCGCGCGACCGCGGCGGTCCGCCACCTGCTGCGCGGCGTCCACGCGCTGGTGGTCGAGGCCAACCACGACGACGTGATGCTCCGGACCGGACCCTACCCGGCCGCGGTCCGGCAGCGGATCGGCGGCTCGACCGGCCATCTCTCGAACCGGCTCGCGGCCGAGCTGGCGGCCGAGGTCTGTTCGCCCGCGCTGGAGGTGGTGATCCTCGCGCACGTGAGCGAGCGGTGCAACGACGCCACCATGGCGCGGCGAGCGGTGGGTCCGGCGCTCCGGGCGCGCGGCTTCCGGGGCCAACTGCTGGTGGCGCGGCAGCAGGACGCGCTGCCGGCCGTCACGCTGCGGGAGGCACCTCAGCTTCGGCTGGCGTTGCCGGAACGACCGCTTCAGGCGGGGCATCCGGCAGCGCCTCCGCCTCCGCCGTCATCTCCGCCAGTCCCGACTCCCACTCGGTGATCATGCGGGTGAAGGCGTGCCCGATCTGGCCGTCGAACTCGACGCCGGAACGCTCCTCGACGTAGGCGAGGATCTTGTCCGACGGCCACGCATCGCGGTACGGCCGATTCGTGCGCAGCGCGTCGTAGACGTCGCACACGTGCACGAACCGGCTGGCCTCGTGGCAGCCCCGCTCGTAGGTGAACCGGGGATAGCCGCCGCCGTTGATCATGATGTGGTGCTCGTAGGCGACGACGGCGGCGAGATCCAGCTCCGGTTCCGACACGAGGATCATCCGGGCGCCTTCGGCCGGGTGCGAGTTCATCACCTGACGCTCCTCCGGCGTGAGTCGCCCCGACTTGTTCAGGATCTCCTTCGGGATCTTCACCTTCCCCAGGTCGTGGAGCAGGCCGGCCACGCCGAAGGCCCGCACGTCGCCCGCCCCCATGCCGACCCACTCCGCCAGCGCCATGACCAGGACCGCGACGTTCATCGAATGCGTGGTCGTGTATTGGTCGAACTCCTTGAGCCGGAGGAGCGGCAGCATGATCTGCCGATCCCCGTGCATGGCCACGGACAAGCCGCGGACGACGGCCTCGGCTTCGAGGAGGGGAAGGGTACGGCCTTCCATCATCTCGCCGTGGATCCACCGGATGGTCTCGGCTTCGTCTTCGAGCGTGAACCGGATGGTGGCCGTGGCCGTCGAGTCGGCCAGCCCGACTTCCCCGTCCACCCCCACGACACCGTAGCGGATGCCTGTCGGTAGCATCTGGCGGGCCTCGGAGGTGTCGATGCCGGCGAACGCCAACCGCGCCAGCACCATGTCGAGGAACTCCTCGAGCTCGAAGCGCTGCACGGTCCGGTCGAATTGCAGGCGCTGGATGCCGATCTCGGCCAGCCGGCGGCTCCAGTCCCATCCCCGCATCTCACGGAGCGGGAGGTCGTTGTAGATGACCTCGTCGCTGCCGAGGAAGGAGAACGTGGGTCGGGCATCCTCCGCCAGCAGGTCCTGGACGTTCCCGTAGAGCCCGTCCAGGGCTTTCTCCCGGGAGCGATGTCCTTCCGGGTAGAGCGCGAGCGTCGAGAGCGCTTGCGCCAAGCCGTGCAGGAACTGGGCGGGACCGGCCACGCCTATTCCTCGACCGCGCGCGTGCTGCGTGAGGCGCGCGCGACCTCGGTGTCACGGGACCGGGCTGCCTGCGCCAAGACCTCGCGGGCCCGCGGATCGTTTCCGAAGCGCTGCAGGCCCGCCAGGGCGGCGAGGTACTCCGGGGTCTTGGGCGGCGGCTTCTCGCGGAGCAGGCCGCGCCGCATGGCCGTCAGCTGCAGCAGCGTGGACAGCGCGCTCGGGTGGCCGGTCGCCGACAGCACCCGGATGGCCGCGACGCGCTGGTCCGCGTTGGCTCCCGAGGCCGCCCGCGTGATGACGAGCGGAATGGCGGCGTCGGGGCAGCGTTCCGTGGCCGCCGTGAGGGCCAGCCGGACGATGTGATCGTCGGTGTCCCGGAGGCCGGCCACGATGGCGCGCTCGCGCGTGTCGGCCTCGCGGAGGAGGAGCCGCATTGCCTCCCGTCGGACCCGGCCGTCCCCATGTTTGAGGAATAGCCAGGGATCGAAGGACCGCGGAAGCGCGGGCAGCTCCGCGAGGAGCCCGAGCAGGTTCCGGATCACGTACCAGCGGGGGTCGTCGAGGCGTTTCAGGACGGCCGCCTCGATGCCCGGGCCGAGGCCTGACAGACGGCCGATGAGCGCCCGCCGCGTCGAGGCCGCGTCGGCCTCGGCGAGCGCATCCAGGAGCGGATCGGCGGCGCCGACGCCCACGGCGGCAATCATCTCGTCCAGCAGCGCAAAATCGATGGGATCGTCAGTGAGCAGTGCCGCCACCTGATCCGGGCGCGCCACCCGTCGGCGTAACGCGTCGACCGCCTTGGGAGCGTAGGCGAACCGAAGCGCCTCCAGCACCCACGGGAGCTCGCCGCGCTCGACGAGCGCGTCCACCGCCTGCTCGACGGGCTCGCCCACCGTGTCGAGCTCGAGGGCCATCTCCACGAGCCGGCGCGGCTCCGTGGTGAACTTGGCCTCCGCCGATGCCACGAAGGTGGGTGTCGAGACCGACATCCGCTGGAGCGCCCGGCCGTAGGCCCCGGGGTTGGGATCGTGGAGTGACCATCCCTCGATGAGCCGCCGGAGCTGGTCGCGGACGGAGACGTCGGCAATCTTGCGACGCTTGCCCGGGCTTTTCTCGGCGTGGTGCGCCAGCTTCTGGAGCATCCGCAGCATGGAGTGCGACACCGTCTGCTCGCCGGCCTGCCCCGCGGCCTGGACCAGATCCACGATGGCGTCCACCGCCATGCCCTCCGAGGCGTTGAGCAGGAACCGTCGCCGCTGCGCCGCGTCACCTCCCATCGAGAGGAGGCGGGCGAGCGTCTGCCGGTCCAGCGACGACACGAGATCCGAAACGCGCCGGCGCAGCGCCCCGGATTCGGAGGTCTGCCCCGCCTTCAGCTCGTCGGCGATCTGGAGCATGTAACCCACGATCACCTGGTCGTAGGCGCCGTCCCGCTGTCGGCCGTCGATGGCGCGCGCCACCACCGCCGGATCGACATCGGCCAACTCGTCGTCCTTGTCGTCCTGGTCGGCGGGCCCGGACGCCAGCGCGGCGCGGGCGAGGCCCAGCCACAGCTGAGCGGCGCGGGTCCGCGTCACGCGGGCGTCGTCCGTCTCGTCCCGCGGCGCGTCGCCTTCCAGGAAGCGGAGTCGCTCGTAGTTCAGGGGATGGGCCGTGATGTGCGGCCACCGCATGTCCT
>Ga0214473_10011557_pt1 | contig 10370 bp, 10 predicted proteins | sample RVTome_7_FD_203509 | JGI IMG/M metagenome (GOLD analysis project Ga0214473, IMG submission 203509) | Soil microbial communities from uranium-contaminated site in the Upper Colorado River Basin, Wyoming, United States - RVT98D197 | ecosystem: Environmental > Terrestrial > Soil > Contaminated >... | reverse complement strand
CTGATTCAAAATATTACTTACATGCGCGCTTTGCTCTTATCTGGGTGGCAGAGTTCTACGAAAGCCCGGGGGACTCTTCGGTCTATTTCGCTTATCAGGAATTTGCGGATTCATTTGCCGGCACCGACTGGGCCCTGCTGGCTAAGAAGAAACTTGCCACTGCGGCACTCCAAAATAGTCCGACTAAAAAGCGAGAGGAAGAAGCCGACACGGTGAGTCCGACAGAAGAAACCCCGAAGCCGAAAACAGACGCCGAAGACACTGCCTCCGCTTCCGGTTACTCCGAGCGATTGGAGTCAATTTACATAGGCGAATCGGGTGATAAATTGCCGCTTTTTACGGCCAGGCCTGTTCAAACCAGGGAACTATTTGTTTACCCCACCGAGGCGTATTATCTGGAGTGGGAAGGTGACCTGTATTTTCAAATCAAGCTTGATTTTTCCGGCGAAGTTCTCGACCATAGGATGATGACACATTCAGCCAGCCCCGAATTAGACAACCGCGCTGATATCTCCGTCAAATCAATGCGATTTGACCAGTTAGATGTTTCTAAAATAGTTGCGGATTTGGCCTTGGAACCGGCCGCTGAAGGCGGCGGTTACTGGTTTGTTTATAAATATAAAGTGATTCTGCCGGATCATTTAAGATGACAAAAGCGACGTGTGAAGACACGTTCATTGTTAAGAAAAGAGACCTAAAAAACGATTATTTTTCACTCGTTTTAGCTCCCTTTTCACAAACTCCCAATATAAAGCCGGGTCAGTTTGTGCATCTGCGGCTGCCTGCCACAGACGTATATTTCCGCCGCGCGTTTTCAGTAGCGGCGATTTCTCCAAAAAAGAAAGAAATTGAGATAATTTTTAAAGTATTCGGCCGGGGTACCCGTATTCTGGGAGGGCTTGACCGGGGAGATCACATTGACCTGATGGGCCCGTTGGGGAAATCATTTACGTTTCCGGAGAAGACCGACAGAGTAATTATGGTGGCCGGAGGAGTTGGATTTCCGCCACTTATGTTTTTGACTGAAGAGCTGGTGCATCACGGCTACAATCCAAAATCCATAGATTTTTTTTACGGCGGCCGTTCGGCCACGGATTTGGTGGAGCGCGCCCGCATAAAAAAACTGGGCGTTAATTTACATCTGACTACAAATAACGGGACTCTGGGAGATAAAGGACTGATAACCAATGCGGTGGAAGGTTTCATGAAGAAGCATTCCCAAAGCAAGCTGCGCCTTTATGGATGCGGACCGGAAAGAATGCTCAAAGCAGTTGATGATTTAAGCGGTAAATATCACATCCACGGCCAATTGGCGCTGGAGGCGCTCATGCCGTGTGGGATAGGCATTTGTTTGGGATGTGTTGTGGAATTGAAAGAAGGCGGCTTTGACCGGGTCTGTGTTGACGGCCCGGTATTTGACACAGGAGTAGTGAAATTTGCCCCCTGATCTAAAAGTACAAATTGCGGGAGTTGAATTCGCTAATCCCGTAATGACAGCGTCCGGCTGTGCCGGCTACGGTGAGGAATTGGCCGAGCTATATCCATTGTCAAAACTCGGCGCGCTGGTAACCAAATCAATCACGCGTCAACCCCGCTGGGGCCATAAGCCGCCCCGGACGGTGGAGACTCCCGGCGGCATGCTTAATGCCATCGGGTTAGCCAATGTCGGCATTGATGATTTTCTTAAAAGCAAAATCCCATTTCTGGAAAAGCAAATAACTAAAGTAATTGTCAATGTCGCCGGTTCAACTATCGAAGAATACGTTTACGTCTGTGAGCGCCTGGCCGACTGTGAGCGGGTCGACATGGTAGAGCTCAATATTAGTTGTCCCAATGTCGATGAAGGCGGCATTGAGTTCGGCAGTAGCCCAGCCATGACGGAAAAGTCGGTGAGCGAAGTCCGCAAAGTGTTCAAAAAACCGCTAATTGCCAAGCTGGCACCCAATGTCACCAGTATTTCGGAAATTGCCAAAGCCGCTGAACGGGGCGGCGCCGATGCACTTTCGCTTATCAATTCCGTAATTGGCACATCGATTAATATTAATACTTGGAAACCGCATTTGACAAATGTCACCGGCGGTTTGACCGGACCGGCCATAAAACCAATCGCGCTGGCCATGGTCAGAGATGTTTATCGCAAGTGTAAGCTCCCCATAATAGGCATCGGCGGCATCACTGACTACAAAGACGTAGTCGAGTTTATGCTCTTCGGCGCCACGGCGATACAGGTCGGGACGCAATTATTTGTCGACCCGACAGCTCCTCTCAAAATTATCGATGGCCTAAAAAAATATCTTAAAAGCAAAAATCTTAAATCAGTAAATGAGCTGGTTGGAAAGGCGCATAATAACTGATGCAACAAATCCAAAAACTAAAGAATATACAGACCAAGAATAATTCCATCATTTCCCTCGGACTGGATTTGGACGCCAAAAAAATGCCCGGCGAATATGTCGGCTCAATCAAAAAAATGTTCGACTATGTGAATCGGGTAATCGACGCCACCTCGGATAAAGTCTGCGCCTACAAGCCCAATATCGCTTTCTTCGAAAGATTCGGAGCCGACGGACTCTCGCTTTTAAAACAGATCGTCCAGCGCATTCCGGAAGATATTCCGATAATAATCGACTGCAAACGCGGCGATATCGGCAACACCAGCTCGCACTATGCGGCGGCTATGTTTGAATGGCTCGAGGCCGACTGGGTGACCATTAATCCCTACATGGGATATGATTCCATTCGACCATTTATCGAATACAAAGAAAAAGGAGTGTTCGTCCTCTGTCTGACATCGAACACCGGCTCCAAAGATTTCCAGCATCTGGTTTGCGATGGCCACCCGCTGTACCGGCACGTGGCCGAAAAAGTCAGATACTGGGATAAAGACTTCAACTGCGGGCTGGTGGTGGGAGCTACCCACCCGGAAGAACTCAAAGAAATCCGCGAGATTGCCGGTGACATGCCGCTGTTGATTCCCGGAGTGGGCGCGCAAGGGGGAGATTTGGAAACGGCCGCAATCTATGGCACCGACAAATTCACCAAACCGGCGTTGATCAATATTTCACGCTCGGTTATGTACGCTTCGCAAGGTCTCGATTTTGCTCAAAAGGCCAGAGAAGAACTAACCAAACTCAATGATGCCGTCAATACAGCCCGAACCGGCCAGCCGGTTGCTGTTGTGGCTGAACCTGCTGTACCGGCGCCCGACTCCAATCAATCACCGGCTTCCTGATTGATTAAGAATCACCAGTCAAGTTCGTAGCGAAGCAGTGAGTAAATCAGTGTCGGGTGAAATTCCCCTTTGTAGAAATGATTATCGCGCAAAGTTCCGTCTTTTTTGAAACCGGTGGACTCAAATAATTTCATTCCGGACTGATTAAAGCCGCCGACCTGCGCCTGGACTTTGTTCAGTCCCCGCTGTAGGAATAAGTAACGGGTAATCGTCTTAAGGGCGTCTTTTCCCAGACCTTTGCGGCGCTTGTCGGGGTCAATCAGAATATTTATTTCAGCCGAGCGGTTAAGCGGATTGAAATTTGAGCTCGTCAAAAAACCCGCCGGTTCATCGCCGGATTTTTTCATAATCATCAAAGTGACATCCATTTCATTTTTTTTCTGATGGCGATAGCTTTCAGCCGCTTCGGCCGGAGCGACCATCCGTGAAATAACCGGGGAAATGGAGTCCGGGTCGGATTGGGTCAGCCAGTAGTGCGTGTTGATTATGTCATCCGGCACGGCCGGTCGGAGATAAATCTTGTCGCCCACCAAAAATGGATATGTCGGAAAGCCCTTTTTGTCATCAGCCATATAGTTTTTCAAAAAGTGAGCGCCCGTGGCGTCATTATTTGTTGTTGAGAAAATAGGGACGGAGAAATTGATTAGCAATTATTTAATTCTTAATAACATATGCGAAAACTTACGTTTAAATTCGGGATACCACAGTTAATTCGATGGGCTCTGTTGATGCTCGCAGTTCTTTTTCTGTATTTTATTCCGGCCATAACCCTGCAGTTGACCTACGGCCCGTCCTACGGAATTCTCTCTTTTAACAATCACTGGGTGCCCGACACCCACGGCGGTTGGAAAGCAGAGGGGTTCCCCGGCACATTTCGTCCCTCACAGCCGAGCGTGAATGTCCCCTTATTTTTGAGGTTAATACCGGTTATCCTGCCCGTTTTACTGATTCTGCTGCTTTTCCTGAATCCTTTATCGCGCTACGTGGACAAAGAGCCGGGCTTTGAGACCAAACATTACCAGTCGGAAAAGTATGAACCAAAGTTCATAGACTCCGCCACCATTCCGCCTGAAGACGACCAAAGCGCGCCTAAAAAATCTTAGACGGCCGCTTTTTTCAGGGCTTTGAGGGCTTCTTCGTAGTTTGGCTCGGTGGCGATTTCTTTTAATATTTCGATATAAGTAATCTTGTCATTTTTATCAATTACCCAGACCGAACGGGCCAACAGCCGCAGTTCTTTGACCAGCACGCCGTACGCTTGGCCGAATGACATTTCGCGGTGGTCGGACAAAAAAGTGATATGTTTTATACCGTGTTCCTTGGCAAAGCGTGCTTCAGTCGCGGTGAGATCAGCGGAAATCGTATAATGAATATGCTCTCCGCCGACATCCGGTAACCGGCTGTCGAGTGTGCAGGTTTGCGTATTACAAATGCCTGTATCCAGCGATGTCACGACTGATAACAGCCGCACCCTTCCTTTTGAATCATGAAGGGATACCGGTTTCGAATCGACACCGATTATAGTAAAATCCGGCGCCTTATCGCCGACTCTTAGCACCGGCCCGACTAACGTCAGGGGGTTCCCTTTCATCGTAACTGCATTAGGTCTTTCCATAAAATAATCCTTCCTATGATTAGCTATTTTCTTACAAATCTCGCCGGGTCAGTGATGAGCGCATTTATGGCCGAGCAAGCCGCAGTGGCGGGGGAGCAGTAATAAACCTGCTTTCCCCTGATATCATTAATCGTGGTGGACAAGGTCGGTTGGGATTTACTCAAAAGTGATTCATCCCTCGACAGAATAATATCGCCGCCCGGATTCATTACGATAGCGCCGGCTTCGACAAAGACCCTTATGAGTCCTTTTTTAAGCGCTTCCAGATAAATCATCCGCGAGGCCGGACAGATGAAGAGCTTACAATCGCGGTGGACTTTCTCTCCTTTAAGAATATCCGCGGCGACGCGTAAATCCTCAAACCGACCGTTGGCGCAAGCCCCCAGAACGACCTGCCGAATTTGATGGCCTTCGAGTTCGGCCACGGGCTGTACCTTGGTTTCTTTGCCGATAGTGTAAATCAAAGGCCTGATGTCATTGATATCCACCGCTATTGTCTGCTCATAAACTGCATTCTTGTCGGGTTGTACCGGCATCAGTCCCGAAGATGCTCTGCCGGTGAGATATCGCCGCACGGTTGAATTGTAGGGAGTAACTGCCGCTGTCGCTCCGACCAATCTGGCCAGATAGCACAGAGTGAAGCGCTCGCTGACATTCATCTGCGACACGGTTAATCCGCTAAATTCAATTACTTTATTGGTGCAGTCGGTTTTTTCCAACCGTTTGACTAAAGCCGCCAGAATGTCGCGTGTGTACACGCCCCGCGCACGACGGCCGTTAATTTCAATCTTAATCGTCGCAGGGACTTGTAAATCAATGGAACCGCTGGCCCAAAGATTAGCTGTCTGGCTCGGCTCAATCATAAATGCCAAGCTTCCCAGACAGCCGATGGCCGCAATACTCGGCTCGGCGCCGACAATCATTTCCCCCGGCCGGACATGGCCTTGCTCCAAAAGGACCTGCGAACAGTGACCCTCGCGTAAATCATAGAGAGTCTTAATTCCCTGCCTTCTGACAAACTCACTGACCGCTTGAGCGCCGTTGGCGCTACTGGCAGCGCCTTCAGTCAAAACTATTTTCCCCGCATTCCAGACATACCCTTGCCCGATTTTCAAAAACTCCTCGATAACTCCATCGGAACCGACATTGGCCGAAACCAAATCAGGCTCAACTTTAATAATGGAACCGACCGCTACTCTGTCTTTCCCGGCGGCGCGGGCAATAATCTTTTGAACGATTGTCTGCTCACCATACAATGATTGCGAATGGAGGGCATTTAGCAGACCGGGGAAATCCAGTTCCAGTTGTTCCAGTTTCAGAAAGGCCGGTTTCTCTCTGATACCGTATCTTCGCCGCCAGTTATAGAAAGCCGCTTTGGAAATGCCCAGTTCCAGCCCGCATTTTTCGTCGTCGCCAAAGCGTTCCCATAATGCCAAAACATCGCGATCAGAAAACTTGGGCAGAGAATATTTCGGTACATTTTTTTTGCGCCGCCAATAAGCGACCAGATAAGCCGGAACGCCGCCCAGCCGTTCGCCGATTTTTTCATCGGTCTTGTAAAGCTTCTGCAACTGAACTAAGTCAGTCTTGGTGGGCGTATTTCTTTTGGGAGTCATTTTGATTGAAATTCTTGGCGAAGCGCCTGGTAAACGGGTTCCAGCGGAATCGAAATAACTTTGGTGCCGCTGGTGACCGGCATAAAGTTCGTGTCTCCGCTCCAGCGGGGAACAACGTGCATGTGAAGATGTCCGGGAATGCCGGCGCCCGATTCTCTGCCGAGATTCATGCCCAGATTCATCGATGTCGGCTTTAGGACTTTCTTAATAACTGCTACAGTTTTTTGAACGAGTGCCATGAACTCGGCGGCTTCGCCACGCGTGAGTTTTTCTAAATGTCCCACGTGGCGCACTGGCACAATCATAGCATGGCCGGTGTTGTAGGGAAACTTGTTCAGAATTACAAACGCCTTTTTGCCGCGATGAAGAATCAAATTTTTGACGGAGTCCCTGGCTTTTAAGCGTTTACAGAAGACGCACCCCTTTTCTTTTTCCTTGAGAATGAACTCGGCCCGCCAGGGAGCCCAAAGCTTGTCATTGGCCATAATCGACTACTATACACAAATTTAGCCGGGTGTTCAATAAGGCCCGAAGTTATTCTTGTAAGTAATTAGATGATAATCTCTTAGAAAATCCGTGTTTTTAATGGAAGCGACCGAGGGCTCAAAATATCAAGGCGGATCGTAATACTTTAGCAGAAAATAACTTAAGGGCTATATTTTCCATGCGGTTTCATTTCAAACTTAAGAGTGAAACTTGGCCGTGCTCGATTTTGACATAGCTGAAATGTTCGATAAAATCGCCGGAATTGATGTAAGTTCCTTTGTCGATTTGTTCAATGGCCGGAATGTGAAGATGAGCGATAACTACAATGTTACTGCCGAATTTTAATTTTGCTTGAGCGTATTGTCTGTAGTCGCTTATGAATTGGACATCACGTTGCGAAGTTTGTCGGCGGGATTTTCCGGAGATTTTTCCAGCCAGAGCATAGGCCCAGTCCGGCGGGAGTTTTCTATAAAGCCAGATGTTGAAGCGATTGCGAAAGATTTTTTTCAAGAATCGATAACCACTGTCGTCTTTGGCCAGCCCGTCGCCGTGAATCAGATGTATTTTTTTGCCGTCGTATTCGAAATCCAGCGCGTTGCGGTGAAGTTTGATGCCCATTTGTTTTTCGAAAAAATCATCCATCCAGAAATCATGATTGCCACTGACATAGTCAATCTTGATTCCCTGCTTGAGTAATTCACTCAACATAAACAGTACTTGGTAATGTTCTTTAGGGGCAGTGAATTTGTACTCGAACCAAAAATCAAATAAATCGCCAAGAATTATTAAGCGATCGCCGTCTTTTTTGACCAACACGCAGATCTCGGCGATTTTTTTCTTTTTGAGTTCTTCTAAATCAGGTGAGTGCGCACCCAGATGCGCATCGGAAAAAATATATAATGCCACAGCCACTACCTGCTATCGAGAATGTTATCAGACAATAAAATCAGGCGACACGCTCCATCAGTTGCGGAAGCGCGTTGTAAAAAGCGTCGGCCAGTTTCTCCAACTCGATACTTATAAGATCGTTTATGACCAGCCGATTCCCACCGGTAATGCCAATTTCAGCCACCGGAACATTATGTTTCTTAAAATGGCCTAATAAAGCGTGTGCGTCATCGCCAAAACAAGTCAGAATCACCCGCGACTGGCTTTCACCAAAGAGCAGTGCATCGGGGCGAATGCTGTCGGACAGATTTATTTTCGCTCCAATCATATTCTCCCGGTTAGAGATGGCGCATTCTGCCAAGCCAACCGCCATTCCCCCCTCGGAAGTGTCATGTGCCGACTGCACCAGTCCTAATTTAATTGCGCCTAAAAGAGTATCCTGTAGCCGTTTTTCAAACTCAAGATTCAGATCCGGAGTCGTTCCTTTGGTTTCATGAAATATAGTATTGAGATACTCGGACGCACCCAATTCTTCTTTATTCTGTCCTATTAGCAAAATAGTGTGGCCCTCGTCTTTGAAATTCTGCGTTGTAATGTGCGAGGTGTCTTCGATCATTCCAATCATCCCAATTACGGGAGTAGGGAATACCGCATGCTGGGGATCTTCGTTATAAAATGAAACATTCCCGCCCGTTACCGGGGTGCCGAGAGTATTGCAGGCGTCTCCCATGCCCGCGACAGCTTCGGAGAATGTATAGTACACTTCTGGTTTATAGGGATTGCCGAAATTCAGACAATTCGTGATAGCCAATGGATTTCCGCCGGAACAGACGATATTGCGCGCGGCTTCGGCCACGGCAATCTGCGCACCGATACGAGGATTTACATAACAATAGCGCGCGTTGCAGTCGGTAGTCATGGCCAGCGCTTTATTGGTTTTTCGAATTCTGATAACGGCGGCATCGGAGCCGGGACCAACGGCAGTATTAGTGCGCACTGTTGAATCATACTGCCTGAACACCCATCCCTTATGGCAAATATTGGGGGCCGACAACAGTTTTAGCAAAACATCATTCCAATTTTGATATAAGGTGTAATCTCTTAAGTCTAGTTTGGCCGTTTGCTCCATATAGGCCGGGCGTTTGGTTTCACGTTTATAAACTGGTGCGCCGCCGCCCAATACCAAAGAATGAGAGGGTATTTGCGAAACAATCTGTCCGTTCAGCTTTACCGTCATCATTTGGTCATTGGTAACTTGGCCGATGATAGTGGCATCGAGATCCCATTTCGTGAAAATGTCCATTACTTCCTGCTCGCGCCCTTTTTTAACACAGACCAGCATCCGCTCCTGCGATTCTGACAATAGAATTTCATACGGCGTCATGCCATCTTCCCGCACGGGGACTTTCTCAATATTAATCTCGATACCGGCGTTCCCTTTGGCGGACATTTCTGATGATGAACAGGTCAAACCGGCCGCGCCCATATCCTGAATGCCGACTATCAAATCTTGGTCGATTATTTCGAGCGTGGCTTCCAGCAAAAGTTTTTCGGTGAACGGGTCACCGATTTGTACCGATGGCCTCTTTTCTTCCGATGCTGAACTGATTTCTTCCGATGCAAAGGTAGCGCCGTGGATACCATCGCGGCCGGTCTTGGAACCGACAATCATAATCGGACTTCCTTCGCCTTGAGCAATGGCTTTGGCCATTTTGTTGGTTTTGACAATGCCCACCGCCATCGCATTGACCAGCGGATTACCAGTATATGACTTATCGAAATAAACTTCACCGGCCACCGTCGGCACACCAAATGAGTTGCCATAATCACCAATGCCGCGCACGACGCCATCGACCAAATAGCGCACACGGGGATTATCTGGCGAGCCGAAACGAAGTGAGTTTAGTGCGGCCACTGGGCGGGCGCCCATGGTAAATATATCTCGCAATATGCCGCCGACTCCCGTGGCGGCGCCTTGATACGGCTCCACTGCCGAAGGATGATTGTGCGATTCAATTTTGAACACAACTGCCTGGCCGTTGCCGATATCGACTGCCCCGGCGTTTTCTTCGCCGGCTTTGGCCACGATTCCGACGCCATCTCTGGGAAGTGTTTTCAATAGGGCGATTGAATTTTTATAACTGCAATGTTCCGACCACATTACGGAAAAAATACCGAGTTCAGTGTAATTTGGCTCACGGCCCAGGATTTCTCTTATTTTAACAAATTCTTCGTCAGATAGGCCATGCTGTTTGACCAGTTCGGGGGTGACTTGGGGTGTTGGGTTTTTCATATTCATACAACCAGAACCAATATAATTGGTGGATTGTTGCGAGGCAATTGAAGCAATTGTAGGTCAGGACCCTTGTGGTCCTGCCTAATTTGAATAGTAAGGAGCGCAAGGCTCCTGACCTAAAGGATCCCATAGTAAGCTGTGGGCGACCCGACCCACTCTCAAATCCTTGCCGATGGGCACAGCTTCTTCACCGGACATTCCGGACATTTGGGGCGGCGGGCGATACAAATAGCGCGG
>Ga0214473_10011556_pt1 | contig 10370 bp, 8 predicted proteins | sample RVTome_7_FD_203509 | JGI IMG/M metagenome (GOLD analysis project Ga0214473, IMG submission 203509) | Soil microbial communities from uranium-contaminated site in the Upper Colorado River Basin, Wyoming, United States - RVT98D197 | ecosystem: Environmental > Terrestrial > Soil > Contaminated >... | reverse complement strand
ACACTATCAAATTTCATTAAATTCTGTTTAAGCAAAGTCAATATGTCCCCTTAATTGCAACGCGAAAATGTCCCCTTTAAGGATTTTTGTGGTGACCTTGGAATCAGTTGATGAGTTCAAATTGAACCTCTGGTTGTTCGATAAATTTTCATAGAGATTGCTCCTGACAGGCATCAGGCGAAAAAGGGAATCGCCAGGATGCGCTACAATCAACGATGTTGATTTCGTCAAAGGTTAAAGGTTGGCTTCCTTCTGAGGTGCGGAAGCGAGATAGATCCAGTTGTAATCTTGGACTCCTTTTATAGGGTTCCTCTTTTGCGGAAGAGCTCGGATCGGTTCGTGAAGAGAAGTAGAAGAATGTTTAGCAATCAACTGATCTTTAGCGTAGATTCTCCAGGATCCGTTCAGAAGTTGTCTTGCTTCAACCTTTGCCTTCGCATAGGATCTTCTTTGAGGACCCGGCGGAATGTCGAGAACCAACCTTCCCAGTCGAACCGTATTATCATTGGCGACAGTCGCCGTATAACGAAAACTGATGATTCGATCCAGATCCAGATTTTTTGGGACCTCTCTCCAGGCTTTTTGAGATTCTCTGGGGCTAACAGCAAAACGACGGTTGAACACGCTTAAGAAGGTCGATTGTAAGAACCGGTTGGCCTCTTCGATTGTCACAATGCTCTTGAGACGCAGTTCTGCTCCCAGACGATCCTGAAGGGTGGCGAAGAGTTTTTCCACCCTTCCTTTGGCCTGGGGAGAAAGAGCCGAGATCGATTGAATCCCCAAGGCTTCCAGCGCTAATCCAACTTGAGTTGGCTCTTGCCGACCAGCGAGTTGTTCTTCCAAACTCCAGTGATTGTCATTGCGGTGTAACGCCCCATGGCGATCCTGATAAATGACCATCGGAATTCCATACTTTTTGACCATCTCTTTGAGAAGCCACAAATAGCCTGCGGAGCCTTCAAAGGGAAAGAAACGGGCGGCCAGCAGTTTCCCGGTCGCATCATCGATGGCGGCCATCAAACAACAGGGGGGATGGTCTGGACCAAACCAAGGATGAGGACTCCCATCCCAAAGCACCATCCAACCCTCCTGGGCCTTCCGCTCTCGTCGCTTTCGATGCTTAGGTCCCCGACGCCTACGCTTGGGTGCCATCCCCGCCTCCCGCCGTAACTTCCTCACCGTCTCTCGATTCAAATCGATCCCTTCGCACTCCCGAAGTTTCTCCGTAAAGTGAGTATCGTTAAAGTCCCAGTAAACCTCTTTCGACAGCTTTAATACTCTTTCTCGTAAGGGCTCCTTGAGCCGGTTGTTGGAAGGTCGACCTCTGTTACCATGAACCAAGCCTTTGATCCCTCTTTCCCGGATCGCTCGTCCAATCCGCTTCGCCTGACGGTAGGACACACCTATCTTCTCTCCAGCCTCCCTCAAGGTGATCTTCCCTACCTCCACCATCTTCATCAGATGCCACCTCTTTAATTCCCTCTGCCCCATGAGTACCTTCTCCTGTTCTTCCATGGGGACATTTTAACTTAAGCAGTTAATGGGGACATTTCTACTTTGCTAACACAATCTTTCTTGTTTTATTTGACAATCTTCTGCTTTTAGGGTATTTTGGTTTTCGAGGAGATAAGATGTTGAAAAAATACAAAGTGTTAGCTTTTTTGCTTTCCCTACTCTTCCTTGCCATCGTAAACCCAGGTCCCACCCAGGACAAGGCGCCCATTTTCACTGTGGAGGTAGACGGCATCATCAACCCCGCCACAGCCAAATTCATTACGGATTCGATTGACCAGGCTACTCAGCAAGGGGCTCAATGCCTGATCATCCAGCTCGATACGCCTGGTGGGTTGATGGATTCCATGAGGATTATTGTTAAAAAGATACTCGCTTCGAGCATTCCGGTCATTGTTTATGTTTCTCCGGGTGGCGCAAGAGCAGCCTCTGCCGGGGTCTTCATCACTATGTCCGCCCATCTGGCGGTCATGGCGCCGAGCACTCATATCGGGGCAGCCCACCCAGTGACCCTCGGTGAGGGTAAAGAGGACAAAACGATGTCCGAGAAAATCGTCAACGATACGGTCTCCTACATCAAGACGATTGCGAAGAACAGGGGAAAAAATGTTGACTGGGCTGAAAAAGCGGTGAGGAAAAGCGTCTCCATAACCGAAGAAGAGGCGCTTAAACTGAATGTGGTCGACTTTATCAGTCCCGATCTTCAGGACCTCCTCACAAAATTAGACGGGAGAGTGATAAAATTCGATGGGATGGCACGAACCCTCCTTACAAAGGGGATCCAACCTCAGTCGCTGCGGATGAGCTGGCGGTATAGACTTCTCGACATTATTTCCAACCCGACGATCGCATACATCCTCTTGATGCTGGGAATTTATGGTATCTTCTTTGAACTTTCGAACCCGGGGGCCATCCTGCCAGGTGTCGTGGGCGGAATCTTCCTCATTCTCGCTTTTTTTGCTTTGCAGATGCTTCCCATTAACTTTGCGGGTCTGGCTCTCATTCTTTTTGCCATCATCCTCTTCATTGCGGAAATCAAGGTGGTCAGCCATGGCTTGTTGGCGGTAGGGGGTGTCATCTCCCTCTTTTTGGGTTCTTTGATGTTGATCGAGAGCCCTACCGAGTACATGAGGGTCTCCTTGAGTGTCATCATTCCCGCAGTCCTTGTCAGCGCGGCATTCTTTATCTTTGCGATTACGATGGCTGTGAAAGCACGCGTTTCAAAACCCACAACCGGAACGGAAGGCCTTCTGGGAGAAATTGGAGTTGCGACGACTTCCATCGATCTCGAAGGGAAAGTGTCCATTCACGGAGAATACTGGAACGTGGTTAGCGACAATCCAATTCAGGCGGGCGAAAAAGTTCAGGTCACGAGCGTAAAGGATCTCAAACTTAAGGTGAAAAAAATCGACTAAGGAGGGAATGAAATGGGTATATCCGGTCTTCCATCAGGGTTATTTTTTCTTATTATTTTTTTAGTCATCCTGGCCGCATCCGCTGTAAAGATCTTAAGGGAGTATGAGAGGGGCGTTATTTTCCGTCTTGGAAGATTGATTGGCGCCAAAGGACCGGGCCTTATTTTTATCATCCCGGGTATTGACAAATTGTTAAGGATCAGCCTCAGAACCGTGACACTGGATATTCCACCCCAGGATGTCATCACCCGTGACAATATCTCCATTAAAGTGAATGCCGTCGTCTACTTTCGAGTGCTGGACCCTAACAGAGCTGTGGTCGAGGTAGAGAATTACCTCTATGCAACCTCTCAGTTGGCCCAAACCACACTTCGAAGCGTCGTAGGGCAGGCGGACCTGGATGAATTGCTTTCCCAGAGAGAAAAAATCAACATCACTCTCCAAGACATCCTGGATAAGCACACGGAACCCTGGGGAATTAAGGTCTCGCTGGTGGAAACCAAACAGGTGGATCTACCCGAAGAGATGCGCAGAGCCATCGCACGGCAGGCTGAGGCGGAAAGAGAGAGGAGAGCCAAGATTATTCACGCAGAGGGGGAATATCAAGCTGCTGAAAAATTGGCTCAGGCAGCCAATGTGATCAGCGTCAATCCCGCAGCCCTTCAGTTAAGGTTCCTTCAGACCCTGACGGAGATCGCCACGGAGAAGAATTCCACTACCATCTTCCCCGTGCCAATTGATATTATTACACCCTTTTTGAAGAAGCAGTAATGCTATGATCGATATAGGTTTCAGGACTTAGGTTAGAGGCTTTCATAAAATTCGGCAATTCGATCTTTTGCCCCAAACCTCTAACCATCAACCTGAATCTTTCATTTTCATCTGCCAGTCCATTTTGCTCCATATTCCCTGGAGAATGAGGACCTCCCTCTCTTCCAGCGTGCTTTTTCCAAAGAGCCGTCTGAGAGCCCTCATCATCCGCTCAGGACTCCGGGATTCCAGGAAGCCAATCCTGAGCAGTGTTCTCTCCATGTGCTCGAGCATCTTTTCGAGCTGTTCCGAAGAAGTTAAACGGGTCGTATTTTTCGGTGCAGAATAAGAAGAACGGAACAGTTCGTAGCATAGTATCGCCACAGCCTGCGCTAAATTGAGAGAGGGAAATGTTTCGGAGGAAGGAATTCTCACGTAGCGGTGACAAAGGGACAATTCCTCATTGTTCAATCCTTCCCTTTCTGCGCCAAAAACAAGGCCTGCGGAATTCACCGGGGTAAGGGGAATTAACTCCTTCATCAATTCTTCAGGAGTTAAGAAAGGAACTCGTTCCCTCCCTCCCCTGGACGTCATTCCCACAATATATTCCATTTCGGAGACTGCCTCTCTCAATGTAGGAACTTCTTCTGCCCTTTCCAGGATATCTTCTGCACCGGATGCCAGTTTATAGGCGTTCATTTGGAGGGGTGAACATCCGTCGACCAGGATCAGCTTCGTCAATCCCATGTTCTTCATAATCCTTGCCACGGAGCCGACGTTCTCAGGAAACCGGGTTCTTACCAAAATAATTGAAACAGCATCAAGATTCGCCCTTGCCTTCATATTTCGTATTATATCTTTCTATCAACCACCTTGACTATTGTTTTTTTTTGTCTTAATTTCAGTGCCATAGTTTTGGTTACCCTTCGAAGGAAAACCCATTGATGAAGATCAAGGTACCCTTTTTTGAGCTGGTTTCTCAATTCCGGACAATCGAAGACGAGATCAAGTCAGCGCTGGAAGAGGTTTTTAAGACCCAGCAATTTATCTTGGGACCAAAAGTGGATGCCCTGGAGAAGGCCGTCGCTGATTATTGCTGCACCCGATTTGCAATTGCGGTCGCTTCCGGTTCGGATGCCCTCTTGTTGTCCTTAATGGCCCTTGAAATCGGACCGGGGGATGAAGTCCTTCTTCCCCCGTTCACTTTTTTTGCGACGGCGGGAGCAGTTTCACGAGTCGGAGCCACGCCTGTCTTTGTCGATATTGAAGAGAAAACCTACAATATCGATCCTTCTCGAATCGAAGAAAAGATGACATCGAAGACAAAGGCCATCATTCCGGTCCACCTTTATGGACAGTGTGCAGACATGTCCCCCCTTCTTCAGATTGCCAGGTCAAAAGGGTTATTTGTCATTGAAGATGCCGCGCAAGCCCTGGGAGCTGAATATCAATCTACGAAAGATCCCGTTTGCCAACGGTCCGGGAAGATGGGGGATCATGGGTGCTTCTCATTCTTTCCCACAAAGAACCTTGGGGCTTTCGGGGATGCAGGAATGATTGTGACGGATCATCCCCAACGGGCGGAAAAGATCCGGCTCTTGCGAGTCCATGGCGGTCAACTGAAATATTTCCATAAGATCATAGGCATCAACAGCCGGCTTGATGCCCTTCAGGCAGCTGTCTTGTTAGTCAAACTCAGACATCTGGAAAAATGGACGGAAGAGAGGCAGAGAAATGCCCGGCGATATGATTCGTTGTTCCAGGAACTTCTCCCTTCTCTTCCAGAGCTCAAGCTTCCATTCACCCAGTATAAGAACCGCCACATCTTTAACCAGTACGTCATCCGTATCCCTGAGAGGGATGCTCTCAGACAATTTCTAACGAAAGAAGAAATCGGAACAGAGATCTATTATCCCGTCCCTCTCCATTTACAGGAGTGTTATTCCTTTTTAAAACACAGGCGCGGAGATTTTCCTGTCTCTGAAAAAGCCGCTGAAGAAACCCTTGCTCTGCCGATCTTCCCTGAGTTGAGAGAAGATCAGCAGGCCTATGTGGTTGATCGGATTAAAGCCTTCTATAAGAAATAGGTTTACCTGGAAAAATTCAAAATCCGAATGTCGGGCGAAGCGTCCGTCAAGGACCAATCCGAAACAAATTCTAAATTCAAATGACCAAAATTCGAAACAATCATTTTCTCATTACTCTAAATTTTCTAATTTCGTCATTTCAAACTATTTCGAATTTCGGATTTCGTAATTCGAATTTCCCCCTATGGGGGGGTGGTGGCGCCAGAAATGGTAGAGATATAATTGAGCGTATCCGGCGAGAGGTCCGAAGCGGGCCCGGACAAAATTCTCCAGCTGTTTCTCTCCAACCCGTTTCCCGTTGAAGTAGACTTTTTGTAAACCCTTTTTTATCCAGGTGTCTATGGGAAAAGCCTCAAGAAAATTCAGAGAATAGAGAAGGACACAGTCCGCCACTTTTTTCCCCACCCCTGGAAGCTTCATCAGCGACTCCCTGGCTGCTTGGTAGTCCAGGTGTTTCAACCCCAGAAGCGTTTCTCTGTTAATACACTGACTCGTTTTGATCAGATAATTGGCCCTGAATCCCGCCCCGATGGACTCCCATCGGAGAGAAGGCCCGATGTTGGAAGCTTCGGGAAAACCATAACTGACAGTATTGCCTGAAACGATCTTCATTCCGCAGGCCTTGCAGAGATTCTCAATAATAGTGCGAATGTGAGGGATGGTTTTGGCGGAAGAACAGAGAAAAGAGATCAGACACTCCCACGGGTCCTGCCGGATCAACCTCAGACCGGGATAGGTCAGAATGGCCTGATGAATCATCGGATCCCGGTCGATCTTCTTTAATACCGCCGCCAGGTCTTCATCCAGACTGAAAAAACGGATAAGGAATCCTTCGTCCACCCCCTCATAGAAAAGCGTCTCCCCTTTCTGCCAGACGGAGAAGAGTCGATTGGACGTCTGAACGATATAGGTCTCCGCGACTTTGGTAAACCGGAAAAATTGGCCGCATTCCAGAGTCGGTTTGAGGGAAAAGAGAGGGACCCTGAGTCGAGAAATCATTCCTTTTTCTCGACCGGAGGCCGGATCACCGCAAGGGCATACTCCTCCGGATCGATGTACTTTCTGCAAACCCGTTGAACCTCTTCCTTTGTTACCTTCTCAATCAATTGAGGGTATTTCTGAAGGTGATCGAACCCCAGCCCGTAGAGCTCGTCGAGGGAGGCCTGATTCGCCTGGGCCCCATTTGTCTGGAGACCGATCTCGAAATTGCCGATAAGATACCTCTTTGCCCGCTCTACCTCTACTTCAGTCAGACCCTCCTCTTTCACCTTTTTCAATTCCCTGAGCACAGCCGTGATGGCCGTATCGAGCTTATCCGGGCGGGTTGCCATGTACATCCCCATAAACCCCTTATCGAGATTGGGTTGGGCGAAGAAGGATAAGGCATAGGCTAAGCTTTCCTTGTCCCTCAATTCATAGAAGAGCCTCCCCCCCATTCCCGATAAAGCTGCATCGAGAACCTCCAGGGCGTATCGGTCATCGTCTTGAACGGTCGCTCCAAGGAATCCAAGGACAAAGTGGGCCTGCTCTTTCTCTCTGAAAATTTCAGACTTCTTCACTTTTTGCAGTGGCAATTCCTGAGGAACAGAAGGAGGGACAAAACTCGTTTTCTTAAGATCTCCAAATTCTTTTTGAACAGCATCCATCACTTGCTTCTCTTCAACATCCCCAACCACGGTGAGAACCATATTCCCGGGGACGGCCAGGCTCTGATAATATTCAATCAAATCGTTCGGGGTTAATCGTTGAATGGTCTCCTGTGTTCCCAGGGTATCCATTCGATACGGATGTTTTTCATAAAGCGTTTTCCGGAAAAGGTTGAACACCATGCGATCCAGGTCATCCTCCTGCTGGCGGATGGCAGCGAGAATCGTTCGCCTCCGTTTTTCCATCTCTTCCCTGTTGAAAGTTGGATACCGGAGGACCTCTGCAAAGAGCTGAAAAGCCTCTTCAAAGTGCTGGCTCAAAAAGGTGATGGTCAGGCCAAAACTGTTATATCCGGAAAAACCGCTGACCGATCCGGCCATTCGCTCCACTTTTTTTGCTATTTCCAGGCTTGACCGGTTTTTTGTTCCCTTTGTCAGCATGACTGCAATGAACTGATTGATCCCATTTTTCGCCTCATCTTCAAATCGCACCCCGCCCAGGAAGGAAGCCTGCAGGGTCACGATGGGAATGGATCGGTTCTCCTTTAGAATGAGGCGTATTCCATTGTCCAGCACCTTTCTTGAAAAGGATGACTCTTTCTTCCCCTCAGGAATGGAAAAGGGTGCATCAAGCTTCTCCGACAGTGACTTCAAGGGTACGTTCTTAGCCATTTCAAACTTTTCCGAAGGGGTCAAAAGGCTGATGACGGACCGTGAAGGCTTAAGATATTTCTTCACTGCTCTCCGAATATCCTCACTCTCGAGAAGGGAAATCCTCCTCAAATATTCTTTCTCAAATTGAACATCCCCTGCCGTGAGTTCATAGTATCCCAGCTTTCGGGCCATGCCCTGAACGGTCTGGCGCCCATAGATCAGGTCGCTCTCCGCGTTCACTTTGACGCGGTACAGTTCTTCCGCTGTGACCCCTTCCTGACCCACCAGAAGGATTTCTTCCCAGATGGCTGCCAGGGCTTTCTCGAGGTTTTCCACCGGGAGCGTCGCTTCAACATAAAAAGCCCCCGGATCCTTGGGTGTGTAAGCAGAGGCTGAGATGGAGTGGACCAGCCCCTTCTCCAATCTCACTTTTTGCACCAGGCGGGAGGCTTCACCGTTTCCTAAGATTTGGGAAAGGGCATCGAGGGAAGAGGTGTCTTCATGCTTCGCCGAGGGGATTGGAAGGGCTATTTGGAGGTAGGTTTCTTTGAAGCTCCCGTATGAGAGGACCGTTCGCACCTCTCTCGGTTCGAGTTCTTCCGGCTTCGGGGAGGACGGTTCCCATGAGGGTTTGAAGCCTTTTGCAGCATCTCTCACCTTTCTCTCCATTTCTTGTGGATCGAAATCTCCGGCGATAATGAAGACCATGCGGTTCGAACCATACCACTTCTTAAAAAAGGATACCATCTTGTCCCGTGTGATCGCCTTGACCGTCTTTTCATGGCCAATGACCGGTCTGCCGTAGGGGTGGCGCTGGTAGAGAGCGGCCATGGTCTGTTTGAAAATCCTCCTGGATGGATCATCCTCTCCCATCCGAATTTCTTCCAGGACAACTTCCCTTTCCCTTTCGAGTTCTGAAGCATCAAAGGTAGAGTGTTGCAGAACATCGGTCAAGATATCGAGGCCGATGTCTGTGAAGCGGCTGGCAAGAGTAATATGATAAACGGTATTGTCGTAGGACGTATAGGCGTTGACCGATCCTCCCATGGATTCGATCTCTCTCGCGATCTCGCCTACTTTTCTCTTCTCCGTTCCTTTGAAGATCATGTGCTCGATGAAGTGGCACATCCCTGCTTCATCCTCTTTCTCATCGGTGCTTCCTACTCTCACCCAGATCTGAAGGGCCACAACCGGTGTCGTCCGGTTCTCCGCCAGGATGACCTTCATCCCGTTCTCCATTTCAAACTGGTGAAGCCGCTCCTGGGAAAGAGAAAATTCTGCGGTCCATGTCAGGATAAAAAGAAGGATAAGGATCGGGAAGAAAAATCGAAAACGTCTCATGTTGTTCCCTCCAAATGAAAACTTGATAATTCTAAAACCATGTGACCCCCTCCCTCGCCCTCCCCCCTTGAGAGCGAGGGTTGGGTGGGGGGTACAAAAATTATATAATGATAAGACTAAAAAAACAAAGGGCGAAATCTCTTAGAAAATGGGATTTCGCCCTTGATGGGGTTCAATTTGCTTAGTTAATCAAGATAGGCTGATCTGCTCTCTTCCCAGAGTAAAGGCTTTCTTGTTCAACTCGTGAACCTTCGCCGGGAGATAGGTGAGAATGGTTGTAAGCCAAATCTCTTCCTTCACATCAAAGAGCTTGGAAATGGCTCCAAGAAGCACCACGTTTGCCGCGCGGACGTCGCCAGTCTGACGTGCGACCTCAGTTCCTCTCACCAGATAAAAATCGTTGAATCTCGACCCGATGATCTGGGGAATATCTTTTGGATATTCCATTTCGCCGAGGTTCACGGCCGGAGGATTGATCCTGTGATCGTTCATAATGATTTTTCCGTTGGGCCGAAGGTGATTCAACCACCGGAGTCCCTCCAGTTGTTCGAAGGCAAAGAGAATGTCCACTTCCCCCTCTTTGATGAGAGGGGAATAGACCTTTGTGCCGAATCGGAAATGGGACGTGACAATTCCCCCCCGCATGGCCATGCCATGAATCTCGCTCTTCTTGACGTCATAACCGGCTTCCATAAAGACATCACACATGATGTCGCTGGCAAGAATGACGCCCTGCCCTCCAACGCCTGCTACCAGAATATTGCGAGTCGAATTGTCCATTGTATCTCCTTCACCCCATCCCCCTCCTGCCCTCCCCCTTGAAAGGGGAGGAATCACCCCAAGCGCGTGACGATCCCCTCCCCTTCAGAGACTGTGTCGTAATTAACACTGGCTCTGGGAAGTGGGAGAAGGATGTTGAAAACGATGTTAAATTTGTTAAGTCATCCCAAAATTACATGCTAAAT
>Ga0214473_10011555_pt1 | contig 10370 bp, 9 predicted proteins | sample RVTome_7_FD_203509 | JGI IMG/M metagenome (GOLD analysis project Ga0214473, IMG submission 203509) | Soil microbial communities from uranium-contaminated site in the Upper Colorado River Basin, Wyoming, United States - RVT98D197 | ecosystem: Environmental > Terrestrial > Soil > Contaminated >... | reverse complement strand
GCCGCGGCGACACTCCCAGGCTGACGACACTGTTGTAGTACTCGGAAGGGCCGGCGCGGTAGGGTGCGCCGAGGAGCAGATCGCCGCCGTTTCGCTTCGCCGCCGCTTCCAGGCGCGCGAGGAACGCGGGATCGGCGCTGTCGAGGAATCGCGGCAGCGCGGTCTCGGGCAGCACGGTCAGCCGCGCGTTGCCTGTTTCGGCAAGACGAGCGTAGGTCTCGAGCGTGCGCGCGTAGCGACCAGGGTCGAACTTGAGATCCTGCGGCACGTTGCCCTGCAGCAGGGCAACGCTCAGCGGCTCGCCCGCCGGCACCGACCATTCGACCGCGCGCAGCGCGTGACCGCAGGCAATGAGGATCGCGAGCGTTCCGGCGCAAAGCCAGCGCCGTTCGTTGAGCGCGATGCACCAGAGAAGGCCGGCGCAGGCCACCGCCGCGAACGTCACGCCCAAACTGCCGGCAAGCGGAGCGAACCCGGCGAGCGGCGTGTCGATCGCGGGGTATCCGGCGCCCAGCCAGGGAAAGCCTGTGAGGTGCCAGCCGCGCAGCCACTCCGCGAGCGCCCAGAGCGCGGGGATGGCGAGCGTGGCGCGCACGGCCGCGCCGGCGCGCAACTTCGCCTGCAGCCAGCCTACCGCGGCCGGAAACAGCGCCAGCCAGGCGCAGAAGCCGAGCGTGGCGAGCGCGGCAAGCGGCGCCGGCATGGCGCCGAAGCGGTGCAGGCTGATGTACACCCACGACACCCCGACGCCGAAAAGGCCGAGGCCGAACGCGTAGCCGAGCAGCAAGGCCGCTCGCGGCGACTCAGCGCGCAGCCACAGGTGAACCAGCAGCGTGAGCGCGGCAAGGCCCGCCGGCCACAGGTCGGTCGGGGAGAACGCGAGCACTACCACGGCGCCGGCTGCGAATGCGAGGGCGGCGCGGCGCTTCAAGCCTTGGGTTTTTCCACCAGCAGCGTATACACGCGGCGGCTGTCGGCGCGCAGCACGTGAAAGCGCAGCCCGTCGATGACCAGGTTCTCGCCGCGCTTGGGCAGGCGCCCGAGGTGCGCGATCACCAGCCCGGCGACGGTGTCGTGCTCCTGGTCGGAGAAACCGGAACCGAAAGCGGCGTTGAAATCGGCGATCTGGGTGAGCGCCTTGACCCGGTAGCGGCCACCCGGCTCGGCGATGATGTTGTCGCTCGCCTCGTCGAAGTCGTACTCGTCCTCGATGTCGCCGACGATCTGCTCGAGCACGTCCTCGATGGTGACCAGGCCGGCGACGCCGCCGTACTCGTCCACCACGATCGCCATGTGGTTGCGGCTGGCGCGGAACTCGCGCAGCAGCACGTTGAGGCGCTTGGACTCGGGGATGAACACCGCCGGCCGCAGCATCTCGCGCACGTTGAACTCCTGCGCGCCGGCGTAGTGCCGCAGCAGGTCCTTGGCGAGCAGGATGCCGATGACGTCGTCGCGGTTCTGGTCGATCACCGGGAAGCGCGAGTGCGCGGTGGCGATGACCTGCGGGATGAAGCTCTCCACCGGCTGATTGATGTCGATCAGGTCCATCTGCGCGCGCGGGATCATGATGTCGCGCACCTGCATCTCGGAGACCGCGAGCGCGCCCTCGATGATCGAGAGCGCGTCGGCGTCGATCAGGTTCCTCTGGTAGGCCGAGCGCAGCAGCCGCACCAGGCTGTCGCGGTCCTCGGGCTCGCGCAGAAGAAGCGCCGACAGGCGCTCCCACAGACCGGCTCGGGCGGGGTCGTTCATTGCAGGGGGAAGCGGCTATTCTACCGCGTAGGGGTCGGCGAAACCGAGCCGGCGCAGGATGCGCGCTTCGGCGCGCTCCATGCGCGCCGCCTCGTGCGCGCGCACGTGGTCTGCGCCGCGCAGGTGCAACATGCCGTGCACCACCAAGTGTGCGTAGTGCGCGGCGAGCGGCTTGCGCTGCGCATGCGCCTCGCGCGCGATCACCGGATGGCACAGCACAATGTCGCCCTGCAGCAACGATTTGCCGCCGCGCGTGCGCGCAATGCCGTACGGGAACGTGAGCACGTTGGTGGCGTAGTCGCGGCCGCGGAAGGCGCGATTCAGGCGGCGCCCTTCGGCGGCGCCGACCAGGCGCAGCGTCACCTGCGTGGCGCCGCGCGCGGCGGCGCGCGCGATGGTCCGCAGCCGGCGCTCGCCCGGCGCGCCCGGCGCAGCAGCGGCTCGCTGCACCACGATCGCCGCGCGCACCGCGCTACTTCGGCGGCGGCGCGTCGTCGTCCTGCGCGTGCTGCTCGTAGGCATCGATGATGCGCGCAACCAGTGGATGGCGCACCACGTCCGCCGCGGAGAACTCGCTGAAGACGATGCCGCGCACCCCGGCGAGGATGCGGCGTGCCTCGTTGAGGCCGCTCTTCTGGCCGCGCGCCAGGTCGATCTGGGTGACGTCGCCCGTGACCACCGCCTTGGCGCCGAAGCCGATGCGGGTAAGGAACATCTTCATCTGCTCGGGCGTCGTGTTCTGCGCCTCGTCCAGGATGATGAAGGCGTGGTTGAGCGTGCGGCCGCGCATGTAGGCGAGCGGCGCGAGCTCGATGGTGCCGCGCTCGAGCAGCTTGCCGGTCTTGTCGAAGCCCGCGAGGTCGTAGAGCGCGTCGTACAGCGGCCGCAGGTACGGGTCCACCTTCTGCGCCAGGTCGCCGGGCAGAAAGCCCAAACGCTCGCCCGCCTCCACCGCCGGGCGCACCAAGACGATGCGCTTGACTTTGTCGCGCTCGAGCGCGTCCACCGCGCAGGCGACCGCGAGGTAGGTCTTGCCGGTGCCCGCCGGCCCGATGCCGATGGTGATGTCGTGCGCCAGGATGTTCTCGATGTACTGCACCTGGCGCGGGGTGCGGCCGTGCAGCTCGGGCCGGCGCGTGAGCAGCTGCGGCAAGTTCGGCTCGCGCTCCTTGCGCAACGGTTTTCCCTGCAGCAGCTCGGTGAGGCCGAGTTGCACGTCATCGATCGTAAGCTCGTCCGCGGCGCGGTCGTAGAACAGCGCCAGCGCTTGCGCGGCGCGCGCCGCCTGCTCCGGCTCGCCGCGCACCGAGAAGCGGCCGCCGCGGCGCGCGATCGAGACATCCAGCGCAGATTCGATCTGCCTCAGGTTGGCGTCGAGCGCGCCGCACAGGCGCGCCAGGCGCTGGTTGTCGAGTGGGTCGAGCGTGACTTCGACCGGCCGGCTACGCATCTAGGGAAGCTCTGAGCAAGTTGCGCGCATGCGCGTTGCGGCCGGAACGCGGCGCCTGCTAGGCGCTCGGCCGCAGCGATAGGTCGATATCGCAAGGCCGAGCACCATGGGGGAACAAAAGGGGCCCCCACCCCTTTCGTTGGCAGGCGCCCGTGTCATCGCGCTATCGTAGCCCAGAGTTCGCGTCTTCCGGCCGCAACCCGAGGGCGGCGAGGGCCTTTACCTTGCACCCCTGCGGCACGGCCTCGCCGCCCAGAGGGACGGGGCGACACGCAGCGGCTCTGCCGCTGCGTTCCACCCGGGGCCGCGGCAGGAGCGCAGGCGCAAGCGCCTGCGCGTTCGCGCATGGCATCGCCATCGGCCGCCTTGTGTACATAAAGTACACGGCGGCGTCCGCTGTCTAGCCCTGCGCCAAAATCGCCGCCGTCGCGCACGCGGAACTTGCTCAGAGCTTCCCTTGCAGCTCGCCGCGCAGCGTATGCCGCAGCGCCGCCGTGATGCGCACGTCGGCGAAGCTGCCGCTGAGCTCCGGCGGGCCGCTGAAGTTCACGACGCGGTTGTTGCCGGTGCGGCCGGCCAGCTCGGCGGCGTTCTTCTTCGCACGGCCCGCGACCAGGACGCGCTGCGTGCTGCCGACCATCGAGGCGCTCACCGCCTGCGCTTGCTCCTGGAGCAGCGCCTGCAGCCGATGCAGGCGCTCGAGCTTGCGGGCGCGCGGCGTATCGTCGGGCAGCTCGGCCGCGGGCGTTCCAGGCCGTGGGCTGTAGAGGAACGAGAAAGCGCCGTCGAAGGCGAGCTCGCGCGCGAGCTTGAGCGTGGCCTCGAAGTCGGCCTCGGTTTCGCCCGGGAAGCCGACGATGAAGTCCGTCGACAGGCTGAGATCCGGGCGCGCCTTGCGCAGCCGCCGCACGATGGCGCGGTATTCGAGCGCGCTGTGGCCGCGCTTCATCGCCGCCAGCACGCGGTCCGATCCCGACTGCACCGGCAGGTGCACGTGCGGCGCGAGCGCCGGCAACTCGGCGTGCGCATCCACCAGGCGCTGAGTGAATTCGCGCGGATGCGAGGTGGTGTAGCGGATGCGCTCGATGCCTTCGATCTCGGCGACATAGCGCAGCAGTTCGGCGAAGTCCGCCGCCTGGTGCTCGATCTCGCCGCGCCAGGCGTTCACGTTCTGGCCGAGCAGCGTCGCTTCCTTCACGCCCTGCGCGGCGAGTGCCGAGAGCTCGGCAATCACGTCGTCGAACGGCCGCGACACCTCTTCGCCGCGCGTATAGGGCACGACGCAGAAGCTGCAGTACTTGCTGCAGCCCTCCATGATGGAGACGAAGGCGGCGGCGCCCTCGGCGCGCGCCGGCGGCAGGCGGTCGAACTTTTCGATTTCGGGAAAGCTCACGTCGACTTGCGCCTCGCCGCTGGCGCGGCGCCGCTCGAGCAGCTCTGGCAGCCGGTGCAGCGTCTGCGGGCCGAACACCACGTCCACGTACGGCGCGCGCTTTATGATGGCGCCGCCCTCCTGGCTCGCGACGCAGCCGCCGACCGCGATCATCAGGTCCGGGTTGGCGCGCTTGAGCGCCCTGACGCGGCCCAGCTCGGCGAACACCTTTTGCTGCGCTTTCTCGCGCACCGAGCAGGTGTTGAACACGATCAGGTCGGCGTCCTCGGCACGGGGCGTGGCCTCGAGGCCGGAGCGTGTGGCGAGCAGCCCGGAGATTTTCTCCGAGTCGTACTCGTTCATCTGGCAGCCGAAGGTCCGGATATGGAACTTGCCGGCCATGGCGCTATTTCACGGCATCAGGTTGCGCAGCTTCCTGCGGCGTGAGGATCCAGACGCGCGCGATCTGCCCCTGCGGGTCGCGCGTGTACTTCACCAACGACCCCGGCGGCAGCGCGCCCGGCAGCACGAGCATGTTGGCGCGATCGCGGATTTGCGCCCCGGGCGCAAGCTGCATGCGCTCGCCATTGACCTCGACCAGCATCGCCTCGAGGTGCCGCATCTGGCCGCGCTTGGCGTCCGCGGGGATCGGGCGCAGCTGCGCCAGGGCCCCGGTCGCGACCGATGCGAGGATCAGGGCGGCAAGCGCGCTTCGCAGCAGGGTCGGAAGGGGCAAGGGGAGTGGGAAAGTAGGTGGTGGCGAATCAGGGACTCGAACCCCGGACACACGGATTATGATTCCGCTGCTCTAACCAGCTGAGCTAATTCGCCAGATGAAAAAAGGGCGTGCATTCTCACCTGAAAGCCGCTTGAAGTCAAAGAGTTGGGGGATTTCGGGTTGAATTTCGACGTCGCGGTCGTAGGGGGTGGCCTAGTCGGCGCGGCGCTGGTGCGGGCGCTGCCCGGTGCGAGCGTCGCGCTGGTCGCGCAGGAGCGCCGCGCGCTCGCCGCGCCGGCGCCGGAATTCGACTCGCGCATCTATGCGATCAGCCCCGGGAACGCTTCATTCCTGGCGGATATCGGGGCCTGGGAGGCGATGCCGGCTGCAAGAGTGACGCCAGTGCACGCCATGCGCGTGCACGGTGACGACGGCGAATCGCTGGTCGAATTCGACGCCGTCGAGGCGGGCGTCGAAGCGCTCGCCTGGATCGTGGAGGATGGCTTGCTGCAGGACGCGCTCTGGGGCGGCCTCGAGCGGCAGCGCGGGCTGGAACTGTTTGCTCCCGCGGAATGCGCGCACCTCGAGCTTGGGCGCGGGCAGGCGCTGCTCGAGCTTGCCGATGGGCGCGCGCTGCATGCAAGCCTGGTCGTAGGCGCGGATGGCGCGCGCTCCGCGGTGCGTGCGCAAGCGGGCATCGCCGCCGAAGAGCGCGCCTACGGGCAAACCGCGGTGGTGGCCAATTTCGCCTGCGCGCGGCCGCACCGCAACGTGGCGTTGCAATGGTTCCAGGGTGCAGCCCGTGGCGGCGCGGTGCTCGCGCTGCTGCCGCTCCCCGGCGAGCACGTATCGATGGTGTGGTCGACCGCGGATGCCGAAGCACGGCGCCTGCTCGCGCTGCAGCCTGCGGCGCTGGCGCGCGAGCTGGGCCAGGCGTCGCACGACACGCTCGGCGAGCTTGCGCTGGTCACTCCGGCGCGCGGCTTCGCGCTGCGCCGCGTGACCGCGCGCCGCCTGGTGGCGCCGCGCGTCGCGCTCATCGGCGACGCCGGGCACGTGCTGCACCCGCTCGCCGGCCAGGGCGCCAACCTCGGCTTCCAGGACGCGCGCGAGCTGGCGCGCGTGCTGGGTGCACGCGAGCCGTTTCGCGATCCCGGCGAGCTGCGGCTGCTGCGCCGCTTCGAGCGCGCACGCGCGGAGGCTATACTCGCGATGCGCGCCACGGTTCACGGCCTGTTCCTGCTGTTTGACGCCAAGGGCGGACTTGCATCACGTGTGCGCAACGCCGGATTGAACCTGACAGACCGGGTGCCGGTCATAAAGAACATGCTCATGCGCTTCGCGATGAGCTGAACACGGAGACCAGATGACGCGCCTGCTCGTTCTCGCCACCGCCCTGCTTGCCGGCTCCGCGCTCGCCAACGAAACGCTGATCCGCCAGGCGGTCGAGGTGAAGCTCGGAGGTATCAAGGTCGACGGCGTGCAGCCGAGCGCGTTGCCGGGGTTGTACGAAGTGCGCTTCCAGACCCGGGAAGGGCCGCAGATCGTCTACGTGGACGCGCAGGCCAACCACATTTTCGTCGGCGACATCTTGGAGTTCAAGACCGACCGCAACCTGACGCAGGAGCGCATCCGCAGGCTCTCGGCGATCAAGTTCGAATCGCTGCCGCTCGAGCTTGCGGTAAAGGTGCAGCGCGGCAATGGCAAGCGCGTGCTGGCGCTGTTTTCCGACCCCTACTGCCCGGCCTGCCAGCAGTTCGAGAAGGTGCTGGCGCAGGTCGAGGACATCACCATCTACTATTTCATGTACCCGGTGATCCGGCCGGAGCTTGCGGACCATTCCCGGGCGGTATGGTGCGCGCCCGACCGCAGCAAGGCCTGGCTGGACCTCGCGCTGCGCGGCAAGCCCACGGCAACCAGCACGGATTGCGACACGCCGGTGGAGAAGGTGCTCGAGCTCGGTCGCTCGCTGCGCGTGGGCTCGACGCCGACGCTGATTCTTGCCAACGGCGAGCGCCACCTCGGCGGCCTGCCGGCGCCGAAGCTGCGCGCAGCGCTCGACGAAGCCGCCAAGAGCGCGAAGAAGTAGCGCCGCGCCCGCACACGCGCGCTGTTTCGAAATCCTTCTCCCCTTTCAACCTCTGGGCACCGGGCCGCAGGGCCGGCAACTGTAAAGTCACGCTTTACACTTCCGGCATGCAGTGGCGGGTCGATGCCGAGGCGGCGCTGCTCCGGCGCCCTGGACCGCAAACGCCGCGCCACGGGTACCCGGCGGGGCAGACTTCGGTCAGATTGAAGCTCTTGTCTGCCCCGCCGCCCGCTGCGTCCCGGTCTCGCGCACGCTTTCGCTCGGCACGACGTTGAAGCCGCATCAGTCCGCGTTCGTCGATTGACGAGGATCAGCGTCGGCTGATGGTGGTGATGGGGAAAAGATTAGTTGAGAGTTGGTAGCGGCTCGCCGCGCGGCCACAGCAGCCACATCCGGCCCTGCTGGCGCATCCTGCCGGCGAGCGTGCCGGGTTCGGCGCCGGTGCCCCAGAAAAAATCCGCGCGTACCGCACCGCGAATCGCGCCGCCGGTGTCTTGCGCGACGACCAGCCGCTCGAGCGGCTGTGACGAGAGCGGAAAAGTGGTGGCGAGAAACACCGGCGCGCCGAGCGGCACGTAGCGCAGGTCCACGGCGATGCTGTATTGCGCGCTGAGCGGCACACCGAGGGCGCCGATCGGGCCGTCGCTGCCCGCGAGCTCGCGGAAGAACACGTAGCTCGCGTTGACGTTGAGCGCCTCCTGCAGCTTCACCGGATTGGCCGCCGCCCAGGCCTTGATCCCCTGCATCGAGGCCTGCTCAAGGGTCAGCTCGCCGCGCTCGATCAGGTAGCGCCCGAGCGAGCGGTAGGGATGTCCGTTCTGGTCGGCGTATCCCAGGCGGATGCGTTCTCCGGAGGCGAGCGCCACCTGTCCCGAGCCCTGGATCTGGAGGAAAAACAGCTCCACCGGGTCCTCGACCCAGGCAAGTACCGGCGCCCCCAGCGCCCACCCGGAAGCGCTGTCATCCGCGTGCGCGCGGTCCTCGATCTCGGCGCGCGACCAGTAAGGCACCAGGCGGCGGCCGTCGACGCGGCCGCGCAGCCGCAGGCTGCGCAGCTCCGGATGCAAGCTGGCGAGATCCACCACCACCAAGTCGTGCGGCACGCCGTACACCGGTATGCGATAGCGCTCGGAGCGTGTGCGGCTGCCCGCGAGGATCGGTTCGTAGTAGCCGGTCACCAGGCCTTGCGCGGAACCTTCCGCCGAGATCACGGCGTGCGCGACGAACGCCTCCTCGAAGAAGCGGCGCACCGCCGGCTCGTCATCCGGCGGCACCACGCGCGCCGCTTCGCAGGCGCGCGCGAGCGCGCCCGGCGCGGCAATGCGCGCGCAGCCGATGATGAAGGCGCGCAAGCTCGGAACGAGCGCGCTGCCCTGCCATCCGGGCAGGGCGGCGTACGGCGTTTCCTGGTAGCTCGCCGCTGCCGGCTTTGCCGGCGGCGGGCATTGCGGGCATGCGGCGCACGGCGCACAGGGGCGTTGCTGCAGCTCCGCGCAACCTGCTGCAAGTAGAATCGCGGCCAGGGAAACGACGAACGCGCGCAAGATGTGGGTCATCTTTCTGGAGATGGGCGTCGCGCTCGCGCTGCTCGTGGTGATCGTCTGGTGGACCTGGCCGAAGAAGCGCCGCGACGACGATTCGACGCGCGGGCCGCCCCAAGGATGAAGCGGCGGCAGGGCCCGGTCAACCCGGGGGCGGGAGCGCACCGTTCAAGGTAGGCGACAGCGGGCCGGACAGCGGGTTAAACTAGCATTTGCGCACTGGGGGGGGAGTCATGCCTATCGTTGCAATCACGCGTGAGATGGGGTCGCTCGGCAAGGACGTCGCCAAGGGCGTGGGTGAAGCCCTGGGCGTGCCGGTCGTGTATCACGAGATCATCGAGCACCTCGCCGACCGCATGCGGGTGCGCAAGAGCCACGTCATCCGCCTGCTCGATGGCAAGGCCGGCCTGCTCGAGCGCCTGACCGCCGACAAGGTCAGCATGTTCGTGCATTCCTCCGACGAGATCATCGCCCTGGCGCAGCACGGCAAGGGCGCGGTCATCCGCGGCTGGGGCGCGACGCACCTGCTGCGCGACGTCCCGCACGTGGTCTGCGTGCGCGTGTGCGCGCCGTTCGCGGTGCGCCAGCGGCGCATGATGGAGCGCCTCGGCACCGAGGACACGGTGCAGGTGGCGGACGAGATCCAGCGCAACGACGAGGCGCACACCGCGATCATGCGGCGCCACTTCGACATCCGCTGGACCGAGCCGGAGCACTACGACCTGGTGCTGAACACCGAACGCGTCAGCATCGACGAGTGCGTGGACGAGGTGATGGGCCTGGTGCAATCGCCCGAGTTCGCCGAAACCGATGAGTCGCGCCTGCAGCTCGAGGGCTTGGCGCTGTCCGCGCACGTGCGCGCGGCGCTTAGCAAGTCGCCCGAGACGCGCGGCATCAAGGTCGCGGTGAGCGCGAACAAGGGCGCGGTGACGTTCGCCGGCTGCTCCAAGGAAGAACTGCTCGCGCTGGTCGAGATCGCCGCCGGTGTACCCGGAGTGCGCGATGTGGTGTACCGCTCGCGCTCGCTGGAAGAGGCGCGGCCGCGCCTGCACTGAGCGCGGCGCCGCCGCTGCGGCGCCGATCCCGAATTTGACACCCGCGCACCTCTAGGGAAGCTCTGAACAAGTTCCGCGTGCGCGACGGCGGGGATTTTGGCGCAGGGCGAGACAGCGGACGCCGCCGTGTACTGGATGTACATAAGGCGGCCGATGGCGACGCCATGCGCCAAAATCCACCCGTCCCTCTGGACGGCGAGGCCGTGCCACAGGGGTTCAAGGCAAAGGCCCTCGCCGCCCTCGGGTTGCGGCCGGAAGTCGGTATCCCGGGCGACGGTCGGCGCGATGACACGGGCGCCTGCGTTGTTGCTCGACCTTGCGATATCGACCTATCGCTGCGGCCGAGCGCCTAGCAGGCGCCGCGTTCCGGCCGCAACGCGCATGCGCGCAACT
>Ga0214473_10011554_pt1 | contig 10371 bp, 10 predicted proteins | sample RVTome_7_FD_203509 | JGI IMG/M metagenome (GOLD analysis project Ga0214473, IMG submission 203509) | Soil microbial communities from uranium-contaminated site in the Upper Colorado River Basin, Wyoming, United States - RVT98D197 | ecosystem: Environmental > Terrestrial > Soil > Contaminated >... | reverse complement strand
GCCGACATCGCCCTCTACGCCGACAACCCCGACCGCGAGGCGATGTTCGAGACCGCGGTCTACGGGATCAAGGACGGCGAGGTGGTGGTGCGCGACGGCGAGGTGGTGCATTCGGTGCCGGGGCGGACGATCTTCGTCGACCTGCCGCCCGACGATGCCTTCACCGCCGAACTGCGCGCCCCGTTCAAGAACTACTACACGGTCGAGCTGGATCATTTTCCGATCCCGGTCGAGGACCTCAAGGGATGGCGGTCGGTGCCGGCGGGGAAACGATGAACGCGCGCGCGCGGGCGAGGTGGCTGACGTGGAGCTGAACGGCGTCCCGATCGAGGACACCTACGCCGAGGCGTTCCCGGCGGTGGCTGCGCGTCTGCTGATCACCGCGGAGACGCCGGAGTGGGCGCGCACGGCGGCGGCCTCGTTCACCGGCTTCGCCACTTCGGTGATCGGCTGCGGCTGCGAGGCGGCGATCGAAGACGGCGCGCCGGCGGGCGGGACGCCCGACGGCCGTCCCGGGGTCCATGTCCTGATCTTCGCCATGGGGAAGAAGGGGCTGGCCGATCAGGTCGTGAGGCGCGTCGGCCAGTCGGTGCTGACCTGCGCGACGACCGCCTGCTACGACGCCCTGGAAGGCGGCGACGCCTGGATCAAAGTCGGCGGCAAGCTCCGTTTCTTCGGCGACGGGTTCCAGTCGAGCAAGCGGATCGAGGCGGCCCTCGATCCCGCCGGCCGGGCCCGGCGGCTGTGGCGCATCCCGGTGATGGACGGCGAGTTCCTGGTCGATCACCGCTTCGGCGTCGCCACCGCGATCGCCGGCGGCAATTTTCTGATTCTCGGCGCTTCGCCGGAATCGGCGCTGGCGGCGGCCGCGAGCGCCGTCGTCGCGATGCGCCGGGTGCCCGGGATCATCCTGCCGTTCCCGGGCGGCCTCGTCCGCAGCGGCAGCAAGGTCGGGTCGGCCTACAAGTTCCTGAAGGCCTCGACCAACACGCCGTACTGCCCGACGATCCGCGGCCGGGTCGAGTCGGCGCTGCCGGAGGGGACCGGCGCCGTCTACGAGATCGTCATCGACGGCCTGACGGCGCCGGCGATCGCGGCGGCGATGCGCGAGGGAATCCGGGCCGCCTGCCGGCCCGGCGTCCTCAAGATCACCGCGGGGAACTACGGCGGCCGGCTGGGGAAGCATCATTTCCGGCTGCGGGAGATCCTGGAGTCATGAACGAAGTCCGGCTGACCTTCCGCGGGACCGGCGGATCGCGGATCCCCCTCGATGCCGACAGCCTCAGCCCCGACCAGTTCCGCGACCGCGATCAGGCGGAGATCGAGAAACTGCCGCTGCATCACGGCAACGCGGCGGGTGTGGTGGGCGATTTCTTCACGGTGCGCGGCGGCCGGTCCGACCAGGTCGCGATCGAGGGGGACCTGGCGCTGGTCAAGGGAATCGGGACGGCGATGACGGGCGGCGTCCTGCGGGTCGAGGGGAATGCCGGGATGCACGTCGGGGCGCAGATGTCGGGTGGCCGGATCGAAGTGAGCGGCAATGCCGACGACTGGGCCGGGGCCGAGATGACCGGCGGTCTGCTCTGGATCAAGGGCAACGCCGGCAACCGTGCCGGGGGTGCCTACCGGGGCAGCCGTCACGGCATGCGGGGCGGTGTCGTCTTCGTCGAGGGGAACGCCGGACACGAGGTCGGCGGCTACATGCGTCGCGGCCTCATCGTGGTGAAGGGGGACGTCCAGGATTTCGCCGGGGCGCGGATGTCGTCCGGGACCGTCCTGGTGTTCGGCAGCGCCGGGATCCGGACCGGCGGCGGGATGAAGCGCGGCACCATCGTCGTGTACCGCCCGCCCGTCATCCTGCCGACCTTCAAGCGGACCGCGGTCTTCACCCCGCTGTTCCTGGCGGTCCAGCTCAACGCGCTGCGCCGGTTTGGTTTCCCTCTTGCCGACGGCTTCGAACGCCCCCGCCCGTTCCTCCGCTACCACGGCGACCTCGCCGAGCTGGGCCGGGGCGAGATCCTGGTGCCGGCCTGACGGGGCGGGTCACGCGCCGATGAACAGCGGGCCGGTACCCGGCGATCCGCCCTCCCCGGACCGCTGGCGGGCGGCGGACGAACTGCGCGCCGCCGCCATCCTTGGGGTGGTGGCGATCCACGCCACCTCGCCGATCCTGAACGAAGCGGCGGCGGGCGGCGCCTTCCCGATCTGGCCGCTGCTCCTCAACCAGGCCGCCCGCTTCAGCGTCCCGGCCTTTTTCGTCCTGGCCGGGTTCTTCACGGCGGTGCACGCGCCGGCGTCCCCCGGTGGTCTGCGCCGCCGTCTGGCGCGGCTGGTCCTGCCGTACCTGACCTGGAGCACGATCCTGGCGGTGCTGCCGCCTCTCCTCCACGGCGACTCCGCGCCGGCGGATCTGCCTCGGCGGCTCCTGTTCGGTTGGACCTTCACCGGCGCCTACTTCCTGATGGCGCTGATCCAGTTGACGCTGATCGCGCCCTTGCTGGTCCGGCTGGCCGGGCGCGGCGGCCGCGCGGGCTGGATCTTCTGCGGGCTGGCGGCGCTGGCCGTGACGGCGGCGCACTACCTCGTGGCGCCGGAACGCCTGTCTCTGTTCCTCTCCACCTTCGTCGCCTGGCTGCCGTTCTTCCTTGCCGGCATCCTCGTGGGGATGGAGCGGGATCGATGGGTCGCGCGGCTTGGCCGGGCCCGGGTCGCCGCGGCGGTTGCCGTCCCGGTCCTCATTGTGCTGGAGGTGGTCGAGTCGCAGCGGATCCTCGCGATCACCGGTTCGCCTGGCGCGGCGGCGGGATTTCTGAAGATCTCGTCGGTCTGCTACGCCGCGGCGGTCATCGTCGTGGTGCTGGGCCGGAGCGGCCTGAGGGCCGACACCGCGGGTGCACCGGCCCGGTTCGCCCGCCGGATCGCCGACCATCTGGCCGGGACGTCGTACGCCATCTTCCTGATCCACGGCGCGGTCATCCTGAAACTCCTCGACGCCGGTCCGCTCTGGTGGCAGGTCGCCCTCGATTCACCGGCGGGGCCGATCCTGCTAATGGCGCCCGCGGTGGCGCTGCCGTGGGCGATGCACGCGGCCTGCCGGCGTTTCCTGCCGTCACCGGTCATGCTCTGGCTGTTCGGAGGGGGTACTGCTTCACCCAGGCGAAGTCCTTGGACGAGCTGATGGCCCGCATCCGGGAAGCCATCGAGTTCTGCCTCGAAGTCCAGGGGAAGCTCCAGCGCGGTTCGAGACACGGACTCACCGGACTCCGTGTCCCGACCCTCGGAAGGACATCACGGCGCAGGTCGCGGTGATCTCAGCGCCCGAAGTCGGTAGCCAGAATTTCTTCGACAGTCCTGAGCAGGGGCGGCAGACTGCGTTCCACGACATCCCAGACGAGCCGGGAATCGACACCGAGATAGTCGTGGATCATCTTGTCCCGCATTCCCGCAATCCGTTTCCAGGGAATCTCCGGATGCCGCGACTGGAGACGTGGAGATAGCCGCTTGACGGCTTCTCCAATGATCTCGAGGTTTCGAATCGTCGCGTCCTGGATCTGCCTGCTCGAGAGGAAAGAGTCCCGCCCATCCTTCGTGTAGGACAGGACTTGATGGACGGCGTCCCGGATGTGCAGAAGGTACGCCCGGTCGTCCTTCACAACGCAACGGCTTCCGCGAGGATTCGGTCCCGGAAGTGCGGGCTGAGGCCACCTTCGCTGAGCACGTCCACCTTTCGGCCGAGCAGCTCTTCGAGGTCCTGCCAGAGCCCCACGAGGTCCAGCAGCCCGCGTCCCTCCTCCATGCGGACCAGCAGGTCGAGATCGCTGTCTGGCCCCTCCTCGCCGCGGACCACCGAGCCGAACAGGCGCACGTGCGTCGCCCCGTGCTGTGCGGCCAGGCGGAGAATGTCCGACTTCCTTGCCTTGACGAGTTCATCCAGGCTCATCGTTGACTCTTACCAGGGTCGCGGCGCGGCGATTCTGAAGCCATGCCGACGGCGACAGCATTATAGCGGCTCGCGCCGTGATGGGTGCATGCGGCTAGAGCGGTGTTCTGGCGCCCCGCCCCTTCAGGTGGGTGTCGAGGAAGTCGAGGATCGCCTGGTATCCGCGGATGCGATTTTCCTTCCTGCGGAAGCCATGGCCTTCGTCGTCGAACACGATGTACTCGACGGGAGTGCCGCCGGCGCGCGCCGCGGCCACCATCTCGTCCGACTCGATCTTGTGCACCCGCGGGTCGTTGGCCCCCTGCAGGACGATCAGCGGCCGGCTGATGTTCTGGGCGGCGAACAGCGGCGAGATCTTCCTGAGATAGGCCTCGTCCTTCGCCGGGTCGCCGATCTCGGCGTAGAGCGCCTGCCGGAACGACTCCCACCAGGCGGGGATCTCCTTCAGCGTCCGGACCCAGTTGGCGACCCCGAAGATATCGACACCGACGGCGAACTCCTCGGGGTGGAACGCCAGCGCCGCCAGCACCATGTAGCCGCCGTACGAACCGCCGGCGATGCCGATGCGATCGGGATCGACGAAACCGGTCGACACGAGAAACGCCTTGCTGGCGATGCAGTCGCGCAGATCGGCGTCGCCATGCCGCCGGTCGTCCATCCGGAAGAAGGTCTTGCCGTAGCCGCTGCTGCCCCGGTTATTGATCGCGAACACGACGTAGCCGCGGTTGACCAGCGCCTGCAGGAGACCGGAATAGCCGATGCGCGACTGGTCCCCCGGGCCGCCATGCACCCAGATCAGGGCCGGGACCCTGGCGCCGGCGTCGGCCGTGCGCGGCCGGTAGAGGAGGCCGGGGATCTCGACGCCGTCGTACGACTTGAAGCGCACGACCTGCGAGTCGACCAGGTGGGCCGGGTCGATCTTCGGGTTGAGAGTGCGGGTGATCTGGCGGGTCCGGGGCGCGTCGCCGTCCTCGAGATCGAGGACGAAAAGGTTCCTCGGGGCGCGGTTGCCGTCAAGATAGAGCGCCACCCGCTTCTCGTCCCGGGAAAAGACAACCGAGGTCACGTCGCCCGGGGGAAGGTCGCCGGGGGCCAGCCGCCTCAGCCTGGACGGGGATCCGTCCCAGGTGGCCTCGTAGACGCGCAACTCGGTCCGCGCGTCGTTGTTGATGCCGACGACCAGATGATGCCCGCCGCGCGAGAAGGTGGCGTACCAGACGTCCCAGTCCGGCTTCTCGACCGTCTCGCGCCGGCCGCTCGCCAGGTCGAGACGCACCAGCGATCGGAACTCCGACCCTTCGTCGGTGGTCAGGTACAGCGCCGAGCCGTCGGGTGTGAAGGCCTGGGCGGCGTGGACCACTTCCCCCTGGTGGGGCGTCAGGTGGCGCAGCGAACGGTTCGTGCGGTCGTAAAGGTACACATCGCTGTCGAAAGTGGTCCGCGTCCTGTTGAAGGCCAGGAAGCGCCGGTCGGGGGAGACCGCCGCGAACTGGTAGCCGGCCTCGTCCCGGTACAGCAGGGTCCGGCGGTACTCGGTCGCGGCCGGGGCGGCCCCGCCCCCCACTGCCATCGGCGGGATGGCGATCTCGTAAACGTCGAAGAAGCGCGCGTCGCGTTCGTTCGTGCTCAGGAAGAACGACCGATCGTCCGTCGCCCAGCCCAGGAAGGTCGCCTTGAGTTTTTCGCCCGGCGTCAGGTCGATGGCGGTCCCGCCGGGCGATTGGACGTAAAGGTGGGTCAGTTCGTTGCCGCCCCGATCGCTGGTGTAGAGGAACCGATCGTCGGCCGGGAAATAGCCGTGCACCATCACCGCGTCGGTGGTCGAACGCGTCAGTTGGGTCGCGGGGCTGCCGTCCACCGGGATCGCGGTGGCGTTGTAGACCCCGCTCGCATCGCTGCTGACCAGGATGCGGGACCCGTCGGGGGAGAAGGACGCGCCCTCGAGGCTGGTGGTCGCCATGAAATCGGCGACCGAGTACTGTGGGGCCCCGTCGCCGGCGCCGGCATCCCGCGCCGCGGGTTCACCGCGGCAGCCGAAAGCCGCGCCGGCAATCAGACTCGAGACAAGCAAGGCTGTCCGCACCACAGCCTGCATGGAACCTCCGACGGACTGTATCGTGAAACGAGGTGATTCTAGTGGAGGCCGGCGGGCGGCGCAACCGGTGGATACGGCCGGGGCGGGGGGAGCGACAGGTCCCCGAGTTGCGCGTCAAGATCCACGGCGAAGGTCCAGAGTGTCGAGCCCCAGGTCGGCTCCCGACCCTTGTAGGCCTGGACATCCTGGCGGGTGACCACGACGCACCGCAGACCCAGTGCCTCGAGCATCGCGAGGAAGGGCTGTTCCTCTCCCCCTGCCGTCTCGATCATCACCAGGCGGGGATACATCGCGTTCACCAGGTCCGCCATCTCCCGCCGGCTCGCGGCGGAGTCCCGCAGCCCCATGCCGAACTCGGTGCTCTTCCCGTTGATGATCCGGCTGAAGGGCCAGACACCATTGATCCAGCCGTCCTTGAAGTTGATGAGGGCGTAGCCGTGCGGTTCCTGCAGGGCGACGGTGCGGGCCGCCGCCCGGATCGCCACCGGGTGGTAGTAGCCGGCCCAGAACAGCCCCAGGGAGAGCGCCAGCCAGACGAGCGCGGTGTGCACGACCGAGCGCTCCTCTTTCCGCATAATCCTGATCGCCGAGTTCTCGTCCCGGTCGAAGACGAAGAAAGTGTTCTTGTAGTCCTCGGCCGGCTCCTCCGCGATGCCGGGCACCAGCCGGCTCATGATCCCCCGGGACGGGTAGAGCTTCGTGGGCCGGACGATGAGACGCTCGGAGTCGGCGACGTCGGCCGGCGCCTCGGGGTCGATCTCCGCCGCGCCGATCACGTAGACCCGGTCACCCTCGCGCAGGCAGACGGTCTGCAGCACCCCCGGGCCGGCGTCGGGCGCCACCCGGCGACGTCGCGCCAGCAGCACGCTCTGAGCCTCGATCGTCAGGAACGACCCCCCCGTCCAGAACTTCACCCCCCGGGGATCGACCAGGATCCGGCCGGAGCGGTCCTCGATCCAGAAACGCGACCACTTGGTGAAGTGTGCCCGGTCGCCGGTGCCGATCTTGTCGTAGAGGAGGCAGTCCCTGGCGTCATCCGGCTCCGGGCCGGGGCCGGCGTCATTCCCGCGCTTGATCTGGACTCCGGCCCTGCGGGGATCGTCGACCCGCCGCGCCACCCCCTTGAATTCGGCCAGCCCGGTCGCCGCGGCGGCGGTTTTCGAAGTCGGCAGGTTGCGGATCTGATCGCGGACCCGGAGCAGACGCGCCCGGTTCTTGAGGGCCCAATAGAGGGTGAACAGGACCGCCATCACGCCGATCGCGGGGTCGAGCCAGGCGACGGGGGGGAAAGGAACGTGGAACATCTCGTCCAGCGACCCGGAGTTCGCGAACGGCCTGATCCAGCGGTACACGCCGACGGCCACGAGTCGCAGTGGGACGAAGATCCCGGCGACGCAGATGGGGCCGAGGACCAGGAGCACCGCGGCCCGGATGGCGCGGCGGCGGACCGGCTCGCCTTTCGTGAATCCCGCCAGGCTGGCGAGCGCGAGGAGCAGGCCGCTCCCGGCCATCCAGAAGGGGAGGAAGAAGCCGAAGAAAAACGTCAGGATGCCGAGCAGGAACAGGAGGACCGGAAAGAGGACCAGCCCCTTGAGGGGGCCGGGCAGACCGCCGCTCACCCCGCGGCGCGAAACGAGACCACCGGATCCCGCTTGCTCTCCTCCGGGACTTCAAGGAAGGGGTGGGGCTTGTACGCCAGGAGGCGCGCCAGGATCAGGGTCGGGAACTGATCGATGGCGATGTTGTAGACGTTGACGCTCTCGTTGAAGAACTCGCGGCGGTCGGCGATGCCGGACTCCAGGGCCGAGATCCTGGCGCTCAACTGGCTGAAGTGCGCCGCCGACTTGAGATCCGGGTAGGCCTCCGCGGTGGCGCGCAGACTCCAGAGGGATCGATTGATCTGGTTCGCGACCCGGGTCTTGGCCGCGACCGACTTGGCGGCGCCGTATTCGGATCGCAGCCGGGTGAGATCCGTGAGCAGCCCCCGCTCGTGGGTCATGAACCCCTTGCAGACCTCGACCAGCTTGGGGATCTCGTCGTGCCGCTGCTGCAGGAGAACGTCGATGTTCTTCCAGGCCTTCGCCACGTTGTGCTTGACCTGGACCAGGGCGTTGTAGATCCCGACGGCGTAGAGGACGACACCACCGGCCACGAACACCGTCAAGGCGATCAGGATCAGCGCCAGGCCCATGCGTAACCCCCCCGGACGCTGGTCAATATAAGGGCCGCGGGTCGGATTTCAAGCGCCGGCGGCCCGGAATGGCCGGCGGCCGGTCAGCGGCGGGTCAGATCGTCCCGCACCACCTCGCCCCCCTTCATGACGAAGCGGACGCGCTCGAGCTCGGTGATGTCGGCCAGCGGGTCGCCGGCGACCGCCACCAGGTCGGCGAACCTGCCGGTCTCGATGGTGCCGACCCGTTCCTGCCAGCCGATCGTCTCGGCGGCGACGCGGGTCGCGGCCAGGATCGCCTGCATCGGCTTCTCCCCCAGGGAGACGCGCACCGCGAACTCGCGGGCATTGCGGCCATGCGGGAAGACCCCGGCGTCGGTGGAGAAGGGAATGTCGAGACCGGCGGCGAGGGCGCGGCGGAAGCAGACGAACTTGGTTTCCATCAGCGCGCGCTCGCGTTCGATCTCGGAGGCCGGGATCCCGAGCGCCGCCCCGTCGTCCAGGATCGCCTTCCCGACATAGAGGGTCGGCACGTACCACGCCTTGCCGCGCCGCGCCTTGAGCATGGAGATCGCTTCCTCGTCGATCAGCGATCCGTGGTCGACGGTGCGCACCCCGGCGCGGATCGCCGCCTTGATCCCGGGTGCGCCGTGGGCGTGGGCCGCCACCTGCCGTCCCCAGCGGTCCGCCTCCTCGACGGCGACCCGCAGCTCGTCGTCCGAGTACTGCTGCGCCCCCGGCGGCACGCCTTTGGAAAGGACCGCGCCGGTCGCGAGGATCTTGACGAAGTCGGCGCCGTGCTTGAAGTTGGTCCGGACGGCGCGGCGTACCGCGTCGACCCCATCGGCCAGGTTCTGCACCAGCGGCACATCGACGTAGATGGAGAACTGCCGCGCATCGCCGGCGCCGCCGGTCGCCGAGACGTAGTTCCCCGCCACCATCAGGCGCGGGCCGGGGATGGCTCCGCGATCGATGGCGTCGCGCAGGTCGATGTCGACGTACGGCCAGGTCGGCCCCATGTCCCGGCAGGTGGTGAACCCGGCCAGCAGCGTGTCGCGCGCGTTGCGCGCCCCCCAGAGGGCATGCTTGCCGGGAGTCTCTTTGATCAGCTGTTCCTCCCAGTGAACGCCGACCTCTCCCGCCAGGTGGGTGTGAAGGTCGATGAGACCCGGGAGCAATGTGGCGCCGCCGAGATCGACGACCGGCGCCCCGGCCGGGACGGCGATCGTGGCGGCCGCGCCGACGGACTCGATGCGGTCGCCGCGGACGACGACCACGCCGTCGCGGATCGGCGCGCCGCCGCGGCCGTCGATGATGCGCGCCGCGCGCACCGCGACGACGCCGGACGCGTCGCCCGCGGCGGGGGCCGGGGCGGCCGGGGCCGAGCGGGCCGACGGAACAACCACCATCGTCGCCAGGACCATCCCCGCCGTCATCACCGCCGGGGCGAACCCGATCCACTTCTCCCGCTTTTTCATCCTGGGGCCTCCGGGCCGGCCTGCGCCGCCAGCCGCGCCGCCCCGACCAGGGCGGGAAAGGGACACAACCGCGCGAATTCCTCGAGGGTGACCCAGGCGGAACTGTCGTGCTCGTCCGACAGGGTCACGGCCTTCCCCTCGGCCTCGGCGCGATAGACCACCACCAGCATGTCTTTCTGCTTGCGCTGGGCGCGATAGGCGGTGATCGGCCGCGGTTGCAGCCGTACCTCGAGCCCGGTCTCCTCGCGTGTCTCGCGCACCGCCGCGGCCTCCGGTTGTTCTCCGGCTTCGATGCGTCCCGAGATTCCCTCCCAGGCGCCGGGCGCCGCCTCGTTGCGCGGCGAACGACGGAGCGTCAGCAACCGGTCTCCGCGAAAGGCGAAGACGCAGACGGCGGCGACGAAGGGAGCGCTGACGCTTTCCATGGCGCGGCCGGAGCCTAGTGGGGCCCCCGCTTCACGTCAAGGGGCGCCGGAGGGAACCGGCCGGCAGGGGACCGCGTAACCTGGGGTGTCGCAGAGACGGGGAAGGTGCGCGATCACGGGGATCGCCACGATTGGCCCCGCGCAAAGACGGGTGCTATCCTTCCGGCCATGAAACTCCGGACGCAGCTCATCGTCGCGTTCCTGATCCTCGCCGTGCTGCCCCTCGGCGCCATCACACTCTATTCCTACCACTCGTCCACGCA
>Ga0214473_10011553_pt1 | contig 10372 bp, 8 predicted proteins | sample RVTome_7_FD_203509 | JGI IMG/M metagenome (GOLD analysis project Ga0214473, IMG submission 203509) | Soil microbial communities from uranium-contaminated site in the Upper Colorado River Basin, Wyoming, United States - RVT98D197 | ecosystem: Environmental > Terrestrial > Soil > Contaminated >... | reverse complement strand
TTCTTTATATGGCGTCGATGCTGATTCGAATCAAAGCCCAACTGCTGCTTCCGCGGCAAGAGGATGAAGAAATCGAAGATCCGCGCGCAGAGTTGGTCAACGCGCTTCTGGAATATAAGAGAATCAAGCAGGCGTCAGGGTATCTGGAACAAATGTCCGAAGCCCAGTCGAAACGTTACCCAAGGGGAAATGCCAATTTGGAGGACTTACCGGTAGCTGAAGCGGAATTGGTGCGGGTCGACGTTGCCACGTTGATGATAACTTTCGGCGACTTGATACGGCGGATTCCCCGCGAGACGATATACGAGGTTGAGGGACAGGAAATAACTGTCGAGATGCGCAAAGGGCATGTTCTGTCGATGTTTGAGGGCCAGAATTCTGTTACGTTCGAGGATTTATTTCTGGACGACCCGAGAAAAATAGTGATGGTTGTTACTTTTGTTGCTATTTTAGAGTTAATAAGGCAGGGGGTATTGTCAGTCGAACAGGCAACAAGCTTTTCTCCCATCAGGTTGTTCAAGGGGGAATTTGAAAACCAATTTGCCCTGGAGAGCGCATGAAAGCATTGGCCCAGTCATCGTTTTTAGTCCTTGCACTAATGGCGGGGAGCCACGGTTGTGAGACCGCCGACTTGATTGCCAATTGGAACAGCACCGGAATACCCCCACTGATTTTGGGTCGCCCGGCGATGCAGCACGATTGGCTGACTCCCGATGGCCGCTTTTATATTCATTACGACGTCAGCGGCCCGCGCTCCGTTTTTCATCCATCCGAGGACACTCAACCGATGGATGGCATTCCCGATTACGTAAATCGCGCTGCCGACTACCTATCTTTGGCTTACGATTCGCTTGTAACGGGCATTGGTTTCGACCCGCCTCCTTTCGATGGATTCGAGGGCGGCGATTCACTTTACGACGTCTACCTGACTGAGGTTACGGGATTGACCACGCCCGAGTATCCGTCGCAGCAATATCCCGGGCGCCTTGCCTACTCATCGTACATGCAATTAGGGCATGACCTCCGTTCCATAAATTATCCAACCGATCCGCTTCCGCTTTTGAAGGTTCTCGCGGCCCATGAGTATTTTCACGCGGTTCAATTTGCCTACCGGGCATATTCGTCCGATTTAACACCCTGGTGGTTTGAAAGTTGCGCCATGTGGGCCGAGGAGAAGGTCTTCGACAACGTCAACGACGTCTATTACTACCTCGACCATTACCTGTCGCAGCCCTACCGGTCACTATATTTGACCAACGGGCAATTCATTTATGGCGCCTGGCTATTGCCGCAATATTTAGAGAATAGATTTGGCGAATCATTTTTGAAAGAGAGCTGGGAATATTTCATCGGATTTAATATTGCACTTGAAGCCCTGAATTACGCACTATTAAATCGCGGAATGGATCTTAATGATGAGCTTTGCACTCATCAAATCTGGAATTATTTTACAGGCGAAAACTATTCCCCGGGGTTTTACAGCGAGGCGGAGCAGTTTCCGACGACAGTATACGAGGCCAGGACGCATTTTAACTATCCGGTGGAATGGTTGGATGAGCCGAATCCGCTGGAAAACGTAGCTTCCTCATATATAGTGTTTGGCCGGAACAGCATGACCAAGGGAACGCTCGTAATCGACTATTTGAATTCGACCGAGCATCGCCATAAGGTATGCATTGTGATTGCCCACCTAAATTCCGGAGTCGAATATCAGATTTACGAAATCGACAGCGGTATCAGGTCGACGTTTACGGTAACGGATTTCAATCGATTCGAGAAAGTGATCATGATCCCTGTTTGGATATACGAGGGCGCACCCAATGGCGACGCCTCATCATACAGATACCAGGCGAGACTCGACACGCTGACGACCCCGATCTCATCCGATATTTTTCCAGAAGGGCGATTCGAATTGATCGGGGCATATCCCAACCCGTTCAATAGCTCGGTATCGGTTTCGTTCAGAGCTCCCCGGGAGGGGCCCAGCAAATTCACAATATTCGATATTACCGGGCGCAGCCTGTTCGAAATGGAATTTGAAGCCGAGGCCGGCGGAAATCAGATAATCTGGAATGCGCCGGAAGGGCTTGCAACCGGCGTCTTATTCTACAGAATAAACCTTGATTCGCAGCAAGCTAACGGGAAGATAGTTTACCTAAAATAGGGGTAGTATTTGGATAGTGGCAATATAATTAACGAGCATATAGAGATAGAGCCATCGCTGGAGCGCATATCTGAGCTGATCGAAGAGGACATATCGACCGCGGTCGAAGCGTTGCTCTTCGCATCACCCGTGCCGCTGACCGTGACGCAATTGGCGAGAACTCTTGGCAGGAATAAGCTCCTAATACCTTCAATAATCGACAGGCTTAATATTAATTATGATTCGAGCGGAAGGTCATTTCGAATCGAACGGTTTGGCGATACCTATCGGTTTTACACGATCCCGGAATATGACAAATATGTCAGCCGCCTGGCCGACATACCCCGTCCAGCCAAGCTTTCGAGGGCGGCGTTGGAAGTTCTTTCAATCATCGCCTACCGCCAGCCGGCCGTAAAATCCGAGATTGAAAGGATAAGGGGAATCGATTCCGATGGCGTCATGAGGACCCTTCTTGAACGGGGCCTGATCGCGGTAGCGGGCAAATCGGACGCCCCCGGCAGACCTCTGCTTTACAGAACCACCGAGGAATTTCTCGAATTTTTCGGTGTTGCCGAGTTAAGCCAGCTTCCCAAGCCGGACATCGATAGCGAGCCAACCCAGAATTCGAAAGCCATTACACTCGCCAGGTCTCCGGAGAATCCGCGCGCCGCAAGTCCAGATGAGGCTGAATAGATTTCTGGCCAAAGCCGGTATAGCTTCTCGACGCAACGCTGACGCGCTTATCGAGAGCGGTCGCGTGGCGGTAAACGGGAAGGCCATCACTCTTCTCGGCACCCAGGTCGATGAAACCAAAGATCGGGTTGAAGTCGACGGCAAAGCGGCAAGAATCATTCAAGAATATATATATATCCTGCTGAATAAACCGGTTTCATATCTTGTGACCGCCGCGGATGAGTTTGGACGTCCGACGGTGCTGGACCTCGTGGGGAAATATAATAAGATCGTCAGGCCAGTCGGACGGCTCGACCTGAATTCATCGGGCTTGCTGCTACTGACAAACGACGGTGAATTGGCATTCAGACTGACCCATCCCAAGTTCGAAATCAGGAAAACCTACCTGGTCAAATGCGAGGGCGCGGTCAGCGATGAAAAGATATCGAAGCTCGAAAAAGGGATAGAACTCGAAACCGGTTTAACCGCCCCGGCGGTCATCGAGCTTGTGAACCGCAGCGATAATTTCAGCAGGCTGCAAATTACGATTCACGAAGGGCGCAAGAGACAAATCAGGCTCATGTTTCAAGCGATGGGGCACAGGGTAATTTCACTGAAGCGAATCTTGCTGGGGGAACTGGCTCTTGGCGACCTCCCGGAGGGTGAATTTCGGCGCCTCGAAAAAAAGGAAATCGAGAGTCTGAAGCGGCTGGTGGGGCTATGAGCCGACACAGGGTAATAGCGATCGACGGCCCGGCCGGCTCCGGAAAAAGCACGACCGCCAAGCTGCTGGCGGCGCGGTTGGGGTTTGTCTATCTGGATACCGGCGCCATGTATCGCTGCGTGACATTGGGGGCCATGGAAAAAGGACTGGATATTGCCGATGAATCGGCCGTTGGAAAAATATCGAGCACAATTGAAATCGAATTCCAGCCGACCGCAGACGGCAACAATGTATTCTTAAACGGTAGAGATGTAACTCTTGAAATAAGAACCCCGCTCATCGACGCCAGGGTGTCGCAGGTATCATCGTATAAGACGGTTCGCGACAAAATGGTGGCCATGCAGAGGGCAATGGCGGAACGGGGAGACGTTGTGGCGGAAGGCCGCGACATGGCGACGGTGGTCTTTCCCGACGCCGCCCTGAAAATTTTCCTGGTAGCCGATATTGAAACGAGGGCCGTCAGGAGATGCCGTCAACTTGAAGGATTTGGATTGAGCAGCAGTATCGAGGAGCAGGTTGCATCGTTGACTTCCAGAGACCTTTTTGACAGCGAGAGGGCCAATTCGCCGCTTAAAGTCGACCCCGATGCGGTCATCCTCGATACTTCCGGCATGTCTATAAACGAGCAGGTGGAGCGGGTATATGAATTGTCGATCGAGAGGCTCAAGCGAAAATGAAGCCGTTTTACCGGCTCTGCCATTCAATTCTCTACGTCTTCCTCAAATTTTATTGCCGGCTTAAGACATACGGGGTGGAAAATGTGCCAAAGGAGGGAGGGGTCATTATCGCCTCGAACCATATCGGCGCCGGCGACCCTCCCTTTGTAGGCGGAGGGATCAACAGGGAATCATATTTTCTGGCCAAGAAAGAGCTGTTCAAAAATTTTCTCCTGGGGGCCTTAATAAAGAATCTGAATGCAATTCCGGTCGACAGGAGCATACTTGACCAGAGAGCCCTGGAGCAAGCCGAACGGGCCTTGAAAAGCGGCAAGGCGCTGATACTGTTTCCCGAGGGGACGCGCAGCAAAACGGGAGAGATTGGAAAAGGCAAGCCGGGAGTGGGACTTCTGGCAAGGAGGATGGTAGTCCCGGTAGTGCCAGCGCATATTGAGAACTCAAGAGGATTTATGAAACTGCCCTTTTCCGGACGCAGATTGATCATAAAGTATGGGCCGGCGCTGGACGCAAAGTGGATAGAATCTTTGCCCGATAATAAAGAGGGATATCGGAAAATAGCCGAGGAGTTGATGATCCGCATAAGGGCGTTGGCGTAGAGGGGTGAACACGGCAGCGTAAATTGAAAGATTCAGGGACTTGAAACGCAACTAAAAACCATTTGCATAAGTTAAGATAATTTCTATATTTATGGGACATCTCGCGGAAATATCGATGCGGGAAACCCCTGCGGGGGATTGATTAACATTAAGGAGGACATTAGCGAATGTCAGCACAGAAATCCGAGGGCAAGAAAAGTCCAAACAAGAAACAAAAAATGGGAGGTGGTTCCAAGAGCAGGACTGCTAAGGGTAAAGTCGAATTGCGAAAAATGCCAGCAGCCAGGGGAGTTGCCGGCGCCGGCCAGACCCAAGCTCCAGCCAGAAAGACGAGGACAAAGGCCGCCAGGCTGAAGACGCGCAAGGTCGATATTGAGCCAATTATCACATCGGAGGAGATCGAGGAGCAGGAGTACACCCCCGAGGAATTCCAGCAGATGATGGCCATGTATGACGACACACTGCAGGATATCAAAGAGGGGGAAGTAATCAACGGCACAGTGCTGGGCGTAACCCGGGACGATATAATAGTGGATGTCGGCTTCAAGTCGGAGGGTATTATTCCGATATCGGAATTTCCGGAGCCGATCAATATTAAGGTTGGCGAGAAGATTCAAGTTTACCTGGATGCTATCGAGGATAGCGATGGACAGCTTGTCCTTTCCAAGCAGAAGGCCGATTTCATGCGGGTCTGGGACAGGATCAAAGAGTGTCATGACTCGGGCCAGACGGTGCAGGGGAGAATCGTGCGGCGCATCAAAGGCGGGATGGTAGTCGATCTATTCAGTGTCGAGGCGTTTTTACCAGGTTCGCAGATTGCATTGCGGCAGGTGCCGGACTTCGACGCGCTTGTCAACCAGATGATGGACCTTAAGATTATCAAGCTCAATAAGAGCCGTAGAAATATCGTCGTATCAAGGCGGGTAGTGCTTGAAGAGGAACGCGAAAAGATGCGCGATACTCTCCTCAAAGAGATACAACCTGGACAAGTCAAAACAGGCGCGGTCAAGAATATCACCGATTTTGGCGTTTTCATCGATCTGGGCGGCGTCGACGGCCTGCTTCACATAACGGATATGTCATGGGGCCGCGTTAATCATCCCTCGGAACTGGTGCATCTCGGCCAGGAAATCAAGGTTAAAATACTGGATTTCGACAAGAACAATAATCGTATATCTCTGGGACTCAAGCAGCTCACGCCCTACCCGTGGGAGAACGTCGATGAGCGTTATCCGATCGGCGCCCGCATAAAAGGAAAGGTCGTATCGATCACCGATTACGGCGCCTTCATTGAGCTTGAAAAAGGAATAGAGGGTCTCATTCATATTTCCGAAATGTCATGGACACAGCATATAAAGCATCCTTCCAAGATACTGGGTCCGAATATGGAATTGGAAGCTATAGTGCTGTCCGTCGACAAGGAGAATGAAAAAATTTCTCTGGGCCTCAAGCAATTGGATCCCGACCCATGGTTGACGCTGGACGTCAAGTACCCCGGCGGCACCAGGGTAAAAGGCAAGGTTAGAAATCTGACAACGTTCGGGGCATTCGTGGAAATCGAGGACGGTATCGACGGACTTGTTCATATTTCCGACATGTCGTGGACCAAACGGATACAACATCCGAGTGAAGTTATGAAGCGCGGCGATGTCGTCGACGTCGTCATACTGGGCATCGATAAGGATAATCGCAGAATATCGCTTGGTCATAAACAGGTGAAGAACGATCCCTGGCCAGATCTGCAATTGCAGTACGCGCTCAATACCGAAACGATGGGAACAATTGCCCGGCTGCTCGATCGCGGGGCTATCGTGAGCTTACCCGGCGACGTCGAGGGATTTGTGCCGACATATCATCTTAATAAGCCGGATATTACCAAACCGGCGGATGCATTCTCCGAAGGCGACGAACTTCCTCTCCGAGTCATCGAATTTGATTCGCACAATAGAAGAATCGTCCTTTCGGTCAATGCTTATTTTGCGGGCAAGGAATCGAAAGAAATCGAGGAGTATCTGGCCAAACATCCCACTCGCGCCATATCGGTGGCCGAAATGGTGGAGGTGTCCGAGGAAGTGGCAATTGCCGTTCCCGAAAAAAACCAGGAGGCTCCGGAGATCGTTGAATCCGGCGATCAACCCTCGATTGGCTGAGAATTTCCAAATTTGCCGGCACGGGGCGTATGTCAATATCCATACGGATCCGTAGGGACGCCCCTACAATATACATAGTTGTAATTGCCGAATATCGAGCTTGTGTTTCATCAATGGCGTTTTGTCAAATGTTTAAGCCCCCTGAGACAGGGGGCTTTTTTATTGACAATATTGTTCTATAATAAATAAATTGAATCATGACGGAGCCAAGCGGGAAAATGCTGCTGCCATCGATCCTGAGCGTCTTCAGGAATAAGGCTGAAATTCCGGAACCACTTCCGGAGCCGAAGAGGATATTGCTTGTAAAGCAATCCGAGCGATTGGGGAATATTGTATTGATGAATGCCGGTATCTCGTCGCTGAAACGAAGATTCCCCGACTCAGAAATTCACCTGCTTCTTCCCGCCGCCTACGCGGGCGTGATGCGAAGAAATGGGCTCGTCACAAGCGTCATTTCCGTTGAGAAGCGGAAATATATATCGCGGCCCTGGAAGCTGTACCAATTGATTGGAATGATAAGGAAACAGGAATTCGATATGGCAGTCAACTGCTCCGATCTGAATTCGCATTCCTCCACGGAAGCCTCATATACTATTTTATCGGGGGCCGGGTTTACCGCGGGGTGGAAGGTCGGCCGCGGTGGGAACTTCGATATCGAAGTCGAACGATATGAGCAAGTCGTCCATGCAAGCAGAATGTATCTGGAACTTTTCAAAGGAATTTTCGGCCCCCTGCCGGAGGGCGACCCGTATTTTAATATTCTCCCCGAAAGAAAAGACGGGATAGGGCCGGACGCAGGAATCTTCTGCGGAGGACGAGGGTCCAAGAGGATTCCTATTGCGCCTCTCCTGGAGCTCGGCAGCCGCCTTGCCGGGGCGGGGGCGAAAGTTGACTACATCCTTGGGCCCGCTGAAGAGGGGTTGCGCCGAAGAATGGGAAAAGACCTCGGGGCAGGGACCCGGCTTTTGCCATCGATGAACCTCGAACTATTGATGGACCGCATCCGTGAATACGCCGTTTTTGTCTCATCCGATTCCGGTCCCATGCACCTGGCCTGGACGCTCGGGGCGCCAACGATTGGGTTGTTCATGGAATCCGAGATCGAGAAATTCAGACCTCTCTCACCCGGATCAATCGCAGTCGATGTCCGAGGGGGCTTTTCACCAGAGAAGATATTAAATCATATTCTGGGGCTTCTAAAAATGGCGAGGATTTCGGGATGAAGCTCTACTTGCGCTTACTTCGCTATTTAAAGCCACATTTGAAGCACTACATAGCCGCCATGATTTTTGGGACGCTGTTTGCGGCCACGAGCGGAGTCTCGCTTACCATGATCGTGCCATTCACCAAGATCATTTTCGAACAGGATATCGCGGTTTCGTCGGAAAATTCCGGACCGATAGACTATTCCAAGCTCTTGAAGCTGGACAAGGAGACATTTGTCAGGATTCTTGGCGGCGACGATAAAGTCGAACGATTGGGACGATTTTGCGTAATCCTCGTCATAATCTTCCTGATAAAGAATATATTTCTATATTGCTGGAGCTATCTGATTATCAAGGTCGAACAGGGCGTCGTGCGGGACCTGCGCGACGAGCTCTTCGGGCATTATCATAAGCTGCCGCTGGAGTTTTTCCATGGCCAGCGAGCGGGCGAATTGATTTCGCGCATCACGAACGATATCACCCTGGTTCGCGGGGCCATTGCCAACGGTCTTTCGGATCTCCTCAAGAATATTCTTCTGGCATTGGTGTTTCTTGTCGTGGTTTTCGCCGCGTCCTGGAAGATGGCGCTGGCGACATTGATCATCATGCCACCCTCGATAATTCTCATAAGCGTCTTTGGGAGGGCGTTGAAAGCCAACTCCATTATTACGCAGCAGAGAATGGCGTCAATCACGACCGTCCTGCAGGAAACCGTTTCGGGGATCAGGGTCGTCAAAGCGTTTGCGATGGAAAAATTCGAGCTTGCCAGATTTGGCCGGTTCACGCAGGATTTCTATCGAACGATGGTGCGGCTGACGCGAATCGGCTCTATAGCCATTCCGATGACCGAGATGCTGGGGGTTGCCGCCGGGACGGTAATATTGTGGTACGGTGGACGCCAAATATTGCTCGGTTCGGGTCTGACTGCGGATCGATTTTTCCTGTTCCTGGTGGCGATGTTCTCGTTGATGCAACCCATAAAGGTTTTAAGCCGCGTGAATATCGACATTCAACAGGGACTGGCGGCTGGAGAGAGAATATTCCAAATAATCGATACCAAACCAAGAATCGTCGAGGACGCCAGGCCAGTGGTTTTGAGGAGATTCGAAAATTCAATCCGCTTTGAGCGGGTTTGTTTCGATTACGGCGAGGGCAGCTTTGATTTAAGAGATATCGAATTCGAAATCAGGAAGGGCCAGGTGGTGGCGTTAGCGGGGCCATCCGGCGGCGGCAAATCCACTATAGTCGATCTTATACCAAGATTCTATGATCCCACGTCCGGGCGAGTGACGATCGACGGTCTCGATTTAAAAAATTATCAAATCAATTCGCTCAGGAATATACTTGGTATTGTCACCCAGGAAACGATCCTTTTCAATGATACGGTTTATAACAACGTAGCTTACGGGCGAACGGATATTGGCAGGGATGCAGTGGAGCGGGCGCTGGAGGCCGCCTGCGCACTGGATTTTGTCAATGAAATGCCGCATGGGCTTGAAACGATAATCGGCGATCGCGGCGTCAAACTTTCGGGAGGTCAGCGTCAGAGGCTGGCGATTGCGCGGGCATTACTGAAGGATCCGCCAATCTTGATATTCGACGAGGCGACATCGTCGCTCGATTCGGAATCCGAGCAGCTTATTACTCAGGCAATTTCCAACTTACTGGCAGGCAGGACGGTAGTCATTATCGCTCATCGTTTATCGACCATACGGCGGGCGGACTTGATTCTCGTGGTGGAGAATGGGCGCATAGTCGAGACGGGCAACCATGACAACCTGATCGTCGAGGGCGGGTTGTATAAACGCCTCTACGACCTGCAATTTCAGGATACGGCGATATGATCCCTCCCGCAAGGGCGATGTTTATCCAACTGCGCCGCATCGGCGACGTTTTGATGTGCACGCCGGCAATCAGGGCGTTCAAGAGCAGATATCCCGATTGCGAATTGGATTTCTTGACGGAATTGCCGGCAGTTCTTTCCGGAAATCCGCACCTGAAGAAGATTCAGTATGTCGACAGATCCAAAGCGTTTGATATCGTATATCAAATTCGGTTGCTTAAGGCTATTCGCAATAGACAATATGACATAATTCTCGACTTCTTTGCAAATCCGCGAAGCGCCTATTACTCCTTCTTAAGCGGCGCTCCTATACGGCTTAGCTACGGTTACGGCCATCGGAAATGGGCATATAACATGACACC
>Ga0214473_10011552_pt1 | contig 10372 bp, 12 predicted proteins | sample RVTome_7_FD_203509 | JGI IMG/M metagenome (GOLD analysis project Ga0214473, IMG submission 203509) | Soil microbial communities from uranium-contaminated site in the Upper Colorado River Basin, Wyoming, United States - RVT98D197 | ecosystem: Environmental > Terrestrial > Soil > Contaminated >... | reverse complement strand
TGATTATGCCGGCGCGATAGAAAAGTTCGAACAAGAAAAGCGGGCCTTCCCTGAGTCTGCGGCGCTGATGTCGAAGCTCATCGAGCGCATTCAGCAACAACGAGAAACTCGTGGCCAAACTGAACAGAAGGGAGTCCCTGGAGGAACCGGGCAACCATGAATTGGCGTGCTCTCACAATTGGGTGCGGTCTGTTGTCCCTGCTGGCTGGCTGCGCCTCGGTTGGCAAGCGTGACCTATCGACCTTCTACGCGCATGAGCCCCGCTCGATTGTCGTCGTGCCGGTCGTGAACGAATCGACGGAAGTGACTGCGCCAGCGGTCTTTGTCACCACAATCACTGTACCGCTGGCTGAGCGCGGCTATTATGTGTTTCCGGTGTATCTCACTGAATTGCTCCTTCGCGACCTTGGACTACCGGAGGCTGGGCTCGTCCATCAGTTGCCGTCACAGCGTTTCTTCGATCACTTTGGTGCCGACGCAGTGTTGTTCATCACGATCAAGGACTGGAGCACCAAGTATCTGATCCTGGCTTCCTCCGTCGTCGTCGAGATGGAGTACGTCCTGAAGGATACCCGTACTGGCACGGTATTGTGGCAATCCAAACAACAGGTTGCCCGCAACTCTGGCGGTTCAAACCCCATTGCAATGGTAGTGAGCGCAGCTCTGAACGCATTGTTCACAGACTACCTCCCGCTGGCGCGCCAGGCCAATAACCAGGTGTTTAGACCGCCGGACGGACTTCCGGCAGGTCCGTATCATCCCGATCACCGAAAGGATCGTGACCGCTTCTGAAGGCTCGTTTGGGCTGTGTAAGGGCGAGTGGGGTGTAGATTACACCCCCGTAATGTTGAACTTCGAAGGACTTGGAAGCCCCCGCTTTCCACAAGCATCTGAAAATAAAGCCCTGCCCTGTTTGTCCCTGAGGCAGTTTTAGATCACATCTACTTGAAAACAAAGCGAAAAGCCAGCGTGAGTTCTCGACACTGTGACATTTGCTCCACCATTCCCTTCCATTAGCTGCGCGCCCTCCCCATTTCACACCTCCCACCTGGTTGCACCAGGATTTCGGGACGTCTCGGGATCCAGTCGGTCCACCCCAGCCTTATTCACCCCCAGGATCAGATGCCCGCAGGTACCCAAAGCAATCCGGGAGCTATAATGGCCAAGCTCTCTCTGTTGTGTAGAAGCAGCCTGGCGACTGTATACCGGAGAGCGTGAGACCGGCTGTACCTGAGACCGGCCTCCTGGAGACAGGACTTCAGAGTATGGTCACTCCCCCCCCGATCTGGCGCTCAAGGGGAAGACCTCAACAGCGCGGCTCTGCGAGCACCGGATCACCATGTGTCAGTCTGTAAGGAACACGGCTTGACTATGACACGTGGTCGTCTCGCAAAGAAGAATGATCATCTCGCAAAGATGGTTTGCCTTGACTCAGTCATGGACACGGAGTAAGCAAGAAGCAAGATCGATGTAGGTGATGACCACGGTTTCCGGGTGAGCATTCACCCCTCAGCCACGTCTCGCGAGTTAGTCGGCGCACTCATCTGCAACGCCCTCTCGGAGGATACCGAGACCAGCCACGGTCTTGGACTGCTTTCCCTAAGGTTTCCTATGCATGCGATTGTCGTGCCCTGTGTGTGTGGATGGTTGCGGCACGGCGAAGTCGCTCGCGGAAAGGAGGCGTAGTCCGCATGTACGACAGTTGGTGCGTTGACGTGAACACAGTCTCACGACAGGGAGTTTCACGAAAATGAGCAGCGTGTTAACGAGCTGGCCGAAACCAAGAAGGAGGAGAACTCAATGAAGAACTTAATGTATACAGTAGCGGCATTTGGAGCATTTGCTGTCATGCTGACATGGGCAATGCCTGTCAGCGCGGGTGCACCTACGACAGCGCCAGGCCAGAATAAGATCCAATGCTTTGATGGTGTCACCGACGGATTTGGTTTCAGCGGGACATGCGCGCTTAATTCCAGCGGTGCGAAGGGTCCAGCCACACTCAACCTTAGCAGCGGCGATCCCGACGGCGACTACGCGGGTGTTTACACGCTCGACAGCAACCTCTACGGCGCATTGCTCACTGACGTCACTCAGCTTTCGTACCACTACACGGGCACTATTGCTCCGCAGCCGGGGAACCTGAGCTACAACATCCCGATCGACACGAACGGTGATGGTGCGACCGAGTTCTTCGCGTTCGTCGACGCTTTCTATTGCCCCGGCGTGAACGGGGTCGTGGACATCGTCAATGATTCAGCATGCGTGATCTATGAAGGGGGTGTTACCCCTCGCGCAAACTGGGCGGCATTGCTCGCGGCGAATCCGGGCGCGAAAGTTGCTACAGATAACTTCGTGTTCATTGTCGCGGAACGGACACCGAGCGAACCGTCTGCGATCTGGACAGTCAACAACGTTAAGTTCGGCAAGGCAGGAAAGTAGCAGTTCTGATAGGCTCCCCACAAAGCAGGCGTAATCAATTTGGTTTGAGGGAAAACCCGCTCGACCGGGCGGGTTTTTTCTCGATCGCCATTGTAGCGCCTCCCCTGGCGAAGCCTGCGAACTGCAACGTCCCGTTTCAAGCTTCACTATGAAGGTGGGGCTTGTCACCATAGCGGGGCTGGCCACCGTGTTTGTGGTCCTGGGACCCGGGACATCCGCTCACGCATCGAGCACGGTCGACTTCTCGTTCTTCGACAATACCGGCGGCGAGGGTCCTTCCGAAGGTGTCCAGTGCACCTCGCCTTCGACGGGGCCAACATCTGGGTGGCGAATGCGAGAAGCGCTACCGTGACGAAGCTGCGCGAGCGACGGGGCCTGCGCGGGGGGCGTGGCCAATCCTCCAGGCTCCGACGTCAGCGCCTGCAGCGTCGCCGTGGGCAGCCAAACCTACGGCGTCGCCCTCGACGGGGCCAACATCTAGGTGACGAACTATAACAGCAGCACGGTCTCGAAACGCTAGCCTGCATCCGCAAACAGGGCGGGTGGATCAATGAGGACAGTCAGGCGGTGGCCCCAATCCGTCCTGCGGGGGTAGGGGCTGCTCGGGAGGCTCGCGCTCGTGGGACGGAGCAGACTTAGACCCACCAGCGCGAGCTACAACCGGTTTCTACAGATCAATCCAGATAGCCGATGTTTATCGGTGCTAAGCAGACCAACTTGTACCATGTCCGTGCCGTGCGAGGTGACTGTTTGGGATCGATCATTTGGTCATTTGATTATTTGGGCAGAAGGGGACTAGGGGTTAGAGAGCCTTTCACTTTCCGCGGAAAGGAGGACATCAGGAGAGCGTGCGGCGGCTCGCACTGTAGATTACACCCCCGTAATCTTGAACTTCGGAGCACATGAAATCCTCTGCTGTTCCCAAGTATCTGAAGATAAAGCCCTACCTGTTTAGCCCCGAAGCGTTTGAGCATAGGAATTATCTGAAAACAAAGCGAAAAGCCCGCGTGAGTTCTTTACACTGTGACATTTGCTCCACCAATTTCTCCTCATTCCGCACATCTATAACGCCTTCTCCAGGCATTCCAGGGTCCCCACCGAGCCTTATTGCGTCCTTACACTCTCCATGCGTTCGCGAGCCTGCTTTCTTGGGTCGGCAATAACATGGCTGTGCAGATTACTGGTTGTAATCTACACTCCCACCCCGACCAGCACGGCTCTCAAAAAGAGATTGACAAACCCGCGCAGGACGCGATAGAAAACCCCCAAGAAAGGCGGTCTTCATGGGCCCGTCTGACCATACCGTTTCGGCCAACTTTTTCGATTCCGTCGGCGTGCGACAGAGCACAGCCCTCTTGGTTGGATCTCAGCCTGAGAGGGCGTTCGTGTTTTTAGGCCAGCTTAGAGGGGGCAGCGTTCAATAATCTTGCTTACAGGTTCGGAGTGAGGAGGACCGTGGGAAGAGAGGGAGCCTGTCGAGGGACGTTCCCTTGAGCGCGGGAGGCACGAAGGGAAGCTCTGGTGGCACGGCTGGTAGTTCGCGGTGGTCGCCGCCGGTCCCTGTCTTCCAGACTCCGCTTCAGCGGCGTCGGAGGAGGTGCGGATCCTCGTGGGTGGGAACCGCGTCTTCAGGGACACCTTTGTTGGCGCCTCCAAGCCCCGGCCCGCCTCCCGCCATCCTGAAGCCCCACCGCCGGGGGGCCTTTACACCCAGCACCTCACCTGGATGCCGCGGGATGCAGTGACACGGGGGGTAGGGGTGCGAGCGGAATACGTAACGCTTATCGATCGGAATCAGTAGTCCATTTCGAGTGGAGCACGTAAGACAAAAGGAGGTACCAGAGGAGGATGGGTTTTCCACCGGGGTGAGGATGATTTTCCGGGGGGATATCGGGCCTGAATTCTTTGGAGGTCTACCAGAGAGGACTTCCTATCCTCTTGATTCGATCACTACTTTCCAGCATCTCCCGTTGACTACGGCGTCGGTTTGCCCCATTATGGGTCCGCTCCCCCGGCGCCATCTCTTTCAAGCGGCCCTTTCGCCTCTTCTTTCCAGATCGACCCATCTTCATTCGGCTGGCTTCCTAAGCGAATTTGTCAAGTTATGGCTGGCCCAGTTCGGAGAAGAAGACCGTATTGATCGCACGAGTGAAGACCTTGTATGCGTTGACGGTTTCGCCGAAACAGAGGGGGGGAGCCCGCGTTGACGGGTGACCACGAAGTCAGGCCAGCGTTGGCCTGGTCGATCTTCTGGTTGCCATTGTTACTAATCTCCAGCAGTGTAGTACTGGGTAGCGGGTCCGCACAACTGTTCTCACGGCTCACAGCGGAGAATGGCCCGATTGAAACTGCCACCTTTCTGGCGTGGGCGATGGCCGCGATCTTGAGTGCGCGAGTTGCCAGGCAGCTCGGACATGCCCGCGAGGCGCGCTTAGCCGGCCTGTATTGGGTCTTCGCAGTCGGGCTGGCTTTTCTTGCGATGGAGGAGATTAGCTGGGGCCAGTCGATCTTCTCCTGGCAGACACCATCTTCACTGTCGCAACATAACTATCAACATGAAACGAACGTTCACAATATTCGTAGTCTTTTGAAATTCATTCAATTGTCGATGTTACTAGTCGGTATCTACGGCATGGTGGCGTGGTGGGCACTTCCGCGAAGGTCAGATTGGCGCTGGGAATTGCTGGTACCACCGTGGCCGCTTATGACAGGGTTCCTGGTGCTTACCGTTTACGCGGCGTGCACTACAACTATTGTGATTGGCTCGGACAGAAGACTGTTGGGCCTGGTGCTTGCCCCGCGTGTGTCGCTGTTTGCCTTGAAGCACTCTGAGATGGTCGAATTGATCGTCAGCCTGACGGGCCTCAGTTTCATCTGGTTGGGTGGACGCTTGACCGGGCGGTACCTTGGGCCAACATCCGTGGGGCCGACGGACAGGGGAGGTGGCGACCGCCGGTAGAGGCCTGATTGGCTCCATAGCCCGGGACCTGGCGTGCAGCAGCTTCTCTTGCCGCCGTGCCTTCCTTCTCTTGACAGGGGAAGAAAGAACGCTATCCTGAGTATGCCCCGGAGGGCCACGGGGCAAGCTGGCCACGGACCGGCGCTTCCCCGGCGATGAGGTCCTTCAGCATCAGCCGGCCGGATTTGCCCTGCACGTCGGCCGCCACGCTGCCGAGCTTGATGTTCGCGGTCTCGAGGAGTTGCTGCACCCGGTTGGCCTCGGTGGCCCGGTGCACGATGAGCGCCCGGCGGTAGCGGGTCAGGTTCCGCAGGTCGCGGATGGGGGGCGGCGGGATGAAGCTGGCGCGCAGGAGGCCGTGCTCGAGCAGCTCGGCGATCCACTCACAGTCCTTGACGTCGGTCTTGCGGCGCCGCCTTGATGTGGTGGGCGTTGACGAGCAGGACCTCGCAGACGCCCTCGAGGATGTTGAACACCGGCTTCCAGTAGACCCCCGTGGACTCCATCGCGACGTGCGTGCAGCGTGCTGCGAGCAGCCAGTCTGCGAGGGCCAGCAGCTCCGGGGTCATCGTGCCGAACGTCCGGACCTCGCTTGCCCGCCTGCCACGCGGGCCAGGCACTCGGAGGCAGGCGACCACCGTCTTCTTGTAGACATCCAGCCCACAGCAACGCTCGTAGACCTTCTCCATGGTCCATCCCTCCTGTTATGCGAGCCGGGAGGCGTCTCATCTCAGAAGAGTTTAGTCAGCGTGCTACCCGCGGAGGAGCGAGCGCAACACGACGCGGTGCCTCGCGACGCCCAGGTCACATGCCACGCGAGCTCGAAGCCCCAATCGAACTTGCCGACCTCCGCCCGACTCCGCCCCATGGTAGCACATCGTTTTCCATCTGAGGTTGGTGGGCGGTCGCCCATGGGCATTACACCCCCGTAATCTTGAGTTGGGTGGACTGTAAGCATCATAGCCGCCAGGCCAACTATTTGAAAATACAGTGAAAAGGGCGACACGCCACCTTGTGATTTCCGAATCTTGGCGTGCTTGCTCCTTGTCGATTTTGCACCACATCTACTTGAACACAAAGCGAAAAGCCCGTGTGAGTTCTCGACACTTTGACATTTGCTCCACTATTCACTCCCTCTGAAATCGTCGACCGTCAGCCAATCAGAGCCCGACGTCGCGTGAACGCCTCCTTCCTCGTTCGTATCAATTCTACTGTGCGAATAACAGATTGACATATACACTCTTACCTATGAATTTTTTCTTGACAGAGAAACGAAAGAGAGCCAGAGTTAAATGGCCTGTTGTAATTGTAAGCGGCGTCTCGCTGGGGCGTTTTGGCTTCGCGGTTCACAAGCAACCTCACATCAAGAAAGGACACGCACCATGAAGAGATCCAAGATGCTTGCAGTCGCTAGCATGTTGTTCTTTGGTCTGATGACGTCTGCTTGCGGAACGGTCACCGGGGCCGCGGTGGGTGCCGGCGCAGGGGCGGCCATCGGAGCGGGCACGGGATACGGCGCCGGAAAGGGCGCGTTGATCGGCACAGGGGTCGGCGCGGCGGCAGGCGCCGTCTACGACATTACGAAGTAATGGGGTATTCGATGAAAAGGTGGCTACGCCTGTCGGCGGTACTCGCCGCCGGCATCATGCTGTGGAGCGGGACCGCCCTGGGCCAGGGCAAGCCAGCCGGGTGTGATAAGGCGGGCGCGCCGGAGAAGGTGGAGGGCCAGGTAGTTAGTGTTGAGCCGGACCAGGGCAAACTGACATTGCGCGCCGCCGACGGAACGACCCACGTGTTCCAGGCGTCGAAGGAAACGATTCAGGGCTACAAGGTCGGAGATCGCATCGAGGCGAAGCTCAGACCAGCGAAAGACTGCTCCAAATAGCGCAACGTAGTGGCAATTCAGTGGGGCGGGGGGTCCGATCCCCCCGCCCTTTCTCTCTCCGTTGGCCCTCCAATAACAGTTACTGCGCGCCCGCGAGTCTTAGCGATTTCTGATGAATGCCCGACTGTATTAGTCCTATCCGAATCCAGCACGACAATCGATTCCTCTGCTCCGCCACACGCCTCGATACACCTTAGAGAGGGGTGATCCTGCCCGGCCGAAACCTAAGATACCACCAGGGTTACGTCAAACTCGACGCTTAGTAACTCTTGTTGCACCCTATTGCCAATTCCCCAAACATCCCTACCGTGTAAACCTTACATAATTGCTTTCTGAATACTGCCCTGCTTGATCTACATCTTCCTCTGGTTACTTCCATGAAACGCCTGAAAAATCAGGAAGTTGGACGATACAACAGGGGCTGTCCTCGATATGGCATCAAGGTTGCTCAATCGTCATTGAGGCGAGCAACTGTAGAAGAAAGAGCAGGGCGGAGGAGGGGTGCCCGAGACACACCGAAGCCGCACACGGCAAATTCCTCCGAGTGGCCGAACAGAGAAACGGCGCCGGGGCCGGGGCCGCTTATATGGCCATCGACACCCGGGCTAGAGCGTGGAAGGGAGGACACAGCGATGGCCGAAGAAAAGTGGAATCCGTGGAAGCTAACCGCCATTGGAATGGCCGTAGTATTCGCCACGGCGCTGATCACGGGACTCGTGGTCGCCAACTGGAGTGGTCAGGAGAAGGCCAAAGAGGTCACGGTGACTCCCCCAAGACCGGCGCCGTACCAGGCGGCGAGGCCGTCGGCATCGGACATCGAGTTCTGCAATCAATATGCGAGGGGGGCCGCCGGCGATAAAACAACCGAGGTGGTCAAGGACGCCCTGATCGGGGGCGCCGTCGGCGCCGGCGTGGGAGCGGCCGGCGGGGCAATCGCAGGGGGCGGCTCGGGAGCCGGAAAGGGCGCGGGCATCGGCGGCCTCGTAGGAGCGACTGCAGGAACCCTCTACGGCCTGAATGACGTCAAACAGAATGATGCCCGCTACGCTGGGGCGTATCGAGCCTGCATGAAGAGGAGGGGCTTCATTGAGCGGTGAACCGGAGCAACAGCTACATCTGAAGGAAAGCCCCCCCACAATCTCAACCGACTGAATGGAGGGCATTTGCTATGTCTATCAGGCTGAATTTCGAATCCTTAGCGTCTCTAACAGCCTGTATATGGATTCTCTTGGTATTGTGGCAGTCCATCTGATCCTTCTTGGCCTGTTGGGCTTGTCGCATTTGGCCAAGTAAACTATCGAGAGCTGATCAACCGCACACATGCCGGAAGCCAGGTTCGCTCTCGGCCTCAGACGATCGTAGGGCGGCAGATGGCTGGGCTTCAACACGCGGCCTCATCTGAGAGATGGGCATCGTGATTTGAGGGGCGGAGCAGCCGGTTCATGGCGTGAACTGAAATGCCTTGATCCCCAGGCTGAGTTGATTGATTGATTGGAGGGGAACGCTGCCGGCAACTGCAGCACCTGCAAAGGCAAAGTAGGCGCCCACCGGTTCAGAGCCTAAGAAGGTATACGAGAACGGGATCACCATCGGTTGCGAGAGCGCAACGCCTGCCGAGAAGGGAATAGGGGAGCTCCCGAGAACGATCGAGACGGCGCTCGTTGACACCTGGACAAGCGAGAGGAATGTGACGCCGTCGGGCAGAAGCGCCCCGAGGTAGATGTCCACTGGGGTAGGCGCGGACCCCGGGGTTACGGTAGCCTGATAGGTGATCGTCTGGCCCGCGCGGAACACTTCCCCGCTGAGCGCCACAGCGGCGTCCGGAGGGTCATTTGGCGGGGAGTTGGGATTGATGATCCGGTGGACAGTGCCTCCAAGCCCCACGACGTAGATTTCTCCGGCCTCGTCCTCACCGAACGATGAGATGCTGAGAGCGGTGTCGAGCAGCAGGCTCTGCGCGCCGTTGCTTAACACAAAGATCTCACCTGAACAGAAGTCAGCGTACACATATCCGCCCGCCGGAAGACTCGACTTGCTTCCACGATAGACATAGCCGCCCGTGACCGAGCAGCGTCCTCCCGTGTGGTCGTATTCGGCAATCGGAGGGGTGAAGCTGCCGGCGTTGCACGGGGCCGGGCCGAGGCTCGCGCAGCGATTGCCCTCGAAGACACGCCAGCCGTAGTTACCGCCGAGCGTCACCATATCAACCTCTTCTCGAGCCCCTTGACCGACGTCGCCGACAAAGAGCTGGCCCGTGCCGCGGTCGAATGAGAACCGCCACGGGTTTCTAAAGCCCAGCGCGAAGATCTCGTCGCGTCCCAGAACAGGACCGGAAAAGGGATTCGTTGATGGTGATGAGTAGGGAAGAGACGGGTTTTGTGGATGGTCCACGTCGATGCGCAATATCTTGCCGAGAAGCTCTTGAGTGTCTTGCCCGCGGTCGCCGGGGTCGTTGTCTGAGCCACCATCACCCATACCAATATAGAGGAAGCCATCGGGACCGAACTCGATCATCCCACCATTGTGGTTGGCAAACGGCTGCGGGATGGTGAGCAACACCGACTCGTTGGTATCCGCGACATTCGCGTTCGAGATGGAGACGCGGTATTCAGCGATCACGGTCGCACCATCGGGCCGTCGCGTGTAGTTGACGAAGAAGCGCCTGTTGCTTGTCAATTGCGGGTGGAAGGCAAGTCCAAGTAGCCCGCGCTCGCCGCCCGACAGCGCCTTCGACGTGATGTCGAGGAAGATGGTGGGTGCAGTCGCTCCTGGCTGGAGGACCTGGATGCGACCGCCCTGCTCGATGACGAAGAGCCGGTTGCTTCTATCGCGGGCATTGGCCACATAGAGCGGGTTGGTTAGGCCTTCGAGGACGGGAACAAGCTCGATTGCGATCGCATCCTGGGAGGGATCTTGTGGCACCTGTTCTACAGCGAGCGCAATCCTTGGGTGGGCGTGGCTGTCCGCCATAGGCGAGGAGTCACTCCACGCCAGAGGCTCGCCGAATCTCAGAGCAGAGAGAAGCACCAGGCAACAGCGAATGAGCTTATGTCGTTGCATGACCAAACCGGCCATCTGTTCGCGGGGTG
>Ga0214473_10011551_pt1 | contig 10373 bp, 6 predicted proteins | sample RVTome_7_FD_203509 | JGI IMG/M metagenome (GOLD analysis project Ga0214473, IMG submission 203509) | Soil microbial communities from uranium-contaminated site in the Upper Colorado River Basin, Wyoming, United States - RVT98D197 | ecosystem: Environmental > Terrestrial > Soil > Contaminated >... | reverse complement strand
CCTCGCTTCCGGAGAACCGAAGTAGAGCACGTCGCGCTTTGGGTTCCATGTGATGCATTGCATGTAGCAGATATTGGGGAGACCCTCTACTGCTTTTCCCTTTACCCCAGCACGAGCGGGAAAAGTAACCGGCATCCACGTATGATCGGAGATTGATTGGATCGTGACTTCCGCGCCACCTAAACGTGAAGAGACTTTGATAAAGGAAACAAATCTACCAGACGGAGATGTACATGCATATAAGAGTTGACCGCGTGACGTATCGATACTGTCGATGCGATCTATGGTACCCTTTGCCATTCGCCAGAGAAATGCTTGGCCCTCATCAACACTTTCTGAAATGAATTCAACATCCCCGGTCGAATTGACCGAAATACCCCCGATCAGAACCCACGCATGAGGATCAATTGGGGTATCATAAAGAAGAGTGGCCTCCGACAGATTTGAGTAGATCTCTGGCATCCTGTATATCGCCGTCCCCACTATCGTAACAAGCTGTTCATCATCGGTTAAAGGAATCGGTCTGTTTAGAAAAGGGAGGAGACCGCCAAAACCGACAGAGAACGTAATAGGGGTCAGGTCTTTCCCGTTTCCTTCGTTGGCGGCCCCGAACGACCTCACGATCTTGTTACCCCGGGAATAGTGGATACGGAAGAAAAACCGCCGATCTCCCTCAACGAGGACCCTCCGCCGGTGTAGGCTGCCGCTATCGCCTGGTCGCGTTCCGGGTGTTGCTTCGCGTATCCTCACCTCTACCGCCCCGGACCTCATCCGTTTCAAGGCCGTGAAGATCCAGCGGTCCTACAACCAATCCGGTGCCGGCATCTTTCCGACCGTCGCCCGGGATTGTGATTTGATACAACGCGTTCGTACATTCGAGGCGCAGCGCTCTAGTCATATCCCAAAGTCCAGCACCCTTTGGGCACAAGGAAAGACCTGACCCCACTTTGGCTGCCTCCGTGCTGTCCCAGCTCGCGCCTGAAAACCGTTGCTTACGTTGCTTAAGCTGGTTGAGATTATTGTACAGCAAAGCCCAGGTCACCTCACGCACCGTGGCCCCGTGGTTGTCCACCAAGTGCATCTGCGTCCGGTTGCCCACGCGGCGGGTCGATCTATGAGAGTGCGGCTGCTCGCTTGGCGACGGGCTCAAGGCATGAGGTTCTCCGGATTGGTTTGCCGTGGCAGGAATCTCGTGGCTTGGGCCTGCGCGAGGGACCCATGGACCATGGCCCAAAGCGGGAGATTCTCGCGGCGCTGAACCTTGTGGAATCTCCCGCTTTGAGCCTGGCACCCCGGGTCTATCAGATCTCCTTTTCAGAGCAGCACCTCATGTGGGGTCCCGACACTCTGAAAGGCAATGAAAATGGGCGTGGGTCGTAACGCCGGCATCCTGCCGGCACGGGCCGCCGAGACGGCGGCGTTACGTGGTCCAGTCCCGCTATTGGACCATCTGGAGTGTGGTAAAAGAGTCCCGTAGGGACGACCCGAGAATAGTCCACCATTTCAATGGTGGGTTGGTTCTTTGGAGTGCGCAAGCCGTGCTTGCGCCTTCCCTTTACGAAGCCATGCTTCGTAGTCGCTGTCGGGTGAGGTATTTCGAACCGGGCAACGTGAGGAATGTGGGGCACGCCGTGCGTACCTGGGTGGTACGCACGGCGTACCCCACTTGCTCGTGGCTTGGGCCTGTTCGCTGGACCCGTCGTGGCGGGACGGAAGGGATGCGTGCTCCAGGCGACGAATAGACGGTGACAGTCCCCGTTTTTTCCGCAGGGCGCAACCTTGGCCGAAAAACCGGTGACAGTCCCCCTCTATTTCCGGGACCGGCAAGAAAGAACGAGTCCATTTTCAGAGTAGTAGGGCGGGATGGATTGCGACGATTTCCGGGTAGACAATCATCGGAGCCTGAAGTTCCATGGCGCACTCTTATTCTCCTTTCGAACCTGGGGAGCAGAATCCCGGAGTTCGCTCGCATCGTCCGGATTTCACGCAAGGACGAACACTCTCCAAAGGGTTGGACGATTGCGGGTACACCCGATGTGGTTCCCTTCCTTGACAGAAGCGATTCCCCTTAATACAGTATGCTATCCAAGAGATCGGAAGTTCTTGGAAGGGTCCTGGGCGAAGTGACCGTAAGTTATTTGTTTTGAGACACTTGGAAACAGTCGTTCGCAAAGGTCTGGGTTCGGTTTCCTCCGGCCCCATTGGGCCGTTGCACAGCAGATGAAATTCAACTTCAGAAGACTCAAACAATACGTTCGCCACGGCGAATCGGTGGGTTCACTGTGCGATCTCCTCAACAGCATTGGGCTGGAGGTGGAGGAGGTGGTCGGTCCCGGTCCGGAGTTGGATGGGCTCGTGGTTGGCGAGGTGATAAAAAAGGCCCCTCACCCCAACGCGGACAAGCTGACGCTTTGCAGGGTCGACGTGGGAAGCGGGGCAATCGCGGAGATCGTTTGCGGCGCCGCGAACCACTTCGAAGGGGCCAAGGTGGTGGTTGCCCTGCCGGGAACCACCCTCGCGGGGGGTCTCCGGATCGAGAAGTGCGAGATACGGGGCGTCCCGAGCGAAGGAATGATGTGCTCCATCAAGGAGCTGGGATTGGGAGACGACCACGAAGGGGTGATTCTCCTGCCGGAGGACGCCGAACCAGGCGCTTCACCCGTCGAATACCTGACCTGCGTCGAACTGAGTGTCACTCCCAACCGTCCGGATTGTCTGGCGTGGATCGGTATCGCGCGGGAAATCGCCGCCGCAACCGGAGCGGAGTTGCTGGTCCCCGAATCGAGTTTCCCGAGTGAATCGAGCGAGTCGATCCCGATCGCACTCGAGTCCCCGGCGGGATGCCCCCGCTACATTGGCAGAATCATCCGGGGGGTGACGATCGGCCCCTCGCCCAAGTGGCTCCAAGATTCCTTGAGAGAGATAGGTCTGACCCCCATCAACAACGTGGTGGACGTTACCAACTTCGTTCTCATGGAGCGCGGACACCCGTTGCATGCATTCGACATCAAAAGACTGGCGGGTCCGGAGATTCGGGTTCGGGACGCGGAAATGCACGAGCGGTTCACCGCTCTCAACGGCAATTCATACGAGCTCTCTTCGGACCATTTGATGATCGCCGACCGCGACAAGTCGGTGGCTCTCGCCGGAACGATGGGGGGCCAGAACTCCGAAGTCTGGGAAGGGACGACAGACCTGCTGATTGAGTGCGCCTATTTCAACCCATCCCGGATCCGGCGAGGCTCCAAGTCGATCGGCCTGGTCACGGATTCGAGTTTCCGGTTCGAAAGGGGCGTCGATCCGGAGGGGATGGATGTCGCCATCGACCGCTGTGTGGGGCTCATCCTGGAAGTCGCGGGCGGAAGAGTAACGAGCTCCAGGATCGACGCGAAGAGCGAAGAGCACCTTCCGAAGCCGGCAACGGTCGATCTTCGACCGGAAAAGGCCTGCGAGAGGATCGGGGTTCACATTCCCGAGACGCACCAGGCCGAAATCCTGCGGAAGCTTGGATGCCGGGTAAAAGAAGCGGAGGCGGGGACGCTCCGCGTCCGGGTTCCTGGATTCCGCCCCGATCTGACACGGGAAATCGACTTGATCGAAGAATTGGCCCGTCACTACGGCTACGAGAGCATCGAGTCCGTTCCTCCGGACATGCCGAGCGAAATGGGCACGGTCCTTCCGGTCCTCGCGCTGGAAAGGGCCATGCGGGAATTCCTGGTAAAGAACGGGTGGATCGAGACCAAGTCCTTCAGTTTCATGGACCCCGAGCGCGCCGAGAATCTCCAACTCAAGGAGGACCACCCGCTTCGTCACACGGTCCGAATCTTGAACCCGATCGGCGCCGAGACTTCCCAGCTGCGATCCACGATGGTCGTCAATCTCCTGGAAACCCTCCGTCGCAATGTGGCTCGTGGGGAGAGGTCCCTTCGCCTTTTCGAGACGGGAAACGTCTATCTGCGGGACTTGGAAGACCTCCTTCACTGCGAACGGGAAGCGCTTTGCATGGCCTGGCTGGGTTCGGAAGCCTCCCACTGGTCGATCGACGACCGGAGCTGCGATTTCTTCGACGCGAAAGGCTGCGTCGAGGCGTTGTTCCAGGAGCTGGGGATCCGGAAATACAGGATCGAACCCTTCGCCTGCGACTACTTCCACCCAAGCCAGAGCGCCCGGTGGACGGTGGGCGAAGTCCCCGTTGCCGTGGTGGGGAGGTTGCATCCGGCCGTGGCCAGGCGCTTCGACCTTCCCGAGAGCCCCATCCTGGTCGAGATGGACATCTCCGCCGTCTGCTCGTTCGTCGGAAGGAACGCGCTGGCGGTCGACGTTCCATCTCCCTACCCTCCCATCCGGCGGGATCTTTCCTTGACGGTGTCGGCCCACACTCCTTGCCGGGAGGTCCTCTCGCTTCTGGAAGAGAGTCGGACACCTTTTTTGGAAAGGATCGAGCTCTTCGATCGCTACGAGGGGCGGCAGATGGGGTCCGGCCAGCAAAGCCTGGGATTCCGGTTGACTTACAGGTCTTCGGAAAGGACTCTGACGGAAGAAGAGATCACCCCGATCCACCTTGGACTCCTCAGACAGCTGAGCGAAAAGCTGGGGGCCACCCAACGAGGACTCGATTTGGAGGCCGACTGAAGTGGACAACCGCGAGACCCTCCAGGAGAAGCTGGAACGCATCGAAACCCTCGTCGACACCCTCGTCGAGGAACGCAACAGCCTCAAGATTGAGATGGGGCGGATCGAAAAACAGCAAAGGAGAGCGACCCCAGCGGAAGGATCGCGTCCCGCGGGTGAAGACCTGATCAAGGCGCTGGATGACCTCAGGTCCCGGCTGGCTGAATCCGAGGCGGCCAACCAGAAGCTCTCGAGGGAACGGGACCAGGTCCGGGAACGCCTTTCCCAGATCAAAAGCCGCCTCGACCTGGTCGAGGCCAGGCTCCTGGAACAGCGGTCGGCGGCAGGGAATTCCAGAGGCTAGAGCAAAGGAAGGTGTGTTCCAAATGCCCGAAGAACACCATGTGACGGTCACGATCATGGGGAGGAACTACACCCTTCGGGCCGACGAGGACGCGCAGTATGTGAGGATGATTGCGGCCTACGTCGACGACAAAATCAAGGAGATTGCCAAGGTCTCACCTCGTATGTCGACAACGCGCCTGGCGATTCTGACAGCCATCAACGTGGCGGACGAGCTTCACAAACTGGAGCAGAACCTCGAGGTCGAAGGGGGAGAGAGAGCCGAAGCGGTTGTCGACAGGATCCTGAGAAGACTCGAGGGATCGAGAACGAACTCGTGAGGAAGTCCGCGTGTTGCCGTCCAGCCTTGCAGAGCGGTCTGGACAGCCCGCATTGCCCCCTCCCGGCCGTGCCCGCCCGGAACCCACGGAGCGTTCCATGGGGAAACAGTCCCAGGTGATTCAAACCATCCCCTTTCGCAATAAGTGGGGATATGGCGAGACGAGCGTCTCCGCTCAACCGGCCTTGTCCGAAATCCTCGACCTCGTGGAAAGTCAGAAATGTCTCTCCGTTCTGAAAGAGGGAGGGGCCAGAAAAGTCTGGCTGGCCGAATCTTCTCTAGGAATTCTTTGCGTCAAGGACTACCACTGCCCCACTCTCCTGGACGGATGGCGTGCCCGAATCCGGGGGTCGCGCGCCCACCGAGAATGGCGTCGCATGACCCGGTTTGCCGCCGCTGGGGTCCCGGTACCGACTCCCGTTCTTTGGGTCGAACGGAAGGACGCCGCCGCAGCCGCCATCAGCACCGTTGTTTCGGTTTTCGAGACCGGGTGTGTCACCTTAGGGGAAGTCCTCGCACGTCGGTCCGAACTGTCGAACCGAAAACGGATTCAGGTCGGCGAACGCGTCGGGGAAGCGATCGCTCGAATGCACCAGGCCGGTGGTCGCCACGACGACCTTCATGCGGGGAATCTGCTCGTCCAGTTGGAGAGCGAGGACCCCCGCGTCTTCATCGTGGATCTGCACAAGGTCGCACTCAAGAAGGGTTTGCCCTGGAACCGACGACTGAGAAACCTAGCCCGCCTTCTGGGGGGAGTGGAGAGATTCCTCACTCTTCCAGACAAACAGCGGTGCCTCCGCGCATACCTTCGCGTCCTCCCGGGCTGGAATCCGCCCTTCAGCAGTGAGAGGGAAGCGAGGAGATCGATGGGGAGAGCGGTCGAGGCATTCGCCCGGAAGGATTTCGGCCAACAATGGAGAAGACGAGTGAAAAAATGTACGGAGGAGGGCAAACGGTTTCGCCGGGTGAAGGCGGGGGAGTATACGGGCTGGATTCGCACCGGCTGGAACACGGCCGGTCTCCGGGAGGCCCTCCGCGACCCCAACGCCTGGCTTCAATCCGGTGCGTGCCGGATTGTGAAGAACACCCCCTCAACCACCGTTGCCAGGGCGACCGTGCCCGACTTGTCCGATCCGCTATTCGTCAAGCGCTACAACCGAAAGAGCCTTTGGGAGCGGACGAAGAACCTCTTCCGCCGATCGAGGTCGATGCGGGTATGGCGAGCGGGGTATGCCTTGGAACTGTTGGGAATCCCGACTCCTGAAACGGTGTGCGCCTTGGAGAAGAGGAAAGGGCCCCTGCTTCTCGAGGCGTTTGTGGTTACCCGATGGGTCGAAGGAGGAATCGGCTTCGACGATTTCTACCGGGAACGGTGCGCGCCCTCCGCTTCCGATCCTCTCGACCCGAAGAGTCGGCGAAATCTGGAGAAAGAAGTGGCCCGTCTGTTTCGGGCGCTCCACGGGAATCGAATTTCCCACGGGGACCTGAAGGGAAGGAACATCCTGCTCGACCCGAGCACCGAAGCCCCTTTCTCTCCGCAGTTCGTTGACCTGGACGCCGTGTCCCTGGCTCCGATCCGGTTTCGGAGGTCGCGAGTCAACGACCTGTCCCGTCTCCTGTTTTCCGTCTACCCCGTGCCTTCTCTCTGCCGGCGGATTCGTTTTTTCCGGGAGTATGCCAGGGGGAATCCGGATCTTTGGGCTGAGAGGCGCCGGTGGTGGCGGTCAATCGAGAAGCGGACGCTTCGGAAGCTCCGAGAGAAGAGGTTGCTGAACTTGAAATCGCATTGAGCGAGAAAACACACCAGGCACGATTCGGCAACGCATCGAAGCGATAGAGTCTCACTCCACGCTTTCGGGGTGGAGATCGGAGCGTTCTTGGAACCTCTTGCGGTAGGCCGCCAGAAGGTCTCGGCGCGAGATGAGACCGACCACTTTCTTGGGATCTCCTTCCTCGGTAACCGGGTACTCCTCAAACTCCGCCTGCACGAGTTTCTGGAGGGCGTGGTTCAAGTCGCTTTCGGGAGTGATCGATTCGATGGGTCGGTCGATGTCTCCGGCGATAACGAGCCTTCCCAGCTCGCTCTGGTAGTAGTAGCTGCGCACGTCCTCAAGTGAGACGACGCCCATTGCCCTTCCCTCCGCATCGACAACCGGGAAGGTTTGGTGGCGCGACCTGGTCGAGATCTTCAGGACCTCACCCAGCGGTGTTTCTTCTTGGATGGTCACAATTTCGCTTCGAGGAATCATGATTTCCCGGACCTGGATTTGCTCGAGCACGTCGATCATGAATTCGCCCTGGTGGGCGGGTGAGTCGATCCTCGAATCGACCTGTTCGGAGTAGATGCTGCACCGTCGGTCGGTGAGGACGTAGGTGATGGTCGTCGCGAGCATGAGCGGGACAACCAATCCATATCCCGAGGTCATCTCGCAGACCATAATGAGGGACGTGAAAGGAACATTGGCAGCTCCGCTGAAGAAAGCTCCCATGCCCACTAGCACGTAGGTCCCGGGTTGGGTGACTACATCCGGAAAGAAAAAACCGAAAAGGACACCGAAAACCGCACCGAATGAGCCTCCAATCACGAGGGAAGGCGCGAAAACACCCCCGCTTCCACCCGAACCGATCGTCATCGAGGTCGCCACGATCTTCAGAGATCCTAAAGCGAGAAAGAACAGCACGAGGTCTTGGGCCGCGTTCCAGTCGCGCGGAGCGGGCGCCCAGAGGGCGGGCATGAGCTGTCCGTAGGAAACCCCCAGAATGGGGGTGAAGAAAAGGGCGATGATCCCAACTGCACAGCCGCCGAGCATTGGTTTCAAACATGCGGGAATCGGGAGCGGGGCAAACACTCTTCGGCGCGCAAAGTAGAAAGTCCTGACATAAAGCGTTGCCACAAGCGCAAGGAATGCGGCGACAAGACCGTAAAGCGGCAGCTCGATCGGATTGTTGAAGACCATTCCTTCCGGGATGGCGAAGATATGGGTAAAACCATGACCGGAGTACACGCAATAAAGGGAATAGGACAGGATCGATGCTATTGCACCGGGGACGAACGCTTCACTTTCGAACTCCAGTCTGCGGTAAAGGACTTCGGCGGCGAAAAGAGCCCCTCCTAGCGGCGCCTGAAACATCGCGCCCACTCCCGCGGCGACACCCGCAATGACCAGGGTTCTACGCTCCCGGTCGCTCAAGCCCAGAATCTTTGCCAACCAAGATCCGAAACCGGCGCCGATCTGGGCGATCGGTCCCTCCCGGCCTGCGGAGCCACCCGTCCCAATCGTAATGGCGCTCGCGAAAAGTTTTATGAGCGGAACTTGTCCCCGGATCTTTCCCCTCTCACGATGGTAGCTCCTGATAACGGCGTCCGTACCGTGGCCCTCGGCCTCCGGCGCGAAAAAGAAGACCAAGACACCGCTTGCCAACCCACCCAACGCTGGAATGAGAACCAACGCCCACTTGACCGTACCGCTTCCTTGACCGGGGGCCGACACGATGGACACCCAAGGATCGGCAGAGGACGGAGGAGAGTGGGGACTCGGCGGTTCGTAGTTTGCGATCCCTTCGAGGAAGTGGTGCTCGATGTAAGATTGGATCACGTCGAAGACAATGGCCCCGAAACCGGCGACAGTCCCCACGAGGATGGTCATGACAGCCCATCTCCCCATCTGTCTTAAGCCCAGATTGGTTTCGACTTCTCGAGAAAGAGGCTGCAATGGCATGACCGGTCAGTTTTTCCCCATCCGAGAAAATTGGCAAGGAGGGGATCCAAGTCGAACGACAGAGGAAGTCTCTTGACGCCGGAGGAACCTCTTCGCAAACTGAAAGCCATGAGCGAAGTCGACCTGAAGTCCGGGCTGCAGATGTTGGAAGACGGGAGACGGCACGTATCCGGTCTTATTCCGGATTGGGTGTTCGGTCCCGTCGACTCACGCCGCTACGGTAGATCTCTCGGAGTCAACCCGTTCCCCAAGGAGGAGAAGGTCTGTTCGTTCGACTGTCCCTACTGCGAATGCGGTTGGACGACCCGCCTTCGTACCGGAGTCGATGCGAGCCTCGACTGGCCCGAAGTGGGGATTGTGGAGGCCGAAATCGAAAAGGCCTTGATCCAAATCCAGCAACGGGGGGAGTCTCTGGATGCGATCACTGTGGCAGGCAACGGGGAACCGACCCTCCACCCGCGATTTCCCGATCTCACCCGGGGAATCCTCCGACTCCGCGACCGTTTCGCTTCCCAGGCCAAGGTCATCGTTCTGACCAACGCGAGCGAACTGACGAGGGAGGACGTCCGCGAGGCCCTTCTCCTGGTAGACGAAGCCTGCCTGAAGTTGGACGCTGTCGGAGAAGGAGTCGCCAAACGGGTCAACCTTCCCCACGGCAAGGTGTCGCTGGAGAGGATCCTGCGGTCGCTTCAGAGCTTCCCCGCGCCCATTATCCAAACCATGTTCGTCCATGGACGAGTAGACAACACGAAACCGGAGGACATCGAACCATGGTTGGAAGCTTTGGAAAGGATCTCCCCGTCTCGAGTCGATCTCTTCAGTCTTGACCGGGCAACTCCCGATCCCGATCTCAGAAAAGTGCCGGCGACCGCGATCGAGAAGATAGCCGATCTTGCACGCAAACGACTTGGGGTTCCCGTTTTCGTCTATTGAGCCAAGACGCGGGAAAATGGTGCGGCAAGTCTTGGCCGGTGCCCCAGGTGGGGAAAAACCCCTCCCCGCTCATCAGCCCTGGTCCATGTTTGCTTAGTGTACCTAGAAATGTTGTTGGAGCCGACATGCAGTCAAGTATCAACCTTGACTACAGTTTCATATTCGTGAACTCAGACAAAAACAGTGTCGTTTTCGTTTCCATTTGATTACAATTTCTTCTCGGTTCTGTAACAATCATTGAAAAAAACTGCCCACACAAAGTGGGCAGTTTTGTTAGGAAGGCTACCTGCTGGCCTTCAGCTTTCGGCGGATCTCATCCAGGTCGTCCTGGCTCAAGTGCTTCTCCTCGATGAGATGAGCCACCAGTTCCTCGGGAGAACCGCCAAAGAAGCGCGCGATCAGCTCGGCTACGGTTGTCCGCGCAATCT
>Ga0214473_10011550_pt1 | contig 10373 bp, 8 predicted proteins | sample RVTome_7_FD_203509 | JGI IMG/M metagenome (GOLD analysis project Ga0214473, IMG submission 203509) | Soil microbial communities from uranium-contaminated site in the Upper Colorado River Basin, Wyoming, United States - RVT98D197 | ecosystem: Environmental > Terrestrial > Soil > Contaminated >... | reverse complement strand
AATTCGGCGCGTCTCCATTACGAACCTGGGCGCACGCACGCGCGAAATTCAGGTGACTTCCTACGCTGAGCTTTGCCTCGTATCACAGGCCGCCGATATAGCCCTGTGGCTCGCCAAAATTCCGTCCGCCTGTGATTTCAACAAGATACGGGTTGCTGTCCACAAGCAGGATGCGATAGCACCGACAGATGATAAACGCCATTTGGCTCTTCGCAGGAGCAATCCTGCGCCTTTTTCACACTCGTCGGAGGCTGCTTCTTGAAAACCTAGCTCTTCGCCAGCAACTCGCGGCGCTGAAGCGCAAACATCCGAAACCGAGACTAGGAGCCTTCGATCGGTTCTTCTGGGTCTTGGCGCGAAGGTTCTGGTCCGGGTGGAGAGAGGCTTTGATCGTCGTCAGTCCCGAGACCGTCGTCCGTTGGCACCGAGCCGGATTCGCCCTGTATTGGCGTGTCCTGTCCAGGGTCCGTCAAATGGTCGGCAGGAAGAGGATCTCAAAGGAAGTACGCGACCTGATCTTCCGCATGATGGCGGAGAACCCGACTTGGGGCGCCCCACGCATTCACGGCGAGCTCTTGATGCTCGGTTTTGATGTTTCTGAGAGAACGATCTCTCGCTGGATACGGCGAGCACCCCGAAGTCCGGAGCCCGCGAAGCGGTGGCTGACGTTTCTGCACAACCACCGCGAAGCCATTGCGGCAATGGATTTCTTCACGGTTCCCACGATCAAGTTCAGCGTGCTCTACTGTTTCTTCGTCATCAGCCATGACCGTCGGCGAGTAGTCCATCTCAATGTCACTCGACATCCTACCAGCGACTGGATCATTCAACAGTTAAGGGAGGCCTTCCCGTATGAATCGGTTCCAAGGTTCCTGATCTTCGACCGGGATGCCAAGTATGGTTTGCAGGTTCCCATCGCGGTTCGGTCGATGGCAATACGTCCTGTTCGGACCTCATTTGAGAGCCCTTGGCAGAATGGGGTGGCGGAGCGGTGGATCGAAAGCTGTCGGCGGGACTTGCTGGACCATGTCATCGCGCTGAACGAGGAGCATCTGAGGCGGCTGCTCTCTGACTACGTTCGCTACTACCACGGGGACCGGACCCATCTGGGGCTCAACAAGGACACACCAACCGGCAGGGATCGCTCAGTGGGTTTGGGTCGCGTGCTGGTACAGCCGAGACTCGGCGGACTGCATCACCGTTACGATCGGGCTGCCTGAATTCCATAGAAAATGTATTGTCGGCACCGATGCTTGCAGATGGCTGTGCGAGAACCGGTGACACGAGGAGCAATCGGCTCCGTTCTGAAGATGCTCACTCCGAGTTCCTGCATTCTCGGCCTAAAGACAGGTCAGTGCACCAAGCGTTTTCAGTGCGGATGGAGTTTTGGCGAGTCACAAGACATGGCTAATGCAGTATTGTGCACCTGATTCGTGCGTCGATTAACGGCACATTTACTTGATGGGTATACGAAATAGCTATAAAGAGCATCCTGGTTATCGGTCCTTCCCTGGGTTGTTTCAATCGCACTACCTGCCGGTCCTACCACGGATGTTGACAACAGTTGAGCCTTGCCAATAGATCATTCCGCTGGGGCCACCGGCCAACTCGTGTTCTGGAATTTCTGATTTCGGAAGCGGAACCTTGAACTCGACGAGGTACATTCCTGGATCGCGAATCATCATAACGAGCGGGTACTGGTCAGTTTCACCGACTCTAAGGACCCGAGAACCCCACAGGATATCTTGTGGTACATCTCCACCAAACTGACTCTCGCCTCTCTGGCCGAACGAGATTCTTCTGACTGAGAGTGGTTTCGATTCGTAGTCGAGAAATACGTTCCTACCGCCAGCGTTTGTGACCTTTACGGTCGCCACAATACACGAATTACCGTTCGCGAGAACCTCTTCTGTCGCGGCAACATCGACGTTCACCTGCGCCTGAGCGAATAACTCTTTCTTGGCGCGCTCTTCTATTTGAAGAACGCGGAATGTCCACAAAGTCCATCCGCCACCGATTAGCACCGCGATGCTGAGGATCCAACTTTGGATGCCAGCCGAGAAGTTCTTGAAGCTTTCATGTCGAGGTTCCATGTGTCTCCTTCGTTCTTAATTGACGCCCAAACTTGGAAGCTCGCTCCAAAAAGCGCAATTCGCCTAACTCTTATTCATGTCGACCTGAACAACTGAAGCTGGTCTGCACTCGTAGCAATAGGGACTGCGACCTCCGGATGTCATTTAGTTCTCTGGCAATTCAATAGCGTCGCCTTGGGCAAAATTGCGAAATCTTTGAGAATAAGTACCCCGATATTTCATCCAGCCCTCGCGGACTACATCTACTTTTGCCCATTGCTGGAACATCCGGGAGATGTTGAGGGAGTTGGGTCACAAACGTCAAACCGAGCCAACGCTTTCGACCTCTCCTTGCGATACGAGCGACCTGCTGGAAAAGATTTTCCATTTTGGCGATACGGTCGCGGGAAAGAAATTCGTGGGCCTCTTCAATAATGATCATTACGGGAGTCGGAGCCTTCCCCTGCTTCTGGGCGGCTTCGTACGCGATGTCCTGTTGAAGTTGAAGACCTCTGAGGATGTTCGCAATGACCAGATTGTTAACCAGGGTAGAATCTGTATCGCTCAGGTCCACAATCGAAACCCGCCCCGATTGAGTCAAATCTGAATATGTGATGGCGCTTGCATTCCGTGTATCGAAAATCCCCATGCGGTGCAATCGCCAGAGTTTGCCAAGAAGGGCTTTCCAGCTAATCTCGTTGTTCGTGTCTACGGCACCAATGCGCTGTTTTATTTGAGCTTTCTCCTTTGTACCTTTGAATTCTGCGTTGTAAGGCTCATAGTCCGTGGACGAAAGTTTGCCAAGGAAAAAGCCACCGATATCTATGAGGTGCGAGAGCGTGAGCTTGGGCAGTCCGGTCTCGAACTCGTCAATTTCCAAAGCCTCGCGCTCCTCATTTGTACCTTTGCGCGGATAGATGTTCAGGTCCCGCAAGACCAATTTCGCAGCGTCATAGGCCTTAAAGAAACGGTCCTGTTGTGCTGGGGACAGGTCCAAAATCTCCGATGCCGCGTAAGGCGAAAGGCTGGAAAAGTCCAATCTGAATGCGTGCATTGGCGTGGGGGCGACGGCCGTCGTCGCTCTGCCCGTCAAGTGATAAACGTGGACGTTAGGTACTTCCTGTGGAGTTCTTCCCTGTCTTTCGAGCAGCCGGATCATGTGGTTGTCTTCCGTGGGTTTGTTGATAGCCGTATATTCACCCTCGGTGTCGATGACAATGGTTGCGAGACCGGCTTTCTGAAATTGATGGATTTGGCCGGAGACTGTGGTCGATTTCCCTCCGCCGGTCGTGCCAATAACGCCAACATGTCGAGGTAACACAGATTTCTTGGCAGAAGAAAAGCATACTCTAAGATTTTTGAAACCTACGGCGAATCCGAGATCGATGTCTCCTTCCAGTCCCAGCATTTTCGCGGTCTCGGCTTCGTCAATAACGAAGACAGGGCTATTGGGAAGTGGTCGAAAGCGGGGAGGCACGACGGTGCCATCCACTTCCTCGCCAAGGAGTTCGATTTGGACACGACCATGGTAACGGGGGCTGAATGCGGCCCCTCGAACGGTGGTCGCAACCACAATGGGAGCATCAGCTCGCAATCCATCTGGCTCCGCGAATGGGCCCTCAACCACCGCAGCAAGATACTGACGTCCGTCTCCGCCAATATCTTTCGGACGACTCTTTATCCTCACCAGAGATTGTGAAGGTACTGCGCTGATGTTGTCGGAGGGCAGTAAAACGGTGAGGGTCCCGTCCTTACTGGTTGAAAAATCATACATGGTTCGGCCAATCGAACCTTTGAACTCTTCGGGAAGAGTCCATTCGCCTCCTGCCAGTGATACCTCTTCGTCGAGTTGCAAGAGGTCCTTCTCCTGGCCGACGCTGCCAGCGGGTACTGTTTGTGAAAGTTCATTTCGTTTTGTTGTCATCTGGAGTTCCTATCTGGCGCGCGTTTCGCGCTCGCCCAAATAACGAAAGGGTTTGCCGGCGTCGGCATAAGCCATCTGGACAGCAGACATGAACATGTCCGCTCCAAACGTCGTGGAGCATACGGTGTCTGCAAGATCGATCAGCATCGGGAAACCGCGATGCTCTTGAAGCAAACTGTCCGCCATTACGATATGCGCCGCGATATCAACATGATCGGCATGCGCGTAGAAAATGTAGGGTGGCGCCGCATCCCACACCCTGAACAATCCGATCACAACCTTGTCGCCAACTTCTTCGCAGAATTGCTCCATCGCCTTTCGCACGCCGCTGCTGTCGCGGTAGCCTCCGGTTTCCAGCATTGCCTCGATTTCCGGCCGAATGGTTTGAACGACGGCATACTCAAGGGGCCTTAGCGCATTACCAATCATTAGCCAGTGTCTCTTCCGGGGCGCACTCGGAACGAAAATGAACCGTTTTTGGTCCAGGACATACCAGCGGATAAGGTCAAGGCTGACTCTGATCCGTTCCGCCTGAGATGCCCATAGGCCTGTAATGAGTTCATACGGAATCGGACTGCCGTGCCCCAAACGCCATACCGCTTGTGACTTTTCCTTCAAGATTGCGCGTTCGGCATAAGTCATGATCCCCCGCCGGGCCAATTCGCTCAGCGAGTCGCCAGCGAGGCCCTGACCTTCGCGCTTTTCGCGGCGTTCCAGGACCGTCATCACTTCATCGACCAGATTCGATTGCCTGCTCCTCAGGTCTCTACGGAAGAGTCGATGAACCCAGGAACCCTGGTTTCCGTTATAAGAAACGAGGCACACTCCGATTTGCGTGATCGTGAGCGGCAGGGTGTCGTGAACCACGCTGGTTCCATCGCAGGCCTCCACTCCGCCATTAAACAAGAGCCCTCTGTGCACACGCTCCAAGTCTTCTCTCTTGGCGGTAAAAATACCAGCTCGCGTCGGTGCATGAGGCAGATTTCGGAGTTGCGGAAACACTGTCCTTCTTACTTCTGCCCGGTATTCATCTTCCCGCGCGAGCGCTTCCCCCACCTCTTGGTCGAGCTTGGCGTAAGCAGCCAGCAAATCCTCGCCGTGGGTCCAGGTGTTCAGGTCAAGGGTGTTGGCGAACGATTCGCCATAGGCCTCTTGAAATTCTTTGGATTCGACTGCCGGCTGCAGTTTGGCTGGCTGACTGGCCAGGCTGGTTTGGTCTTCCACTTCCGCTCTCCTTGCCCTCACTCCAGTTACCAATTGCCGGGCCCAGAGTTCGACACAATAACGAAGGTCAGGTCTTCTTTATACCTTCAACCCAAGAGGGCCCAAGCCCGATCTCGACCAGCAGTGCTCTCGCATAGTCCCGGGCGAGCCAGAGAGGCAACCCGTACTGCTGAAAGAGTTCGGAAGTAAGAGCGTCGTGGCGATTTGTGAATCCTTGCGGCAGAGGGCCGAGCCGCGACAGTACGATAGGCGCGGGCGCCAGAAGTGCCAGGCCCACCCTGTCAGCCCTGTTCTCAATCGCGAGTACGTCAGTTTCGCCCTCGCCACTGCGTTCCATCAAGTTTACATGTATGTTGATTGCCTTAGAAGCGAATAGGGCTTGCAACTTCTCAGAGGGTGTTGGGGCTCGAAGTCCGTCTATTACATCCTTGACTGAACTGCCAAGAGCGCGTAAAGCCAGCGACCTGGGATGAAGGTAATCGATAAGAAAGTGAGCCAGTTCATGCGCGATGGTGAATCGGAGTTCGGCGGGAGAGTCAGCTCCATCCGCGAAGATCAGTCCTTCGCCGCCGTGGGCGACCAAGCATCCGCGGAGTTGGCGATCGCTGCAACCGAAAGGTACCGGCGCTCCCCGCCGCGCGAGCCAGTCTTGAACATCCGTGATCCTCAGGCGAGGAAGCTTGACTATTGTGAGAGGGAGCGCGAGGGCCACATACCGCTCCAGACTTCTCGGGAACGGTTCCATTTCCCCACACAAATCCCAAAACCTGCCGACGACTCCTTCCTCGGAGGGATAGAGCCACACCTTATTCCTCCCCTTCAGACTTCTTGGTCGGAAGGGAATGTTCTTCCTTAGTCCCTGCATCGCCGCGGTCTCGCGCAGCAGCCAGTAGTTGATGCTGCGAGGCCTTCGATAGAGCGTCGAGACTGCTCACCTGCCGGATAATGTTTGCAAGTAGCGACTGATCTATGAGGGTATAGTCAGCAATTTCTTGTACCAGCACAGCAAAGTCAGCTGCACCGACGTCTGGTTTCCTACAAAGCGCCAAGCGAGATACCAACTCTGGCAGAGTCCCTAAGACTTCTGGCAAATTCTCATCGCTTATTCTCTCCTGATCTTGGTACCGAGCTAACACATATGCCATGAAATCAGGGTCATTCCTGAAACGCTTTACCAGCCGATCCATGGCCGACGTTGAGTTCGAAGTCATGGTTTTGACTTTCTTGATTTCAGGCCCCTTCGCAAGGCGATCTTGACCCGATCCTTGGTCCTCTTGACCAACAGTGGCTGTTCCTCGATGGGCTTGTCTCTGACACGCAGGACCTCAGCGAAAGCCGCTGTATCGCGAACTCCATCCAGCATGAGCTCGGTGATCCTTCTATCGGATTCATCCAGGAGGATTTCGTTGATCTCCTGCTGAATGAGCGAGGCTTCCTCTGAAAGAAGCAGGTTCGTTTCTGGATCTTGCTCCGCCTCTATCTGGTTTACCGCGCGAACTGGCCGAAGTTCGACAACTTTTTCATCAACCCTTTGGGTCGCATGTTTTCGCTCGCGTTGCATATGGTTTAGCAGGTCACTTTGGGCGGCAACCCACAGATATGTGAATAGCTTGCCTCGTGCGGGATCAAACTGTTGGGGTGCCTTGAGATAGTTCAGGAGTGCGTCTGCAACAGCAAGGCTAATTAGGTGGGGATCAGAGACGTTATGGAACTTTTGGTTTAGGGCAGCGACCAGAGGAGGCAAAAACAGTTCCGCAATCTTGCTGGGAGCCAATGCGCCACCGTCCAAGAGATCCCGATGGAGTTCTTCGCCAGTCGCGTTGAGGCGGTCCAAATCCCCCATGCTGCTCAGGTCTTCTGAAATATGAGGATGTATTCAATGTCCATTCGCGTGCCAAAGGATTTCTTGGCATACGGCAACAGACGGCGGCGTTCATTGATAGTGCGCGTGAACTGCCTCTTCAAGCGCAAGCCCTCCTGATCTGCAATCTCAGTGAGAACGCGCTGGGTGGGGATCCTGACCTTGCGAATGTGCGATGGACAGACCACGACGATGCCGTGTCGACGAGGTTTAAGGACTCGCGCCACTTCTGCCATGACTCTCTGCATGTCGAGAAAATAGCGTTGTGTGAGTTTCGCCTGCCTGAGAGATGTTTTTGTCAGTCGCGCGATAATCGTCCTCGTGAGCGGATACTGTGAAAGAGTGGATGCGATTTCAAAGCCGGCGCTAAATCGGCCTCTTTCGCTGCCGATGTACCTCGGAGTTTTCGAGAAGTATTTTGGCAAATCCACTTCCAGAACAGACTTCATCCAGGGAATCGCGAGGAAATGGGCTCGCGGGTAGTCAAGCGCAGTCGCATACGGGGGCGAAGTAAAAACCAGATCGATGCTCTCGTCCTCGATCCGTAAGCGGCGCGCATCGCCAACGCGTGTGTGAATCTTGGTCTTCGGATGGGTCGCGCACATTTCGATGAAGTCTCGTATTTGCCGTCTCATGACTTTCGTCCTGGCAGAAAACTTTTCGAGTACGTTCGGAGCCTCCCGGTGTTTTTGAAAATGATGCCGGGAATGGATAATGTCACGGGCGTTGGCCACGCTTGTCTTCGACAATATGAGGGAGGAAAGCGCGACCCAAAGGAAATCACGCACCCGATTGGAAATCCGTGCTTTCGCGATATGGTGAGATATCAAACTCAGAGACGACGCCACATCGCGCGTAAACCAGTAGTCTCTATTACGAAAATTGGGTGGCTGTGCCCGCCTTCGAAGCGCAAGCGAGTTTGTTTTCGAGCGAAGATTCTTTAGGTCGCGCCGGCATCGTTTTAGAACGATGTCGTGCCCAGCCGCGATTTCTGCGTCCCGGACAGAATTCGTCTTCACTCTGGCCAGCAAGCGCGCCAAAGGGTCGATGTCGTACCCAATTGCGTTCCGACCTAAAATCTTTGCTTCAACAAGCGTGGTGCCACTTCCGGCCATCGGGTCGAGAATTGTGTCGCCGACTCTCGAATAGTACCGCACACCGTACCGCGCAAGTTGAGGAGGGCATTTGGCAGCGTAGGCATGGAGGCCATGCGAAGCATAAAGCGTATTGTGGCCGGCAAAGTTTAGGTTTGCCATCTTTCAATCACGTATGAAGTGCAGGGAGGATATGATCGCCTACAATTTCGACTACAGCAGTGTGATGGCAAAAACAAGAGTCCTAGCTAACTCCTTGAAAATAATGGTCGGGGCGAGAGGATTTGAACCTCCGACCCCCTGGTCCCGAACCAGATTCGAAGCCCTATTGAAATCTATTGATTTCTGTTGTTCTTAATTGATTTTGATTGAATCCTTTGCAGCCGCCTATTGAAGTTGGTTGAACTCTGTTGACCTTTGGTGCTTTGACCGACACAAAACCGCCCACAGCCAGTAGCGAAGAAAAGGCGAATATAGTTCGAGGTCCTTCGTCCCCGCAGCGCGGCGATGTGGTCGGCGTGAGGGTGCGTCACATATAGACCTCAATCTGCGAAATGACTACTTACGCAGAAAAACTCTCTTGTCCGCTCCCTCCCGGTCGCGGCTCTGACTCGGTGCCTCCGCCGCAGATGCTATCGGCAGGTGAAATTGCCGTGGACCCAATTGGCGGGATCATTCTCGCCGCCGGCGGGCCCGGTGTAGACGGCTTGCTGCTGATACGGGCAAAGCTTCCGCTCGTTGTCCACCTTTCCATCCGTGCTGTGCGTGGCCACGATGAAGTCTGGCGCCTTGCCATTTTCGACCCAATCCACCAGGGGCTCTAGCTTGTCCCACTCATTCGGCCCCGGCCCGCCGCGGCAATGGCCCATCCCCGGCACCATGAAGAGCCGGAACCCGGCTTGGGCCGCTGGTACGTTGCCCGCAAACGTAACCTTCACCATTTCGTCGTAGTAATCCACCAGCGGCGCCGGCGAAATCTGTGCGTCTCCCCAGCCGTGATACATGAGGAGCTTCCCACCGTTGCCCTTGAGAAAGGCGGACAGATCGGGATCCTTGGCGTCGAGGATCGCGGACATGGTCTTCCCTTTCCCGGCGGTCCAGTCATCCGGGTTGAATTCCCACCACGCGAATTCCGGAGGCTGCCGGGTCTTATCCGGCTTGTGCGAAAGGTTGGTCAGACTCGGCGGCGTTATCCCGGGGTCTTCCTCGTAAAACAGATAATTCATGTGATCCCCGGAATAGTTCAGCTCGCCCGGAAGATTGGAGTTTCCGGCGTGAGGAATCAGGTCGGCGGGCCAGGCGAACTCCGACCCCGGAGAACGCCCCTTGAGGATCAATGTTCCCTTGCTGTCGCGCACGCCGCCGTAGATGGCCTCCAGGGACGCAATCTGCGCCGTAGTGAAGCACGCCTCGCCGTTCACGTTTCCGGGACACATCTTGCTCGCCAAGTCCGTCTTCGGATCCAATTGGCACTGGCGGGGGTCCTGGATGACGCCGTCCCGGATACCGTCCAGGGTGTCGCACTTCGCGAGCACGGCCTCGCGGAGAATGTCTACCTTCCTCAAGCTGTCAAACTTGCCGTCGCCATTCGTGTCCAAGGCAAGGTTTCCGGCAAACTCGTTCCGGAAGAGGTTCTGCATAATGTAGAGATTCAAGACGTCCCGCTGCTGAAAGAGAAATGGCGGGTGTCCGGCGACGATGCCGTCGAAGTCGTACGGGTACCGCTGGGCGGCCATCAGGCCCTGGCGCCCACCGCCGGAGCAGCCCTCGTGGTAGGAGTAGCGCGGGTCTCTGCTGTAATAGTCTTTGACGAGCGTTTTCCCGGCCTGGACGGTGAGGTGCATCGCCCGGTGCCCGAAGTCAATCTCCGCCTGCCGGTTGTTGAACCCAAAGCTCGCGCCGGGCTCCGATCCCGTATCGTGTCCGGTGTTGCTGTTGGCGACCGCGTAGCCCTGTGCCAGCCGCTGGTCGGAGAAGTCGAGGTCGCCGTCCGTGCCGCCGTCGCCGATGTGCAGAAAGCGCCCATTCCAGTTCTCCGGCAACGGGAGCTGCACGTGAAAGTGGATCGCCGGGGAGATCAGCCCGCGCACGTAGCAGTATTGCGGTGTGGTTCCCTTCGCCGCCACAACGTTCGCGGAGAGAATCGTCAGGTTTCTCGTGCTGACCAGCGCCTGGCAGGCTCGCTCGCGTTCGGATGG
>Ga0214473_10011548_pt1 | contig 10374 bp, 6 predicted proteins | sample RVTome_7_FD_203509 | JGI IMG/M metagenome (GOLD analysis project Ga0214473, IMG submission 203509) | Soil microbial communities from uranium-contaminated site in the Upper Colorado River Basin, Wyoming, United States - RVT98D197 | ecosystem: Environmental > Terrestrial > Soil > Contaminated >... | reverse complement strand
CGGGATCGGGATCATTTGCGATCAACTCGGGGCCAAATTTAGCCGAATTGAAGCGCCTCGGTCGCTACGAGATTCAAGAAATCCTCGGCCAGGGCTCGATGGGGATGGTCTTCAAGGGGCTCGACCCTGCCATCGATCGCCTGGTCGCGCTAAAAACGATTCGCATCGGCAGCGGCATTAATCCGACGCAGACAATGGAACTGCGCGAGCGTCTGGTGCGTGAAGCCAAGGCGGCGGGCAAGTTGTCGCACCCCAATATCGTGACGATTTACGACGTTGGTACCGAGGGCGATCTGGACTACATCGCCATGGAATACCTCGAGGGCCAGACGCTTGAGGCGCTCATCCGCAAGCAGACGGTGATGAACTTCCGCATCGTCGCCAAGATGCTCTATCAGGTGTGCAGCGCACTCGATTATGCGCACAAAATGGGCATTGTGCACCGCGACGTGAAACCCGCGAACATCATGGTGCTGGAGGGCTTTGACGTAAAGGTCATGGACTTTGGAATCGCGCGCTTTGAATCGGGCGCGATGTCGATGACGCAGACCGGGATCGCGATGGGCACGCCGTTCTATATCGCCCCAGAGCAATTACGCGGTGAGTCGGTCGACCGTCGTTGCGATATTTTCAGCTTGGGTGTTGTGGCTTACGAGCTCCTGACACGTAAGCGTCCATTCGACGGACAGAATATCTCGGCTTTGATTTATTCGATCACGCAGACCAATCCCGAGCCGCCCTCCAAGTTGGATGCGGCGATTCCGGGACTGTTCGATTTCGTGATCAGCAAGTCCCTCGCCAAGGACCCGCGTCAGCGCTATCAGAATGCCGAGGACATGGGCAATGATCTTGCGGCATTTGTTGAGGACATGGCGGGCGCGAAGGCGTACCGGCGGTAGGGTCAAGACGATAGAAATGTGTGAGGGGTCGGTCTTGTGACCGGCCCTTTTTATTTGTTCGAGAAGGCCACGTCGTGGAACGCACTGACGAGGCGAATCTGTCGGACCCACTCGGTGCGGAGTGCATCGCCCTCCGAGCGACTGCGGTCGCAGGGGCCTCCTGAAGGCCTGCCCTCCTCTGGCTCGGTCTTGAGCCGATGAGGACTTACCTTGTCGTCGTGAACGACTGCTTATCACGAATGACTTGATGATCCTCAAATCCCGAACGGACGCCGTTAACCAGATAATCGAAGCGCACGTCTTTGTCGGCCGGGTTCGACGCCTTGACGATCAAGTGTGTGGGCGTCACCGATTCGACATAGAGCATCGATTGCACCGGGCCGCGTGGCGTGATTTGCGCCGTCAGGCCCTCGGCATTGGTCACAAGTCCGAAATGCTCAGGGAGTTCGACCGTTGCGACGCCATTCTCCAGCTTCGATGCGCCGCGCGTGTAAGTGCCCGCCTCGCCGCCTTCGAGCGAGACGTAGGCAATCTCTTTGTCCGGCTCGGTCGGATGTTGTTGGACAAAAAGTTTGGTGCCGGTGCAGTTAAAATTGCCTGCGACATCAACATGATCACCGACTACGGTTAGCAGCGGAGTGTCTGCGCCGTCCGGATTGAAGGCGAAACCGTTGTCATTCGGGCCGATCGTAAAGGTGTACCAGTCTTGATCGCCGTCATCGTCGGGGTCGATCGACGCGTCCCCGACGAGCCACAGGTCGCCGTCGATGGATACTGCGTCGGCTGCCACTTCGAGTTCATTGACGATATCTCCATTGGGGTTGCACTGGAGACTGGCGTTAATGTCTACTAAGTCGGAGGACACCACTAACTCATAGTCGACATCCGCGTCGGTGTTGCATTGGAAATAATTGACCCTGACGGTAAAGTCGGCGTCGGACAACTCGAGCTCGAAGTCGGTATCCGCATCGGTGTTGCATCGGAGATCGGCGTTGAGGTTCACCGCGTTGTCACCCACTGCGAGTTCATTGAAGGCATCTTCATCAGGGTTAAACGCCGAGTTGCCGGAGAAATCCATAATGAGTTCGTAGTTGTTGTCTCCGTCGCCACTAACTGAGAGTGGCTTTTTGAAGTTGCAGCCCGACGCTCCGAGAAGGACGTCATCTGACCCATTGAAGTCGCAATCCATGGCAAGGAAACCCGAGGTCGAGATGTTGAAATCGTTAATGCCGTTGTTGTTCCGGTCCATCGTAAAAGCGCTACCGCGGACGTTTAGGAGCATGGGGTTGGAAGTATATGACAGGCCAGCACTGGAAGCGTTGCCGTCCGGGTCACTGCGGAAGCCTCCGAGGTTGTCGAGAGACAACGAGGGGGTTGGGTTATTGTCGATGTAACAGTAAACACCGTTGTTCACGATGGTTTCGCCGCCGGCGATCAGCAGCTCGGGGGTCCCGTCGTTGTCCGAATCGATGTTGCACGAGTTGTCCAGATTTGTCGGGCCGCGCAGCGTCGTGACAATCGGGTTGGCAACGTTGAAAGCATTGCTCTGCGTATTTATCTCGACGTCCGAAATCCCGTCCTGATTGCGATCGAGCTGCAGTCCGTCCCGGGTAAGCCAAGTGGAATGGCCCGGCGCACTCGGATCCGCGTCGAGAAACAATTGGGGCCCGTCGATGGGGTCGGTTTCGAGACCGGCAACAGGGTCTGTCGAGGACGGGTCGCCGAACAAGTCCATTCCGGGCGGACTCAGACGCGTGTAGTAGCTGGTCCCGGCGGCTTTACTCACCACGCCGGGTGCACGCAACACGATTTCACCAGGCCGTGTTGTCACATCCCCTGTCACCCGCGTTGCGACCGCCGCGTAGGGCACGCCGGTCAGCCGGACTCGAGGAAGCTCCGGATATCCGGTAACCGTCACGGACAAGTAGCGTTCGATACCATTGAGGTAGGATCCCCCTGCTGGCGGCGTGAGCAGGTCCTCGCCCAGCGGCGTGATCGTCCCGAGAATGGCGTTGAACAGGCCGTCTTTGAGGGAGACCGTCTGGGTCTCCGTCCACGACGGAGTCGGCGCGAGCATACTCTCGTAGAGCTTGAACGTCACCTCGTAAGGCCCATCGGGCAGGGGCGCCCCTGACACATCGGTGAGCCGTCCCTGTTGGGTCATAAGGACAGCCGCGTACGCAGTCAGATGGGCCGCGCCCAGGAGGGCCACGACGATGACAGTCCACAGAATTCTGAGCAGTTTATGGTGGGCGCGGTCGAACCGTTGTGAGTGCATACGACCTCCTGCACGAGACACGTGCCGGTCAGAGTGGTACTTCGCAGATTACGGACGTGAATTGGCGGCGGGCCGGCTGCTGCCAGCCGCGCCTATTAGGGGAAGTATACAGTAATTGTAGAGATTCGCAAGGGGTCGCCTGTATAGGAGCGCAGGCCTTCAGCCCGCGCTGGGCAGGCTGAAGGCCTGCCCTCCTGACCTCATCGGTTACCGAAATTACCGCGTCGCCGCAAGCACCTGCTTATCACGAAAGACTTGATGGTCCTCGAAACCTGTCCTGACGCCGTTGATCATGAAGTCGAACGGCACATCGGCGTCGGCGGGATTCGAGGCCTTCACCACGAGCTGTGATGGCGTGACACTCTCGACATAAAGCATCGATTGAACCGGTCCCCGCGGTGTGATCTGGGCGGTCAGACTCTCCGCGTTGGTCACCAGCGCGAAGTGTTCGGGCAGTTCAACAGTTACCACGCCGTTCTCCAACTTCGATGAACCGCGCGTGTACGTTCCGGTTTCGCCACCTTCGAGGGAAACGTAGACGATTTCCTTGGTCGGATCATTGGGGTGCTGTTGCACGAAGGGTTTGTTACCCCCAGCGGACAGATTCCCGGTAACGTGGACATTCCCAGCGAATGTGATGGAGGGAGTCAGGCCGCCGGTTATCGTCAGCTCCGGCGTTCCGTCATTGTTGGCATCAATGTGCAATGGCTCGTAGATGCTCACCAGCCCGGACACGAATGTAATCGTTGGTGAGCCATTGCCGGCCGGATCGAATGACGTGTTGTTCCTGAGCGTCACACCGTCACCGAGGACTCTCACTTCATTCACGCCGTCGCCGTCCACATCAATAGTGACCAGTCCGTCCGTGACCTCGAGGTTTTTGGCCCCGCCCGGGACCAAATCGACATTGATCGGGACGTTGGAATTCACTGCGTTGGCGAGCACTTCGAAGTTATTGCCGCCGATTCCACCGGGGTTGCACAAAACGTTGCCGGTGAATCTGGTTTCCTTGGCGAAGTCGATACCTGTAGCTGTGAGGCTGGCGTCGATTCCTGAGATTCCGTCGAAACTGATTCTGAGGGAACCGTCCAGCCCAATTTCAAAGTCGTTAAGGATGTTGCCGGTATTGTTAATGCTAAAACCAGTGCCCTCCCCGTGAAATTCCTTGACGACCGGATAATATACCCACCCGCCCTGATAAGCGCCGGGCGGACCCATTTGGACATCACCGAGTAAACTCGTATACATGCCGGCTCCGACATTGAGAGTATAAGTCTCCGTATTGACCTCGAAGATCGGGTTTCCGGCCGCGTCGACCAAGGTGATGCTGACATCCGTGAAGACGGCCTTCCCCGCATTCGTCAGTGGGTCGGCGGCCAGAATCTCAAGCTGACGAGGAGACGTCTTGACGTGGCCGTCGAGACCCGATGCCAGGGCGGCGCGGCCCACTCCGCCAATCTTGATCAATGGCAGGAGGATCCCCAGATCAACCAGCGCCAATTGAAGTTTCTGCTCACATGGCAGGTTGGGATTCGGGCAATCGAAGAATGCAGCAGGGATATCCTCCACCGTCAGATTGAACAGGCCGCCAGTGACTTGAACGGGGAATACGCCGGAGGAAAAGACGGCTCCATCTTGGCGAATTCTGTCCACACCGATGTCGTAGGTACCGTCTGGCAACGAATTGCCAGCGGCATCTGTTAGGCGGCCCTGAACTGTAACATCAACGAAGTCAGTCGATGCGCCGAGGGCGACCGCTGCCGACAGGAGCAATGCGGGGATGACAGCCCGCAGGATTCTGGACATTTGTGTGTACATCGGACCTCCCATGCGTGAAGGATTGTGACGACGCCTAAGGCGACCAAGCCAGTTTTTGTTACGGAACGGCCCTGGCAAGGGATCGACCGGGAGATGCCGTCCACCGCGAGAATATACGTATTTTGTCATGATTTGGGGGCCATGACTCGCCGTGCCGGGGGTGAGAACGGGGTACCACAGAGGCGGGACAGCGTAACGTCTCGAGATCGTGCTTTCTACAACGCGTAGCACCTGAATGGGTTGACTCCCGCGGACGGGTGGTGGATCAGTCTGTCCGATCAACGAATCTGTTGTTAGAGTCTGCCCTTGGGCGACCGGCGCCAAGGCGGGAGATTCGCAGGGCGGTGTCTGACACAGGAGCACAGACCTCCAGGGCGCGTTGAAAAACGTCGGTTGCTTCGCAACCGAGGACAGACAGGAATGTCTGTCCTCCTGAGAGTTCGTAGGAGGACAGGCATTCTTGTCTGGCCCCGGTCCCGCACTCTTGGCGGGACCGGATTTTTCAGCACGCCCTGAAGGCCTGGCCTCCTGCCGAGGTAGGCCTGACTTACGGTCGGACTCAGAGAAGAGCAGGCTCGCGAGTACGCTCGCCCTCCAAGTGGTAACGCGCTTAGACACGAAAAACGTCCCGCGGCGTAAAGGGCCACGGGACGTTATGATTGCACGCGCAACGGGGTTCTTTAGTTCTTGCCGGGCGCCTCGGTCGCGCCTTCAGTGTCAACCGCGCCCATGAGGGCCGGATCGACGATCGTCGGGGTCACGAAGATGACCAGATCACGCGACTCGTTGTCGGTCTTCTTGTACTTGAAGAGGATGCCGATAACGGGCAGGTCTTTGAGAATCGGCACGCCGGTCTCGGTAACGATCTCGTCCTGCGTGGTGAGTCCGCCGATGACCGCGGTCTGGCCGTTTGCGACGACGACATTGGTTTCGGCGTTGCTGGTGTTGATCACGATACCGCTTGGATCAAAGGAGAACGACGAGCGCTCGGGCTTCATCTGCAGGAGGATGCGGTTGTCCGACGTGATGTGCGGTGTGACGCGCAGAATCGTGCCGACTTCCTCGAACGTGATGACGATGTCGCCAGTGGCCGAGAACTGCTTGATCGGCACCTTCTGGCCGACTTGGATGCGGGCCTCTTTGTTGTCGACGGTTGTGATCTCGGGATGGGCGACGATCTTGCCCTTGCCGGAATTGACGAGGGCTGATATGGTTGCGTCAAGGTTCCAGCCCTTCTGCAGCGTCGAGAACGCGTATGTGCCGAACGGATCGGCAACACGGCCGGCGCCGTCGGTGGAACCGTCATTTGTGTAGTCGCGCCCGCGTGAATCCTGCCCGGTCTGATTGAAATTCCAACTCACACCGAGCTCGTGCAGGTAATCGCTGGACACTTCAACGAGCTTGGCCGCTATTTTGACCTGACGGGTCTCGCGGTCCATCTCCGCAATAAAAGTTGCGAGGCGGATCAGGTTGCCGGGTTCGTCGGTGACGAGGAGCCCGTTGGTGCGCACATCGACTTCCACCTTGCCTCGGGTCGAGAGGATCGACTTGACCGGCGGGACGATGTCCTTGGCGTTGGCGTGTTTGATCGAGAAGAACTTCGTTTCGAGACCCACGATCAGGCGCTGCTCGTTGTTGTGGCGTTCGCGCTGGGCCACCTCGTCGAGGTAGTCCTTCATCAACGCGACGCGCAGGAAGTTTTCCTTCTCCTCGACGACTTTCAAGCCATAGGTCTTGGCGAGGATTTCGAGGGCCTCGCGCCACTCGACATTCTTGAGGTTGAGCGTGACCTGCCCCTGGACGTTGGGCGCGGGCACCAGGTTGACGCCGCCGTACTCAGCCAGGAAGTTGAGCACCGAACGGACGTCGGCGTTCTGGAAATTGATGTTCTTGATCGGCTCGGCCTGCGCCGTCGGCGTGAAGGCCGCGGACAAACCGACAACTCCGGTCAAGACAAGTGCCGCACAAATCCAGATGTGACGGCGGTTATTGGTGCGTCGCATATCAACCTGCCCTCCGTGAGAGATAATCATTCACCCTGTGGCGTTTCCGATTCCATTTCGCTGGGAGCAGACCGCGCTCCCAAAGTCTTCGACGGGTCGCCGCCCCGCGGCGAAAGCTGCAGCACCACGGTGCGCGTCCAACCATATTCATCGACCTGAATCACAGCGCGCGACTCACCAACCGAGAGGACGCGTCCATTGTCGACCGGGTCGCCGGGGCGCAAGATGTACGAATGCCCCTCGGTGTCTTCCATCAGGGCCATCGCCTGATCATCGTCCTTCAGCACACCGACCATGCGCAGTGTTTCGACGCTGGGCAACTCGTCGGAAAGGAATCCGGAGCGCAATCCCTTGAGCAATGGCTCGAAAGGATCGCGGCGCCCAAGATCATCATAGAACACTTCTGCACGTGCAGGGCCACCCGGAAGCGACGGCAGCGCGTTCGCCGGAACTCTGGATTCGTTCTGCAGCGCCGCCTGACGGATGCGTTCGAGCAAGGCCTCGCGGTCCATGTCAGAGCCCGGGCTCGGCGGTCCGAGCGCCAAAGAGTCCATCCCGATGAGTTGCTCGGCGATGATGCCCTGTTCGGTCATGTACGGTTTCGGGGCGCGTCCGCCGCTGAAGAACTTTGTTTTCAGCCGGTCGATCAGTGCGTCCTGCGTCGTCGCGGTGTCGCTTGACGAAACGGTCGGCGGCAGCGTTAGTGGCGCGTCCTGATTGTTTACCGCAGCCAGCATCGGCGCGTCGTTGGTATTTGCATTCACGTGCGGCGTGTTGCCGTTGTAAGCAGGCATGGTCGCCGGTTGATCCGCCGCAGCGGGCATCGACGAAGCCGGCTTGCCGTCAGTATCCGTGGCGTCGACTCGGCCGACATTGGCGGCATCGAGATACTCCGGCGCCAAGACAAGCGGCTGATCCGGCAATGAGAAGTTCTCCTGCGGAACGGCGGTAACGACGGGCGCTTCATTCTTCAATGTCGGGCCGACCAGATCTTCCACTGTGACGGTAGCCGACGGATTGCTCGAGTTCGGCGTCTGCATTTGCTGCGGCTTTGGCGCGACTGGCTCAAGCGCCATCGACTGTGACGGCTTGTCCGCCGCGGCGGACGGCTCTGATGCGGCCGGGGCAGGCGGGGTGATCTGCGGCTTGTCTGCCTTCTTGGCAACACTCTCGTGCTTGGAGGATTGTGCCATCATCGGCGAAGCCGGTTTGGAGACTGCCTCCTGCTTGGCAGTCGTCTGGGTCTTTTCAACCGTCGTGGCTGCCTGCGGTTTCGAGACAGTCTCGGTTTTGGCTATCATCAGCTGCGGGGACGCCTCCCACATGGTGAAGGCCGGGCTCGGATCGGCGATGGCGACGACGAGCCGGTCACTTTCGGTCCGGACCGTGTAGGTGGCCGACGACTTGAGATCGAGGACCACGCGCACGATTGACTCGGGATTGGTTGCGAACTGGCTGGTGCGGATCTTCTGCACCATGCAGCCCGGCAACGCACTGTAATTTTGCTGCGGCATCGCGTGCTTGGCGTCGCAAAGGTTGAGCACAATGCGAAACGGCCGTTCGGCGGTCGCCGGCTCAGTGAAATGGTCGCACAAGAGGTGCGACGGGACCGGCAGGGTGACCTCGGTGAAGTCGCCGTTCTTGGACAACGTGACGTTCTTCACCGGAGTGGCCGCGCCGGCGATTGCGGGCAGGGCCACGGCGCAAACGACGGCGCCGACCGTCATGATCTTGATCATTCTATCCAGTCGCTTCATCGTGTTACTCTCCCGGCGTTTGCGCAATCGACGGCTGATCCAGAAGGATCAGGCGCTCGGATTCTTTCACATGGTATGTCGAGATATCCATCTTGGCGGTGAGTGTGTATCCGCCAGTGGCCATTTCGGGATTGTCGCGGTCTTCGACGGTGGCCAAGTCCACGTTCTGCACGTTGACGATGAACGGCAGGTTCGACAGACGTGACAAGAAGTCGCCGAAGTCGTGGAATGTCGAATGCACCGTCAGATGAAAGCTCTCGCGCTCGTAGAAACCCTCCGTGACGGGCAGTTGCGGCTCGACGGACGCCACGCGTGACGATGTCTCCAACGCCGCGCCGTGGATCTTGGTCAGCAGAGGCGAGAGTTGGTTCTCTTCCGGCAGCAACTGCGATACGTTGCGGTAGCGCGATGTGATCTCGTTGTACTCCTGCTTGAGCGCATCGAGGGAGCGGAATTTCATCTCGACGTTCTTGACCTCGGTCTCAAGCGCTTCGAACCGTGTGTATGAGGCCTCGATCTTCTCCTGGTAGCTGACGTACACCTTCGTGTACCAGAAGTAACCGGCCGCAAGACACGCGAGTCCCGCCAGGAGCCATTTTTGAGTCGTTGGGTTCTTCAGGTCCATGTCATCCATCCATGGGCGGCCAAGCGCCCTTCTGCGAACACGCTTCTACCGTCGCGGGGACTTACTCCCCCTCATCCATCGATTCGTCGTTGAGTGACACTTCCGTCGCCGGTTCGTTCGGGTCGATGCCCAGTTCTGCCGGGTTGGCGGGCTGGTCGCCGGTGCCTTCGTCGTCGGCGACCGGCTGCAGCAGGCAGAACACCGTGAACTGGTAAACTTTACGATCCTTCACATCGGTGAAGTTCGCGCGCTTGAGCGAGACATTCCCGAAGCGCGGCGAGTCCTGCATGTTCAGAATGAGGTTCGCCAGACTCGCCAGCGAGTAGCAGTAGCCGTCAAAGAGGTAGTCGTTGGAAACGGCTACAGTCGAATCGACCTGCCCCCTGCCGGGTTTGTTGGTCTTAGAATCGTTGTGGCGGAATCCGGACAACCAGAGATAATCGGGGATGACCGCCACGACGTCTTCGAGATTGCGCACCCATTCGCCACGGTTGCGATCGAGTGCCTCGATCGCTTCGAGGCGCTGGGCAATGCTCTTCTTGACGCTGAGCAGGCGGTCGACCAACTCGATGTCGGCGCGCATGCTCTCGACCTTGGCCTGAGCACGTTGGATCTGCTTTTCGGCCGAAGCCAGGTTCCGGGTCTGCCAAAACGTCAGGCCACCGAGGACACAGGCGAACAAAGCGCCTGCGGCGATGCCGGCCAGGGCTGACTTGGGGATATTGAAACCGCTTGTTGAGCGGCGCAATTCCCTTGGGAGTAGATTGATCTCAATCATTGGCATAACGTTTTAGACCTCGCGCGAAGCCAAACCGATGCCCACCGCCAGAAGCGGGGCGATCTTTTCCGGGTCAATGCTGCCGAACAACTCAGGATCGTATTCAATGTTCCGCAGCGGGTTGGCAATTTCGATCGGAATACCGAGCTTCGTCTGTACGGACTCGGGCAGATACGGGATCAGCGCGCCGCCACCGGAGAGAACGATCCAGTCGAC